>Ga0187888_1000499_pt1 | contig 42277 bp, 40 predicted proteins | sample June2016WEW_7_40_FD_132987 | JGI IMG/M metagenome (GOLD analysis project Ga0187888, IMG submission 132987) | Peatland microbial communities from SPRUCE experiment site at the Marcell Experimental Forest, Minnesota, USA - June2016WEW_7_40 | ecosystem: Environmental > Terrestrial > Soil > Wetlands...
GCGCAAAAAAACTTGCCGGAAGGATCAAAGGTAGGGTAAAAACAAGGTGTCCTGGATGCGCTCAACTGGCCGGTTTTGAAGTGACCCTGACTGGCCGGTTTTGAGGTGACCCCCGAGGAGCATCCAACAACTTTACGGCAACTTCGCCACCTTGGATTTCCGCATTGACAAACAGATGCTTGCCGGAGAACCGCAATGGCCGGGTCGTAACACCATCGCCATCCAACGGCGCGAACCCGTCTCGCCGCAGTACTGCCACACCCGTGCTGCCACTCGCATACATGTCACCGCCCAGCTTGGGACAGGATTGAGAAGGGGCCGCCGCTGCCGTTGGGGATGGCGAACCCGCAGGTGCTCGCAGGGCGGGTCGAGTTGGTGAAACTCCAGTTGCATGGCTGGCTCCTCGGCGGCGTTGCCATTCGGTATGCGGCGGGCCGGATCTGGTCTTTTCGGCAGGAGGGGGAATTGGGCTGGAAACTATCGTCGAATCAATCGGGTACGCACGAAAATTTTCAAAGAACGTGCCTATTGACAGGAAACGGACCTTTGGTGTACTATCGCACTGAAGATTACTGATATGTTAGAGTACATCAGTTTCTACCAGGAGGTTTTGTATGCTCCGCTGGTTTAAGCAAACGCCGCTTCTAATCGCGGTCTTCCTGTTCCCTGCCAACCATGTTCTCGTTGCGCAAACCCAAATGGGCGAGATCGTAGGACGCGTGACCGACACCAGCGGCGCTTCTGTTCTAGGCGCTCAGGTGAACGTGGTTAGCACTGCTACCGGCATCACCAGTCGTTCCCAGACCAACGCGGAAGGTCTGTATACCATCCCGTCGCTTCCATACGGGACATACCAGGTCACTGTTTCGGCCAAAGGTTTCGCGCCATTCACTGCTGAGTCGGTGTCGATCGCCACCGCGACTACTACCACGCTAAACGCCGCGCTACAGCTAGCCGGAACAACGCAACAGGTAACTGTAAACGCCCAATCGGCGATTCTCGAGTCCAGCACTTCAAGCGTCGACACGTCATTTGAATCAAACCTGCTGGGTGAAATTCCAAACCTGATGAACGGGGCAATGAGGAGCGCCGTATCGTTTGTAAATCTGTCTCCCGGGTATAACTCCGTTTCTGGCGATGTAGCCGGCGGACGGGATCACGCGGATGAAGCGCTCCTGGATGGCGAAACGATCAGCGTCAAGATCAGGTTCTCCGATTTTCGGCCGCTGACTCCCGTGACCTACAACTTACCTCCTGTGGAGGCGATAGGCGAGTACACGATGCTCACGAATGGCGTTCCTGCCGAATATGGACGAACCTCGGGCGGCATGACCACGTTTTCGACGAAATCCGGAACCAATTCCTATCACGCCGTGGTGTTTGAGTATTTGCGCAACCAGGACCTTGACGCCCGGCCCTGGCAGGCGACGACGCTTCCTAGCGAAAAACAAAACGAATTCGGCTTCGCAATTGGCGGCGCCGTCCGGATTCCAAAGGTCTACAACGGAAACAACAAAACGTTTTTCTGGACGGCCCTCAGCGCTTACAAACTTCGGCAGGATGCTGTGACCCAGGTTCTCACGGTACCCACGACCGCCATGCGCAGCGGCGACTTTTCGGCATCAGATATAAGCCCGATCTATAATTCGAGCGATCTCATAACCAATTCCCAAGGCATCGTTCAACGTGCGCAGTTTCCCGGAAACATCATTCCGGCAACTCTGATTAGCCCCGTGTCCCAGTATTTCCTGGCTCCTATCCCATTACCGAGTCTTCCAGGTTCCAACAATAACTATGTTGGGGCAGCTCCAACTGTAAAGAACGATTGGGCTTTTTCCACAAAGATCGATCACTATTTCAACGACAACAACCGCGTTTCGTTGTTTTATCAATGGGCCAAACCGGACACGTATAACAATAATGTTATGGGGCCCCTGTACGGTAGTCTTTTTATTCAGCGCCTCAATCGGACGCGACTGGATTGGACATACACGATTACACCCACCCTGGTTAACGAAGCCACTTATGGCTTAAACCGCTACACTACGGATAGCGCCCGGAACAACTACGGTCAGGATTTTGGCCGGAAAGCGGGCCTTCTTGGAACGTACGATCCCAACTGCCCAATGATCCTGCTTGGAGGTAACGCAAACTTTAATATATGCGACGACGGCCAAGTGAAGGACCCCGCCGACACCTACGCCGCCACGTTTAGTCTTTTCAATGACACGCTCCTCAAGAACATCGGCGCCCATACCATTAAGACGGGGGTCAACCTTATCCGATTTAATGAAAACCTCGATACACGCGGGAGTACCGGCGGCGCCGCCAGCGCCTCTGGCGCCTACTCCTTCGATACCGGAGGCACAGCGAATACCAGCGGTTCCGGTGGTAATGTGTGGGCAAGTTATCTTCTCGGCCTCCCGACCTCTGTCAATACGCAAGCCCCCACGATTTTAGGCCTGCGCGAGACTTACTTCGCAGCATTCGTCCAGGACGATTGGAAGGTAAATTCCAAGCTGACTGTCAATGCCGGGCTGCGCTGGGATTTAAATATTCCTTATGACGAAGTAAATGGACAAACGGCCAGCGTGAATGTGAATCTGCCGAATCCCGGAGCTGGAAATCTTCCTGGAGCCATGGTCTACTATGGCTCTGGCCCTGGCCGCCTGGGGTATAACCGGCCCGGCAAACTACATTGGAAATACTTCGCTCCACGCCTCGGCATTGCTTATCAAATCAACTCCAAAACGGTATTTCGCGCCTTCGCCGGGATCATTTATCAAGGCAATCAGAATGGTAACGCCGACAGCGAAAATACGAGCGGTTTCATCGGAGGCGGATCTCCGGTTCCCAACCCGAATCCTTACGGCCCGTATTACAATTGGGATACTCCGTATCCCCAGAGCGTTCTAGGTACCATTCCTAATACCAATCCGGCATTCCGGAACGGCCAATCCGTGAGTTTCGCTGATGAAAATGGTCTAGGGATGGCTTCACCTATGTACGAGTGGAGCGCTAGCATTCAGCGCGAATTCAAATGGGGTCTCGTGGCCGAATTGACTTACTTCGCGAACGACATTCACTACGGCATTGATGACATGCCTCTAGATGAACTCAACCCTGTCTATTGGCACCTCGGCTCCCTCCTTGCGCAGCCGCTAAGTTCACCGCAAGTGCAGGCGCTGGGATTCACAGCTCCATACGCTGGATTCAGCATGAGCCAACCTCTTTATCAGGCACTGCTCCCGCATCCCCAGTACACAGGTCTTACAGATACAGCGGTGCCATGGACGTCCAGCACGTACAACGCGGGCATTGTCAAACTTCAAAAGCGGTTCTCTTCGGGATTATCCCTTAGCGCGAATTACACCTGGTCCAAACAGCTTACTGACATGTATGGCCAATCGCCCGCTGCCGTGCCGCTTGATGCATACAATTTTTCTCTCAGCAAAGGCTTGGCGCAACAGGATGTCCCTGAACGCGCGGTGATCAGCTACTCGTATCAACTGCCAATCGGTCGCGGCAGGAAATTTCTTCCTTCCGCAGGAGGCGTTGGCGGTTTTCTGCTCGGTGGCTGGACTATCTCTGGCATCCAAACCTATCAAGATGGGTTCCCTGCTCTTGTCGTGGGGGGACTCGGCACAACGATTCCCACAGTGAGTGCGCAGGCGAATCAGGTTGAAGGCGTGCCTCTGCGCAGCAGTTTATCCTGCCGTGCCGCGCAATTTGGCAATCCTCTTAAGGACCACCTTTTCAATGCGGGAAACCCCGCGGAAGCCGCTGCAACAGGTTTACCTCTCGCCTTCTCTTCGGAGGGAAATTACGGTTTTGGTAATGCTCCGATCGACCAACCGCACGCCCGCCAGTGCGGTACGGAGGATGAGGATTTCACATTGGATAAGGTGATGCGCGTCCACGAAAAGATCGGAGTCCGCTTCGGCGTCGAGGTGTATAACGTCTTCAACCGTCACAGCTGGGAAACGGTCGCTAATGCCTCGACCCAGAACATCAACAGCTCAACTTTTGGCGTCATCCAACCCTATCAGGTCAACGGCCCTCGAGAATTCCAGATGAAACTGCGGGTAGAATTCTGATTCTGTACGAAGAATTAAAGATGGGAGTTGTTCCATCCGGCGGCGTTGGGAAGTGGAGTCACGCCCACCGATCTGCATGGTGTCGAGCATGCCCGAGACCCACCTGCTAACAGGCCTGGATTAGGCCGTAGATTAAGACCAGGCTGCTACTCAGGGGAGCCTCTGCAACTCGAGTTCTGAATGGGCGAACGACCGTCGCGCGCCGATCGTAGAGGTGTGACAATAACTATTTGTCAGTAGCCAATCTCGCATAATTGATTATGGCCGTTGCTCGAATACTATTCACATTTTTCGTGACGTCTTGTGCCTTTCCTCAGCAGACAAAATACCCGCCGACCGTAAATCTGACGCCGGACGAGGTAGCTAACGAGCAGAATTACCGTCAGCCGTTACGCCCGCAGTTTCACTACACTCCCATCCAGGGGCATATAGGCGATTCCACCGGCCTCATCTACTATCGCGGCGAGTATCATCTTTTCAACATATACGATCAGTGGTCGCAGCGGCGCCTGGATCACAAACAGTGGGGTCACGCTATTAGCACAGACCTGATTCATTGGGTGCAGATGCCGGGCGTGCTGGATAAGCTTATCGACAATTCTCCGGGCAGCGGCAGCGGCATCGTCGATTGGAACAACAGCAGCGGTCTGCGCAAGGGTCCCGAAAAGACGCTCCTCATCTTCTACACCGACTATAAGAGAGGCACGTGTATCGCTTACAGCCGTGACCGCGGCCGTACCTGGGTGCGGCATCCGAAGAACCCGGTGCTCGCCGGCGTGGATGATATTCGCGACCCGCTGGTCTTCTGGTATTCGCCGGCCGACGAATGGCGAATGGTGCGCTACGAAACCAAGGGCTTCGCCTTCTATAGATCGCGTGATCTGGTGCAATGGACCTATCTGAGCCGTATGGAGGGCTTCTACGAATGCCCCGATATGCTCCATCTGCCCGTTGTCAACCGGCCTGGGGAGTCGCGATGGGTGCTGGTCGAGGCCAACGGCGCCTATTACGTGGGCAATTTTGACGGGGAGAAATTTACGCCGGAAGCCGAAAAACGGCGTACCGAATACAACAACGCGTTGTACGCAGGCCAAGCATGGAAAAAAACACCCGATGGCGGCTCGCCTGCCTATTATTTGTCTTGGATGCGCTATCCCCTGGAGCCGCGGCTGACCTGGAACGGCCAGATGTCCTTTCCGGTCGAACTGACGCTTCGCGCCTTTGCGGATGGCATCCGCATGTGCCGCCAGCCTATCGACGAAATCAAGAACCTGCGCATCTCGCAGGATTCCTGGCGTAATGTGGACACGCTGCCGGAAATCAAAGGCGAGTTGCTGGATATCCGCGCGGAGTTGGAACCGGTTGGCGCCACCGAGTATGGCCTGCGGGTGCACGGGCAGGAGATCCGCTACGTCGTGGCGGAGAGTAAACTGCGTCTCGGCACCACAGCTGCTCCGCTGAAGCTCGCCGATGGTCTGCTGCGCTTGCGGATTCTGATGGATCGCTCCTCCGTGGAGGTCTTCGCGGACGAGGGGCAGGTCGCCATCTCCGACGTGATCCTGACCCCGAAGCCTGATACTAACGTCAACCTGATCGCCAGTGGCGGCAAAGTGCGCGTCCGTCTCCTTGAGGTGAATTACCTGGAGTCGATCTGGTTGTAACGGATGCACTCCGCAGAAACGAGTTCCTGGATTTCCCAGTGCGCCCCAACGGGGCAGATCACCAGTGGGGGAAGGACCCACCCAAGGAGGTTGTTGGTCGAACTTGGTAGCTTGCGAGCGTCCGAACGGGGAAACCGGTTAGGGCGGAGCCTCGCGATAAAGCCCACGAATGGTGGGTGAGCAATCTTGCAGGCCGTAACGCGTGTGAAGCTTGAGCAGGCCTCGAAAGTGAAGGTGTGGACGCCGACCCGCCTGAGAAACGGGGAAGGCCGCACGGACAGGGAAGAAACCGGCGCGGGAACGCGCCACTCGGCAACCAACGAGCACCTGATCCGGTCCGCCGGGGTAGTGAGCACGGCATGCAGGGAAGGCGATCTGTAGCGAGTGGGGGAGGCTCGGGGCTGGCGGAGGGTCGCGTCTCCAAACGTCGTCAGAAAGGACGGCGGCCAGTCCGGGAGTCGGAGAGGGCCATACGACCGATGAGACCGGGTAACGCCGGTGGAGGAAAGGGCCCTTGCTTCTGGTGTGTTTGTGAAGGAGGGAAGGAGCGGTGATTGACGATGAGTCTGGCAACACCGAGTAAGATCCGGGAACTTCAGATCAAGCTGTATCGCAAGGCGAAGAACGAGCCGGGATACTCCTCCCACAGCAACTGCAAGGTTACGTCGCGGTGACGCTGCAGTTGCTCTTGGACTGCGGCGAAGTCGGGCGGCGATTTCCGGGTTGGTGGTTGGGGCGATGCGGTCGGGGGCGGAAACAGCGCCGCCTCCAGGCGGGCATCGTCCCAGCCGTCAGGCAGCGGCCAGCCGAGACTGGCGGCCTCTGCCCGTTTCAAATACTCGTGCACCGTACTGACGGAGACCGAGCAACTGCGAGCTATCTGCCGTTGATCGAGCTTCAGCTCGTGTCGTAGTCGTAAAACTTCTTTGATCTTGCGCATGGACTTTCTCCTTGCGGGCAATAGATTCTCCCTTACTGGAAGGGTCTACTACCCGGCGTCGATGTCCAGCGCCGCTACTTGTGGAAAACATCTCGGGCGGAAGCCGAACAGCATTCCGGGGTCGGCCCAAAAGTGTTCGGCTTCAGCCCGGAATTCGTGTTCGCCTTCACCCCGGAACGCTGTTCGGCTTCACCCCGGAATGGTGTTCGCCTTGCCCCGGAATACGCAAGTCGCCGCTGGCGTTCTTCAATAGCGACGCCTCTCCTGCGGATGCCAACTCCGCGACGAAAGCATCACATCTGAACGGTTCGGCAGCAGGATCACCCGGATCGCGCTCAGTAGGAAACAACAAGCGATCGATGGTAGGGACGGTGTCCACCGGTAGCGTTCCCGTCGGCGATTCAATCAAGCGCTGAAGATCGTAGAGCGACATTCGCGCGGTCATAGAATTCGACGGCGGCGATCAGTCCTCCGAAGGGCTCCTGAGTGCGGCCGTAGCCGATATCCAGCCCTGAAGATGCCGCCGTGGCAGGTCCGAAGGTCTCCGGCAAGACGGCGAAGCCGCTGGTACTCAGCGATTCAGGCGCGCCGGTTTGCAGGTATGCGAATTCCAGGCGGTTTCGCACGCGGACGAACGCGATGGCAATTCGACACCATGAATCGACATCCATCAGACGCGTCACCGTGGAGCTTTCCGATTTCATGGTGGAGTCCCACGTAACCAACGAAAGGATTCCGGCGTTGCTAATCGAGATACGCCAGCGCCCCACGCGCGACACAATGATCATTGGCTGCCCGAGAGTTGCAGGATTGAAACACGACCAACCGGGTGAAGTCGTCTACCGGGACCATTCGGCGGTCCTCAAGACTCGTTCCGGGGTTCATCGCGCGAAAGTTGCCGCCCCATTCCCCGGTATTTTCGAGGGTATCGAAGCGGAAGCGGATTACCGGCCGAAAAGCAGCCGTGGACTGCGCTAAAGTGCAGCGCCGCCGGAGGCGGCGAGGAAGACGCGCCGCGTCATGGGTAGGACCGCCATCGTGCTAACCCTGGCCGGCGAGAACTTCCCCCAGAGCGGCCCGTGAGCGTTCAAGCGCCGCCTTCGCTGCCTCAGCCAGGAACACGTTATCCACGCCTAGGGCGATCATGGTGTATCCGTCCGCCAACGCGGCCCCGATAAGGTCGTTAGTCGGGTGCACCAAATGCATGCCGGCAGCCTTGCCGTGTTGCCGGCATGCGCCCCGGAAACGCACAAGCGCGTCCCGCATTTCGAGAGAATCCAGTTCTCCAGTTTTGCCGAAAGAACCGCTCAAATCGAGCGGACCGATGAAGGCGCCATCCACTCCTTTCACTTCCAGAATGCTGTCGATCGCCTCGATGCCGTCGCAGTGTTCGATCTGCATCACCACCGCGATTTCGTCATTGGCCTCGGCGATGTATTGGTCGAAGTCGATGCCGTGGAGACAAGCGCGGCTGTATCCAAATCCACGTTCACCCAGAGGCGGGTACTTCGCCTGCCGGATCGCGGCGGCGGCGATCTCGGGGCTATTGACCATCGGCACGATGAGTCCGCGGGCACCAGCGTCGAGCGTGCGCTTGATCCAGATGGTGTCGGCGAAGGGCAGCCGTGCTACCGGCGTCGCGCCGTGCAATTCGACCGCGCGGAAGATGCCAGTCATCGACTCGATGTTTATCACTCCATGTTCAAGGTCCACGCAGATCCAGTCGTAACCGAGCCTGCCGAAGATCTCGGCCGGAGCTGGGTGGGCGATCTGCATCCATGCTCCGAAACTGGGGGTACGCTCAAGCAGGGCTCTACGAAATTGATTTTTCATCTTTCTAGCCGCCTTCTACGAAAAGAATAAGTCACGTTCTTTCCAAAATCAAGCCAAAATATTTTGTGATATCTCAATACGGCCTGGAGGAAGCACCTTGTATTCCCCCGGCACCTTCTCAATACCATTGCTTTACGTACGGCGGCGCTCGCGTCGGCCCAGGCTCAGCCCCATAAGCGCTGAAGGCGTTGATTTCGGGATCGGTGTCTGTTCTGCCCGTCGTCCTCTGCATAAGGAGAACCTCTATCATGTCCCGTTGGGGCTCGGCGAATTCGTAAGTCTTCCAGGCACCGGCGTGGCCGAAAGTTCCAATCGAAGCCAGTCGGAAGGTGCCCTGTGCATTGCGTACCACGTAGAACCCAATCCGTAGCCGAGGCCCGGCGCGATAGGCAGATTCAAATCACCCGTATTTACCTGGGTCATCAGCCGGATCGACGCCGCTGAGAGCACACGCCGGCCGTCAAGGATCCCGCCGTCGAGCAGCGCTTGATAAAGGCGGGCCAAATCCGTTGCGGTGAAGTACATTCCGGCATCCGGTGCGGGATAGACCGCGCCATCGCGATAGAGATTCGCGTCGGCGCGCATCAGGATTCCATTCTCTAGCCGTCTAATCAAAATGACTTCTTTCTGAAAGTGTCAAGTTTTCAGCTTGCCTTTGGAAGGGGGAAGGCGTCGTAGATGAGGCGGTCAAGTTGTCCGTCGACGCGGTCCAGAGCCTGTCGGAGTGGAAAGGGGAGAACCGCATCGTTGGCGGTGAACACCGACATGGCGGGGCGGAAAACACGCGTTTCCAGTCGTGAAAACAGGCGGGCGACCTTCCAGCCGTAGGCAGTGACGAAGTAGCGGTTGGTTTTGGGCGGCCGGAAGATCAGACCCTTGAGGCGCAGGCGGCGCAGATCGTAAGTCATCTGGCTGGCCGTGTATTGCTCGGTGGCGACGCCGAGCAGATCGGCAACGAGGCCACGCAGTTCGCGGTTATGGAAACCGTCGATCAGGTGCTGGAATAGGGTCAGCGCCATCAATAACGCCATGACGCGGGGCTGGCCGAACTTCAATGACGGCGCCTTGTTTCCGTCCTCAGTGACGGTCGGTTGCACCACCCGTTGGATGCTGTCGCCGCTCAAGCCGCTGTTGTGGCTGACGCGTTCGACTTCCAGCAAGCGCCGATTGATTTGCCGGCCAATCTTCTGTAGGTAAGGCAGGTTGGCCAAGCCCTTGTTGATGCCGAAGTCTTTGGAGTTGCGAAACGTGCCCTCGGTTCGGCAGCCTCGGCCTTCCTTCGGCGCTCGGCAAGAGTTACCCAGGTATGCTCGCCAGAAATGACCCACGGGATCTGTAGCGGACACCGCGGTGCCGGGGCTGGCGGCGTCCGCGTCCAGTTCTGAATCCCCCGCGGCATCTGCTTTCTGTTTTCCTCAAGAGGTGGTTCCAAGACCTCGGAGGAAGCCTGCTTGCCGTCCTGTTGCTGTCGCTATTGCCAGCAATCGTTTCAACCATCCAAGTACCGCCCGGATCAGCGCGTGTGCCGGGAGCCGGACTGCCAACGCCGGCGGCGCGCGGACTACCATCGCCAGAAGATGGAGTCGGATGCGGAGTATGCCCAGGTAGTCGGCGATAGCCGGAGGAAGTGGCGCGAAGCGCACCCCGGCTACTCGCGGCGGTACCGGGAGCGACATCCGGCGGTGGCGGAGCGGAATCGGCGGCAACAGCGGCGCCGGGATCAGAAGCGGCGGCTTCAGAATCTTGCCAAGAACAACTTAGCTTTGGACCTAAAGCGTTGTGCCGCCGAGGTATGGCTTCTGGGCCCGGCAGGGGAAGATCTTGCAAAGAACAACTTAGCTTCCTGCCAGTTCTTCATTTTTCAACCACTTGCGCCGGTGCCGGCGGCCGCCCATGGATCTTGAAAAGAACATCGTTCTGGTTTGGCAACCGCCGGACCCGTATAAATGGGGCTGGCGATGCAACTGGAGCTCCACCAACTCGACCGGTACTGGGAGCATCTCCGGGTGAGCAGTCCCCAACGGCAGCGGCGGCTGTTGGCATCGCTGGCCGAATCGGGGCAGCAGGCACCGATCGTGGTGGTGGCAGCGGAAGGCCAGGCGGAGCGCTACGTGGTCATTGACGGCTACAAGCGGATTGCGGCGCTGGAGCAACTGGGCCGGGACACGGTAGAAGCGGTGGTCTGGCCGATGAGCGAAGCGGCGGCATTGCTGCTGGACCGTTCGCTGCGTTTCTCCGAGCATGAAAGCGCGCTGGAGCAAGGGTGGCTGCTGGCGGAGATGGAGCAGCGATTCGGCTATGGACTGGACGGACTGGCGCGGCGGTTTGACCGCAGCGTGAGCTGGGTGTCGCGGCGACTGGCGCTGGTCGAACTTCTGCCGGAGGCCATCCAGCAGCAGGTACGCGAGGGCAAAATCTCCGCACACGTGGCGATGAAGTATCTGGTGCCGGTGGCGCGCATCAACCTGGAGGACTGCGAACGGATGGCCGCGGCGTTCGCCCGGCATCACTGCGACACCAGGCAGGCCGGGCAACTGTACGCCGCTTGGCGCGGCGGCTCGCGGTTGATCCGCCACCGCCTTCTCGACGAGCCCGAGCTATTTTTCAAAACGCAGCGGCGAGCGGAATCCAAAGCCAGTCGAGCGCCGGCCGCCGAACTACTGCGCGATCTGCAGATGGTGGCTGCGATTGTGAGCCGCGCCACCCGGCGACTGGCGGGCGCGGCGGCCGCGGCGGCCGCGGAGATGGATGACCAACAACGCGCAGCAACGCGGCGCCAGATCGAGCGCATTCAAGACCAACTCCGCCGCATGGACGGAAGAATCCAACAGGAGCAGGCACCGCATGTTGAGCCAAGCGCAACGCACCACGATTCTGGAACTGAGCGCCCAGGGAGTGAGCAAACACGAGATCGCGCGGATGCTGGGAATCTCCCGTCTGAGTGTGCGCAAAGTGGTGCGCTCGAACTCCACCGAGGTCCCGGAGATAGCGCGGGCGGAGAAAGCCTTGCCCTACCGCTCCCGGATCCTGGAGCTTTTGTACACCTGCAAGGGGAATCTCGTGCGAGTCCATGAGGAACTGACGGCCGGCGGAGCGGCCCTGTCGTATCCAGCCCTGACCGCCTTCTGCCGCAAGCAAGGCATCGGGCAAGCGCCGGTCGAGGCGGCGGGCCAGTACCACTTCGAGCCCGGCGAAGAGATGCAGCACGATACGTCTCCGCACGAAGTCACTCTCGCCGGCAAGAAGCGCAAGGTGCAGACCGCCTCGGGAGTCTTGTGCTACTCGCGGATGTTGTTCTTTCAGTGTTACCCGACGTTTCAGCGCTTCGACTGTAAGGTGTTTCTCACCGACGCGCTGCGTTACATGGGAGGCGCCAGCACCCGCGTCATGATCGACAATACGCACGTCGTGGTGCTGCGCGGCACTGGCCGCGAGATGGTTCCGGTGCCCGAGATGGCCGCGTTTGGAGAGCGTCTCGGCTTTCACTTCGCGGCTCACGAGATTGGCGACGCCAACCGTTCCGGACGGGTTGAGCGTCCCTTCCATTTCATCGAGAATAACTTTCTGGCCGGGCGCACGTTCCCCAGTTGGGAGGATCTGAATCGTCAGGCGCGCGAGTGGTGTGACAAGGTCAACTCGACTTACAAGAAACATATCCGCGCCGTTCCCCGTGAGTTATTCGCGGTAGAGCGGTTGCATCTGAAGCCGCTGCCGGCCTGGATTCCCGAGGTCTATCGGCTGCACCAGCGCATGGTGGATCTGGAAGGCTATGTGGCGCTCCACACCAATCGCTACTCGGTTCCGGTGGACTGGATTGGCCGCCGCGTCGAGGTGCGCGAGACCAGAGACAAGATCGAGATTCAACGCGACGCCCGCAACCTGGTCACTCACGCCCGGATCGCCGAGGCCGAGCATCAGCGGATCATGCTGGCGCAGCACCGACCGCCGCGGGGCCAGGGCATCGGGCGTCCCGACCCTCATCCCGAAGAGAAGGCCATCCTGGAGGCCGCGCCCGAGATGGCCGGCTATGTCGCGGCGATGAAGCAACGCGGCCGTAAGGCGCCCACGCTTGCCCTGCGCCAACTGTTGCGCCTGGTGCGGGAGTATCCACGGGAACCGCTGCTGGCCGCCGTGCGGGAAGCCGACCGCTACGGTCTCTACGACCTGGACCGGCTGGAACGGATGATTCTCCGCCGCGTGGTGCGCGATTACTTTCTACTCGACGATGGCTCACACCATGACTGAAGAACTGGAACAACTGCTGAAGAACCTCAAGCTCCGGCGCATCCTGGAAATTTACGAAGAACAGTTACGCGCCGCCGAGAAGGAAGACGTCACGTACTCGGAGTTCGTCACTCGTCTGGTGCGCGCGCAGTGGCACTCGCGGCAGGAGGGCGCTCTGGAGTGGCGCATCCGGCGCGCCAACCTGCCCGAGCGCTGGTCTCTGGAAACCTTCCCGTTCGCCCGCCAACCGGGCGTCAACCGCAAACAGATTCGCGGGTTTGCGGAGTTGGAGTTCATCGCCAAGGCGGAGAATATCGTCCTGGTTGGCGAAACCGGAAGGGGCAAAACAGGGCTGGCTTGTGGCCTGCTGCTGAAGGCGCTGGAGAACGGCTACCGCTGTCAGTTCATTCGTGCGCAGGACTTATTCGACGAGATGTATGCGTCGCTGGCCGACCGTTCCACGCGGCAACTCCTGAAACGCCTCGCCCGCCTGGACGTACTTTTGATCGACGAATTTGGATATCTTACCCTGAAACCGGAGCAGAGCAACATCTTCTTCAAACTGATGGAGGAGCGGTATCACTGCCATTCCACCATCATCACAACCAATCTGATCTATGACGAGTGGCATAATTTTCTCGGCAACAAATCGATGGTGGACGCGCTGCTGAGCCGCGTGCGGCACTACTGCCACACGGTGACCATCGAGGGTCCGTCGCTGCGCGAACTGCAGGGTTGAGGGGAATCGCGTGGGAGAGAACCCCATCAGCCGCGAAGAGTATATCGACCAGCTCCTCAGCGCCTACCGGCAGTCACCGGGAACGACGGGAACGATCCGCCGGCCGGATCGCCTTCTGGCGGCGCAACTACAGGAACGCGGCGTGCCCCTGAAGGCGGTCGAAAACGCCTTGGTCCTGGCCGCCGCGCGAAGGATGATACGGCCTACTGGCGCTCCGCCCCTGGGCACGATTCGCTCGCTGGCATACTTCTTACCGGTGATCGAGGAGGTGCTCAGTCTGCGCGTCGGCCCGGACTACTTCCAATATCTGCGCCAGAAACTGGAGCGCCTCGCACCACCACGGTAGGGCGGGCCCCACCTTCCCTTAACGACTCACCATGCGCGTCTTCGGCGCGGATGCTGAAAAACCAGCCCCCACGCCTCCGGCGTGGATGATATCGCCTGCCCCCCCCTCCCACCACACACGCCTCCGGCGTGGACGATGGACCTCTGCCTCTGGTTCCTTTTCCCAGTCCCGTTCCCGGTGTAGGTCCCGTCAGCCGAGCACTCCTGGGTCATTCTTGCCAAGCCCCGAGGCGGCCTTCCTTGCAATACTGCTTGAGATCGAAGTTCTTGTATTCAATGTGCAGGCTGGGATGCACCCCATCTTGGATCACGCGGGTGCGGAACAGCCCGGGCGTCTTCTTGGTCACTACGCGGTCGAAAACCAGTTGCACCCGGTCCGGGCGGCCCAGGTCCAGGTTGTCGCGGATGATCTCCTCGAAGAATTCGCGCCCGCGTAGGGGCCGATCGAAGATTTGCGTCAGGCTCACCTCCACTTGCCACATGGACAGATCCCAGTCGTAATCAGCCTCCCGGTCCTCGATTCGTAACGGTAGCGGGATGCGCCGCAGCCATTTACGGAATACGCGATCGATTTCCTCCGGCCCCAGCGAGTCACAAAGTTCTTGTAGTTGCCGGGGATCGGCGCAGGACAGGAATCCGTTATCCAATGCCTCGTTGGCGATGTGCCTGCGCTCCAGTTGCCGCTTGGCCCACTCGTGCCCGTTCAGGCACAGCTTGATTCCCCAGGGCGCGTAGCTGCACACCTTGAGGAAGAGCGGACCGAAATCTAGGTCATCGATGTAGAAGTAGTAGTGATTGACGTAGACCGTCTTGTCCCGATCAAACTGGAACTGCCCGTTGACCTTCTTCCCATTGAAGGCTTTCGCCTTTTCCTGTGCTACCCCGATGAAGATGACGCCGTCGCGCGTGCCGCGCTCTCGCCGAAACCGGTTGGCGATGTCGTCCTTCTTCTCCTTGTGCGCAAACCGATAAACCGGAATCTGCTGCCGTTCCTTCGGCCAAAGCTTTCACCGCTTCGCGGAACCTCTCCGTTACCTGGCCCAGCACCACCGGCGAAGGAATCGGCTTGCCCAATTGATCGCGCATGAATGTGACCAGACCGCCCGGCGTCGCCAACCTGCCGATGTAGCCTTTCAAATAAAGCCGGTCCAGGCACTCCACCTCCAGGGTGATGTGTCCGTCCAGCAGTCCAGGAATACTCGCCATGCCCGAGATTTTAAGCAATATCGAGGCACAGTGCTCGTCGGTTTGAGGTCGAAGACCTCGCTAGCTTATACACCGCCGCAATACGGCTCCGCTTATCCGCCGCGGGGAAGAAAAAACTATCTTTCATTCGGAGCGGTTGAAAAATATGCTTGTCAATATATTGCGCGTAAGGCGTTCCCGAAACCACCTTGATGAGGCGGCCCAGGGTAGCCAATCCCCGGACCGCTATAACGCCAGGCCGTGCCGCGTTCAAATTCGAGCGCTTGGGCACTCACGGCATCCACCACCTCGGCAAGCGAATAATCAAAGTTGCGGTATAGATCCTTCACTGGCGGCGGAAAACCTGTCGGCAATCCTGAAGTGTGGGTCAGCAAATCCCAGATGGTAATCGGCCGCGAAGGCTTTCTGAAGCCGCGCGAATCCACCAGCATTTCGCCCTTAAACTGAGGCCAGATATTTTTCAACGGGATCGATGAGTGCGATATGTCCTTGTTCGACGAGCATCATTATGCCGGCCGCCGTAGACTCGATGCCGGTTACGCATCCTGCGAAGTAAGGTCTGCGACTTGACAGCAGTTTTAAAATGTGAGATATCACAATAAGCTATGAGACGGCGCGAATTCCTCATTGGTTTGCCACTCCTGCGGCCGCTGGCCGCGCAAATCATCAGGCCTGCCAGCGACTGGCGCAATATACGGACCGGCTCCCCCATTCCCAAAGAAGGTTATGTCGATCAGCCCTACGTCGTCATCACCCGCGACGGCAACTGGCTTTGCTGTTTGACCACAGGCAGCGGCGTGGAGGGCGAGCCCGGCCAGCATATCGTAGCGACGATCAGCAACGATAAGGGCAAGACCTGGACGCCGCCCGTCGATATCGAACCAGCCAACGGCCCCGAGGCGTCTTGGGTCATGCCGCTGATCACGCCCGACGGCCGCGTCTACGTTTTCTACACCTATAATAAGGACAACTTGCGCCGCTTGGAAGGCTGCAATTCGCCTGCAATGGCCAAACGTGTCGACACGCTGGGTTACTACGCGTTCAAGTACTCCGATGACAACGGCCGCACCTGGTCCACGCGACGCTACTACATCCCCATGCGGCTGATGCGGATCGACCGCGAGAACCTGTACGCGGGCAAGGTTCTCTTCTTCTGGGGGGTCGGCAAACCGATCGTCGATCGCGGTAGAGTTTGGTTTGGATTCGCCAAAGTCGGCAAGTGGGGTAATCCTGGCGCGATGGTCGAGTCCCAGGGCTGCTTCATGCGCAGCGACAACATCCTCACCGAGCGGGATCCGTCGGAAATCAAATGGGAACTGCTGCCCGATGGCGACGAAGGGCTGCGCGCTCCCAAAGGCCCCGTCTCCGACGAGGCCAACCCGGTCGTATTGAGCGACGGATCGCTCTACGCCACGTATCGTACCATCGATGGCTACAACTGTCATGCCTACAGCCGCGACGGTGGGCACACCTGGACACCCCCGGAGTATGCCACCTACACTCCTGGCGGACGCCGCATCAAGCACCCGCGAGCCGCCAACTTTGTCAAGAAGTTCTCCAACGGAAAGTTCCTGCTCTGGTACCACAATCACGGGGGCGAAGCCGTGCATAACGCAAAGTGGCGCTATTACTTCAACCGCAATCCTGCGTGGATTTCCGGCGGCGTCGAGAAAAACGGGTTCATTCATTGGTCGGAACCGGAAATCCTTCTCTACGACGAGAATCCCGGCACCGGCATGAGCTATCCCGACTTCATCGAGGACGGAGGCAGGTTTTTCGTCACCGAAACCCAGAAGACGATCGCCCGCGTGCACGAGATCGACCGCACGCTGCTGGAAGGGCTTTGGACCCAGCAGGAAAACCGTACCCTGACCCTCAAAGGCCTGGTGCTGGAAGTTAAGGGGCCCGGCGACTTCGATATGCCGCGTTTCCCCACTCTCACCGAAACCAGCGGCTTCACATTCGACTTCCGCGTCTGGTTTCGCGAACTGTCTCCGGGGCAGACAATCTTCGATGCACGCGATGCTTCGGGGCGAGGCGTCGCCATCACCACCACGGACCGTTTCACTTTGCAGCTCATATTAAGCGATGGACAGACCAATTCGGCCTGGGATTGCGATCCCGGCACTCACCCCGGTACGCTCCGCGTCAGCCACTGGCACCACATCACTGCCATCGTCGATGCCGGTCCGCGGATCATTACCTGGATCGTGGATGGCGTCTTCAACGACGGTGGCGCAGTGCGTGAATTCGGATGGGGCCGCTTCTCCCCCGAACTGAAAGACGTCAACGGCGCGCCGAAGGCGAGGCTCGCCCCGGTCCTGTACGGGCAACTCGACGGCTTCCGAATTTATAATCGCTATCTGCGGACGTCCGAGGCCATCGGTAACTTCCGGGCAAGCTCATGAACCATGCATTTCGTAAAACGTTCTTGGACCGCACTCCAACCTTGGGCGCTTAGATGCAGATCGGCCACCCTGCGGCGGCCGAGTTCCTTGGACGACTCGGGTTCGATTGGACCTGCGTGGATCTCGACCACGGCGCCGTCGGTGCGAAAGCATGACGAATGTCTTTTGGATCATCGATGCGTACGGTGCAGCTCCGGTCGCTCATCTGCCTTACGCCGCATTCAGTTCATCCTGCACCGCCTCCCGCTAGCAACGGCGCTTGGAATCTGCGCTGCCCAGACTCCCGGCGCTAAGACCTCGTACGTCGCGCCCGGAGGAGACGACGCTGCCTCTGGCAGCCTGCAACGACCGCTCCGTTCTATCGCGCGGGCGCGGGACTTGTCGACACCAGGAGTTTCTGAGATTCCTGCGCCGACTGGACACCGAGTTCACGGTGAAGTTCAATTGTGAGACTCTCGCTGCCGCGGGACTGGCTCCCGCCGAAGCCGACAAGGCCATGCGCCGTCACACGCGCTATCGGATGGATGAGGTCATACAGCGAATGGACTCAGTGGTAAGCAATCACCTCGCGATGACCACGTCGCTCGATTGCAACCGTCAAGTGTTGAGGCACGTCGATATGTTTCTGCCTAATGAGACGGAGGCCCTGCGGCTCACAGGGAAGCTGTGAAATAATGTCACAAAGCATTTTTGGTCGTCAATGTTTTCAACGACTTACGTTGTGCAAAACTGGCCGAAAATCGAATATTTCACAGCTTCCAGGGGCGCCCTCGGTCAAGGCTGCGGCGGATGAACTGGCGAAGCTCGCACGGATTGTAGTTGTCAAGATGGGCACTCGTGGCGCGTTGGTTGCGACGGGTTGGCGAGACCTTTTCGCGTGCCCGCCGTGAGGGCTCACGTCCTCGATGCGACCGGCGCCGGCGATAGTTTCAAAGCAGGATTCCTGGCATGCTATCTGCGCGGCGCATCGCTTGTGGATTGCGCCAAGGCCGGCGTGTTTGCAAGCGCGCGGCCGGTGAGTTTGGTGGGACGGAGGGCAGCGCTCGAATGAAGAACGCGGCAATCGCGCACGGAGGTGGACCGACGGCGGTGCTCAATGCGAGCCTCGCGGCCGTTTGCGATGCGTGGGCTCAGCACCGCGAATGCGATAGCTTGTTCGCCGCGATATCCGGCGTTTGGGGAATATTGAATAACGATTTCGTCGACCTCGCAGAGGGGCCCAAGGAACGGATTAGCGCCTCTGCGCAGGCACCGGGCTCCATCATTGGATCGAGCCGGCAGGCGCTGACCGACCAGGACTACGACACTATCCTCGAAGTCTTTCGCAAGCGCGAAATCCACTGCTTCTTCTACACTGGCGGAAATGGATCGATGGAAACGGCGCTGCAGCTTTCGCGAATGGCGCGAGAACGCCGCTATGAGCTGCAGGTGATCGGAATTCCCAAGACCATCGACAACGATTTGGCAGTGACCGATCACACTCCGGGATATCCGTCGGCTGCGCGATTTTTCATTCATGCCGCGCGCGATATCGGACTCGACAACCGCGCCCTGCCGTCCCCCGTCTGCATTCTGGAGGCGCTGGGACGTAACACCGGATGGATTGCGGCAGCTACAGCGCTGGCCCGCTTTCACTCCGATGACCCGCCGCATCTGATCTATTTTCCGGAGCGGCGGCTGAGTCTTGATCGGATCGCCGCTGATGTCGAGCGGGTCTACCGGCGCATCGGGCGCGTGGTGATCGTGGTGTGTGAAGGACAACTCGACGACCAGGGCGCGCCTTTCGGGGCCGACGTGGATCGTCCGGATTCGACGGTGCATCGTTTGGCCTCGAACCTGGCGCATACGCTCGCGCAGGAACTCACACGGAAGCTAGGCCTGCGGGCTCGCGCGGAAAAGCCGGGATTATTGGGGCGGTCGTGCGGGCCGCTCGCGTCGCAGGTCGACCGCAAAGAATCTGAGGCCTGCGGAAGGGCAGCAGTAATGGCGGCGCTGGCCGGCGAGACAGACAAGATGGTTACGTTGAAGCGAGTGTCTAATTCGCCTTACAGGTGCGAGACCGGGCTCACCGAATTGGCCAATGTCGCGCGGTTTGAGCGGCCGCTTCCTGACGAATGGATCTCCGCCGGGGCGAATGATATCGCGGGCGGCTTTCACAAATTTTTGGCTCCCCTGGTCGGGGAGCTGGAAGTTTTTCCGGAGATGCTAAGCGGTGATTCGGTGAGAACGCCGTGAACGTTCCAGGCCTCTAATGTTGAAGACGACGCCCACCTGCCCATCGCACAGCGCGCGCAACAGGGTCTTCAAAGCCGAGGCGATGTGTTCCAGATTCCGAGATCGACAGATCTTCATCGATTACACCGATGTCTTGCCCAGCCCAGCGCTCGTGAACGACCGACAAGGAATATTGGCGCCGTTGGCTTTCCCTGATCGAGCTGCTGGACTGATTCGTCGCTGGCTGTCCCCCTAAGGTTCGGTGAAGGCCGGAAACGTGTCTTTGCCGTAGTTTTTGGCCGAGTTTTTTAAGCTTGACAGTAAAATGGGTCCAACATATAATTAACGTGATATCTCACAATATCATCCAGTCCGAGGAGGCCGCGGCGCTCTCACAAAGCTCAATGTTACAATTCGTGGCATTGGACCCCGCATCTGGGCGCAGGAATCGGCGATGCAAGGGCGGGGCAATGGCCCATTCCGGGAACTCGTTTGAGCTGCAGGGACCGAGCGGCTCCACGCCTCGGACCCCGCGCCCCGCAACCCTTCAAAGAGAAAAGGAATGGAGCATGAAACTTCAGAATTTTAAGACAAGAGATCGCGCGATCATCAAGGCCTTTCTTGAGTTCAGGAAACAAAATATAGTTTCTCAGTTGAAGCGCCTTAATCTCTCCTGGAGCAACTGGGGCTTTGGAATGGAACCCCTAGAGACTTCGGCGAAGCGGCTCGAAAACAATAAAATCCGATATATTGAACTTCACGGCAATTTATACGGCAAGGACCTCGGCTACCGCTCGCCAGAGGTCAACCAGATCCTGAGATCCCACGGCATAAAGGTGGGAGGGATTTGCGGAATGGTGTGGCCCGAGTCGGAGTTTTCGAGCAGCAGTCCATTGGTCCGGCAACACTGCATCGACTATTTCAGAAGGCATATCGATTTTTGTTCGGAAGTGGGTGGACAGTACATCCTCTTCACGCCGGGCGCGGTGGGGCGTCCCAACAAATATGATGATAACGAGTTCTGCCGGGCTGCGGAGACCATTAGAATCATCGGCGATGATTTTCTCAAGGCGAAGATTCGTTGCGGAATCGAGCCCGTAAGAAAAGATGAAGTGAGTCTTTGTCACACATTTGCCGAGGCGAAGGCGCTTATCGACGAGATCGATCATCCCGGAGTCAAACACATCGCGGGCGATGTCTTTCATATGCTTCTCGGAGAGGAACATATTGGCGAGACTATTCTTAAATACGGGGAACTCCTCACCAATCTTCATCTGGCCGACTCCAACCGGAGGGCTCTTGGGACGGGAATGCTCGACATCGATATCGTGATAATGGCGCTTTACCTTGTGGGTTTCAACAATGAGCAATGTTTCTGTTCTCCCGAACCACTAGGCGCCGGGAGCAATCCGTACGATCAGATGAACGGTCGTCCCGATCCCCGAATGCTCGATGAGATGGTCCGGCAGACGGCGTCCTATTTTTACGAAAGAGAGGAGGAAGTATTGAACGCCGGCGAAATGGATCTTCTCGAATCGTGATTGTCAACCATTCTTTTTGACTGACCGTATAAGTAAATCTCATGTACCTTCAGAAACTAAACGTGGCGATTATTGGTCTTGGTTTTGGCCGGGAGTTCATTCCCATTTATCAACGCCATCCCAATACACGCCAAGTGTTTATCTGCACCCGGAACGTAACAACCTTGAACGCCGTCGGCGACGAATTCGACATTGGGAAGCAGTTTCGTTTCGCCAATTTCGAAGACATTCTGGGCCGCAGCGACATTGATGCGATTCATATTGTCACCCCAATCCTCGAGCATCCACGCCAGACGCTCGCTTCGCTTGGTGCGGGAAAACATACCGCCTGCACGGTTCCGATGGCGACCTCTGTCGAAGATTGCAAGGCCATTCTGGAGGCAAAACGAAAGGTCAAGAAAGTCTACATGATGATGGAGACCGCTCTATACACCCGCGAATATCTATACGTGAAGGAGATGGTCAGCAGCGGAAAACTGGGGCGAATTCAGTTCGTCCGCGCAGCTCACATGCAAAACATGGCACTCGAAGGTTGGGCCGGCTACTGGAAGGGTTTTCCTCCGTTCTTCTATGGAACTCATGCTTTGTCCCCTATACTTTCCTTGACTGGAACTCGGGCCCAATCGGTGATCTGTCACGGATCGGGTGCCCTGAGTCCGGCCAAGGCCCAGCAGTACGGTTCCCCTTATGCGGTGGAAACGGCGACATTCAAGCTGGCAAACTCAAATGTAATCGCTGAAGCGACGCGCTGTCTTTTTGAAACCGTGCGGCAGGTTGTGGAGAGCTTTGACATATATGGGGATAGAATGTCGTTCGAATGGGAACAGGTCCTCGATGACGGCTGTGTCCTGTTTGAAGGGATTGACGATGCAAAGAAGTTTCATGCGCCGGATACCTCCCACCTGCTGCCTCCTGAAATTGCCCAGTACACTAAGAGGTCTCTTATCACGGATCCGACCCAGCCCTCATTTATTCAGGGGGCTGGTCACGGCGGTTCTCACCCGCATCTGGTCCACGAATTTCTGAGTGCCATTGTAGAAGGAAGGAATTCTCATGTGGATGCTGTGGCGTCGGCGAATTACACCTGTGCCGGCATCTGCGCCCATCAATCGGCCATGAAGAATGGCGAAACAGTCCGGGTTCCCGACTTTGGCAGCTCATGAAGGCGGCCCGCAGCAAATCTGTCCGGTTGTGACCAAGTCATGCCAATTGCCGTGAGAAGGAACAGACTCAATGAATGACATCTGGACCATGGGCGAAATTCTCGTCGAAATCATGAGACCTAAGGTGAGCATGGAGCTCTTTGAACTTGGCGAGTTTGTCGGTCCGTTCCCCAGCGGGGCACCGGCAATTTTTGTCGATACGGTTGCAAGACTAGGGCATTCCGCCGGGATCATCGGAGGGGTGGGAAATGACGACTTCGGGAAAACTGTTCTAGATCGTCTGATCCGGGACGGCGTTGATTGCGGCCAAGTCAAAACGTTCGCCGGCAAATCGACCGCGCTTGCCGTGGTCACTTATTTTGCCGATGGTTCGAGAAAGTTTCTATTCTATATTGATGGTACACCTGCAGTGATGAACGAGTTTGATGAATCAGAAGATATCCGCGGTGCGAAGTACTTTCATATCATGGGATGCTCGCTGATGGCCAACGAGTGTTTTCGTAAGAACATCATCCGAACCGCACTCCACTTCAAGGAGAATGGCGCGAGATTGAGCTTGGATCCGAACATTCGGCCGGAACTTCTCGGCGATCGACGCGTCTTGGACGTAATCGGAGACATTTTGGAGAAGTGTTCCATTCTGTTTCCGGGCGTCGATGAGTTGAAACTGATTTCCGAAAAAGAAACCGTGGAGGAGGGCGTGGAACGAATGTTGGAAATTCCCTCCATGGAGTTGGTTGTTTTGAAGAGAGGCAAGAAAGGAAACACGGTCTTTCAAAGAAGTGGCAGGTTAGATATCACTCCTTACACCGTCGCGGAAATCGATCCTACAGGCGCCGGAGATTGCTTCGACGCCGCTTTTCTGTGCGGGCTTGTGGAGAACAAGCCACCTGAGGAGTGCGGCAAGTACGCGGCAGCCACGGGTGCACTCAACGCCGCGGCATTCGGTCCGATGGAGGGCCGAATCAACCCCGAATCGGTGAGTGAACTGATCAAGGCGCAGGCGCATCTATGAGGCCTGGAAATTCAGTCCAGGCGTGGACGCAACGCCTCTATTGCTCGACCGCCTTTCACGCCTACAGAGTAATTTTGCCAAAGTTGGGCGCTATCCCGACATCGGTCGTGCCCGTAGTCCGTCGGATCGCGCGAAGTGGAAAGAGCGCTCAACCGTAAGATAGCGGGGAGGGCAGCTCTTTGTCGACGATTAGTTGATCGCCGAAACCACCCTGCACCGTCGGTTCCACAAGCCCGCAATCGATCCGGCCTCCCCCTTGCTGAGAGCGGAAACGCCTCTCGAACTCAACCGCGGTGTGATGCCGGCGGCAGCTCCTTTTCAGCGACGGCGCATGGTATGACCCGAAGGGTCGGCTCTACAAGCTGTGGTACGTCGCCGGCTACGATGACGGTTTCGCTCTCGCTACGAGCGAAGACGGCATTCACTGGCTGGCGGCAGCCCGAACTGGATGTCGTGTCCGGCACCAATCGTGTCTTGGCCCCGATACCCGGCTACGAGCGCAACGGGTGTACGGTGTGGCTGGATCATGACGCCGCCGATCCGGCGGAACGGTTCAAGATGTTCGCCTATTTTCGTCGTGGCACGGGCTCTTGGCCGCGCGGCGAGGCGGTGCCACCGCCAGAGGAACCAGAACAAAGCTTCATCTTCACTTCACCAAACGGCATCCACTGGGCGCGCCGGGCACGCACGGGCCCATGCGGCGATAACACCGGGATGTTCTACAATCCTTTCCGCAGGATGTGGACGTACAGCATCCGGATAAGCGATCGCCAGCATGGCCGCACTCGCAGCTATTATGAACATCCGGATTTCCTTGCCAGTGTCTAAGTGGACACAGCAGGATGTCAAAGGCTGGCTTCCGTCCGATGCGTTTGATTTGCCCGATCCGGCCCTCTGGTGCCGGCCAGAACTCTACAAGTTGGACTGTGTGGCGTACGAAAGCCGGATGTTGGGATTGTTCGCTATCTACTTCGGGCCGTCGAACGAAATCGCGTACAAGGGAGGATTTCCGAAAACGAACGACCTGTTCCTCGGCTTCAGTCGAGACGGAATCACATGGGAACGTCCCGACCGGACTGCTTTCCTGCGATGTTCCCGGCAGCCCGGCACCTGGAATCGAGGGTACTTGCACTCCGCCGCCGGCCTATGTTTGATTGTGGGCTTGCGCCTCCCGCCTGATAAACAGGTGAATAACAGAGATCTAGCTGTTGCAGCCGTTGGACTTACGGTTCAGAGCGCGTTCCGATATAAGGGCCGGATCAGGCCGTAAATCAGAAGCGGTTCCAGCAACCCGGATTTGTGGGCGGCGAGCCGCGCTTGTGGTGAGTGCGCCGGAGGGTGGCCTGAGCAATCAGGTAATCATCCACGAACAATTGTCGACCGATATCGATGGAAACGGAAGTTGGAGACGGAGCGGATACCGGAAGCGGCGCCCAGCAAGGGGTCTTGAACACGTTCCGGCGAGACCTAATTTTCTGATACATCAGTTCAATGGAAGAGCCATCCGGCCCTATAGCTGAGCTTGCCGTATCTTGCTGATAATGAACAAACAAGAAGCATTCAGTCTCAGTAACGCAGCCCCGGATTTTCCAATCGCGCTGAACATTTACACCCAAAATTCGCGGGGGGGGGCGGCTCGAGAACTTGGCCATGGGGTGCCCTGATGTTCCACAATTGCAGTCACGCTGCAAATTGCTGTAAACTCAGTAAGGTATCCATGAGTACCTTCCAGGGAAATCTTACTGAGCATGCGTATTTGTCGATTCGCGACCGTATTCTCCGCGGCGAGCTTCCATTGGGCACCGGGCTCACGCGCCGCGCCTTAGCCGAAGAATTGGGCGTCAGCATTGTCCCGGTTGGTGATGCGCTGCAGCGATTGGAAAACGACGGCCTGGTGGAGAGCCGGCCACGGGTGGGCACGCGCGTCCGGATTCCGACCGCCAACTCCATCCGCGGCCATTACGTCCTGCGCGAGGCCCTGGAGTCTCAGGCTGCCCGCATCTTCGCCGAAAAATCGAGTTCCGACGAGCGCGAAGAGGTCAAGCGCCTGGCAAGCCAGTTAGACGGACTTTACGCCTTGATGCGCCCCAAAGAGGATCGCGAGCGCGCCTTCGAGGTTCATCGCTTCCACATGCGCTTCCATATGCGCATCGCCGAGTGCACGGGTTGCGAGGAGTTGTGTCAGGCTGTGCAAAAAAACCAGGTTCTGGTCTTTAACTGGCTGTATGACACCGCTCTCGGCAACCAGCAGCCGCCAGCCGGGTGGCACTCGCAACTCGCTGAAGTCTTGATCTCCGCCGATCCTGAGGCGGCCGATGCAGCCATGCGCCGCCACACGCGTTACCGTATGGAAGAAGTGCTGGAGCGCATGGAACCCTACTTCGAATTGACCGAAGCACGCCTAGCGGCTTTTCCCAAGCGGCCCCGGCGCAAGGCAGCCGGTGAACCGACCACGAACGGAAAAGACTAAGCCCTTTCGGGCGAGCCGATCGTCGACCTTAACGACCTCGACCAGGACCTCGTCCGGCGCCTAGTCCCTGATAATCTCGGTGGCCTCCTGCGGGAGTGTCCCCGCTCGGGCGACCCGCACTTCTGGGACGTCTGGACCGGGACCACACCACGACCACTAAACTGGCAAGAAATCGTCAATGAGTGGACACGATAGGCCGCGTGATCCGCTTGGCCCGCAGGTCGAGGCTGCCCACGTCGATTTAGATGCTGAACGAGGAGTCTTATAATTACGTCTCACTCCTGCGGATAGATCCCGATATGTCCCGATCCCTGAAGGATCGGTACCGCTACGGGCTGACCAGCAACCAGCTCATGAACCGTCAAGGCCTCGTTTGGAATCGCCTGGCGCGCGAGTTCGATGTGATGCGCATGGTGCGTGAACAGGAGCACCTGCGTCTTCTTTGAGAGCTCAGACAGCACCCGCAAGGCGGCGGCTGCTCGCTCGTTGTCGAACGCCATCAGGACATCATCGAGAATCACCGGACACTGCCCGACCCGGCCGGAGTGGTCCTCAATGTAGGCCAGCCTGAGCGCGAAAAAGAGTTGATCCCTGGCGCCGTCGCTCATGCCAGCGACATCGACGTGGTCAGCGGAGCCTCTCCGAACGGCTCTCAGCACGCGCCGATTTGCTTCGTCGAAATCGACCGCCAGGCCGGTGAACGAGCCGCACGTCAAGTCGTTGAGATACTGCCCAGCACGTTCCAGGAGCGGGTCCTGATGCCGATTCCGGTACCGCTCGATGGCAACGTTCATGAGCCGTGCGGCGATCTGTTGCTCCAGGTACTCCTCGGCCAAATCGACGATCCGTGCGCTCGCGGCTTGTTTTTCCGTCGCTGCCTGGCTCAGGCTGGCGGACGACTCGTGCACTTGAAAATCCCGTTCCAGTTCGACCGCGCGCCGGGCACATTCCTGCTTCTGCCGTTCGTATTCCTGTTGCCGCGTCTCCAGATCCGCGAGTTGAGCCGGAAGGGCGTGGCAAATGCTTCGCCCGTACGCGGCTGCCGCTGGGGTGCCGGGCATCGCGCCTCACGACTGTCGTCGCACGGCCGCAAAGTTATGCCGAGCCGCGGGCGGTGAGTTGGAGCAGATCCAGTTGCTGCTGGGCCACGCATCGGTGCAGACTACCGAGCGGTACCTCGGAACGCGCCAAGACCTTATTCATGCGCCGAATGACGGGATCAAGCTGAGAATCACGGCTTAACGCTGGAGGCGCTACGCTGCCTGTTGCCTTGCTCGGGTTCTTCGGGCTGCCTGCTTCGGGCAAGGCCGCCAGCGCAACCGCGCCACCCAAAAGCGGAATGCCACGGTTTAACGTCCGTTTTACTTAGCGCGGGGCCCTCCCTTGGCGACGTTCCTCTGGCAAAACTGGCGGCCGACGCTTCAGCCTAACGCTTCCAGGTCCGCCAACCTTGCCGGCCGGAGCGTTTCGAACTCGCTCTGTGGAACCTTTCGGTAGCGCCAACCTGTCCCCGTCAGTGACGTGGCATTCTCACACCACTGCATAGCCGCGCGATCTTTGAAGACGACCTCCGGTGACTCCTGCCCCTTCGTCTCAAGCAGCCAGTGTGTGGCTCCGGTGTCCACGGCCACGAAGTCGGGGTAGTAACAGCGCAAGTTCATTGCCGCGTCGGTGTACTCGATAGCGAAGCCGAAGGGACGCGGTAGTTTGGCAAACCTCGCGATATCCGGCGCCCCGTCCAGAAATCTGGCGAACATCCGCTCGAAGTCGTTCTCGCACGGCACCAGGTTGAATATCGTGTGCTGGCCCTCCCAAACCGACCGTGACCAGGGAAACGGGGGAGTGGTAGAGAGGTGGCGCGCCGGCTCCAGCAGTTCAGGCTGCTGCTCCTCGATGCTCAGCGCCTGCAATTCCTTTTTGAAGATGCTAACGCACACGTAGTGCGCCACTGGCGTACTCATGGCCTTGATCGTGGCCCTGGAATCCAGATCGACTTCCCGCCCAAACGCCTTGAACTCGAAAAACTCGCGCACCTTGGGGACCAGGGCGGCGAACTGCGAGGGGAGCTTGACCTGCTCGGAGATGCGCCGGGCGTAGTAGCCGATAACCTCCTGTGCGGTCTGCGGCTCCGGCATCTGATAATCGCGTTCCACCAGCCGTTCGAGCGTGATGATGTCATAGCCCTCGTACCGGAACGTTCCCCGCCTGGCGTCATCAGAAGTCAGCGGCAGTATTATCGTCGAGAAGCCCATCACTTCGAGGCCGGCGACCTCCTCCGCCAGGCTCTTTTTACGGACCAAGGACGGGGTCAAAACTGGCAAGCCTATATCGAATTCCGTGCGCTCTGCAAGCGGCATGATGGTCAGGATCTTGAGCCGATCCCTGCCCACCTCGAAGGTGTCGAGTTTGATTTCCTCCAGCTTTTCCAGATCGTCGACGAATTCCAGGAACGCGCCATTTCCGATGATGTCAACGCGCTCCCTGTAATCAACCGAGGCGTCCCGGAACATCAGCCGCAAGCCGCGACCGATGGTCTGCTCGGGCAAAATATTGGCCTTAGCTTTATAGGGCCGCAGACCCACCACGACCGTCACATTCTGAACATCCCATCCCTCCCGCAGCATGAGCACGCTCACGATCGCGTTGATGGGACTCTTCTCCTCGTCTACTCGGCGGGCGGCGTCGCGCGCCTTGTCGAGATCTGCCTTGCTGACCTCGCCCTTTACGTCCGTGTGGATGACCAGCGTCTTATCGCCGGCGAATTCCTTCGGATACGTCTCACGCAGCCAAGCGCCCACGTCTTCGGCCTCTACCGTGCTGTTCAACATGACAAACAGGATTGGACGCTTATCCAGAGGTGCAAGTTGGTCCGCATACTCCCGCCAACGATTGACACCGGCGGTCAGGAAGCCGCTGTATCGCACGCTTGCAATATCGGACTTGGCTTCGGGGATCTGAGCAATTCCTTTCACCGGCCGCTTGACGATGTTGTCCAGGATCGCTTGCTTCAGAGGGTAGTCGAATATCGTCCAGGGAAACAACGCGCCCTTCTGGAAGCGCGGCGTGGCGGAGAAATCCAGTTGCGCAGCCAGCGGAGTTCTTTCGTGCAGACCGCGAATTACCTTGTTCCATTCGTTATCTTCGTCGTGCGTGTGGTGCGCCTCGTCGTTTATCACCAGCAGCGTGCCCGCCCGCAGTCCGATGCGGTCCGAGAAGTCGGCCATGTCCAGCTTCTGCGGGAGGGGTTTGGGACCGAGCACGGCCGTAAGCGCCTCTGGTTCGTTCTCCTCCTTTTTTCGGGCTGGCCGCTCGTAAAACTGCTGAATGTTGGTCAAGAAAAGCGTCCCCTCTGCGTAGGCTTTCTCACTCTCCCCGCGCACGACGCAGTCGAAATCCCAGAAAATCTCCAGGGGCCGCGGGATAATCGGATCGCTGCGAAAGATGCGGCTCCCTGCGAAATCGGCCTTGAGCCGTTCGAAAACGATGACGTTCGGCGCGATTACCAGGAACGTCTTCGCGTAACCGTGCGCCACATCTTCAGCTTCGCGTTGGGCGTTCAGAAACTGCCATGCGACCGCCAGCGCCATGACTTTCGTTTTTCCGCTGCCGGTCGCCATCTTTACGCAGTAACGCGCGAAGTCGTCGTACGCGGGCAGCCGCACATCGCGAAGATCCAGGGCGTAGCGTTCCAGCAGGCCCTTTCGCGTGCGTACCTTCTCGTACTCCCACACGAAGACCAAAGTCTCAAGGGCCTCCTGTTGAGAAGGATGGTAGGCAAAAGGCCGGCCACTCAGCAGGCGGTGATCGGTGTAAAACCAGTGATTCAGCAGCAACCTCGTCGTCTCGGTCACGCCTTTGTAGCCTCCTGCCCGCCAGGCTTTCACTGCCTCCCTGAGCGCCGGGACACAAGGGGCCGTGCGCAGGCGCGCCGTCACATCCAACAGATCCACCTGTTCGGGCGAAGCCGGCCTTCGTTTCCTTGCCATCAGCGGACCTCGATCGCGATAGTCTTCGTGGTGTCGTTCCCCAGTATGTCAATCACCTTTGCCACTACCATGTGGCGGCCCGGCCCATCGTAGACGTGGCTGCACTTGGTTTCGATGCACGCCTCCTTCCGGGTCCGGTAGCTCTGCCACTGGTTGTGGAACGTGTCACCCTTGTAGTCCCAATCCACCGCCCAGTAGTCGATCCACTGGCTCCAGTGCTTGATGGCGGTCCGCACGTCCTCGGGAACGTCATCCGGCGGAATAACAAAATCCGCGAGTTCCAAGGTTGCCTCGCGTTTCTTCTGCTTTAGGTCCACCTTAAGCGCGGCGAGCTCGAAAAAGCGGATATCGCCCTGCTCGACGGCTTTTTTCTCCAGCACCTCACGAGGTATCTTGCGAAAAACAATGTCCACTCGGGCCTGAGCCGTGACATCCCTAGCCGTTTCGTTCAGCTCGAAGGCGAACTCCCAACCCAGGATGTCCGCGGCGGCCTTCTCCGGTCCTCCTTTGCCTGAACCGGCGGCCTTCCAGGTCTCAGCGGCCACGGCTTTCACGTCAGCCAAGGTTACGGGCGCATCCACAGCGCCCACGTGAACGAACCGCCCGCTCTTCGTGCCGTGCAGCCAGGTCCGGCCGCTTATGGGGCTGGCACGGTAAAGATCGAGGATGAAGTCGCGGTAAGCCGCCTCGCGTGCCCGCTGGTCTTCGGGGTTCGCGAACTCGGCGCCCTGCCATGCCTGGCGCTCGTATTTCCCCAAGTTCTGGATAGCGAACGGCCGCACATTTGGGATACCGAGCAGGGTTTTGCGCGTGGTGTGGATCGCAAAACGGCTCAGATCGCAGGCAATCCAGCGGCGACTGAGTTTCTCCGATACAACCGCTGTAGTTCCGCTGCCGACGAAACAGTCGAGCACCAGGTCGCCTTCGTTGGAGGACGTGCGAATGATCCGTTGAAGAAGGGCGTCGGGTTTCTGGGTATCATAGTTGACCCGCTCACTGGCCTGGGAATTCACCGGTGATATGTCGGTCCACACCGACGTGGCCCGCTGGCCTTCGGACTCATAGCGAATCAACCGGGGCCGCTTATCCTTCGAATCCGGATACCAGATTCGCCCCTCGTCGTGGAGGCGTTGCATCGTTTCTTTCGAGTAGCGCCATCCGAGTGGAGGAGGCTGATGCCCTCGCCAAACATACATCATGTTCGGCCGCGGGTTCGGACTCGTCATGTCCCACAAGCCATACCGGCGACCGCTCTTGTCCACATATTTGTACTTGTCAGCGATGTAGGCAGGATCATGAGGCACCAGGACATCATTGAACGTGCATGCCCCGCGGGCGTACAGGAAGATCACGTCGTGGACATGATTGAACGTGGTGCTGTCGCTGCGCGCGGAAGTGCGTTTCCAGATAATCTCGTTTTGGCAAGCGTCCCCGCCGAAAACCTCGTCGAGCACCACCTTGGCATAGTGCCCGACATGCCAATCGAGATGCACATAGAGACTCCCGGCCTCGGCCAGCAGTTCCCGAAGAAGAAGGATCGTTTCATAGAACCACTTGAGATAGCGATCCACGTGCGTTACGCCGCGTTGCCGATCTTCCCTGCTGACTCCCCAGGTATCCCGGTACGCCTTTTGCTCCAGTATGGAAGGCTCCTTCGTGAAGGCCGCCGTATCGTCGTCGGACGCGTCTGGGTAGTCCGGTATCTTTGCCGTGAACGAGAAATCTGCCCCCGTATCGAACGGGGGATCGATGTAGATCAAATCCACCTTGCCGGCGAACTCCGGCAGCAGACTGGGCAGAACGTATTTCTTGTCGCCCCAGATCAGGCGATTGCGCCATTCCGCTTCGCGGCCAGAGGCAAACAGCTCTAGGCTCCGTTGCCGATCCTGCGTACTCTCGTTGACGGTCTCGACAGTTTGAAACGGCAGCTCAATCCGGACGGGGCCGGCTCTCTTGCCGCCCTGATACTTTGCGTCCCAAATAAGTTCAGGCATTATAATAGCGGTCATCCTAATATATTGTGACGTGGCGACACGAGTCCAGAAGGACGATTGTAGCGCCGTTGCCGCAGATGCAATCGCAGTTCCTGCTTGCCGGCTTCCAGCCTGGCCCTTGTCCACCTTCGAAGCCACATTATTCCCACATATCGGTAGTGATCTGCGCGAACCGGCTCGGTGCCCGCCAGTTTGGCTTTAGGGCGCGCCGACGCCACCGGGTGGCACCATTGGTCGCGGTGGGCGCCGCCGGCGCAGCGTTCGCCAAGTGTGGGGCGCGACGGGCCGCTCTTTTTGTCGCAATCGTGCTCAAAGCACGTTGGCTGTAAAATGCTTGTAGCCGCCTAGCTCCTGCAGGGCGACAAGCCGGGAACCCTGCCCGGTTGGCGGCAACTTCCCTCCAGGGAATCGCAAAGGGAGCGATGCCTGCTGATTACGCCTTTTGGCGCGACCTGGAAGCCCAATTCCGGGATCTGACGGGTCCCATACGATTACAGGTTACTTGGTACGCCGTCAACCCGTCACACTGGTCCAAGATTTCGATTAACGGGCCTAAGGATGTGAGAGAGCGTAAACAGCTTCTGGTTGCATTCGAGGCACTTGCGGAGAGCGCGGCGCGTGCGGCGGGCGCACGTCCGAACACGGTTGAGGGCTGGCTAAACCTTCTAAGAGAAGGGCCGGATTTCCACGTTCTTTGCGGCACTTACAAAGAAAATGGGGTTGAGATTCACGATGAGAGCGGCTGGATTCAGGACCTCGCTCTAGCGTCCGCTAATTATTGCGTCGTGTGCAGAAACCGCGCGGAGCGCTCAACGGTTTGGAAGGACCGTCAGGCCCAATTCGAGAAGTACGCGGGGCAATACCCAGAACTCCGAGCCATTTGGAAGGGGGCTTCTGCGAGTTGGATACTTTGGTACGGCGATAAACCGGAGGGAATCGACGTTGACCACCAATGCGCGGGCGTATTCAAAGCGGTAGCAGGCCAAGCCGCGGCTGGACTGTCCGGCATCGCGCGCGATGCCGAATCCTGGGAGCAATGGCTTGACGCCATGCGCGCGCGGCGATGGGGATTCCAACAGACTGGCCACACTCCCTGCACCGAACAGGAGTGGGATGCGGGCGTGAAGAACGGCAAGCCGCTGACGGTGATCCGGCGCGAACAGAGGTATACGACCGGAGACGAGTGGAAAAAAGGTCTACCGGCGAACCAAGAACGGCAAATTGCGGCGACTTAGCGCACGGGAGCTGCGGGAAAAGAGCAGCAACGATCTTCAGAAGTACTATCATTGGCTCGAAGACGGACAGATCGAGCAGGTGTTCGCGTCTTCGGCCCGCTTCTGTGAAGAACTGGCGGCGCGCGGTGAAATCACCTCTAAGGCGGCGAACAGTGCGACGGCCGACCAGGACGACATCGCTGCGCGTGGATTCGAAATCGAAGCGATAGCGGGTGATGGGCCGATCCGTGATAGACAGGCTGAGTGGCGCGAGGACGCTGCCTTCGCTCTGGAATGCCCAACTTTCCTGCGGCCTGCGAAAGCCGAGAGGCTGGCTGCAATCGCCAAGCTGCGGAAAGATGCGGCGGAAGCTGTTCAGCGGGCAAAGCCGCAAGCACGGCAAGACTTGGAGCAGTGCCTGTGGCCTCTGCTTTCAGAATACGCAGGAAGCATCTTTGACAAGATGGCTGAGGCCGAACTCGGCGCCAGCGGCCCGGGCGTGAGTCCAGCGGACTATGCGATCTGGCTCAGATCAAAGTGTTTGCCTGCGGTCATCGATGATGTCTGCCGGCCTATCTTTGGCCAGTTCGTGATCAGCGTTCGTTATATTGCAGAGATTCTCGGCGACGTTCATTGTCCAGAAGATGTTAGGATGCGCAGCGTTTTGTGGACCATGTACGCTGAGGAACAGATACCGCAGTCCTCGACGAAGAGCCTCGAAAACCGCTTGACCAACGTCCTCCAAGAGGAAAGAGCGCCCCATTGGGAAGCCCGAGCCGCGCAACCGCGACCGGCAACCGGCTCCCGAGTCCAGGAGGTGTCGCCCGGTAAGGCGATTTCGCCCGGGCCTGAGCTGGCAACGCCCAGTTCATCAAAAGGGAGCCCGCTCCCCGAGCACCCTTCCTTCGTGCGTACACCGCGCCGTGTTCCCGATCTCGATCTCAGTCGCGAGCGGCTCCGTTATCGAGATGCATTGGCGACTGAACTCGCGGCCGTGAAGCAGGACCTGGCGGGATACTGCACGGTTGAGGACCTGAAGAGGAGACATCCGAAGTTTGCACTCTGGACCCTCCTCAGTGATCCGGAGATTGAGGAACTTGTGCGCAGTGAGCGCTTTGTCCCTAAGGCATTTGCTGGGGCACTGACGATGCGCAAGTTTGGTTTCACGAGTCGAGAAACTCTAAAGAAGGATCGCAGGAAGCTCCTCAAAGCGCAGCGAAACCAGCCCAGTCCTCCGTCGAGCTAAACCGTCCCCATCTTTACCCCTTAGACCGTCCCCATCCGTACCCGTTTGTACCCTTTTCTCGGCTGTTGTACTGGAACCATGAGTTCTTCTCTAGTACAGCCGCTACTCGATTCCAACAGAGTGGCACGCCTCCTCGGCATCGAGGTTGAAACGCTCGGAGCCTGGAGACGGAAGGGTTACGGTCCTCGGTGGTACCGCATTGGAAAGAACGTCAGATATACCGAGACCGACCTCCGCGTCTGGATGAACGCCCAGGCACAGCGTAGCCTCTCACCGGCAGTGGGCAGCCTCGACGATGGCCGGGCCACGGACGTTGAGCCACTGCACCAAGGCCAGTCCCCCATGTCGGATTGGAGACACCGCCGATGACGGCCCCCAGACTCACGGCTCTATTGGCGCAACGCGTGATGCGATGGACGGTACATCCGGGCCGGTATCTGATGGAAAACCGCCGCTGGACACCGGCTTGGCGTTTTCAGCCAACGAAGAAGCTGGAGGACGCGTTTCATCTATTGGACGCCGCCGACCCGGACGACTACAGCATCAATTACCGCCGCGGTGGCGCCTGGACCGTTCGGGTCCAGATCTGCGGTGTTGCCGGCGAGGCCACCGACATTTCGAAGGCTCGCGCCATTGCACATGCCGTCGCCCGCGCGGTCGGGTTGGACCCAGAAAGCCGGGGGGATTCCAAAACCGGGGTGGAGCGCCGGTGACCACCCCCATTCCCGATCCAGACCGAGTGCCGCCCACCTGGGGGGGACCTCTGACCGAGCGAGATTACTCGGCATTGCTTACCTCCTGGATCACGCCGGAACTTGCTGACCTGGCGATGCTCCGTCGGGTTGATTCCCAGGATGGGCGGGATGTGGTGGGTCAGAAGGGCAAACGCGACTGCGCCGGCATTCTCTTTCCGTACTACTGGCCAGGTGAGCCGACGCCATTCGGCTATCGCCTGCGACGTGACAGGCCCGATTACACCTTCGATAAGGAAGGCAAACCCAAACCCGAGAGAAAATACCTGGGGGCACCTGGCAGTGCTAACCGACTGTACATTCCGCCCGGCATCACCGTGGACCACCTCGCCGATATAAAGACACCAATCGCGATTGTGGAGGGCGAGAAGAAAGCGCTCGCTTCGTGGCGGCTCGCCAACTACGAAACGAATCAGCCACGGTTCATTCCGATTGCGATCGCAGGTGTCTGGAATTGGCGTGGCACGATCGGCAAGACTGGGGGACCAAAAGGCGAACGATTGGATGTGAAGGGACCGATTGCGGACCTTGACCGCATTGTTTGGGACGGGCGCAGAGTATTCATCGTATTCGATACGAACGTACAGACCAACGACGATGTGAAGCGAGCCAGGAAAGGCATTGCTCGCGAGCTTTCGACCCGTCACGCAAGCGTGCAGTTCGTCAATCTTCCTGAAGACTGCGGTGTGAATGGAATCGACGACTTGCTGGCAGCTTGGGGGCCGGAACGGGTGCTCGAACTGTTCGAAAAGCCCATTGCCGCCCCTCGCCTCCAGGTTGTGCTTCCGCCTCAGTTTCAGTCAAGACCCGAAGGCCTGTTTCGCGTGACGACCAAGGGCGAGCAGCTCGTCGAAACCCAGCTTTCGAACTACCGGGCTTCCATCGTCACGAATATCTGCCTTGACGACGGGGTTGAGACGAAGCGTGAATTTGAAATCGAGGCTGAATTGATGGGTCGGGCCGCCCAGTTCACCATCGCTGCTTCGGAGTTCGCCCGCATGGATTGGCCGATTGAACGCCTGGGCTCGGCCGCTATCACGTTTCCCAACCAGCGGGAGTACGCGCGTACCGCGATTCAGTTCCACTCCATGACCGCAGAGGAGCGTTGCATCTACACGCACACGGGCTGGCGGAAAATCGATGGTTGCTGGGTCTTTCTCCACGCTGGTGGCGCCATCGGTGAAAACGGCGCCGTGCTGGGCGTCAATATGCGGCTTACGGGTCCTCTGGGCCACTATGAACTGCGGCTGCCGGCCAACCCCGATGAGCTTCGGAACGCCGTGCGGGCCAGCCTTCGGCTGGCCCAGCTTGGGCCCATGGCCGTGAGCTTCCCGCTCCGGGCGGCAACCTACCGGGCGGCGTTCGGCGACTGCGATTTCTCTCTGCACGTCGCTGGAGAGACGGGCGCCTTTAAGAGTGAGCTGGCCGCACTCGAACAGCAGCACTTCGGCGCCGGCATGGATCGGCTGCATTTGCCGGCGGCATGGTCATCGACCGGCAACGCCCTTGAGATGCTGGCATTTCACGCAAAAGACGCTCTCTTGGTGGTTGACGATTTCGCGCCGCAGGGTAGCGCCGCGGACGTAAGCCGGTACTACGCCACGGCGGAGAGACTAATCCGCGCGGCGGGGAACCGCGCAGGGCGGGGCCGCCTGGATTCCAGTGCCAGACTACGAGAGCCGAAACCGCCGCGAGGGTTGATTCTGTCCACTGGAGAAGAGATCCCGCGCGGCCATTCGATTCGAGCCCGCCTACTGCTCCTGGAACTCCCCAAAGGTGCGATCACCACCAACGAGCTCACCGAGTGTCAAAGAGATGGGGCAAGCGGTCGGTACGCCGAAGCCATGGGTGGCTTCATCCAATGGATCGCCGGGCGCTATGAGCAGAAGATGGCTGCTCTGGTTGACCGCGCGGTCAAGCTCCGTCGCAGCGTATCTGATCCCGCCCATGCCCGCACGGCGGATATGATCGCCAACTTGCAGGTCGGATTCGAGGCGTTTCTGGAATTCGCTCATGATTGCGGAGCAGTGGACAAGGTGGAACGAAAGCACCTGGCTGAACGGAGTTGGGAAGCGCTCCAAATGGTAGCCGCCGCCCAAGGCAAGCATCATTCAGAGACCGAACCCACGGCGCGCTTCCTATCTTTGGTGCGAGCGTGTTTGACGTCTGGCCGGGCGCATCTTCAGACAACAAAGGCCGGCACGCCGGAGCGGTCGCCGGAATCGTGCGGTTGGCGCCTGGACCACCAGAATTGGAAATCGCAGGGGGATTGTGTCGGATGGGTGGACGGCGAGGACATCTACCTGGAGCCGGCCACAGCGTATCGGGCGATTCAGATGATGGCTCGCGATATGAACGAGCCTTTCGCAACATCGCCCCAAGTTTTGAAAAAACGACTCGACGAAAAGAGGTTGCTCGCCTCTGTCGAAACCAAGCGGGGGACGCTTACGGTCCGTCGCACGATCGCTGGTTCACAGATCCCTGTGCTGCATTTCTTTAGAACCACAATCTTGCCGGAAGCGCCGGACGACGAGGATACCGATGCTCGGTGAAGGCCAGAGCGATGTCGGGTTTTTGGCCGAAAATGTCGGGTCGATGTCGGGTTTTTTTGAAGAACCCGACATCGATTTTGCAAACAGAATCAATGGACTACGCGGAAAATGTCGGGAATGTCAGGTTTTTCTAGCAGGAGAGACCTGCGGAGAAATCGAGAAAAAGGCAAATCTCGATTCAGGCCTGCTTAATCCGTTGATAATACTGGACTTGAATGATGTTCGCGACTGAAGGTAGTCTTCACATGCTGGCTGGAGGCCTGCGTGTGAAGGCGCGCGTTCAACATCCGCAAGTAAAGCCGCGGAAGGATCGCCCGGGCTGGCCCTGGGTATTCCGCTACCGAGCCGAGGAGATCCAGTTCGACGGGACGGTAAAGACGCTGCGGAAATACCAGGAGGTCGGCCCGAGCAAGGGCGAAGGTGCCATCACCAAGAAGCAAGCCGAAATTGAGCGCGACAAGTTCCTGGCGAAACTGAATGCGCCTACCACGGAGGAAGCCGTCCAACAGGTGGCCGCCACCGGTGTCGCCCTGTTCGGCGAGGTGGCGCGGATGTACGAAGACGGTTACCTGGGCCGGGAAGACCAGATCGCGAGGCCGACACGCGAGAAGGAGGAATTCTACGTTCACCAATACATCGTGCCGAAGTGGGGCCATCTCCGTCTCCACCAAGTCCAGCCGCAGGGGGTGGAGGATTGGCTGCACACAACGTTCGGTTCCTGGTGGACGATGCACGGCGTTCGGGCGATCATGAACCGCATTTTCCACTACGCCGAAGGTCACGGGTTGTGGGAAGAGGGCAGGCGCACGCCGGTGAGTCGGGCGAAGTTGGGGAAGAAGAGGTACAAATATGAGCGCAGGATCCTTTCGTTCGACGAGACGGCGCGTGTGCTGGCGAGGCTGGAAGAGCCCTGCCGGTTGATCATTGAAACCTGCATCGCCACCGGCACCCGAATCTCGGAGGTGCTCGGCCTGAAATGGAAGCATGTGGATCTCAACACCGGCACCATCAAAATCGAACAGCGCGTGTGGCACCAGGACATTGGGCGGCCGAAAAGCGAGGGTAGCCGGCGCGTCCTGGGAATCGGCGATTTGGTCGAGCGCTACCGAATAAAGGGAACCGAAGGCGGCGCAAACCCGGAGGCGTACATCTTCCAGCAAAAGCGGGCACCAGGCCGACCGCTCTGGGATTCCGGAGTCCGAGACGCTCTGCACCAGGCTGCAGAGGCCGAGGGCTGCGACTTTCCAGGGCTGGGCCCGCACTCATTTCGGCGAGCCAATATCACGTGGCGGCAGCAGGTCGGTGGTAGCGCGATCGAAGCTTCCAAGATCGCCGGCCACAGCGATCTGGAAATGACGGGCGAGTACACCTTCGTCACGCCCGAACGTCAGAACGAACTGACGCGGCGTATCCAACAGAAACTCGCTCAGGCAACCAAGGCGGCCTCTCCGAACACGCCAGATGCAGGGACGCCACGATCTCTCGGAGACATTCCCGAAGAACATCCGATAGCAACAACTCTCCTCCAATGAGGGCAGAGATCCGTGCGTTGCACCTTCAAATCTTTCAGGTAACCTGCCGTGCCCAGCACTGCCGGCAGAATGCGAGTATCTTCTTAGGAGTAAACGGCGACGCGGACACTCCTGCTTGCACGAGTTTCAGCAGTTCCATGGAGCAGGCCTCTCGGCGTTCGGCAACCCGCGCAATGACATCGGCCCGGAGTTGTCGAACATCAACGATCTGAGCGTCTGCATAAAACACGATCGAGGGGTGGCGTATAAAAGGGTGATCCGCGATGCCGAGGGTCACGGTTTGATCCTTGTTGTGTCTCAGCGTCGTCACGCTCACGATGACGCACCTATGTGTCTCCGGGGCCGGCTCTGTGACGATGATCCAGAGGTGCGGAGTTACTTCAGACCCAGGTGCCGGGATCAAGAGGGTGTCGCCGCAACGCATCCCCGCGTGTCAACCGCGACCCACGAGTGCCTGTACCACAGCAAGACTCTCAATCTCGCTCTCGACAAATGCAATCTCCGCTTCGCTCCGATTTGCCGCTCGTAGGATATCGCTGTATGAGATCGGGATTGAACTCCCGTTTGGGTCCTGCCACTCTGGAAGGTCGTGCGTGAATCTTACTAACTCCCAGCGATTCTTTCCCCCATGCTCGGCAAAGACTTCGCTAAGCAGAGATTCTTCTGCCGGGGACAGTTCATCATCCCCAGGGTCGCGGCAGAGCGAAACCTCGAAATTCTCCGGTGCCGAGATGTAATCATGCCAATATGTCTGGATTCCGGGAGGGCTTCCGCCGACGATCAATTCGTAGATTTGACTGACGACCGGCCCTTTCGGCATGGATACATGTCGATCCGTCGTGACAGGCCTTCCCCACCGCAGAAGTGCTTCGCGATCCACTAGGTAGAGAAGTTTAACGAGCTTGAGGTAGCTCATTCTTCCGCCGCGCAACTGCAGCAAGCGGGACGCGGCCTGTGTCGCTTTGGCTTCATTAAAACGTAGCCGCATTCTTAATCCATTCTAGGCCGTTATTGTTGATTTTTCAAGTGGTTTGTTTTCAGTAGCTTCGAGTGCCCTTGGCGCCGTTGTGCCAGCGGAAAGCGAGAAGGCGCCGATCTCCTTGCTTTGGAGTCCGCTAGGAGTCCATACCGCCCGACTCGGCGTTTTGGCGTCCATTTGGCGTCCAAATCGCACCACCACAAGTCTTTGGTTTTCAGCGAGGACCACTCGTAAGTCATTGATATTTCTTGCTTGGGGTGCAAGAGGTCCCGAGTTCAAATCTCGGCGGCCCGACCAAATTCCTCAAAGACTTACAGGCTGCAGACTTTCCTAGACCCTCCGTTTGGAGTCCATTTGGAGTCCAAAATGGACGCGGGCCGCACGGCCGGGCCGCCACGGCCTCCTGAACACACAAAAAACAGCACTTCAAATTCCTGGCACCTCTCTCCTCCTAGAAAAACCCGACAAACCCGACATTTTCCGGCTAAGCTACTGATTCTGTTTCAGAAATTGATGTCGGGTTTTCAAAAAAACCCGACATCGACCCGACATTTCTACCCAAAAACCCGACATTTGGCTGCCGGAAGGGTGCAAAGCCGCCGGGCGCTTCCTGGGCGGGACCGCGCCGCTGGAGCAGATCGAAGTCTTCCAGCGCGAACCTGCGGCACGTAACGCCCAGTTCCCGATACGTAACGAAACTATGTAACGATCAGATGTTACATAAACACAATTGATCGTTTTAAATCATAGTGTTACAATTAACACATGCCAATGCGTTTTGAGGACACGCATAAATGGTTGACATTCAGTGTGGCGCGCCTGGAGCGATCAGGACCCCGTCTGTGGGCGATGCTCGGCGAGTGCCAGTCGAAGTGCGAACACATTGCGGGCGTGCCGCTGCGTCCGGATGTAGCCGACAACCTGCATCGGGTCTACTTGGCCAAGGGGGCGCTCGCCACAACAGCGATTGAAGGGAACACGCTGTCCGAGCATGAGGTATTGCAGGTGCTCAAGGGAGACCTGAAACTTCCTCCATCACGAGAATACCTAAAGCAGGAAATCGACAACATAGTCGGGGCGCTTAATGGGATCTGGGAGCAGGTCGGCTCCAAGACTCTACCCGCTCTCACCGTAGGCGAACTCGAACACTTCAACAAGTTGGTGTTGGATGGCCTAACCGTCGAGGAGGGGATTGTTCCCGGAAGAATCCGAACGCATGAAGTCGGTGTTGCGCGCTACCGGGGGGCTCCTCCGGAGGATTGCAGATACCTCCTGGAACGGTTGACGACATGGCTTGAGGGCCAGGAGTTCCAAACACCGCCAGGAATGGACATCATTTGGGGCATTATTCGGGCGGTGACCGCGCACTTGTACATGGCGTGGATTCACCCCTTCGGTGATGGCAATGGACGAACGGCTAGGCTCGTTGAGTACCGATTATTGCTCGCCAGTGGCGCCCCGAGCCCAGCGGTACATCTATTGAGCAATCACTACAACTTGACTCGATCAGAGTACTATCGCCAGCTTGAGCGCGCCAGCGCCTCTGGTGGAGACTACGTTCCCTTTTTCGAATACGCAGTGAGGGGCTTTCTCGACGGGCTTAGAGAACAGATCGCCGAGATACGGAAGTTCCAGCTAGACGTAATCTGGAGGAACTACGTCCACGAGGCGTTCGGTGATCGCAAGACGGAGGTTGAGAAGCGCAGGCGGGATCTCGTTTTGGCCCTCTCATACGTCGATAAGCCGGTCAGGATGGCGGGGATTCAAAACATCAGTCCGTCCATAGCGACGGCATACCACGGCACGTCAAGAATGTTATTGAATCGGGATCTCAATGCACTCGGCAAGATGGGTCTTGTGGTTAGGAGCAGAAATGGGGTTATTGCGAACAAGCGAATCGTCGAAGCGTTCCTCCCATTCCGAGTTGAAGCGCCGGGGTCCAAATCAGCAGACGCCGCAGCATAGGGGCAGGCTCCGTGCGGGCGCTCAGGGGTCGCAGCGATTCCAGTTCTATAGGGTCTCTGCCCTTAGCCCTCTCGGGAGGATGAAGTGAACCCCTGGAGTGAGACACGAAGTTAAGGGGGTAATCGCCGTTCGATGAGAAATCATTGCACGGCGAGGTTGATGGTGTCCACTCTGGAAGGACCTGAGCGGAGGATAGGGCAA
>Ga0187888_1000503_pt1 | contig 42125 bp, 32 predicted proteins | sample June2016WEW_7_40_FD_132987 | JGI IMG/M metagenome (GOLD analysis project Ga0187888, IMG submission 132987) | Peatland microbial communities from SPRUCE experiment site at the Marcell Experimental Forest, Minnesota, USA - June2016WEW_7_40 | ecosystem: Environmental > Terrestrial > Soil > Wetlands...
GCCATCGGCCAAGTTTCTCCAGAGAAGCGAAACTTCAGTGGGCTGGATCTCGAGAAAGAAATCTCGCCTCCGGTCGAGGCAGAACTTTTTTCTTGACATCCCTTTTTATAGAACTCATTGACCCCTATCCGACCAGCGGCGAGGTCAATGAGTGAACTCGGGATTTTTCAACAACTACTTTGCATGAGCGGCATTGGCGTACCGCCGGGAGAGACAGGCAAACTGCCTTTGCTAGTGTGTGAACTAGAGCACGATACACCCTCGCCTTGATCTTCTTCTAATTCGGCTGGGACGACTTATGCGGCTGTGACGTAGCTGTGTCGGTTCTGCGCCAGCAATCGTACAGGTACTCCCAGTGCTCATTAGGGCTGTGCGAGCGATGCACTGTGGCCGTGCGCTTCAGTGGGCCGGAGAACGCAAGTTTGTAGGATGTCTTGGGTTCGAGCGTGCCTCTGAGCCAGGCGCGGACCGACTGCTCCGACTGGATCTTTACGTCCTGAGGCGAGTCCTTTTCCAGAAAACTCCTGAGGCACGCCTGTGTGGCTTCACAGCACGTCGCGCTCTCTTCTGGCATCGCCCGTCTGCGCTCTAGCCTGGTGATAGCGCCCGTCAACTCTTGGTGCTGGTCTCCAGGGGCCGGGAGCGTTTCGTAGTAGCGCAGCAAAGGCAGGGCCGATGCGTCCTCGATCGGCATCAGGATCCACCAATTATTGTTGCGGTCGGGAAGGTTATTGAAAAAGGTCAGGATTCGCCGCGTGTTCTCGCCGCGTGTGTGCAGGAGAAAATCATAAATGAAGTGGTTCAATACCACGCGATCCTGCGGTCGATGGCCGGTTTCGAGCCAGCGCAGCAGATCCTCCTGATCCCTCACGCTCATTTTGTCACGATATCCGGGGTCGGGAAATACGAGCATGAATTGCAAGGTAACCGGGATCCAAATGTCCCAGTAGCTGCGGAAGCGTTGCCCTTGACGAGTCTCGATGTTGCCTTGCATAAGCTGCCATTGCATGTATTGCGAAGGTTCGGTCGCGAGTAGATCGAGCGCAGCGGGCGCGAATTGGCGGCCATAGTGTCCGAACGCGTTAATCAGGGCCTGATGCCGCAGCCACGCATCTGGCTCTTTGTGCAGGATGTTTGACCAGTAACTGATGGTTTCCGGTGAGCGCAATCCGAGGGACTTCAAGGCAATGAGACGGCCCATGTAATCGCAGCTTGGACTGTTGTGTTCATACAAGCTTCTTAGAGCCGAAAGCTCGGTGCGCTCCTGCCCGCGATCGGGGCTGAGAGGAAAGTAACCCAGCCAGTAAGCTGCGAGGGCTTCGCGCACACCGCACCCTCCTTGCAGGATCTTCAGCAGATTCGTTCGAGTGCGTGCCTCTGGCGGGACCAGGTTCCAGCGCTCGTAAATCTCCGAGAGGACTGGCATATCCTGATCGGCAAGTGTGTTCTCGGCGAGGTTATGGTAGTCACCTTTTTCCTGATACCTCTGGATCAGACCGATCGCCCGCTGCGTGCCGATATTCCGTAACGCCTGAAGAACGATCGCCTGCCTGAGTTGACTGCCATTGGAGAGATGTTGCTCAAGAATGTCGACGGCATGCTCTTGCTGGCCGGACATCACCAGGGCATACACTATCGTGAAGAGAAGTTCCTTGCCTCCGAATCCCTTGCGCAAGTCTGGTGGCTGCAAATACACATTGCCGCTGTTGAGCGCAGAGTCGAGAACAGACGAGAGCAGGTTGTCGAATTTCTCCCATTCGGGATTGTCCTGGTGAAGCACGACAAGCGCCGAGCGTGCCAACATCACATCCAGATAAGCAGCGTGTCCGTCCTGAACGATAGCTGTGATCTGCTCGGTCGTGATCTCTTGAGGAGCTCCAATCTGCACGGTGCGCAGGAGTCGCGGAGTGGGAGATACGTCATCGGCCCGGCCCGCAGTAGAGGCGAGCAACAGCGCCATGACGCTGACAATCAAGCGCTTCACTTTCTCTCCGGCTCGGAATTGTTCAGGACGATGTTGCCCACCAGATGTAGCGGCAAGTTGCCCAGCAGCTCGGGCGGTGAGGTTTGCTGGCCTGATTGGTAGGTGCTGATGCTGATCCGGTAATAGTCGGTCGGCCCTTCGCCGCGCATCACCTTCTCTGTGGAGCGCAGTATCAGGCTTTGCAGCTGGAGTGACTCGGGCAGATCGCCGGCTTTGCAAGACAGGCTTTGCGCAACTGCCGAGACACACCACCGCTTCCACGCCTCGGTGGTGCAGCGGTCGCGAATTTCCTTGAGTCGTTCGTCAAAGTTTTCGATTTCGTAACGGATTACGACAATCGATTGGCGCGATTCCGCGGCCGACATGTTGTCGCCAAAGCGATCCAACCCGAGTTCCATCAGGTGCTCCAGGATGCTGTCTATCGGAGCATCGGCTGGAAATTCCGCTCGAATCCGTTGCGCGAGCTGAAAGCTGGGATCACGCGGCTGGCCATTAACGGAGCCTTCCGTGTGAATCATCCGCACCCGTTCGAGTTCCGTTAGCTTGCCCCGATTCTGCTGGACGTATTCGCGAATCAGCTTCATTTGCTTGTCGAGCTGGTCAGCCGCACTTGATGGTTTGAGCGCAGACACAGCGATTCCGCCCGAAACGACAGCCTTGGCTGGTCGCAGCTCTGCTTCGCAGTCGCCGGCGATGGTAATGACACGCGATGGGTAGGTCTGGCCAATCTGGGCGAAGGCCGGGATGAGAAAGGCGTGCAACGCAATCGTCCAAAGCAACAGCCGCCGATGCGGACCGGCACCCGTCCTAAGAAGGACACGCTGACTCATAGTGTTTCTCTATCAAAATAGACACCGGTTGGCCATTGTTTTCGCCGGGCGGGGCTTACTTTCGTTTCCGGATACGGAACAACTGTTGTAATCAGGCTTTCACTCATTGACCCTCGATGAGATCGCGGTAGGGACGATCGTCGCTGATCGCCCCCCGCGCGGACCCGGACGGGCGCTGATTAGCGCATCCGGTTCTTATCTTGGATGACTGGCGGCAAAGCGAACGGCTGGATAGGGATGGAGCACGCGCGGTTGAGGAAGCCAGCGGTTAGCCAAGGCGAGGATACGCTCCCAGGGAATCGGGCGTTTCTGGCTTCGGCGGCGAAGTGTCCGCCAGGGTGCGCCCAGTCCAAACGCTAGCGGCGTTCAATATAGCAACAGAATGTGACGGTACTTTTGCTGGGTTCCCGCCGCTAGATGGGAATGGACAGCACAACACGTTTTGACTGGCCGAGTTCGCTCGGCCTTTCACATGAGTCCCTACAGGCCTTTCATGATGCGATAAATATCCCGTTGCTGTTCAAGCGTAAGGTTGTCGCCCCCCGCTTTTTCGATTACAGCATCAATCACGTTCTCAAAAGCAATCTCAAGTCGTTCCGTTTCTGACAAGTCAGCGTGTGGGTCGAGGCTGGTTGCATATCCGCACGATGGCCCGCCAAGAATCCGGTCCATACTTATTTCATCAAACACATGTGCCTTTTCCTTTCTGCCGTCATCCAGCCCCTGCCTGACAATTTCTTCAGCAAGCCATTCGGCACACTCAGTGCAATAGGATTCTATCTGCGGGTTCTCGACTATCTTTCGTCCACGCCGAGGACACTCAGCGAGTTTCTTTGTTGCTTTTTTACTTTGCATGGTTTTCTCCCTGCCGTCGTTCCCGCCGACGGCTGCGGCTTTTACTGCACCTTTCGCCGTGTGAGCACACGATTCAAAACCGACGCAGGAATTCGCAATTCCATGTATCGGCGTTTTGATTCTCCACCACGCACACCACGGCCTGTGGTTTCGAGTCTGCCAATGTTGATTACGCCCTGTTCGTTTTCAAACAGGCGGGTGACTACATGCCTGTCAATCTTCAATTGGGCAGAGATTTCCCTGACAGTGAAAAACTGTTCTTGAATGGTTTCCACAGGACTATCCCCAGCGTCCTGTTGTGGGTGGGATGGCCTACGGTGTTACCGCTGGGCTGTGCTGCACGTTGCAGAGCCCGTCAGGGTCACTCACCTGACTGCCAGTTACAACTGGGAATCACCCTTTAGGACTGGTTGCACCGCTTCCGGTGTCAGTGATCCCCAGCAGCTATTATTATACCAAAAGCAAGAATGGAAAACAACTGGAAACGCCCGCCGGGTGCGGGTTTCGGCGTGATCCCAAGCTACAGCACGGCCTTCAACCGTTCGTCCAATCGATTGACTGGTGGGTAGTGGGCTACTTTGAAATGTCGGTGACAAGAGTCGCAGTCCAAACGCACCCGCCATTCCAGCAAACTAGTGTTCTGCCGCAAGTGCATTCGATGGAGTCTTTGTTCCGCTGAGGGATGCTCCGCTTATCCAAGTACCAAACGCGACCGCACTCGCAAGTAAAGTTACTCCATACGCCCGCATTAACTTAAGCTTTTCGGACGAATTCTTGTTTTTTTCGTTAGAATCCCGCCCTGTGGTTATGGAAGGAGGAATTATGCGCAAACTGGTCGTTGCCATCTTCTTGATGCTTGCCTGCTCTGTGGCTCTCGTAGCCCAAACTCTGTCGCCTCAGGTGCGCAGCTTTGTGAAAGTAGACGCGCCCGTGGTGGCCCTAACCCACGTGCGCGTGATCGACGGCACGGGCGCGGCCTCGCGGGAAGACCAGACAATCGTGATCTCCAAAGGGAAGATCGAGTCGGTCTTCGATGCCGCTTCGGCGAATGTCCCCAAAGGGGCCCAGGTGCTCGACCTGCAAGGATATAGCGTCATCCCCGGTCTCGTTGGCATGCACGACCATCTCATTTATCCAATGGGCGACCTCATCTTCGGCGAGATGGCGTTTAGCTTTCCGCGCTTGTACCTTGCCGGCGGCGTAACCACAATCCGGACCACCGGAGCACTCGAGCCCTACACCGATCTTGAGCTCAAGAAGCAGATTGATAAGGGCGAAACGCCAGGCCCGAAGATGCACGTCACCGGACCTTACCTGGAAGGTGCAGGCTCGTGGGCTTTGCAGATGCACCAGCTCACCGGCCCTGACGACGCTACGAAGACTGTCAACTACTGGCTCGATGAGGGCGTGGACAACTTCAAAGCCTACAATTTCCTCACCCGTGACGAGCTTTCTGCTGCTATTAAAGCCGCGCATAGTCGGGGTGCGAAAGTCACCGGGCATCTGTGCTCCATTGGCTTTCGCGAAGCCGCGGGCCTAGGTATTGACGATCTGGAACACGGCTTGCTCGTGGACAAGGAATTCTTCCTCGAAAAGAAGCCCGATCAGTGTCCGCAGGTCAGCGACGAATTCGGGCGGTACGGCAAGCTAGACGTGCAGTCCGGGCCGGTGCATGAAATGATTCTTGATCTCGTTCAGCACCACGTGGCCGTTACCTCCACGTTGCCGGTCTTTGAGCTGTTCGTTCCGGGACGGCCCGCGATACAGCAGCGCGTACTGGATGCGCTTTCCCCGGACGCCCGCAACCAGTTCCTCGCCAACAAAGTCCGCATAGACGGCCCTGGTTTGCAGCGGGCTTATGGGATGGATGTTTCGGGGATGGCCGCGGCATTCAAGAAGGAAATGGAGTTCGAGCGCGAGTTCGAGAAAGCAGGAGGCCTGCTTCTCGCCGGGCTGGACCCTACGGGCATGGGAGGAATCGTCGCCGGTTTCGGCGATCAGCGAGAAGTGGAACTGCTGGCGGAGGCTGGATTCACGCCAGTGGAGGCAATCCACATCGCAAGCGCAAATGGAGCGCAGTTCCTGGGAGAACTAGACCGCATCGGCACGATCGCTCCTGGCAAGCAGGCGGATTTGGTCGTAATCAAAGGCGACCCCTCGAAGAAGATCGAAGACATCGAGAACGTTGAGACCGTGTTCAAAGACGGCATCGGATACGATTCGGCGAAGCTGGTTGAATCGGTGCGCGGGGTGGTTGGGAGCCGCTAAGCCGTTCCGCTAGAATCGGACTGCATGCTCGTTCTCGCCTCCGCCTCACCGCGCCGCCAGGAGTTGCTGCGCAACGCCGGGATTCCGTTTCATAGTCGAACGGAGACCACAGCACAAGTTGCGTCATCATAAATACCATTCTTCGTAGCTTCCCGAAGAATCGTGTGTGGTAGTTCAGAGGGATTGAGGCAGTGCTCAACTGGTCCGGAGTCAGCCGCCGGCCGGAAAACAACCTGCTGCGGTTACTTCAGAATCTGTTTCAAGCGCTCGTCCAGCCTCTGCTGGCGTCCCTGTATCCACTCACTGTAATGTTGCAGGACAATCTGCGGACTGTCGCCGATCAGGGTTGCGATGTCTTCGGTGGGCAAGCCATTGTTCAGCGCCCAAAAAACGAACGAATGGCGCAGACTGTGCGAAGTGAAATGGTACGGCTGCCCATCAGAATCCTTCAGGTCAGCCACCTCATCAAGTTTCGAAAAAAGGTAGCCCCATGACTGAACGAGATAGTCCATTCCTCTCTCTGTCGTCGGTACTGCATCCGTGAACAGATAACGCCCTGTCGGGTTTGCGCCTGCGAAAATCTGCTCGACCACATCAGCCCGCAGTGTCGCAAAAGTCGGGTGTCCTGTCTTCGCCCTGCGCAGAAACAGCTTGAAGAAACCGTCACCGTTCGGCTCGAAGCGACAGCGCTCGATGCACAAAGCATCCCTGACTGCAAGACCGCTCCATCTCATCAGAAGAATGAGCGAGCGGAGTTTGTTGCGCTGTTGGTCGGTCACCTGTCCGTTCAGTTTCCGAACAGAGTCGAGCAGGTGGGCGAACTGTTTGTCATCGAGCGCCTTCGGTGTCTGCCTGTCGCTGTACTTGATAATTACCGACTGTGCTCTTGCGACGTTGCGAGTCAGCCATCCCATCTCAACGCAAAACTCGAAAAAGCCGATGAGCCTGTAGACTTTTTTCGCCCGACCGTTCTGCGCACCGACAAGACTGTTGCGGTAAGCAAGAATGTGTTCGGTACGGATGTCGAGCAGGTTGACTACACCGAGACCGCCGACGAACTGAACAAACTGATTGAGTTCGAACTGCAATCTTGCGACGTGCTTTTCGGTGACACCGGATGCGGTTTTCGTTTCGATGAAGCGCGTGACCACATCGGTCAGCGCTGTGTTCGATTTCCCCACCGTCGGTGGAGTCGGTTTGCCCTTCGCTGCGGCTGCGAACTGTGCGGCAAGTTCGTCCGCCTTCTGCTGTGCGATGGCACCGTCGCAGGTTCCTGCTGCGATGCGGTGGAGTTTGCCGTTGCGGTAGTAGCAGATTTGTTTCGGGCAGCTACAGCCCAGACGGTCAGCGACGCCAGCGAATCGGCAATCGCTGCGGTGTCTGCTGTATGTGAGAACGTTCGGGATGCTGCGTTGCGCCCGATAGTAGGTCCGCTTGACTTCGGCGGTGGCGGTGGCGCTGCCGGTGCCGCTTTCCATGTTACCCCCGTTCGATTTCACTTTCGCTTACACCTGAGATCGTTTCACAGGCTGTAAGTCATTGAAAGATAACGGCAGTAACACAGTTCGGTAACGTCCCTACGGGACGAGGATGAATCTTTTGGCCGGCTCTCCCCGGCGTTGAAACGCCGGGCTATTTTCCGCCGTCCCTCCGGGACTTGATTCCATTTGTTTGGGGCTCACCCGGGGCTTACGCCCCGGGCTATCACCTTTCGCCGCTTCGCGGCTGGGGTGTGGGTGTTTCCTGTGGGCGGGTGGCCCACACGACCGGTTTACGGGAATCGGGGTCAGAGTCCCCACCCTCCTTCGCACAGGACGCGAAGGAAGGATGGGGCACCCGCGCGGCCGCGATCACATCAATTCTCGCGGGTGCCCCGTCCTTGTCCCTGCGGGCTTTGCAGGGACAGGGCGGGGATTTTGACTCTAAACGTTCCAATCCCGGAACCTTCACAACCAAATGTTCACAGATCACAGACCCCAGGTTCGATCTCGGAGTACCGTCGCGCTATGCCGTGGGGACTCAAGCGCTTCCAGCGGGCGCGATGTCTGCATTTCGTGACCTTCAGTTGTTACAACCGTGCTCCCCTGCTCGCCACGCCGCGATCTCGCGACATTTTCGAGGAAACACTGGAGCGCGTGCGGCGTTGGTACGGCTTCTACGTCGCCGGATACGTCGTCATGCCCGAGCATGTTCATCTGCTGATCACGGAGCCGGAGCGCGGCAAGCTCTCCCTGGCGCTTCAAATGTTGAAGCAGAATGTCGCACGGCAGTTACGCTTGCCGGAGGGCGGACCGTTTTGGTTGGAGCGCTATTACGACCTCAACGTCTGGACCGAGAGGAAGCACATCGAGAAGCTGCGCTACATCCATCGCAACCCGGTGCGCCGCGGGCTGGTCTCATGTCCGGAGGATTGGCCGTGGAGCAGCTTCCGTCACTATGTTTCGGGCGTCGAGGGTGTGGTGGAAATAGAGTCGCAATGGACCGCACGGAAACGAGAACAGCTCGGGCTCAGGCCGCGTTTGGTGCGCCAGGATCAAAGTCCCCGCCCTGTCTCCGCAGAAAACGCGGAGACAAGGACGGGGCACCCGCAGGGGATTCGATAAGGGACAGGAAGTCAAAATCCCCACCCGGCCGAGATTTTCGCGGGCAGGAGTGCCCGCGCCACATCTTACTCGGGCGTGTGCGCGTACTCGAATAGTTCTGTCTTCCCGCCGGTGCGTTCGAGCAGGACTTCGAGAGTGTTCTGGCTGGTCGAGCGAAAGGTGATTTTGGTTTCCTTGTCGGGACGCTGGAAGACGGCCTCGTTCGGTTTCCAGCTGACGAGCGGATAACTGTTGGCTTGCGCTTTCTCTTCCCATCCCACGAGGCCGGGATCGAAGTGCTTGAGACGGAGCACGGGGCCGGTGGCAGTCTGCTCGATGGTGAGGAACTCGTACATCTGCGCCTTGCCGTTCTTAATCTGGCGGAACATGCCGATCATGGTGTCGCCGCCGACCTCGCTCCAGTGCTCGTCGATGATGGTGCCGTTGGACTCGCCGCGATTATGGCCGCAGATGAAGGAAAGATCGTCGAGCTTGACTTCCGCCGGAGGTTTCGACTGCGCCAGCCCCACCACGCCCCACAGCAGCAGGAATGCAATGACGACGACGCTTGCCGGATGGAATCTCACAATAGTCTCCCTTGGCGGGATTCTAGCGCGGGCGTGGCTGCCACGTAACCAGTAAGGGACATGGCGGCGGGCGAGGCGCGAGATGCGCTACGGGTCGAGGCAGGATTCGGGCGATTGCAGATCGCGGTGGAACGCCATCTTCAAAGGCACGAGGCCCTTGTCGGTGTAGAGATAAGGCGCGATGGTGGTCGAAGCAGTCGCGGGGGAATGAGCGTCGGAGGACTGGGTTTGATCAGACTGGATGTCGTAGGAATGGACGAGTAACTCGGCCCAGCCGTCGGAATCGGCGTCGAATTCGTTGAGGATGGTCTGGAAATCGAGGCGGTCGCCGAGCGAAGCGGGAGTCTCGCCTTGGCGCATGGCTAGCGACCAACTGGAGTCGGACCAGAGAAGAACGGGCGGAGCATCCGGTGAACCTGCTTTCTGGGATTCCGGCTTCGGCCACTCGGCCTGAAACCATGCCGTCATGAGGAACGCGGGAGCGTCGTTCAACTTCCAGCGGGCGCGGACGTAGAGACGCGGTGCGCCATCGGGTGTGAGATGGAAGGCGTGAAGATCGTAGTCGAGCGCTCCTTCGCCGCGGGCCAATCCCTGGTCGGCATGGATCCACTCTCTCAAGCGCGGGCGGGCGTTGCCGACGGGCAATTCTGCCGCCGAGGCACCGGGGCTGTGGGCGTTGGCCAGCAGGCGAGCGTCGATGTCGGAGACTTCCTGCTGCATGCGCTGGTTGAGTTGCTGTTCGATCTCGTGGGCAAGCGACGGCGGAGTTTTCCAATCCGGCAGTTCGCCAATGTGGGCAGCGATGGGGGGATCAACGGGCGCAACCGCGGCGTTACGAACCAGGAAATAATCGTGACCGGAGGCAGCGAAGGCGTGCTGTTGATCGGGCGGAATGGAAGCCAGAAAGCCCATGCCCAGCGAACATCCCGCGGGCGCGATCACGGTGCGCTCGATGGCGACGGGGATGGTGGTTGTGGCCGAGAGGCTGAGGATCCACTGCTCTCCCGGCTGCGTCTTCTGCACGATGGCAGGGAAGAAGTGCAGCGCCTGGGAATCGGGCTCCCACAATTCCTGGAGCCCGGCCAGTGGCGCGGCAGGATTGGCGGGCGCTGAGACTCTTGTGGGCTTGCCACCGGAGCGCATGAGTGGAGAAGCGGAGAATCTGGATTCAGTGTTGGTAGCGACCACAAAGACGATGTGGTTCTGGTCGTAACGCGCCGCTACGAATGCGGGTCCGGCGGCGTTGAGGCGGGCCTCGGCAAGATGAGGCTGGGCCTTGGCGTCTTCCTCGGCCTCCAGGGCGCGGCGCTCCTTGAATTTACGCATTTCCTCGTGCTGGATGTGCTCGAGGATGGGGCCGTCGGCGGGGCGCTGGCCAATCGACCAACGATAGGCCGACCACATCACGAGCAAGTAAAGCCCAACGGCCATTGCTGCCCATTTGCGGTTCTTGCGGCGCATCGTTTCTCCGAAAGGGAACTATTTGAAATGTAACCCGGTCGCGGTCCGGGGCGGGAGTGACTTTGGTTATCGACGCCACATCAGAATCTCGACCGATTGGGTACCGGTCACGGGGGAGTGCGTGCCAGAGCAAAGCCCCGTGCTCTACTGAGAGCGACGGGGCTTGCGGATGGGCGGATGGAAAGAGTTGCGCAGCCGGACAGCGATTCCCGCAGGCTAGAACTTGTAGCCGAAGCCGACGGAAATGATCGGATACTCCTTGAAGAAGCGCATGCTGTTGTTGATTTTGTTTTGCTCCGACAGGATGTTGGCCTGAACCGTCGAGTCGCTGGCGATAGTGCGACAGTTGCTGCCATTGGTATTGCACACGTCTCCAGCGAGACTCAACGTGGCTTTGGGAGAGCCCTGGAAGGCGACGCCGAGCTCGACCGGAACGCTGAAGTGTTTGGAAGATTTGCGCGGAACCAGGTTGCCCCAGCCGATGGTAGCCATGGGCGCGGCCTGGTTGAACTTGATGCTTCCGTTGCCGGTGACGGGAATACTGGGGTCGCTAAGATAGCTCGTCCCGCCGAGGCTGAAGGTCTGATTCCCGGACACCGTGGCGTTGGCGGTGATGGGCGTCCCGGCATAAATCAGCACACCGGGGCTCACGTGGAAGGCACCGGCGAACGGAAAAATGTCGTAATGCGCCTCCACGGTTTTGAAACTGAGCTGGCCGGCATAGGCGACGTTGTCTTTGTTGAATCCGCGGCTGTAACTGAACATATTGAATCCGGCGCGGAGGTTGGTGCGATGGGTGACGCGCGCCGCCGCTTCGACGCCTCCGCCCAGAAGAGATCCCTTCACGCCGATACCGAAGCTGCCTGAGTCTGCTTTGGACTGACCATAACTAACGGCTGCCAGCAGCACAGTGCACACAGAAATCCCACAGTGACGAACCACTTTCTTCATCGCATCTCCTCAATTTGGTTTTGGTTTGCGTTACACGCCCCAAGAAACTAACCAACCTAACATTCTTTGAAAATGAGGATCAATGGCACGAAAGTAATGGCTCGGGCACAAAAGGGGAGCAGGGGTCATGCCGCACCTGGCAGGGGCTGGAGTGAGCCGCAATCAGTACAGAGCGATTCGTCGTGCTATTGCGTGAGAGTGAAGTTGACTTGCACTGTGGTTTCGACCTCGACGGGTGTGCCATTCAACAGGAAAGGCTTGTACCTCCACTGCTTGACCGCTTCCATGGCGGCGGGCGCGAGCAGGCGATGGCCGCTGATGAGTTCGACGTGGTAAACGTGGCCTTCCTTGTCGATGTTCGCCTTCAGAATGACCGTGCCCTGAATATTCTGCTCTCGGGCGTCAGCCGGATATTGCGGATTGACCTTGTTCTGGATGAGCGCCGCCTCAATGTTGGCGGAAACCCGTACGTGTCGCGGAGTCGCGGGGTGGTTGGCGTCGCCGGGAGTGGCCGGGGCGATGACGCCCCCGATCACGCCAGTTTGGACTCCTTGCAGAGGCTTGCTTCCCGGGATGCCGCCCGGGACTTGTCCCGGCCCGGTACCGGGAGCGTTGTCGTCCGGCGCCGGCGGCTCCGGCTCGCCCTCGAGTTTGAAGATCACCTGGACGTTGGTCTCAACGTCGACCGGTTCGCCGTTCACCAGATAAGGCTGGTACTTCCATTGGCGCACGGCGCCCATAGCGGCCGGCGAAAGCATGGGATGGCCATTGACCAGTTGCACTTCGAAAACGTTTCCCGATTTGTCGATCACCACCTTTAGGATGACCGTGCCCTGGATCCGCGCCTGCCGCGCCAGCGGAGGGTAGACGGGCGCGACCTTTTTCACGAGTACACCGCGCATGACGTCGCCGGAAACCTGAATGCGCTCGGGAGCGGTTTCCTGAGGCGCAGCCAGCGACAGGCAGCAGCTCAGGACGATCAGTGCAGGGAAGAATGCAGCCCGCCGCAAGGTCATGGGAAATCTCGCCTTCCGTATGGAAAACAGCCGATCCAAGTTTGTCCCATACGAGTTAGCTCCAAAGGGCCTCGCAGATATCGTAAGCTATAAGTGTAGAAATGAGGAGGTAGTGTGCGCTGCCCTCGCTGCGGCAATGAGAATCCGGCAACTCACCGCTTCTGCGGCATGTGCGGCACGTCGCTATTGCAAGCGGCCGTCCCGGCCCCGGCTGGCCCGGCGGCAAAGCCTCCGGCCCCGGCGCCGGCGGCAGTGCCGACAGCGGCAAGTGCCGGACCATCTGCCGGTCCACCCGCCGTCTCACCCGCCGCTCCGGCGCAGCGGGTTCAGGCGGCGCCCTCGGCGGAGCCAGTCATCAGCGGGCCCTCGTTCCTCGGGCTGAACCAGCCCGCGCCTGCGGCACGGCGCACGAACCCACTGAGCATCGATCTGCATGCGGGGCCAAGCTCGAGCGATCTCGATTATTTGCTGGAAGACGACGAGGAGCCAAAACGCGGCGGCGCATGGAAGTTCGTTCTGATTGTAATCGCGCTGGCCCTGGCCGGCGGGTTTGGTTATCTGCACTGGAAGAATCAAAGTGTGCCGGGTGCGAATAAGCCTGTGGCGGCCGCACAAAGCTCGGACGCGTCGGATAACAGTTCGCCGGCGCCATCTTCTTCGGCAGCATCTCCGGCTGCGGCCCCGAGCCAGCCGGCATCGGCGCCCGGAGGAACGAGGGCGGCTGGGGCCAGTCCTGCGGCCGCGGCCCCGGCATCGGCTGCGCCAGCTTCTTCTGTAAGCCCAGCGGCGAACCCGGTGGCCACGAGCGCACAGCCGAGTTCCGCACCGGATTCGGGCGTGAGCGGAACCGGTGGCGCTGGTTCTGCCGCGCCGCAACCTGCCGCTGCGGGCGGTGCTGCGGCGAATACTCCGAATAGCGCACCGCCTGCGGGCGCGCCCAAGCCTGCTTCAGCCCAGCCGGCAGCAAAGCCACCCGCGGCCATCCCCGCCAGAGTCACGGATCCAGTAGCCGAAGCGCAAAAATACATCTACGGAAAGCGGGTGCCGCAGGACTGCGATCGCGGCTTACGCATTTTGAAACCGGCAGTCAATCAGGGCAATCCCAAGGCCATGATCGAGATGGGGGCGCTCTACTCGGCGGGACTGTGCACGCCGCGTGATCTTCCCACGGCGTACCGCTGGTTTGCGCTGGCGCTGCGCAAGGATCCGACGAATCAGGCGCTGAACGCGGACCTTGAGAAACTGTGGGGGGAGATGACGCAGCCGGAGAGGGAACTGGCCATCAAGCTGACCCAGTAAAGAGGTTGAACCGCAAAAAGCGCGAAGGAAAGCCGCAAGCCCGAGTTAAACGATTACTTGACCGCGGCGGCTTTTCTGGGGAGCATTTCGCCGATGCGGCGAATCTGCGCGCCGACTCCTTTGAGCTTTTCTTCGATGTGCTCGTAACCGCGGTCAATGTGGTAGACGCGGTCAATGATGGTTTCGCCATCAGCAACCAGAGCGGCGAGTACGAGCGAAGCCGAGGCGCGCAGGTCGCTGGCCAGCACGGCAGCGGCGCTGAGCGGAGTCTTGCCGCGAACCACCGCGCGGCGGCCTTCAATCTTAATGTTGGCGCCCATGCGGACGAGTTCCAGTGCGTGCATGAAGCGGTTCTCAAAAATATTTTCAGTAATGATGGACGTGCCTTCGGCCTGCGTGGCCAGCGCCATGAATTGCGCCTGACAATCGGTGGGGAAACCGGGAAATTCCTCGGTGCTCATGTCGGCGGCGGCGAGAGGATTGTCGCCCATGACGCGGACCGAGTCGGCGGAAGACTTGGTCTTGACTCCGACTTCGTGAAGCTTGCCGAGCAGCGCGCCGAGATGTGAGGGATCGCAGGCGGCGACGTTGAGATCGCCTCCGGTCAGGGCGGCGGCAATGACAAAAGTGCCCGCTTCGATGCGGTCAGGGATGATGCGGTGCTTCGCACCTTTCAGCTTGCTCACGCTTTTCACTCGAATCGTGGGTGTGCCCGCGCCTTCGATCCTGGCTCCCATTTTGTTGAGCAAGGCGGCGAGATCGGCGACTTCCGGCTCGCGCGCGCAGTTCTGCAGGATGGTTTCGCCCTCGGCGAGCGTGGCGGCCATGAGCAGGTCTTCGGTGCCGGTGACAGTGATCTTGTCAAAGACGACTTCGGCGCCTTTGAGGCGCTCGGCGCGGGCTTCGATGTAGCCGTGTTCCTGCGTGATCTTCGCGCCCAACTGCTCAAGCCCTTTCAGGTGGAGATCAATCGGGCGGGCGCCAATGGCGCATCCACCGGGGAGCGAGACGTGAGCGCGGCCGCAACGCGCGACCAGCGGCCCGAGCACGAGGGTCGAGGCACGCATGGTCTTGACCAGTTCGTAAGAAGCTTCGGGGCTGGTGAGATTTTCGCAGTGAATGGTGGTGCGGTGGTGGGCACGTCCGTAGCCGAGTTCGACCTGGGCGCCCATGGCGGTGAGCAGATTGCGCGTGGTTTGAATGTCGCGGACCTGGGGAATGTTTTCCAGGATGACCGGCTGATCGGTGAGCAGGGCAGCGGCCATGCAAGGCAGGGCGGCGTTCTTAGCGCCGCTGACGCGGACCGTGCCGAGCAGGGGTTCTCCGCCGCGGATGACAAACTTGTCCATGAGGAGAAAAATCCTTGGGTTGCGCCTTCATTTTAGCGGGGAAGTGCGGCGATTACAGGTAACCGGGAGGGCACGGACCAGTGGGCTGTCGGTCCATCTGTCGAGCTTCGCTCGACCGGACGGCCGAGGGCGGCCGTCCCACATGGTTCTTGCCGATCACCTAGATTCTGCCAGTGCGATGGCGTGGCGGACGTGGCCCTTCGACTTCTTCAGGGAGGCAGCAGCGTTTGCGCGAGTGACGCCGGCGGCCAGCATGACTACGGCGACGGGAGTTCGATTGCCACTAGCTTTGAGGGCGCTGCGGGCCGCGTCGTGGCCGGCTCCGGTGGCTTGCTCGAGGATGCCAATGGCGCGTTCGGTAAGCTTCTCATTCTTGGTCCAGACGTTGACCATCAGATTGCCGTAGACGTAGCCGAGGCGGCACATGGCGCCGGTAGAAATCATGTTGAGGACCATCTTGTGGGCGGTGCCGGCTTTCATGCGGGAAGATCCGGCGAGGACTTCGGGGCCGACGTCGGTGACGATGGCAAAGCCGGCGGCGCGTTCGAGCGGGGAGTTGCGATTGCAAGTCAGCGCGATGGTGCGGGCGCCGCGGTGCCGGGCGTATGCGATGGCGGCGATGGTGAAGGGAGTGCGTCCGCTGGAAGCGATGCCGAGAACGACATCGTGCCGGCCGGGCTTGCGCCTTTTCATTTCGGCGACGGCGGGTGCGGGGTCGTCTTCGCTGGCTTCGGTGGAGGCAGCGAGGGCCTTGGGACCTCCCGCCATAACGAATTGCACGGTGTGAGGATCGGTGTTGAAAGTGGGCGGAATTTCTGAGGCGTCGAGGGCGCCGATACGGCCGCTGGTTCCGGCTCCGACGTAAATGAGGCGACCGCCGTGGCGAAGTGCGCCGGCGACGACATCAATGGCGCGCGCGATCTGGGGCAAGGCGCGGCGCACGGCGTCGGCGACGGTGGCATCTTCACGGTTGATCAGGCGGACGATCTCGAGCGACGACATGCGGTCGAGATTGCGTGCGGCGGGAAGGATCTGTTCGGTGGAGAGGCGGCGGAGGTCGGTCCTTGTCTTGCGAGTGCGGGTCAAGTCTTGCGCCTTTCGAAAAGTGATCGAGAGCAGTTCATTGTAGTACGTTGGGGGCTTTACGCCCCAGTCGTGGCGGGCAGTCGCAGCGGTGAAAGCGCTGCCCCTAGCGAAGTCGAGGGGCGCTGCCCCACCCAAAGGCCGTGTTTTACAGACTTCGGCCTGGAAGCTACACAATCTCGTTCAGAGCTTCCATCACAGCATCGTGAAATTTCGGCCGGATCTGCTTGAGGGCTTGGTTGGCGCAATCGGGCCAGGTGCGGTTGGTCAGGAGCGTGACAGAAAGTTGGCGCGCGGGGTCGATCCACAGCGAAGCTCCAGTGTAACCAAGATGGCCGAAAGAGGATGGACCGAAATATTTGCCCGACTGCGAGGGGGAGGAAGGCGTGTCCCAGCCGAGGGCGCGAGAAGTGCCTGCGGGCGCGGCTTGGCGGCGGGTGAACAGCGCAATGGTTTCGGGGCGCAGGAGGGGATGCCCGCCGTTGAGCATGGCGTGGGCGAAGCGGGCGAGGTCTTCGGCGGTCGAGAACAGGCCGGCATGGGCGGCGACGCCGCCGAGGGCGCTCGCGTTCTCATCCTGAACTTCGCCCTGAATGACCCGCTGGCGGCAACTGCGGTCGTCAGCCGTAGGAGGAATCTGATCGCGCATTTCTGCGGGCGGATTGAACGTGGTGTGTGACATTGACAGGGGGCCAAAGACTTCGCGCTGGCAGAAGCGGTCGAGCGGTTCTTGGGCGATGCGCTCGAGGGCCGCGCCCAGGATGATGAATCCGATGTCGCTGTATTCGGCGCGCGAACCGGGATCGGCGGAGAGTGGCGTGGTGAATGCGGAATGAAGAAGTTCGTCGCGGGTGCGGGCCTTCAGGAACAGCTTCTCGTATGCCGGCAGGCCGGAAGAGTGGGTGAGCAGCATGCGAAAAGTGACGCCGCTGCGGCGAGGATCAGACTTGGCGCGGAATTCAGGGATGGTGCCGACAACGGGAGCGTCGAGTTCGAGCAGGCCGCGTTCGTAGAGGATCATAGCCATGGTCGTGGTGGCGACGACTTTGGTGAGGGAGGCAAGGTCGAAAAGAGTCGCGGGGGTGACGTCAGGATTCCCACTTCTCGCAAAACCGGCGAGAAGTGGGGCACCCGCACCGGAATCAAAGTCCCCGCCCTGTCTCTGCAAAGAACGCAAAGACAAGAGCGGGGCACCCGCGGAATCTTCTTCATACGTGAAGTGGCCGAAGGATTTCAGGGCCACCAACTGGCTGGCGTGCGTGACAGCGATCGAGGCGGCGGGAAAGGCGCGCTGGGCGATCGCTTCGCGCAGCACCGAAAAGGTCGAGGAGAAACGTTCGTCCTGATTCTCGAAGGCCGGCAGCAGCGAGGTTCGCGCGGTTGGACTCAGGGGCATCGCTCTGGCGAAGATATCGTGATCCTGTGCGGGTTATAGCAGAGTTAAAGGGCAGGGTAAAGTGATGCAACGTTGAGCAGCCACGGGCCGACGGCCTTCGAGCATCTCAGGGATTACTTGCGGTTATTGAGTTGGATGGCCTTGGTTGTGTAGAGTCAGAGCATCTTCTGTTCCGATTCCAATTCGAGCGTTTCGGGTCAATGAAAGCAAGAATCGAATGAAAGCAAGAATCTTCTGGCTTGCCGAAGGTGCGTTGTGGCGCACAGGACTGATGTGGGTGGTGTGTGCGACACTTCTTGCCGCTGCAGTGGCGGCCCATGGCCCGGAGTCCTCGGCGGCAATGCCAGCGGCTGCTTCAGGTGATGCACCGCCGGTACGGCTGGGAGCAGTGGATTCCATCATCCAGCAGGCGATTGCGAATGGGGATATTCCGGGTGCGGTGTTGATTATCGGCCACGACGGCAAGGTTGTGTATCGCAAGGCTTACGGCCAACGGGCGCTGGAGCCGCGGCGCGAGCCGATGACGCTGGACACGGTGTTCGATCTGGCGTCGCTGACCAAGGTGGTCGCCACGACGACCGCAGTGATGCAACTGGTGGAGCAGGGCAAGGTGCGGCTGAATGATCCGGTGGCGAAGTATCTGCCGGAGTTTGCGCAAAACGGCAAAGAAGACATCACAGTGCGGCAGTTGCTGACGCACTATTCGGGCCTGGAACCGGATCTCGATCTGAAGACGACGTGGGAGGGCAAAGACACCGGGTACAAAATGGCGTTTGCCGAGACGCCGGCCGAGGCGCCCGGTTCGCGATTTGTTTACAGCGACATTAATTTCATTGTGCTGGGCGCGGTGGTGGAGCGGCTGTCGGGCGAGACGCTGGATGCGTATACGGAGCGGCATATTTTTGCTCCGCTGAAAATGACGCGGACGCGGTTTGTTCCTCCCGAGAAGTGGCGAGCGAAGATTGCGCCGACCCAATATGACGAGAACGAGAAAATGCTGCGCGGGGTGGTGCATGATCCGACGGCGCGGCGCATGGGCGGCGTGGCCGGGCATGCGGGATTGTTCTCGACGGCGGACGATCTGGCGAAGTTCGCGCAGGTGCTGCTGAATGGCGGGGATGGGATTTTGTCGGCGGTGACGGTAGAGAAGATGACGTCGCCCGAAACACCGCCATCGGCGCCGGTGCTGCGCGGCTTTGGCTGGGACATTGATTCTCCGTTTTCGTCGAATCGCGGCGATTTGTTCCCGGTGGGCTCGTTTGGGCACACGGGGTTTACGGGAACATCGATGTGGATCGATCCCACTACCGAGACTTACATCATTCTGCTGACCAATGCGGTGCATCCGCGCGGGAAAGGAACTGCGATCGGATTGCGGTCGAAGGTGGCGACGGAAGTGGCGGCGGCGCTGAACTTGAATCCCGCCGAAAAAGAAGCGCTGCGCTGGAAGACCCTGACCGGCTACAACGAAGCGCAGAGCGCGGGCCGGCGCATGAGCGTGCGCAATGGGACGGTCAAAAATGGAATCGATGTGCTCGAGGAACACGGGTTTGATGTGCTGAAGCCAACAGCACCGACGGACGCTGCGACCACGCAGCCCGCAGACCAAGCGACGACGCAGCCGGCGGACGGGGCGTCCACCGCTCCACAAGCCCAGCGTAAGAAGCGCATCGGGCTGGTGACGAATCAGACCGGGGTCGATGCCGACGGGCGGCGGACGATTGACGTGCTGGCACAAGCTCCCGGAGTCGAGCTGGATGCGATTTTCAGTCCCGAGCACGGCGTAGCGGGCGTGTTGGATTCAACTGACATCAGCAATTCCAAAGATGCAGCCACGGGCGTGACCGTGTACAGCGTGTATGGGGCGACGGATGCGGAGCGGCGCCCGCCGGCGGATGTGCTGAAAAACCTCGACGCGATCGTCTACGACATTCAGGACGCCGGCGTGCGGTTCTATACGTACGAGACGACGCTGGGATATTTTCTGGAGGCGGCGGCCAAGGCCGGGATCGAAATGATTGTGCTCGACCGGCCGAATCCGATTACGGGATCGTTTGTGCAGGGTCCGGTGGCGGACGAGGGCCGCGAGAGTTTCACCAATTACTGGACTGTGCCGGTGCGCCATGGAATGACGATGGGCGAACTGGCGAAGATGTTTAACGCCGAGCGCAACCTCAACGCCAAGCTGACCGTGGTGCCGATGGATGGGTGGGAGCGGGGAGACTGGTTTGATTCGACGGGGCTGGCGTGGGTGAATCCGTCGCCGAATTTGAGAAGTGTGACCGAGGCGGCGCTGTATCCGGGAGTGGCGCTGATTGAGGGAACGAACGTTTCGGTGGGGCGGGGAACGGACACGCCGTTTGAACTGGTGGGTGCGCCATGGGTGAAGAGCAGGGAACTGGCGGCATATTTGAACGGGCGCGGGATCGCGGGCGTGCGCTTCGTTCCGGTGACGTTCACGCCGACGGCGAGCGTGTACAGCGGGCAGGTGTGCCAGGGAGTGAACATCGTCCTGACGGATCGGAATGGGCTTGACGTGCCCGAGTTGGGAATTGAGCTGGCAGCGGCCCTGCACAAGCTGTACGCGGGGGATTTCAAGATTGAGCGCATGGCGGACTTGGTGGCGAACCAGAGTGCCTATGACGCACTGGTGGCGGGCGAGGATCCACGGCGGATCGCGCAGGATTGGCAGGAGGGGTTGGAGAAGTTTGGCAAGGTGAGGGAGAAGTATTTGATTTACAAGTAAACGCTGCCGCTCGGGATAACTCTGTGCCCGCAAGAGTGCATCCTAGCGGCTAAACCGTAGTAAGCTTCTATTGACGAGTGGGGGGCTGGCTGCCCCTTGGAGGTGCTGAATGCGCGCGATTTTGACAGTGCTGCTGATTTCGGGGATGGCACTTGGGCAGGCGGCGGAGACGGCAAAACCGGCCGATCCTCCAGCTCAGGATCCCGCTCAGGCTAGCGCATCTGGCGATACCCACTTCTCCCAAAACCAGGGAGAAGTGGGGCACCCTACGCAGGCTGCAACGTCTAGTCCGGCCCAGGCGGCCGAGCAGCCGGCCGGGCAGACCAATCCCAACGCCGCCGTGATTCCCGCCGGGTCGAAGATTCCGCTGCTGCTGAAGCAGGCCATCTCGACCAAGAACGCGCGCGAGGGCGATGCGGTTTATGCGGAGACGGCGTTTCCGTTTGTGATGAACGACCGCATCCTGGTGCCGGCAGGAACTTACATTCAGGGGAAAATTCAGCATACGGAGCGAGCGGGACGGGTGAAGGGGCGAGCGGAAATCCTGATTCACTTCACCTCGATGATCTATCCGAGCGGCTACACCCTGATGCTGCCCGCCTCCGTGGAGAACACGCCCGGGGCCGACAACAAGAGCGTGAAAGACAGCGAAGGGACGATTCAGCAGGACAAGGACACCGGCAAGAAGATTGAAGACGCGGCCAAGGGCGGCGTGTACGGAACCATGGGCGGCGCGACGGCGGGCGGACTGGCCACCGGCGGTCTGAACGGGGCGCGGGTGGGCGCGGGAATTGGCGCGGCAGCGGGGATTGCCTGGGCGCTGCTCAAGCATGGTCCAGACGTGAAGCTGGAGGTGGGAACCTCGATTGAAATGGAAATTCAACGCGACATCCCCGTGGACATGAGCCGGACTCAGGTAGCAAGCGCACGGCCGTAGGGCTCCCAAAATCCAACCTGTCGGCCGGGGCTGTCGAGCTGCGCTCGACCGGACAGCCGAGGGCGGCTGTCCCCACATGGCATCCGCGGCCACCCACTGTGATCCTCCCGCATCAAGCCAAGCAACCTGCCGGAGGCGATTTGCGCGCCGGCTTTTTGCGGCTGCTATACAATCCGCGGTAGGGGCATTCGCGCTCCTATGCGGAGGTCGTCCATGTTCGAACTTCTTGGCGGATTCTTCGGAATCGGTGGCATCGTTCTCTTCCTGTACATCCTCAGCTGCATCAAGATTCTGGCGGAGTATGAGCGCGGGGTTATCTTTCGCCTTGGTCGACTGCAACCCAAAGCCAGGGGTCCGGGCCTGACGTTTGTGTTCGGGCCGGTGGAGCGGATGGTGCGCATTTCATTGCGGCAGGAGGCGCTGGAAGTGCCTCCGCAGGACATCATTACCCGCGACAACGTCACGTTGAAAGTCAACGCCGTTATCTTCCTGCGCGTGATCGACCCGAACAGGGCCGTCGTGGAAGTATCAAATTACGTCTACCAGACTTCGCAGTTTGCTCAGACCACGCTCCGGTCGGTGCTGGGCGAGCAGGAACTCGATGAACTGCTGGCGCATCGCGACAAAATTAACCTGCGGCTGCAGAGCATTCTCGACACCCACACCTCGCCGTGGGGCGTGAAAGTCTCCAACGTTGAAGTGAAGCAGGTGGACATGCCGGAGTCCATGCTGCGCGCCATGGCCAAGCAGGCCGAGGCGGAGCGCGAGAAGCGGTCGAAGATTATTCACGCCGAGGGCGAATTCTCAGCGGCGCAGCGGCTGGTGGATGCGGCGCACCTGTTGTCGAGTGAGCCGGTCAGCGTGCAACTGCGTTACTTGCAGACTCTGACCGAGATCGGCGTGGAAAAGAATACGACGGTCGTGTTCCCGGTGCCGGTGGACTTTTTCTCAGGGATTCAGAAGCTGCTGGCGCCGCCCGCGGCTCCAACGACGCCGAAGGGGTAGGAGGGTTTCACGTTATCTCGCGGACGCAGTCCGGTCCGTCAGGGTGTCATTTCGAGCGGAGCGAGGGATCTGCTTCTGGCCGCGAATGAAGACCAGGTTTCTCGCGCCGGGGCGCTGGCACGACAAAGAGCGTTTTGCGTGGTTGCGCCGCCGAATTGGGATGTGAACTATGACTTCGTCGGAAGATACTGAAATCACACTGGGAACCGGGAAGCTGCTGTTGTTGTTCTTTTCCCTGGTGGCAGTTTGCGCGGCGTTTTTCGCCATTGGCTATTCGCTGGGACGCAAGTCCGAACCGTCGATCGCCAATGCCAGCACGGCCGCAGTGCCGCAGCCGGCTCCGGTGGCGGGCAAAGCGGGTTCGTCCACGGCGGCAGCGCCGCCCATGACGTTCTACAAGGCGGTTGAGCAGAAGGACGCCAACTCTGAACTGACGCCGGCGGCGCAAGCGAAACCAGAAACGACCACCCCGCCGGCGAATGCGAATGCGGCTGCGAGTGCGAATCCGGCGCAAACGCCGCCCGCGAATGCCGGGGACTCGACGACAACCCTTCCAACCGGCGGATACCTGGTGCAGGTGGCCGCCGTCACCAAGCAGGAGGATGCTGACGCCCTGGTGGACGCGCTGAAGAAGAAAGATTATCCGGCCTTTGTGGCGGCGCAATCGACAACCGACAAGTTTTTTCGCGTGCAGGTGGGGCCATATGCGGACATCAAGGACGCTGAAGCCATGCGCACGCGGCTGACCGGGGACGGGTACAACCCGATTGTGAAGAAATAAGGCTCCGCGGATTGGACAGCCGAGGGCGGCTGTCCCCACATTCGGATCTCCCGTACATTGACACCCATCAATTTCCGCGCTATTCCTAAGTCAACATGCCCGACGCTGACTCATCGCTTGACCGGGCGCTCGACGCCATTGCCGATCGGACGCGGCGGCGGATTCTGCGGGCTCTGAAAGAGGGTCCCGTTGCCGCCCGGGGTGCCGCAAAGGGCGGCGCCATGGGGCCGTGTTTATGCGCCGGAGATATTGAAGAGCGGGTTCAACTTTCCCAGCCAACCATATCTCACCACATGGCCATTCTGACCAAGGCGGGGCTGGTGGAGGCGACCAAGCAAGGCCAGTGGCGCTGGTATCGGCGCAATGAGAAGGCCATCCGGCAGATGGTGAAAAGGCTGCGGGGCAAGCTGTAGGTTTCCCTCAGCGGCTAAAGCCGCAAGCGAGAGGGCCATTAATCGCAGCGCTGAAGCGCTGCGCCACCCAAAATCACCACCAGGGCTAAAGCCCGACGGGTTGACACGTTCTACGCGGCGCTGAAGCGCCTCTCTTCCACGGATGTCCCCGGCGCTACGGTGTTCCCAGCGCCCACTTCTCCAAATCTCCGGTGGAGCGAAGCAGGCCGAGTTGCGCCCGCTGGAACTGGAACGTCACGTCCTGCAAGGCCATGAAGCGCTCGCCGGCCTGGGAGCGGGCGTCGTCGAGATCATGCAGGTTGGCGGTGCCGGCGTCCATGCGGGTGTGGACGGCGGCCAGGCTCTTCTGGGCGATTTCGTATTCCAGTTCCGCAACCTCGCGCGCGGCCTGCATCTGAGCCACGGAGCGCTGCCAGCGCAGAGTCTCCTCCGAGACCTGGTTCTTGGCGGCTTCGGCCTGCTTGCTGGCTTTCAAGGCGTCGGCATCGGCGGCCTGGGCGCGGGCGCGTTGCGACGGGCTGAAGAACGGAAAGCGGATGGACACGCCGATAGTGGCGTTGTTCTGGTGGAAGCTGCCGGTTGGACAAAGGAATGTCCCCAACGACACCGTGCAGGGCTTCTCCGGGATGTAATAGTTCTGGAAGTTGTTGAAGGTGGAGAGCAGAGCATACTGCGCAGCGAAATCGAAGCTGGGCCAGAAGGCGCGGTGCTCTCCCTGGGCACGCAGGTATTGCGCGCGGGCGTGCTCCACGGCAGCCTGAACGGAGGGATTCGCGTCAGTGGCGCCGGTTGAGACGGAGTCGTCCTGGGGCATAGCGGGAAAGTCGGGCAGACCATCCGGTTCGGTCTGAATGCCGGCCGCAGGAAGGCCGGTAAGCTTGGAGAGATGTTCGCGCAGCACGTCGGCTGAACCTTGCGCCTCGACCACACGCTCGTGGATGCGCGCCACTGAGAGGCGGGCGCGGGTTCCGTCCAGTTCGCTATCGACACCCTCTTTCACGCGTTCGGCAACGGCGGTCTGCATCTTGCCGGCTGCCGCTTCGGTTTCCTGCAGCCGGGAGAGGCGCTGTTCCCACTTGGCGAGGTCGGCGTAGCTCAGAACTGCATCCTGGATGATCTGGTTGCGCTGGTCTTTGCTCTTGAGCGTGGCCACTTCGGATTCGACCTTGGCGGCACGAACGAAATCGCGCAGGGACGGGTTCAGCAGCGCTGACTGGGTGTTGAGATTGAACAGCGACGGCGCCGAGCCCTCGAGTCCGAGAGGAAAGCCGTAGGAATATCCGATCCCGGCGCCGGTCGAGAGCTGAGGGATGTAGTTATTCCGCTGTTCGCGATAGCCGGCGGCGGCCCGCTGCTCGTCGGCGGCCGCAATGGCGGAGCCGGTGGCATGAACCAAAGCAAGCTCGACGATCCGTTTGAGAGGGACAGGTTCGGCCACGAGTGAAGAGGGAAGTAACAGGACCGTCAGAATCCATTTTGCGCGGCGCGCACCACGGCAGGGGTTTTTCATTGCGTCCCTTCCAAAGTGATCTGGAAATGATCTGAACAATTAAATGCCAGCTCGATTCTAAATGCGAAGCTTCTCCCACCCTAACGTGGCAAAGAACGCGACGTTAGGATGGGGCACCCGCCAGCAAAATCCCCACCCTCTCGCAAAGAACGCGAGAAGGGTGGGGCACCCGCCTGTGCAGCAGGATCAAGGCTCGACTCGTTTCAAGTCCTCCCGGGCGCGGGCGTAAGAGTGAGCGAGGGCCAGGGCAGCACGGTATTCTGCAGCGGCGGCGTTGCGATCTCCCTGCTTTTCCAGTAACTGTCCCAGCAGATCATGCGCCTTGAAAGCCGGGCCCTCTTCGACCGGAGACGAAAGATAACGGCGCAGCAGGCGTATCGCAAGGGGAAAGTCGCGGCCGGCGCGCAGCAGCACGCTGGCGCTGTCCCGCAAGGCCTCGCGCTGTTCGAGCGGAACCGATTCGAGGTTATGCAAAACTCGCTCCATATCGTCCAGGCGGTTGTTGCGGAGAAGAAGACCAGCGAGGTCAACCCAGGCGCGGCCCAGAGACTGATTGGCAGCGATGGCGGCGCGATATTCGCGTTCCGCCGAAGCGATGTCATGGTTTTTCGCGGCAATGCGAGCGGCAATCCAATGCGCCATAGCGGGATTGACTGGCGCGATGGCATCGGCCTGGGCACGAGCCTTGTCCTGGCCGCCGCCGACAATGCCCGGAGCTTCGAGATAGAACTCGGCGAGGTCGGCGCGAGCTCCCAAGTTTCGGGAATCCAATTCCACCGCTCGCTCAAAGGCGGTGCGGACTTTTTTCGCCAGGCCTGCTGCGGACCAGACTCCAGCGTGGTCGGCTTTTTCTCCGTAAATTCGCCCTAGCCAGAGCTGATAAAGGCTGCTCTCGGGAGCAAGATTGCGAGCGCGCTCGCAGGCGGGAATACCACGGTCCCATTCTTCCAGCATGAAGTAGGCGCGGCAGAGCAGATTGTATGAGGCTGCGTCGGTGGGGGAGTGGCTGAGCTGCTGCTCGAGAGTTTGAATGGCGTCGTCCACGCGGCCGGCCGCCAGCAATTCTTTGGGCGAGGGAGTCGCAGACACTGGGCCGAGCGCAAGGGCGATAAACAGCGCCGGAAGCAACCACCGCCTGAACCAAAAGCAGCGCCCCGATTGCACCGCGGACCTCATCACTCAGGGCACCACCTTGACTGCGGCACCATCGAACAGAGGCTTGGACTCTTCGGCCGGTAAAGCGACTTCTGCGCCCTCCTCGAGACCGGCAGTGATTTCCACCAGGGTGAGGTTCTGCAGCGAGATCTCGACCGGTTGGCGTTTCAGGTGGTCACCAACGATCCGGTAGACATAGGTCTTACTGTCGTCAGTATGGAGGGCGTCGCGCCGCAGGGTCAGGACTCCGGCGTGCTCGGCGGCTACGATGGTAACTCCGACATTGACGTTGGGCAGCAAGCGCAGATCGTGGTTATCCACAGTGCAGGTGATCTCGCCGACATTTCTGGAAAGATGCAGCTTGACGGTCGAGGGAACGGTGGTCACGCTGGCGGTCCAGACGCGTCCAGGGACAGCGTCCCAGGTGACTTCGACTTTTTCTCCGGGCTGGAGGCGGCCGATATCAGGTTCGTCCACGTAAGCGCGAACCAGCACGCGAGAAAGATCCGCTTCCTGCAAAAGCAAGTCGCCGGCCTGGACGAAGGCTCCCGCCTTGACGGGCAGGGAATAGACGATGCCGTCGAAAGGCGCGCGGACGTTGGATTTGAGTAGGGCGTCTTCGGCGGCATCATAGGCTGCTTGTGCTTCCGTTGTCTGGGACTGGATCTTGGCAACTTCCGGCGGAGAGTAGCGGTCTTTCTTTTTTTGTTCGGCGAGGTGAAGATCGGCTTGGGCACGGCGCAGAGTATCTTCGGCGACGCGAACCTCCTCTGGCGAGGCTGCGCCTTCCTGTTGCAAGTGGCGGAGGGCATCGAGATTCCGCTGAGCCGCATCGCGCGCGCTGCGGGCCTTCACCAGTTGCGCGTTCAGGGTGAGGACCTCTTCCTGTGTGCCCCCGGTTTTCAGATCGGACTGATCGGCTTGCGCGGCTTTGATCTGGGCCTGCGCCTTGGCTGCCTGGGAGCGGATGTCGGCGTCGTCGAGTTGCAGCAGGAGTTGGCCCTTGCGCACGTGGTCGCCTTCCTTCACCAGCAGGCGTTTCACGGTGGTCGCGATGGGCGCGTGCGCCTCGAAATTCAGAATGGGCTCAATCTTGCCGTTGGTCGAGACCAGACTGCGAATAGGACCGCGCTCGACTTTGGCTGCGTATACCTTCAGAGGAGGGGTGTGGAACAGGGAATAAAGCAGGGCCACCACCAGCACGGCGAGCACGGGCCAAATCCATCGCCGGCGGGACGGTGGGTTCGAATTGTTGGTCGAGGCCAACCGGTTGTCTTTCAGGGTGCGGCAGGGATAAGTGTAAATTGTAATTTACCACTGCCAGGGCTGCGGCAGATACAGGATGACGAGCGGGGCATGGTGCCTGTTTGGATGCGGACGGCCCGGCTTCGGTGGCATGGGCGCTACCCGCTACAATAGCGGCATGGCCAAATCCCCTCGTTACACGCCTGAACATGCGGCTGCCGGCCTCGATGCGAAGTTTCCGGAAATCGAAACTTGGCCCAACCAGTTCCCGGGTTACGAAATCGTGGTGGACGATCCGGAGTTCACCTCGGTGTGTCCGAAGACCGGACTGCCGGATTTTGGCGTGCTGACGATTCGCTATATGCCCGATCAACACTGCCTGGAGTTGAAATCGCTGAAAGAGTATCTGCACGCGTATCGGAATCTGGGGATCTTTCAGGAGAACCTGGTGAACCGCGTTCTGGAAGATGTGGTGAAGTGGGCGAAACCGGTGTGGGCGGAAGTGAAGGGGGAGTTCCGGCCGCGGGGCGGAATCTCGACCACCATCGTGGCGAAGTGGCCGAGGCCGAAGAGCTGACCTCAGACCTCGGACTTCCGACCATAAGAATTCTGAGTCTTCTTCAGTCTTCGTTGACCACCGTCGACGTTCTGACTGAGGTCTGAGGTCCGACGGCTGAAGTCTCCGCCGTGCTATATTCACTCGACCTGTGAACCCGTCCGATCTCCAACCGCGCACCGCACTGCTCGTCCTGACAGCGCTGAACCTGTTGAACTATGTGGACCGGAATGTGCTTTTCGCGGTGCAGCCGCTGGTGCAGGATGAATTTCACCTGAGCAACGCGCAGATTGGATATCTGACCAGCGCGTTTCTCGGCTTTTACATGATCGCCGCGCCGTTTGTAGGCCCGCTGGCCGACCGCTACTCGCGCAAGCGGATTATCGTGGTGGGCGCGCTTTTCTGGAGCGGGCTGACGCTGCTCACGGCAGTGACGCACAACTACAGGGAATTGCTGGTCCGGCACACGCTGGTGGGGGTAGGCGAGGCGACGTTTGTCACGATTGCGCCCACTTTTGTAGCCGATCTGTTCCACGAGAACGTGCGCGGGCGAATTCTCGGCGTGTTTTATCTGGCGATCCCCGTGGGATCGGCGGGGGGATATTTGCTGGGCGGGTATCTGGCTCCGCGCTATGGATGGAGATTTCCATTTTATATTGCGGCAGCTCCGGGGTTCGCGCTGGCCATAGCGGTTTTGTTCTTAAAGGAGCCGGAACGGGGGCAATTTGATTCGACGAAAGACGTTGCAGAGGGTGATCTGCTGCCCGAAGGCTATAGAGCTAGCCTGGCGACGGCAGTATTCCTCCGCATTTTCCTCTATGTGAGAAAGCTGCTTCTGCTGATCTTTGCTTTGCTGCGCAATCCCGCGTTTCTGACCGCGACGCTGGGCATGGCGGCGATGACGTTTTCGCTGGGCGGCATTCAGGTGTGGATGCCGAAATTTCTGTTCAGCGAGCGGCATTACACACTCGAAGCAGCCAATTTTGCTTTCGGCATCATCATCGTGGTGGACGGCATTCTGGCGGCGCTGGCCGGAGGATGGCTGGGCGACTATTTGCTGCCGCGCATGAAGAGTTCCTATTACCTGGTCTCGGCGGCCAGCATGCTGCTGGGCGTACCGATCATGATCGTGGCGCTGTTTGCCAGAGGATCAGCCATGATGCCGGCGATCGCCGTGGCGGCGTTCTTTTTGCTGCTGAACACGGCTCCCCTGAATGCGGCGGTGATCAACTCCGTGGGAGCGCACATTCGCGCCACCGCTCTGGCGGTGAATATTTTCATCATCCACATTCTCGGCGACGTGCCTTCTCCGACCATGATGGGATGGGTGGCCGATAAGCGGTCGCTGCAGGCGGCGTTCATTCTGCCCATCATCGCCATGGGGATTTCGTCCGCCATACTGTTTTATGGGATGAAGTTCGCGCCGCCGGTGAAGCTTGGAGATGCGGGCTAAGACAACATCCACCACGAAGTCACGGAGGCACAGAGGACACCGGGGACCTCGCAAAAACAACCGATGCCGTCGGCGGTTTTCGCAAGCGTTCGCTTTCTCCGTGACTCCGTGGTAGAGTTTCGTGGGCGCAGGCACCTGAGTGACTTTCTTTCACTGGATTGCGGGAACGATTCTGGCGCTGGCGTGGTTTTCGCGCATTGTGGATGCGGCCCTCGGCATGCCCAGCGTGGCCGACGTTTCGCGTCCGGAGTGGGATCGCAATCGGGTTTCGCGGGAGGGAAATCCTCGCGTTTCCATCATCGTTCCGGCGCGAAATGAAGAGGGCTCCATCGAACAAGCGGTGAACACCCTGCTCGCGCTCGAATCTGACAATTATGAAGTGATTGTGGTCAACGACCGGTCGACCGATCGGACAGGCGAGATTCTGGAGCGGTTAAGTCAAAATCTCCACCCTGTCGCACAAAACGCGACAAGGGTGGGGCACCCTCCGCTTCGGGTTATTCATCACGCGGAACTCCCTTCGGGCTGGCTGGGAAAAACGCATGCCATGTGGACGGGGGCAAATCAGGCGACCGGGGAATGGCTGCTTTTCACCGATGCCGACGTTCTGTTCAAGCCCGACTCGCTGCGCCGGGCGCTGGCGTATGCCGAGGCCGTGTCCGCGGATCATTTGGTGCTGTTCCCCCGGATGATCATGAAGAGGCCGGGCGAGTACATGATGATCGCGTTCTTCCAGACCATGTTTCTGTTCGGCCACCGGCCGTGGAGAGTGGCCGATCCCAGCACCGACGATCACATGGGTGTGGGCGCGTTCAACCTGATCCGGCGGAGCGTGTATGAGAAGGTGGGGACGTATGCGGCGCTGCGCATGGAGGTGCTCGACGACATGAAGCTGGGCAAGGTGGTGAAGAACGCCGGGTTCCGGCAACGCAATGTTTTCGGCGGCGATTTGATTTCGATCCGCTGGGCGCAGGGGGCCATGGGGGTGGTCAACAATCTGACCAAGAATTTCTTCGCCATCTTGTCGTTTCAGTGGTGGCGCACGCTGATCTCGGCGTTGGGGCTGGCGTTCATAAATCTGGGGCCGTTTCTTGGCCTCTGCCTGGCGCAGGGATGGGCGCGCCTGCCCTATGCGGTCGCGCTGGGGTCGATGTTCCTGGTGTACGTTGGCATGTCGTGGTACTCGACCGTGCCGGTGTATTACTTCCTGCTGCATCCGGTGAGCGCAGCGCTGTTTGTTTACATTCTGTTGCGCTCGATGGTGTTGACGCTGTGGAATGACGGAATTGAATGGAGAGGAACGAAGTATCCGCTGGAAGAACTGCGGAAGGGGATGGTGCGAGGTTAGTCCGGTGGATCGTCGCCTTCCACGTCGTAGGTAGCGGTGGGGTTGGGCACGGGCTTCGCCGTCTTCAACTTCTTCGAGTGAAGATGGCCGGCGCTGTAGTGGCCGCGGTTTTCCACGTCGTAATTCTTGGGCAGCGGCGGGATCAGGGCCGCGCCTCCAGTGATCTGGCTGATGCGGTTCAGGATAATTTCTGCGCGGCCGTCGTAGAGTTTGACGGGACCGTGAATTTCAATGGTGCGGCCCGCCAGGCGGCGCACGTCGCCGACATCTTTCAGATCGTGGGGAAATATGACGACGGTGAAGGGACAGGCCATCTGATCTTCGCAGAAGTCGAGGAAGTGAACGCCTGTCGCGCCGACTTTGAGCCGCAGAACCTTGCCGGTCACACATGCGGTTTCGCCGACATGGTGGCCGGCCTGGTTGATGGGGATGCAGTCGGAGGCGGCGGAAGAGAGTGACAGCCCGCCCGCCACAATGATAAGCAGCAACGAACTCAGCCACGTCCCGCGCATGCCTCGATTCTACGAATTCAGACGCGGCAGAATCAGTGATTCGACGCAGAAATCTGTGTGGCCGGTTCCAGAATGAAACTCCGCACACACGCCGGCTGAGCCTCGACTCCCGGGAGACGCGCTAGGGGCAGGTGATGGTCGTGGACGCGGAAATCATCTTCGTCCACGACCCGCTGAGTGGGGCCTTGGGATCCGAGGGAGCATAAGCGACAATCGGAACTGGTCCCCCAGAAGTTAGTCCCGTCAGACCGCAGTCGAACACGTGCGGCTGAGTAGTCAGCGCGTACTGCGGGGGCGGCGGGGCCAAGAGCTGCACAGACCACAAGACCGGGATCGGAGTCACCGTAGTCGGTGAACTGGAGAAATTACCAGTCGCGACGAATTCAAACTGCTGGCCGCTCGCAGTCTGAGTGATCGTGATGGATTGAAGCTGCCGATTGGTTCCGCTATTGCTTACGCTGTTACTTCCGCAGCTCAGGGCGAGACAGGCCAAAGCAAGAACCGGAATCAGGGCGGACGCGAGGCGGGCGATCTTCATAGCCACCTCCTTGGTGTTTTAGAGCCCTCCGGCAACCGAGGAGTTGCCTTCCAGCGACAGTATGACCTCGGCGGAGGTAGAGGCAAGAGCGGCACCGGGAAAGGGCAAAGTCCCCACTTCTCGCAACGAAAGCGAGAAATGGGGCGCCCGATGACGTGTCGTCGAACCGTCGAGCTGGGCTCGACCGGACAGCCGGGAGCCTGCCCTGAGCTTGTCGAAGGGGCGGCTGTCCCCACGCGATTCTCTTATTTGAACGACTTGACCGCCCCGGCTTCGTCGTCTTTCACGTCAAAGACGGTGTAGAGCTTCGTAATCTGGAGGAGGTCGTTGACCTTCTTGGTCAGATTCAGCAGTTTTAGCTCGCCGCCCTGATTTTTCGTAGTGGTGAAAGCGCTGACCAGCTCGCCTATGCCGGAGCTGTCAATGTAGTTCACTTCCCCCAGGTTCAACACGATTTTCTTGTTGCCCTTGGAAAGCAGGTCGCGCACCATATCGCGGAGAATGACGCTGCCTTCGCCGAGCGTGATACGCCCGCTGCAATCCACAATCGTGACTCCATCCACCTGCCGACTGCCAACCTTCATGGTCACTGAGAAGCCTCCTTGCCGTCCGTGGTTGGTCCGTGGACGTGCTTGATCAATTTAAGTTCGGTGCCCGTCTGGGAGGGGCGAATTTCGACCACATCCATGAACGAGCGCATCAGAAAAATTCCGCGCCCCGAGGTCTTGAGCAGATTCTCCGGCGCCAGGGGGTTGGGGATTTTGCTCAGGTCCATGCCTTTGCCCTGGTCGCAAATGGTAATGACCAGGTTGCCGCCGGTGTGCTCAAAAGCGAGGATGACTTTCTTGTCCGGGGCATAGCCGTTGCCATGCAACACGGCGTTGACCGCACCCTCGCGCACAGCCATGGAAATCTGCATGACCTCGTCGTCGGCAAAGCCGAGATCGGTAGCAATCCGGGTCGCTTTCTCTTCGGCACAGTCAATCGTCTCCAATGAGGAGTCGAGGGTGTAGGAAACCCGTTGCTCGGTCATAGCCATGGATAAATCTATGTCTGAGTATAAGGCTGGAGGGCCAAATCTGCCTCTGGACCGCCCCCCGGCGCTCGCCAGAAGCATTCCCCGGCGAATGCGGTAGTTTGCCTGTGGGACGGGGTTTTGTCAACGCTGAGGATGGCCCATCAGTTTAGTGGCTCGGACGGACTGCGCCGTCGAGCTTCGCTCGACCGGACAGCCGGGGGCGGCTGTCCCCACATGGTTATTTCTGCGAACTGAGACATTACCGATGAAGCGATGGCAGGGAGCGGCGTAGAGCTATAATTTCAGCTTCGTGAGCCCGCTTCCCAGGCAAAACCTCAGAACTCGGCTGCGGCGTATCTTCCTGGTCGCGATCCTCTCTGTTGTGGGCGCGGCGGCGATCGCCTTCGCTCTGGACTACGCGGTTTTTCGGGTACGCGCTGCCACCAACCGCAATGCCTTCGGTTCGGTCATGGTGCGGCACTACTACGCGGTGCTGCAGAAAAACGGCAAGACGGAATTCATGTTTGATCCGCCACAACCCTGGACTTGCTCTAACTCTTTATTTCCCCACGCAGGATACTTACCTTGCTGGTATCTGCGGCGGCATCCGGGGCAGAGAACCGACATTTGAAGTCACCGGAAAGCGTGCTCTGGAGTGGCTGCGTGGTGACGATGGGCTAGAATGTTGCGTCAGACTTTACCGACATTGGAGAAGGTGCATGCTGAACAAGCTCTTGCGGCGTATCGGTGCACTGGGTGTAATGCTGGCGGCTACGGCGCTGGCCACTGCGGGCTCGGGTTCGCCCGAGGCCCGGATGCAGAAGGCGTACCGCTTCCAGAAGGGCGGCTGGACGTACGTTCATCTGGAAGGCTCGCCGGCAGACATCGGATTTCAGCACGGGTATCTGTTGGCGCCGGAGATTGCCGACGCGCTGGAGGCCGTCAAGCTCGTTGACACGCGCGAAACGAAGCGCGACTGGGAATTTTTCCGCACCACGGCGCGGCAAATGCTCTGGCCCCGCATTGACGCCGAATACCGGCAGGAGTTGCAGGGCATTGCCGATGGCGTGAAGGCGCACGGAGTGGATCTTGATGTGGATGACATCGTGGCGCTCAATGCTATGGAAGAAGTGGCTGACTATTACGTGCCCTGGTTGAACCAGAAAACGTTAAACCAAAAGACGACGAGCCAGAACACGACGAATCAATATCAGAAACCGGCCAACCCGCCCAAGCTCAAAGCGCCCGGCAACTGCAGCGCATTTATCGCCACGGGCAGTATGACGAAAGACCACCAGATCGTCATCGCCCACAACAACTGGACGAGCTACCTGACGGGCGAGCGCTGGGTGATTATTTTTGACATCCAGCCACAGGACGGCAACCGCATTCTGATGGACGGCTTCCCCGGCGTCATCACCAGCGACGACGATTTCGGCGTGAACTCGGCCGGCATCATGATCACGGAAACGACCATCACGCAGTTCGAAGGATGGGACCCGGAGGGCAAGCCGGAATTCATGCGCTCGCGCAAGGCACTGCAATATGCCGCGAGCATTGACGACTATGTGCGCATTATCAAGGAAGGCAACAACGGCGGTTATGCCAACGACTGGCTCATTGGCGATCGCAAGACCGGCGAGATCGCATATCTGGAGCTGGGGCTGAAGAACACGCCGCTGTGGCGCACAAAAGATGGATATTTTGTGAGTTCGAATTTTGCCCGCGATCCCAAGCTGATTCGCGAAGAAACAACGTTTGATCCGAATGATGCCTCGTCATCGCCCAATGCCCGGCACGCCCGCTGGGAAGAACTGATGAGTCAGGCCAAAGGGAAGATTGATGTGTCGATGGCACAGCAGTTCTTGTCGGATCACGTTGACAGTTACGAGAAGAAAGAGGACGCGAATGAGCGGGCGCTATGCGGGCATGTGGACGCTTCGCCGCGCGGCATAAAGGAATGGGCGTGGGATGCCTATAACCCCGGCGGCGCGGTGCAGGGAAAAGCGGCCGACAGCGCGATGACGGCCAAGATGAGTTTTGTGGCGCGGGCCGGGCATCCCTGCGGCGCGGATTTTCTGGTGGCAGACTTTCTTGAGCGCCATCCTGAATATGCCTGGCAGAAGCCGCTGCTGCGCGACATGAAGGCGGGTCCGTGGACCGTGTTTACCGCGGGGGATAAAGAAGAAGAGAAGTAGTGCTGAAAATTATGTCGCCGCCCCACTCAAGTCAAGAGCGGGCCTGAGCGGGCCGCCCGCCCGCGAGGGAAATCTCGGACATCGGTGCAGAGGCCGCGGCTCAGGCGGGCTGAGCCTTCCTTAAGTAGTCTCTGACGACCGCGGCGCAAGCTTCTACAAAGTCCTTTTCGGCCTTGGTGAACGTGCCGGGGAAATAGCTCTCGATATCAAGTTCACCGACGAGCTTTCCTTTCACCGAAATGGGGACAACAATCTCACTGATCACCATGGACGAGCCGGCAAGATAACGCGGATCCTGGGTAACATCATCCACGACCACGGTGTGGCCACCGGTGGCCGCGGCGCCACAGAGTCCCGTGTCGAGAGGAATGCGCACGTTGGGTGAAAAGCTGCCGGCGTAGGGTCCCACCACGAGAATGCCTGGGTCGGCCGGATCGACGAGATAAAAACCTACCCAGTTGTAACGGGCCTTGGTTTCGTGCAGGCGCTGGGCGATATGTTTCATCAGGATTTGGGCCGTGGGAGCGTTCGAGGCGAACTTGTGAAATTCCTGGAGGAGTTCTTCATACACAGCGATCATGTCTTAGTCCCTCGTGCACAGCGTCAGGATACTCTGTGACGCTCGACAGTCAACTCCGTCCCCACTAGTGTACGCAGGCACCGCCATTTCAAGAATGACGTTATCGATACATGCGGCCATGTCCACTTCCGTTTGAGAAGAAGTGGTTTTACGGAGCTAGCGTCATGGCGAGGACCAACACATTTCGATTGTCCGGCAGGCTGACGCTGCGGACTACCTTGTTCCTGTCGAGCGCGAAGGAGTAGGCGTAGGCATGGAATGTGCGGCTGTCCTTCGATCCGTCTGCGGTCAGGCGATAGGGCGTGTTGACCGCCACGGACTCGCCGGGAAAGGTCCTTGGCGCGACCCAGTCGCTCAGGCTCTGCGTGAAGGAAGAAGATGTGCCGTCGGCGTAGGTGACGGCGAAAGTCTGCAGTTCCTGCCCGCCGTTGACGGCGGTCGCGAGGATTTTGAGGCTAGTGAACTTGCCGGCGGGGAGGGCGACCGTCTGGCTGGTAACCGCGTCCGGCGCATTGGCCGGTCCGAGTTTGAAAACGACGCCGTCTCCTGCCTGCTCGGAGCCTATCTGTTGCTCGGAAAAAGAGTAGCCGACTTCGTCCAGACTGGCGTCCCGTGCGAACGTGGAACCGTCGTTGTAAATGCCGGTGACGTTGTAGGCCGATGAAAGATCGACCGGCACCGCCCCGGTCAAGATCGCTGTGACGGTGACTGTGCTGGTGATGCGGTGGGACACATTGCCGGAAACGCCGGTGATGGTGACGGTCGCAGTTATGGGAACTGCCGAACCGGCCGCGGTCAGCGTCATCATGCTGGACCCGGCAGTGCTGGCCGGACTGAAGGACGCGGTCACTCCTTGCGGCAGTCCCGATGCGCTCAGATCGACGCTTCCATGGAAACTGCCCCACGGGATCACCATGACCCCAGTGGTGGCACTTCTGCCCTGCGAGATCGACAGATTCGACGAAGATGCCGAGAGCGTGAAGTCGCTCGGCCCGGCATTTGCGGAAGGAAGCACATCGTACAGGGGCTGTGCTGGCTTTACTTCCGGATTCTCATCGGCGACGGAGATGGCCAGAATGCGGATCCTGTCATTGTCCGGCAGTCTGATGGTCGTCGCACCGGACGGCAGATCGACGGCATAGCCGAACAGGTAGGAATAGGAGTAAGCGACGTTCTTGCCCGCGGCGTCGTGATGATGATCGCAGTACCAGGCCAGGTCGGCGCGCTTAATGTAGCCGGGCTTGAGTCCGATCATGTCGCCATAGTCGTCGTTCGAAGTGTCCTTCGAAGTCCACAGCCGGTCATCCCACTGTCCGATGAATCCGCCCCAGTCTTGAATATTGAGCTCGACTTTTCTCGAGCCGATTGCGAACGTGGCTTTCTGATCGCCATCCGACGAGGCCGCGAGTACGTAGACGCGATTGTAGGAACCGTTGGGCAGAGCGATCGTCTGACCCTTGGCGACCAGCGCGTTGGGCACGCCGGTCTTGGCCGGGGCAAGTTGAAAGCGCACGCCGTTGAAGGTGATCTCGACCGGAAGCATCTCGGCGGGCAGCGCATTGCCTTTGCCGTCGAAGCCGGCCTCAGTGCGAGCGCCGTCGTTGCTGGCCGTCGCCAGGTCGTAGGGCAGTGCCACGGGGACGGAGCGCACGCCCGCCGCTTTGGTGGACGCACCGGCCAGCCGGACCGCGAACGTGCGCGGCTGATACGCGCTGAACGAAGTTACCAGCACACCACCAGTCACGGTCGCCGGGCCAACCGGCTGCTCCTGCCCGTTTACTTCTCTGGCTGCCATGATCGGCGCGGCAAACGATACGCGGACGCCGGGTTGAGGGCTGCCATCGAGCTCCACCAGCCGCACGATGATCTCGTCGCTTTCCTCGGCTTTCTTTAGCGCCAGCACCCGAATTCGTGGATTGCTGACATTCAGCAGGGAAAATGTGCGGCCCAGAGCACCTGCGTGCTTTGCAGTTTCGAACGCGATGAGTGGAGCGTTCAATCGTTGCGCTTGCCAGTCGGTTTGCGCGTCGCGCCAGCCGGCGGCATGTCCGGTAAGTCCGTACACAAATTCGTGGTGTCCGATATCTTGCGTGGCCTGGTCGGCATAGCCTCCGGCTATCCCGGGAGTTCGGATGAGTGTGAGGCGGATCGTGTTGTCGGTCGGCTTGTCGGATCCATTCTTGCAATCGGTGAGGATGGTCGCACCGAACTCGCCGCTCATGTCGGTCAGATCGATCCACTGATGGGACGGCACTTCGAATTTCTTCGGATCCGCCGTGGGGCGCTCGATGGTGCCGATGTCCCAGTTATAGGTGGCCATATGGTTCGACGCGGCAAGCGGAAAAGTTGCCTTGAGGTTCGATTCGCGCGTGTTCCAGTCGATGACGTTGCCGAACTCGACGCGTTTTCCTGCGTCGCCCGCCGAAAGCCGGATGGTCTGAATGAATCGCGAGCCGGCCGTTTCGCGCGACACTTCCACCGCCACGCGTGCCGCGCCATCTTCGACAACTCGAACCTGCGCCGGGCCTGCGACGAATGCCTTGGGCGCCGCTTGTTCCTGCTCCCAGTCCATGTTCCATGCGGGCCACTGCGCGGGATTATCGTAGGAGATGGCGAGGCGTGCCGGGGCCGATAGTAGTTCTCTGCCGATGGTCTTGTCGAAGATGCTGGCGACATCGCCATCGGCATTCAGTTTGACGCGGTAATACTGATTCTCGAGTCCCTGGTTCGACACTCGCAACGGCGATTGGGCCTGGGATGCGCTTGCACCGGGCTCGACATCGTAAACGGCGTAGCCCACGGAAGGCATGCTGGCCACGAAGATCACATTGCCGCCTGAAACCTGTGCCGGAACCTCCTTGCCATCCGGACCGGTCACACGAACCGCCTTGGGCACGCCGCCCGGGAAATCAACCTTCGCCTCCACAACATCTTCGCGGGCCAAATTCAGCGGGTTGAATATGACCAGAGGCACTCCCTTGGTTTGGGTGTCCAGTGCCGCGGCGACTCCTTCGGTGGCATTGCTGAGCACGCCGGCGAACTGGTTCATGGCGATCACGTCGTCGTTCCACGCGAACTCGTACGACCTGGGGGTAGCGGTTCCGGCCGCGATGTCGTGGAAGTGTCCGCCCATCTCCAGAGTCCAGGCATCATTCAGGCGCGCCAACGGGTAGGGCCGGGCGCCCAGCCACTCGGCTGTGACCGAGGCCTTTTCCGCGGTGTCGGCCAGCAACTCCTCCTTGCGCAGCCAGCGTTTCTGATAAGCCTGCGAGGTCAGCGAACCCGCAGAGTGATTCGTCAGTTCCATCTCGCCGGTGTAGCGTGGAAGGCCGGCTGCTTGCGCCGGCGTGATATCGAGGAACATCTGGTCCGCTTTCGCGGAAATGACGTGAACGGGGCCATCGCCCACCTTGACCGCAGGCCACTCCGGATGCGATCTCCCAGGAACATCGAATTCACCCGGCGGCGGCAGGCTGATGGTTGCCTTGGTCACAATGGCTTCGAGGCGCTTCACCGATTCCTCCTCGGGGGTTCCGCCAATGTCGCCGGTGCCGTAGTAGTGATAGTCCGCGAAGACGCCGCTCACTTTGCCGTTCTGCGCAACGCGCGCAGCCCAATTGTCCTGGTAGCGATCCAGTTCGCTCTCCTGCCGGGCTCGCGTGAGTGCATCACGCTGGGTTCGCAGAGCGTAGTATTCGTGGAGTTCTTTCGGATCGAGTTTTCCACTGCGGTCCTCCTGCTCCAGCTTTTGTCGCAGTTCCTGCACTTCCTTGCGCAGCTTCTCCAGCGCGGCGTCGGGCGGACCAGGCGGCAGCGGCTGGCTGAGATCGTTCTCGATACTGGAGCCATAGCCTCCGGGATTGAGACCGGCGAGAACGCTCTCGCCGTCGGGTCCGACCCAGACGCCCACATTGAACGGAGTTCCTTCCGGCGTTCTCTCCGGCGACTGCGGGCCTCCGCCCGGAGCCGATGAACCCCACACCAGCTTCTGGGTGGAGAAGCCCTTCACCCCGGAGTGCGCCAGAATGGTCGGCAGGGATGCGGGAAATCCGAAGCAATCCGGCAGCATATATTCGGCGCTGGCCTTGCCGAACTCCCTGCGGAACCAGTTATTGCCGTACAGAATCTGCCGGATAATCGCCTCGGCGCTGGGCGCGTTGACGTCACCTTCTTCCATCGACGAGCCTGCCGGGAACCAGCGGCCCTCGTCAACGTACTTTTTCAGCCTCGCATAATCGGCCGGGAAGTACTCCTTCATGAAGCGATAGCGGTTGGCGCCGCTGAAATTGAAAACATAGTGGGGATACTTGTCGAATAGCTTAAAGTTATCCTCCATGGTCTTGCGGATGTATTCGTCGATGACCTGGGGATACTCCCAACGCCATTCCGTATCGAGGTGGGCATAGCCGACCACGTAAAGGGTCGGCTGCTTGGCGAGGTCGGGTTTCTCGGTGGTTTGCGCACTGGCTGCCGTGAGCAGCGTCAGGCAGGCCATCAGGAGCGCTGCCAAGGTGTTGCAGAATCGTTTCATCGTAACTCTCCCAAGGTTTTTGGCAACTCGTCTAAGTATTTGAGCGATCTACCACCCACACCGGCGAAGAACCAGTACGGGGATTCGCCGTCTCAGTACAGCTTTACTGCTTACTGTTGCAGCAAAGTGATGGCAAGAACGAACGCCTCATGGCTGCGGTCGGTATTCCTCAGCTTAATGCTTTGCACCGTTCTGGTGGGGTCCAGAGCATAGGTATAGGAGTAGAGGTTGCAACTCACGCCGGTGCTGAGCGTGCCGTCGCTGTTTATGCGATAGATCCCCCCCAGCGCGAAGCTCTCGTTCACATTGCTCCCGAAACTACACCAGTCGCTGAACGTCTGACTGAAGCTTTGGGGTGAACCAGTCGTGTATGTAACAGTGACTGTCCCCGTATGACTGCCTTGGACGGCTGTGCCCAGCATGGTCATGGTGGTATAGGCTTTCTGCTGGCCTGAGGGCAGCGTAATGGTCGCGTCGGCACCCCGCAGTCTTACTTCGTCCAAGACGCACGCGCTGGTGCAGTCGGTTGTATTGACGGGCCCGAAGGCGTAGCGGACGCCGTTGATGATTAGCTTTGGGTTGGTGGCCGAGTGCAGGCCCAACTGCTGCGCCGAGTATCCGTCCGCACACCCGTTGGGGAGAGTGCAGTAGTCTCCCCCACCGTCCATGCCACCGGTTGCTGGAAAAGTCACGTTGTTATCGTAGATGCCGGCCACGTCGTATTCAGACGACAGGCTGACCTCGGCCTGCGTGGCCAGGCTCTGCGTCGTCAAAGTGGCGGCCAGCGCCACCACGTCCGGGTTGTTGGGCAAGGTAAAGCTCTTTACGGTCTTGGCGCTGTTCAAGACAAAGATGTAGCCGTACAGGCTGACGGGGCCGGGGCTCTGGGCACCCTCATAATTGGCATAGGGCATCACCACCGCGAAAGATTCCCCATCGTTGTATGCCGGGCTAAACCAATTGCTGAAGCTCTGGGTGAACTGGGTGGTGGAGTTGTCGCTATAGGTCACGGTGATGGTCTGCGCCAACGGCGCGGTTATGATGCCGGTGGCCAGCAGTTGCAATGTGCTGAACCGGTCCGTCGGCAACGCGATGGTTTGACCGGTGCCAGCGACAGCGTCTAGTTTATTCGCGGGACCAAAATTGAATTGGACGCCATTGAGGATTCGATTCGGCGTCAACAGGTTCGACGAGTACGCGTAACCGACGCCGTCCAGACCCTTGGTGAAGTGTTTGCCGTCGGTGTAGATGCCCTTCCGGTTGTATGCCGAGCACAAGTCCACTGGTGTTCCGGAGCCATTCGTGCCAGTGGCTGCGCTCACCGCCAGACTGACTGAGGATAGGTTTTGCGTGAGATTGCCCGAGGTACCAGTGACGGTCAGAGGCACGCCCAGTCCGGTCGGCGTCGTGCTGCGAGCCGTGAGCGTGAGGGTGCTCGTAGTGGTGGTTTTGCTGGGTTTGAAAGACGCTCTCACGCCGCTGGGCAGGCCCTTTACGGGGGAAAAGGCCACGCGGCTGTCAAAGCCGTTCTGGGGCGTCACTGTCGCCGTGAAGGTCGCAGTCGCGTCCTGATTGATGTAAAGGCTGTTCGGTGTCGCTGAAAGCGAAAAAGTCGGCAACGCAAGCGTCAGATAGGCCGGCTGCGTCATGACTCCGCTGGCGCTGGTGCCGGTGACAACCAGCGTGAGATTCCCGCCGGGAGCGGAGCTGGTTGTGGAGATACTCAACGTTGAGGTGCCTGAGCCCGTGATCGAAGTCGGACTGAGGCTTGCCGTCACGCCCTCCGGTGAACCGAGGATGTTCGCCGATAGATCGACGGTCCCGCTGAAGCCATTCCCCGATGTGAGTTGAATCTTGCTGGTCGCGCCTGTTGAGCCCGGCGGCACGGTCACAGTCGCCGGCGATGCTGACAAGGCGAAGTAAGGACTGGATGACGCC
>Ga0187888_1000518_pt1 | contig 41621 bp, 24 predicted proteins | sample June2016WEW_7_40_FD_132987 | JGI IMG/M metagenome (GOLD analysis project Ga0187888, IMG submission 132987) | Peatland microbial communities from SPRUCE experiment site at the Marcell Experimental Forest, Minnesota, USA - June2016WEW_7_40 | ecosystem: Environmental > Terrestrial > Soil > Wetlands...
CGAGCATTGGGCTGACAGGCGCCAATCCCGGCGACTTTGCCCAGACGAATACTTGCGGGTCAAGCGTGGCGGCAGGAGCCAATTGCACTATCAGCGTCACCTTCAAGCCCCCCGCCACGGGAACTCTAACTGCCGCCGTCACCTTTACTGACAACGCTTCCAGCGGCACCCAGAGCGTGAGCCTTTCGGGCACCGGGGCGAGCACTGCGGCCGCCGCCAGCCTTTCCGCCACCAGCCTGTCCTTTGGAAATGAAGCGGTGGACGTGACCAGCTCCTCGCAAGTTGTAACCCTGAGCAACACGGGCGGCGCCAGTTTGAGCATCTCCGGCATGGCGTTCACGGGGGCAGATGCCGGCGACTTCACGGAGTCTGACACTTGTGGTTCTTCCGTGGCGGCGGGAGGCAACTGCACCATCGCCGTTCTGTTTACCCCTGCTGCCACCGGGACACGCACGGCCGCGCTGAGCATCAACGACAATGCGAGCGGGAGCCCGCAGTCGGTGTCGCTTTCGGGTTCGGGAACGCACGACGTGATGCTGTCTTGGACCGCCAGCACGACGCCTGGGGTGACGGGTTATTACGTCTACCGGGGGACGACCTCCGGCGGGGAAAGTTCGACACCCTTGAACTCCACCCCCATTAGCAGCACCTCTTTTACGGACGAGAGCGTCACGGCGGGAACGACGTACTACTACCTGGTTACGGCCGTAGCTTCGGATGCTGTTACCCAGAGCGCCGCCTCCAATGAAGCTTCGGCAACCGTCCCCTCGCCCTAACTTCGGTCCCCAGCCAGCTCGATGTCGAACGTGAACTCCCCATGCTGGCCACCTATCTGCGGATCCTCCACCTTTACGATGTGTGGGCTTGAAAGTGGATAGTTACATCCAATGGAATACCATGATGTATGAGACCTTTTTTGCGGAAGAACCGCGCGCCAGGGATTGGATCCAGCGTGACGTTAGCGGCCTCCCCATCCTGCTGGTCTACGGTTATCAGCAGTCGTATCGCTACCGCCCGTGCTTTAACCATCAGGAGTATGCCGTTCAGGACTCCTACAACGAAACGCTTTCTGGCAAACCCACCTCTCTTTAGTGCTTGTGACCTTCCCTGCTCATCTGATTTTCACAATGCCTCCGCTCAAATGGATCGTGGGCAGCATTGGCATTGAATTGGTGGGTAGTGGTGGTACCATAGGCGGCTTCATTGTAAGCAAGAATAGGAGAATCGTGTGAGCGCAGAGGCAAGCAGCGGTTCAGCGAAAGGAACGAAGGCTGAAAGCAGTAAGCTGTCATTCTTCGAGAAGGTTGGCTATGGCGTTGGCGACACTGCCTCAAACTTCTACTGGCAGATGTTTCTCAACTTTCTGTCATTTTTCTATACCGACGTTTTCGGCCTTGCGGCCTCAGCTACCGCCACCATGTTCCTGGTGGTGCGGATTCCGGATACGTGCATTGACCCAGTGATGGGCCTGATCGCGGATCGCACCGAGACGCGGTGGGGACACTATCGCCCTTATTTGCTGTGGGGATGTCTGCCCATGGCGATGGTGGGGGTGGCGATGTTTACCACTCCCAATCTGGGGGCGCACGGCAAGCTGGTGTACGCCTATGTGACGTACGCCCTGATCATGCTGGCGTACACCTTCATCAACATTCCATACGGGGCGCTGATGGGAGTGATTTCGCCAAACTCTCTTGAACGCACCAGCGTATCGAGCTACCGGTTCGTTCTCGCCTATGGCGGACTCTTCATGGTCCAGGGGCTCACCATTCCGATGGTGAAACATTTCGGCCACGGCAATGACCAGAGGGGGTTCCAGTTGGCAATGGTCGTTTATGGAGTTTTGGCGATCGGTCTCTTCCTCACAACTTTCTTCACCACCCACGAACGTGTGCAGACAGCCCACCGGCCTGGCGACGCGCTGAAGGATGATCTGCGGGATCTGCTGAAAAACGTGCCCTGGGTGATGGTGTGCTTCATCGGAGTCTTCGCGGTCTTCTATATCGCCATTCGCATGGGCGCCATCCTGTATTACTTCAAGTATTGCGTCGTGCAACCGGGGCAGTTGTACCACTTAGATTACGTATTTCTGGGATACCACTTTAAGAGTGATTTCACGCCGGAGGCGCTGGGATCGTGGTTCATGGTATTTGGAACCGCAGGCGTGATCTTTGGCGCCGCCATGGCACGTCCTCTTTCCACGCTACTCGGCGGCAAGCGGCGCGCGTATCTGATTTTAATGACCTTGGCCAGCACGCTGACGGTGCTCTTCTACTTTGTTCCGCTCAGTAACATTCCCCTCATTTTTGTCACCCACATCGCCATTTCGACGTTGTTTGCTCCCACCTCACCGCTGTTGTGGGCTTTCTACGCCGACACGGCTGATTATTCGGAGTGGAAGACCGGGCGCCGCGCGACGGGCCTGGTGTTTTCGGCAGCATCGTTCTCGCAGAAGTTGGGGTGGGCGGCGGGGAGTTCGCTCTTTCTCTGGCTGATCGGCACTATCGGGTTCCACGCGAATGTGGTGCAGACTCTCCACGTGCAGACCGGCATCCGTTACATGATGAGCTTTTACCCGGCGGTGGTTGGCTTCCTGTCGGCGGCGGCGGTGCTGTTCTACAAGCTGGACGATACAACCATGGTGCAGATTGAAAAGGATCTCAAGCTGCGCAAGGCATTGGCAGCTTAGATCGTGCCAGCGCCCACCCAAGAGGCAAAATGAGTAATGACAAGGCATCTGGTGCCGCGCGGAAGGTCCAGCTCTCTACGGAGGCGGCGACTGGCTCCTTCGTCGATCTTCGCGGTGAACGGTACTATCGCATCGCCCACTACGATGCGATGCCTCCCTTCTTCATGAGTATCGTCAGCGACTCGGATCATTGGCTCTTTATATCCAGCAACGGGGGGCTGACGGCGGGCCGCAAGGACCCCGACCACGCGTTGTTTCCGTATTATCCCGATGATCGAATCCACGACGCCTCGGAGCACACGGGAAGCAAGACCATCATTCGCGTTATAGAAGACGGCGGAGCGGCGCTCTGGGAGCCGTTCTCAGCGCAACGGGAGGGAAGCCACCAGGTGTCGCGCCACCTGTACAAGAGCGTGTACGGAAACAAGATCATCTGGGAGGAAGTGAACCATGATCTGGCGTTGACATTCTCGTATGGATGGATGATGAGCGAGCGTTTTGGGTTTGTCCGCCGCGCCCAAATAGTCAATCGCCGCGACGATGCGGTCAGGGTGGAACTACTCGATGGTATTCAGAATGTTTTGCCGTCCGGCGTAACGCGGCGATTCCAGGCGGAATACAGCACGCTCGTGGACGGTTACAAGCGCACGGAACTGGAGCCCACGACAGGGCTGGCCCTGTTTCGTCTGTCGTCCATCCCTGTTGACAAGCCGGAACCCAGCGAGTCGCTGCGCGTCAACGTTGCGTGGTCCGCGGGATTGGATGCCGAGGCGCGCCTGCTCTCGAGCGTTCAGCTTGACGCGTTCCGCCGTGGCAGCGCCGTTACGCAAGAGACCGATATTCATGGGCGCCGCGGAGCTTATTTTCTGAGGGCTTCACTCACGTTGCCCGCCTGCGGTGAGAAGGGATGGAAGATCGTCGCCGAAGTTGATCAGGACGCGGCGGGAGTGAGGTCAATCCTTCATCACCTTCATTCCCCTGCCACCATTGTTTCCGAGATCGATGATGGCGTGGCCCGCGGCACCGAGAACTTGGTGAGAATTGTGGCCGCGGCCGACGGGCTCCAGCTAACCGAGGACGAGCCGGCCATCTGGCACCATTTTTCGAGCACGCTCTTCAACGTGATGCGCGGTGGCATTCCGAACGATAACTACCGGATATCGCGCGCGGATCTGAAGCTATTCATCTTCCAAGCCAATCGGCAATTGGCCCGGAAGCACCAGGCCTTCCTGGACGGATTGCCGGAGCTGATCCTGCACCGCGCCCTCATCGAGCGGGTGCGCGAACAGCAGGATGCGGATTTGGAGAGATTGGTAAATGAGTATCTGCCTATGACTTTCAGCCGCCGTCATGGTGACCCCAGCCGGCCGTGGAACCTATTCGAAATCAAGGTTAAGGATGATCAGGGCCGTAAAGTCCTGAACTACCAGGGAAACTGGCGTGACATCTTTCAGAACTGGGAAGCTCTCAGCGTGTCATTTCCGGGATTTACGGAGGGCATGATCTATAAGTTTCTCGACTCCTCAACCGCCGATGGCTATAACCCTTACCGAATCTCCAGCACCGGCTACGATTGGGAAATCATTGATCCGCACGACCCGTGGTCGTTCATCGGCTACTGGGGAGACCACCAGGTCATTTACCTTCTGAGGTTGCTAGAGCAGGCCCAGGGGCATTACCCGGACTGCCTTCAGAAGTTGCTACGGCGCGCCGTATTCACCTATGCGAATGTGCCGTATCGCATTAAACCCTATGCGTCGCTGCTCGAGGATTCGCGGAACACCATTACCTTTGATCGCGCGGCGCATCGCCAGGCCATGAAACGGGCGTCGGAACTGGGGGAAGACGGAAAGGCGTTGCTCACTCATGACGGGCAGCTTGCTCGCGCTAATCTTGCGGAGAAGATTCTGATCGTCATCCTGACGAAATTTGCGAATTACATTCCGGAAGCCGGCATCTGGATGAATACGCAACGGCCCGAGTGGAACGATGCGAATAACGCGCTGGTGGGCGCAGGCGCTTCCATGGTTACGCTGTACTATTTGCGCCGCTTCCTGGTTTTTACCCGGGAACTGATCTCACTGGAGCGAACGGGAGAAATTGAGCTGTCGGCGGAACTGGCGGCGCTGTTCGGACAGGTGTTCGGCACGCTCGAAAGCTTCCTGCCGCTTCTCAATGCTCCCCTCTCGGACCGCGGCCGCAAGTCAATTCTTGACGCGCTCGGAAACGCCGGATCGATCTATCGGCAGAAGATCTACGTCCAGGGCTTTTCCGGAGAACGAAGCTTGGTGCCGGCCGAGCGGGTGCAATCGTTCTGTGATCATGCCTTGAGGCACATTGATCATTCGATTCAAGCCAATCGCCGTGCCGATGGGCTCTTCCATTCGTACGATCTCATCACTATTGCGGGAGAAGAAATCCGGATACGGAAACTGCAAGAGATGTTGGAAGGCCAGGTGGCGGTGCTCAGTTCTGGAGCGCTCACACCCGCCCAAGGTGTGTCCCTGTTGGACGCGCTCCGGAACAGCAGTCTGTACCGCCCCGACCAGAATAGCTACATCTTGTATCCTGATCGGCCGCTGCCCCGCTTCCTCGAAAAGAACAATGTGCCGCAATCCGAAGTCGAGATGTCGAAGCTGCTCGTGTCCATGCTGGAGCGGGACGATCGCCGTATCGTTGTTCGTGATGGGGAAGGTGGCCTTCACTTTAATGCCTCATTTCGCAATGCGGAGATGCTGAAGCAGGCGCTGCATGAGCTGAGGAGCGAGTTCCGTCAACTTGCGAAGAAAGAAGAACGGCAGATCCTCGACCTTTACGAGAAGGTGTTCGACCATCAATCGTTCACGGGTCGCTCTGGCACCTTCTACAAGTATGAAGGACTTGGGTGCATCTACTGGCATATGGTCTCGAAGCTGCTGCTTGCTGTGCGTGAGATTTTGGAGAGAGCCGTCGCGGCCGGCGCTGATGAATCCGTCGTTCAGAAACTGAGAGATCATTACAATAGCGTTTATGACGGCTTGGGTGTTCACAAGTCTCCCGCGGTCTTCGGTGCCATTCCCACGGACCCGTATTCGCACACTCCGGGATTTGCCGGGGCGCAGCAGCCGGGAATGACCGGTCAAGTGAAGGAAGACTTCATCGCTCGCATGGGTGAGATGGGCGTTCATGTTGAGAATGGAGAGCTTGCATTCGTTCCGAAACTTATGACCAGGGCGGAGTTTCTTGCCGAGCCTAAGACGTTTCACTATTGCGATGTCGAGGGCAACCAGAAGACGCTGAATCTAGAGAGGGACACGATAGCCTTCACTTGCTGTCAAGTTCCTGTTGTCGCACATCGCAGCGGCCCGCAGCACATCCGCGTGACCTTTGGGGATGGAATGTTGCAACTTGTCGGTGGACTGAAGTTAGATGCCGCGACGAGTGCTGCCATTTTCGACCGCTTGGGGACGATCCGGAGTCTCGAAGTGTTCTATGGTTTGGCATGAGTAATTGGCTTTCCGAAGACGGAACTGTCCGATTGCTCCTATTCGCAGGAATTTGTCCACCGTCAGCGAGCAAGTGTACGCGGTGCCCGGCGCGTTCTGCACTCCTCTTTGCGCTGGCTTCTAGGACCGCCGTGCCAGCGTAGAGCGGCGGCAATACATCAATTCACTCGTCTCACTGTAAGTTTTGGCTGCTCAGATGGCTCCGGAGCTGGCACGAATTCCGCGTGCAAAGTTATCTTCCCGTCCAATGAGTACCCCTTACTTGGCAATTGCTCCCCTACAAATAGAACTGCAGTCCTCCGCCCTTCTCGCGGATGACTATTATCAATGCCTGAAATACATGCGGAAAAGGCCGCCCCTGCGGCCACAGTATCATGCGGGTTTACTCCCCCAATTGCGGGGCAGGGATGCGGAGCTAGCCCGAAGATGCCGGAGAAAGTGAACCGAATCAAGCTGGGATGACAAACCTATCACTTCCGAGGTCTAGCAACAAAACCCAGCCGCGCGTTGATCAATCCGAGGATTTCGTGTTCAACATCCTGAATGTCGTGGGTGGTACGCCACCAGTGCTTAGGGTCAGCGGCTTCAAACGAATCATACCGGAGGACGGCCTGGGGGTGATCTCCCACGACAATGTGCCAGATGACCTTCGACCTCCGGGTATGCACGGGGGAGGTCACGAGAATGGCTTTGTCTCCACCCTGTCGGCGCAACTCGTCGGCGATAAGCCTAATCTCGCTCACGGTGTTCGTGGTCGGAGGTTCCAGGATCCGGGTTGCCTCTTTCGGGACACCTAGCTTTTCCAATACTTGACGATCGTACTCTTGTTCGGAGGGATGGGGAATGCCGAGCTTGGCGAAGGCCTCATCGGCATCGTCGGTTTCGTCCTGCAACAACCACACCTCTGGCGCCCAACCCTGCCGATAGATTGCCGCGGCTTCCATAGCCCGAAAGGGTGATCTGCCGCTGAGAACCACGATCGCCCGGGCGCGCTCTACGGGGTCGGGGTCAACCAGCCAACGCCCCACATCGCGGAAGGCCCAGATTACACCGCCGCCGAGGAGCGCCAGCATGACCAATAAAATCAGTAATCGCCTTCCGATGCTCTTCACCGACATCCCTTTTCCATGAGGAGGATTAAGTCGCGCCCGCGGGAAGTCTCTTCTTTGTGTTCGCTTAACACCGCTGCCTCCCTACTTGCTCTTCATCACGAAGATCCCATCCCAACTGCCTTCCGGGGGCTCGGCAAGGAGGTTATGGCATCGCTCGATGAAAACATGACTGGGGCCATCTTCTGGGTAGTTGCGGACCAGCTCTTGGAGGACCTCGATGGTGATACTCCATTGGCCGCTCCGATAAGCTTCCAGGCCCTTCTCAAAGCGGTTAATCAGATCGCTGAACTGGGGGGCTTCGGCTGCGAGGCCAAGCAATTCGTAAACCTTGACGGGTTGCGTTTTCCCTTTCACTTGAATGAGGTCAAGCTCACGGGCGACGACCTGATCCTTCACCAGGAGAAAGGTATGTTCGCTAATGATGATGTTGGTTCCGAATTGGCGGTTGATGCCCTCCAGGCGCGATGCCAGGTTGACGCTGTCGCCCATGATGGTGTAGTTCTTCCGCCTCTTGGATCCTACGTATCCGACCAGCATGGGGCCCGAATTGATGCCGACGCCGATGTCAAGGCGCGGCAAATTCCGCGATTTCCAACCCGCTTGCAGGGTCTGCAAGGATCTAATCATCTCGAGGCCAGTCCGGCACGCGCGCAAGGCGTGGTCATCCTGTGGATAGGGGGCGCCCCAAAACGCCATGACGGCATCGCCGATGTACTTGTCCAGAGTTCCCCAGTTTCGGAAAATCACCTCGCTCATTTCAGTGAAGTATTCATTGAGCAGATCGACCAACTGGGCAGGTGGGAGAGTTTCGGAGAGGGCGGTAAAGCCGCGAATGTCGGAGAATAAAGCGGTGAGTTCTTTTTCTTCTCCCCCCAGCCGGAAGGTTTCGGGGTGGGTGAGCATCTGTTCGATGAGGCGAGGATGCAAATATTGGGAAAAGGCCGAACGTACCCTCTTCTTCTCCGCCTCTTCAAAAAAGATGCGGTAGCTGATGATCCCGGCGTAGGTGACGACGAGTGTAGTCATAGGCAGAAAATCGGCAATCCACACCCGTAAGTGCGCGAACAAGTAGTAGGTCAGCCAGAAATACGCGAACAGGGAGCCGCTCACCAGAAGCGTGGCGCGCAGGGGGCTTAGGGCCGTCATCAGAAATCCCCCTCCCAGGCTGAACAGCACAATGATGACAATGTCCGTCAGAAACTCGCGAGGGCCGCGCCGGATGAAGTGTTGGTAAAGAATATCATCGATCATGTTGGCGTGGACTTCCACGCCCGGAAACGGCACGTTGGCGTGCCCCTCAGCGCCGGGAATCGTCGACCGTGGAAAGGGCGTCAGCGCCATGTCGCCAATGCCGACCGCTGTCGGGCCGATCAGCACCACTCGGTCCCGAAAAAGTTCCGGTTTGACCTTGCCTTGGACCACGTCTGCCAGCGAAATGGTGGGGAAGGTGCCGGCCCCGCCGTCATAGTCAAGTTGGGCGAAGCCTCGGCGGTCCGTGGGGATGGAGAGCTGACCCAGGACGATCTTGTCAACCCCGCTCCGGTTGAAAATGAGTTTGACTTGGTCCAGAGAATTGTTCGTATAGGCAAGGGCGGCGGCAACGTCGAGGGAGGGATAGAGGTTGCCTTGGAATTCCGCTACGGTGGGGTCGCGGCGGACCGCGCCATCCGGGTCCGGGTCGACATAGAAGAACCCAAAGTTCTTCGCATTAGCTGCAAGCTCCGGCAGGTTGGGAGAAATACCCAGGCCTTCCGGGCCCTCGAAATCCTTCGCGTATTCCGGGTGAATGACCTGGGGATACTGCTGGAAAAGTAGGACGTCGAGGAATGCCTTCAGGCGTTCCTGGTTTTGCGACCTCGCGTCGTCGGGGGGAATAAAGAAATAACCCAGAATTGCGTTGTCAAAGTGGGCCAGCGCGTCGGCAAACTGCTTGTCATTGTCGGCGGCGGCTTCCCTGGACTTTAATTCCGTTTCAAAGGCAGGAGTGTGCGATGGTGGGGCTACCAGGCGGTCATAGTCCTGCCGAACCGACCGCAGCGCCTCGAGGCCGGAGTTGGCGTCGGGTTGCGGGAAATTTACGTCGAAGGCGATGACGCGGGCATGGGCTTTGCGCAGGAAATCCACAGCTTGGGCAAAATAACTCCGGGGGAAGGGCCAACGGCCCAGAACGTCCTGGCTCTTTTCATCGATGGCCACAATGACCACTGCAGGTCCCGGGGGCCGCGGTCCGCGCAGTTGGAAGCGAACGTCGAGCGTCTTCAGCTCTATGTTGACGAGGAATCGAAGGAAGGGATTGGGATGGGGCCGCAAGTAGACTGCTGTGTAGAGCGCCACGCTGACGATGCAGAGCAAGGCGCTGATGAAAAAAGCCCACCGATTCTGCCGGCTAAATTGAACTGCCCGCGAAGCGAATTGTCGAAATTTTCCGGACATGACCAGGTTAGGTGTGCTGCCCTAAAACGACCGGGACACTAGCATATCATATGGGCAAGTGCGGTCGCACCTGAAGGTGATAAGAATCCTGAATCAGGCTAGTTTTTTCACCCTTGATGTTACCAAAGGGCAAAGTGGATCCTCTGCGGCATGGCGCTGAGCAGGCGAGGATTAATCAGACCTGCCAGGGGCTGTGGTTGAGGGTTATGTTCGATAATCTGGAGAATGCCCTTAGAAGCACACAAATAAAGAAATGCGCCCCTACTTGAATTCGGGACGCATTTCAGAAAACCAAGCGTATGCAACTCTCAGACTTCCCCGTACATTGGGCGCCTTAGGGCCGTGTAGGAGAGGGCGTGCCACTGGTGGCCAGCACAATCCCGGTGACGGCCCCAGCCACGGCGGCTGCGCCTATGAGAATCCAAAGTCCATTGCCTGCCAGGAGTCCCCCTCCCGCCGCCGTAATTGCCGTCTGGTTCAACAAGCTCGCCATGAGGCTAGGATCCATCACAGGAGTCGTGGGTGCGCCTCCGAACGGAACAAACGTGCATTCGCCCTTCTTCAATGTAACGGTCGCGGTAATGTTCGGGTCGGAGCTGCCGACCAGCGTTGTGCCACTTACACCGCAGACCTTCGTGCCTTGGCCATCGGTTTCAGCCACAAAAGCAGTGTCGATCGTTCCTATAACCGCGCTTTTGGTGCGGAGCTGGAATTTCCCGCCCGGGGCGGTAATCTTCTGTACATTCGCTTCGACTTTTCCCAAGGTCAATTCAATACTAGTCTGCTGCGCCTGAGGATCGTGCTTCAAAACTCTGATTTCCGACCGGGCGCCCACATTCAAAGTTGACCCGTCCACCAGCATGATCTGAGCCCGGCCCTCTTGCAGCGTGCGCACCAAGTCATTCCAGTTGACCACCTGGTTAAGTTGCAGGGGGAGTTCCTGAACTTGCCCTTGCCGCTGGATTACTCCCTGGGGAATGACCCTGTTGACCTTTCCTGCCACCGGTTGGCCACCTTCCTGATCGGACTGGATACGGGCTGACTGCCCCGGGTGCAGAATCATCGGAGCGCCCGCACCGTGGATTTCCGCCAACCCGCGTTTCACTGAAACAGTGGCATCATTCCCGAGGCTTGCCAACTCACACTCGGCCCCGGTTTTTGGGTCTCCCTCCACCATCACATATCCGCCGGCAACTGAGACTTGGAATGGTCCTACAACATTCTCGTCGACGACCACGGTTCCATGCCGCAGCAGAAAACTCGGCGCCGAGTCGCTGCCCAGCATAGTGACTTGCGTGTTGGCCTTCAGGAACGTGGAGGCAGGAGAGCGGAAGCGAAGCCAAGCAGAGGCTCCTTGGGCCGTGGTTATCACATCGCCAGGCACGACTGTCATTCCGCTGGAGACATTGGCATCCCCTACCGACACCCCACCCTTGGTCCACAACACCCCGAGCCACTGTGTATCCGGACCCGCTCCTTGGACTGCGCTTGCGCATGCCAGAACAAGAGTTGCAATTAACACCCACAGTCGAGTTTTCATGGTGAGACTCCTTCTCGCAGTAGCCTTCCCCAGACGGGGCCAAACACCATCCGTACTCTTGGCCACCCCTCGAAGCTTTGCCGGCACAGCTACATCTTCTGGGCACTAAGTCGAACTCTGAGATAAGGTTTCTATCATGGATTCGCCCGCCAGTCAAACGTTATTTTCCACTTTCTATCTGCTTTCTTCTTTAGGGGATCTGAGCCACCAGCATGCCAAGACAATTCGACTTGGGGGATTGGTTCTTGGCAGCCGCCTCCCGTTAGGATTGGCGTCGGGTGGCCTGAGCCTTACGGAGTTTTCGAGTTTCATTCCTTATGGCAAGCCGCGCGGAAGTTTCAGGGGGTAACCATTCGGGCTGGCTCATGCGGATTGGGAAAAAAGTTTGCATCGACCAGCGGGGGAAACGCCGTTCCGAGGTGGGACGTGACACGACAGGGCCCGCCACGGGACACCAGCCGCCACCGACAGAGGACATAAAGCCCGATCCAAACTCGGCGGTCAAAGCGCCGAGAGAAGACAAATTGTCACTTTTTTCGATTGCGGCGTTGCCTGGATCTGAGAATCCACGGTGACTCCGACGTGGAAACCGCCGGTGTTAGGAGTCAGGAAAAGCACGCAGGAAAGAAAGGTGTAGGGTGACGGCTTGCCACCCCCTGGTTCCGCATTCACCATGCGGAACGCCATGTAGGCCAAGCCCTAGCCCTGCATCTTGTAATTGTATTCACCCGCTCGAATGGGGCCTGAAGTTATGTGACCGGGAGGCAACCGCAGCCAATTCGTTTGGGGAATTGAACGTGGGTTCGCGATCGGCGGAAAGGCCCCAGGGCGCGCGGGCAATTACCCCGGCTTCCCCCGTTTCTGTTCTCACTCCTCTCGTAGCGCGACTGCGGGATGCAGAGCGGCGGCGTGGCGCGCGGGCAGCCAAGACGCCAGGGTGGCGATGACGAGGAAGAGCGCGGCCATGGCCACGTAAGTGGCCGGGTCGGTGGCTTTGACCTTCACCAGCAAGCTGGTGATCAGGCGCGTCAAGCCCAGGGCCGCCACCAGCCCGATAACGATGCCGGCGGCGCTGATGCGGAGTCCTTGTCCGACCACCATCTTTAAGATGTCGCCGGGGGCCGCGCCCAGGGCGATGCGCACACCGATTTCCGCCGTGCGTTGCCGGACCATGGTGGAGAGAACGCCGTAGAGTCCCACGCCCGCCAGCACCGCCGCGACCACGGCAAAGACGGCGATCAGCATCAATGAAAACCGCGTGCCCGCCTGCGCCTTCGTGACGAGGTCCTGCATCGGCTGCATCTGGGAGATGAGGAGGTGCGCGCTGAGCCCAGCGACCGCCGCGCGCACGGGCCCGGCAAGATTCGCAGGGTTGCCCGCGGCGCGGATGGCCCATGTTCCCGCGTCGCCGTAGCTCATGAATCCGTCGGTGAAGTAGATCTGCTCGCGGCCGGGCTCGGCCAACGACATGTCGCGCTGGTGGCCGACCACGCCGATGATCTCCACCCATTCGGGCTCGGGCGTGCGGATGCGAATCAGGATACGCTTGCCCACCGCCGATTCGTTGGGGAAGGCCTTTGCGGCGAGGGCCTGATCGACAATCGCCAGCTTGCGGTCGGGGGCGTTATCCGGCTCGGTGAAGGTGCGTCCGGCGAGCATCGGCGTGCGCAGGGTTTCGAAATACCCGGGCAGCACGATCTGGTTATCGACTGCCTGGAATTTGCTGGGGTCGGTGAGCGCCGCCTCCAAGCCCCACCGGATCGGATAAAATCCGCCCGCCAGCGGAAACGGCGAGGAGGCCGTAACGTTCTGAACGCCGGGCAGCTCACGGAGCCGCTCTTGAATCTCCCGCATCAGCGCCGCGCGCTGTTCGGGTTGCGGCCTGCCCTGAAACACGCCCAGCACGTTGAACGTCAAAACGCCGTTCGGGTCGAAGCCCGGGTCGATGCGCTGGAGGGCGAGGAAGCTGCGAATCATCAGGCCCGAGCCGATGAGCAGAACAAAGCAGAGGGCAACCTCCGCCACCGCCACTGCGTTCCGCAACGCGTGTCCGCCGCTGAGGCCCGCGGTGCGGGCGCTAGAGGACAGCACCTGCATGACGTTGGGCTGTGAAGCGCGCAGTGCGGGCGTGACGCCGAAGAGCACCGTGGCCGCGACGCCGGCCAGCGCCGCGAACGCGAGCACCGCGGAGTCAATGGAGATCGACTGGAGACGCGGCAGGTTCGGCGGCGCGAGGGCGAGCAGTTCGTGGATGGCGAGCCAAGCCAGGCCGAGGCCGAGAGCGGCCCCGAAACCGGAGAGCATCAGGGGTTCCGCCACCATCTGGCGAACCAATTGCCAGCGGCTGCCGCCGAGCGCGGCGGGCACCGCCAACTCGCGCCCACGCAGCGAGGCCCGCACGAGCATGAGATTGGCTACGTTGGAACACGCGATGAGCAGCAGAAAAATCACAGACCCCATCAGGGCGAGGATTGCGGGCCGCACCTGGGACACAAGATAACTCTTCATCGGCTCCAGGCGGATGCTGTATCCCGACGTTTCAAGGATTGAGGAACTCCGGCGGGTTTCCGCCGCGACGGTCTCCACCTCCGATCGGGCCTGAGCCAGCGACACACCCTCTTGCAGCTTTCCGACCACTTGCATGGAGACCTGAAGGCGCTTGGTCGCGTCATAATCGAGGCGGTTCGCAATCCAGATGTCGGGTAGGGGTTCAATGTTCATGTTGCCGGGGAAGAACGCCTCGAAGCCGGGGGCCCGCGTTACCGGCACTCAAGATGCCGTGCCCCAAGATAACGGTGCTTCCGCCGTACCGGCGCTGCCAATAGCCGTAACCGAGGATGGCGATCGTCGGAAGCCGCGGGGCACCTTGGGATCCCGGGGCGTTCGGCGTGCCGGCGCCCTGGGCTTGGGGTGGCTGCGGCAGGCCGTCCGCGTCCGTAAAATTGCGCCCCACTGCGATCCTGGCGCCGAGCAGGCGAAAGAAGTTCGGCGTGACCGCAGCGAAGCGCACCTGCTCCGGCGTGCCGTCCTCCCTCGGCACAACGCCGCGGCCCGTGTTCACGGCGGCGAAGTCCTCAAAAAAAGCCTTCGATCCGTCCCGCAAGTCGATGAAGTTGGCGTCAGAAAACGGGAAGTCTCGCACGTTGCGCCGGGTCATGTCTGGACAGGCCAGCACCAGCCGGTCCGGATCCCGGTAAGGCAAGGCCCGCAAGAGCACGGCGTTGGTCACGCTGAAAATCGCTGTGGCGGCGCCAATGCCGAGGGCCAGCGTAATGGCCGCGGTCAGGGCAAACATGGGACTCTTTTTTAGCGTCCGCCAAGCGTAGGCGAGGTCCTTTCGCAGCATTTCAGGGCCTCCGGAGGGATTATTGCAAGACGATCCCGAAACCTCGTGGGGGTTTATTCGCGGGCGGCGCCGCATGCATGGTAGCGCTCCGGCAACCCGCAAAGCAGCTCTGTCCGCGCGTCCTAACCCTGGCCTTTCCTGCCTTCTTAACGGTCGCCGGAATAAAGGGCAATATCGGCCCCAACCACATGGCTCCTCCATAAGTTCTCCAACATATTTCCGCTTTATTTCCCGCCCCACCGATAATCTACACTTGGGAGCCTCAGTATGCAACGCTCCAGATTACTCACTGTCGTGCGCCTTCACCAACCACGGCGGGGGCCAGTTTTAATTACCCTTATGCCAATCCGGCACGGCAACGGCTTCAGGCCTGGCAGCGATGCGGTCCCAAAGCGACTCAACGTAATCGAGCTTTTCCTCAACCGTTAGGTTGTCAAAGCCCGCCAGCGGATTTGATACTTTGCGCGCCGTAGGTCCAAGATTAGTACACGTATTCAGGAAGATTTGAGTTCGTACGTGTTCCCGGTGATTTGACAATATACACCGTCAATACATCTATTTAAGATTAAGGGGTAAAGTGTAAAGGATGATAAAGGGCCGGCAGGTTTACACTTTAACCTTCATCCTTTACCCTTTTCGTCTGCCCCTGACACCTGACACCTGGCATCTGCTCCGTGCCTCCCCGCCTCACCGGTGAGAAGGAAGGAGGCTTCAGTTCTTGATGGTCGGCACCCGCGGCAGCTTGTCAGAATTCCTTTCAGGCCTTCCGAATCTGGGGCATAATCTCTATTTGGCAGGGTCTAAACGTGACACCAATGCAGATCGCCGCGGATGAGCCCGTCCAGCGGCCTCGACGAGGTATCTCGCCAAGCCGTGATGATGGAGAGCAATGACCGATAACTCGATGGGTGCCGGCGCCATTCGGACCGAGGCGGTCCAGCGCCACTTTCGGATGGGTGAGGCGACGATCTGTGCCGTGGATGGAATCTCTCTCGACGTGCCCGCCGGCCGATTTGTGGCGCTGCTTGGAAGTTCGGGTTCCGGCAAGTCGTCTCTTTTGAACCTGCTGGCCGGACTGGACCGCCCCACCGCCGGCGCCGTGATCGTCGATGGCCGCAACCTGGCCGACATGTCGGGCGAGGAGCTCTCCCGGTACCGCCGGCACAACGTGGGGATGGTCTTCCAATCGTTCAATCTGATCCCCACCATGACGCTTCTGGAGAATGTCGAGCTCCCCATGCGTTTTGCGGAATTGGAGCGCGGGAAGCGGCAGGCGCTGGCCCGCGAGGCCCTGGAGCGCGTCGGGTTGGGAGCGCGTCTGGCCCACCGGCCGAGCCAACTCTCCGGAGGCGAGCAGCAACGCGCCGCCATTGCCCGCGCCCTCGTGAACCACCCCAGCCTGCTGCTGGCCGATGAGCCCACCGGCAACCTGGATAGCCGCACGGGAAGCGAAATCCTGGACTTGCTCCACGTGTCGAACGAACAATTCGGCATGACCGTGGTGATGGTGACGCACGAGCAGGCGCTGGCCGAGCGCTACGCTGAGCGGCTGATTTTCCTAGCCGACGGCAAGGTGGTGGCGGATCATCCCAATGTCCCGACCTCACGGAAGACCGCGGCGCAAGTGCCCGCGAGCCATAAGCCCGGGGAAAAGGAGACCACGTGAAAGCTGGGGACTTGGTTGAGCTCGCCGGGCGTAACCTGCGCGAATCGGTGCTGAGGAATTCCCTGACCACGCTGGGCATCGGAGTGGGCGTCGCCTCACTGGTGGCCATGCTCTCGCTCGGAATCGGCCTGCAAGAACTGGCCAACCGCCGGCTGGAGCGCTCCGGGCTCTTCGACACCATTATGGTGACCTCGCGCCGGGGCTTCCGTGGATTCGACCGGCGCGCATCCCGGGAGGGTCCGTCCCCCGCGGAGAGCCGCGCGCTCGATGAAAACGCGCGGCGGGAAATTTCCCGCCTGCCCAATGTGCTCGAAGCGACCCCCGACATCCGATTCGTCACCGAGCTCCATTATCAAGGCAAGCCCCATCTCACCATGGTGGCGGGCTTGCCCGCTTCGGCGCGTGACGACGATGCGTTCGAAGGCATCCAGGGCAAGTTCTTTACCTCCGACACCGCTGACGAAGCCATTCTGCAAATCCAGTTTGCCCAGGATCTGCTGGGGATTCGCCCGGAGCCGGGAAGTCCCAGCCCGAAGCTCGACGCCACCACCCAAGCCTTGGTTGGGAGGGAAATCACGCTCAGCTACGCCGAGCGCATACCGTCGCCCAATGCTTCGGAGGCCAAGCCCGAGGCAGCCAAAAACGCCGGTTCGCCGCAACCTCCCCCCACCGCCGCGAGTGACACCGGCGAGACGGCGGCAGCATCTTTCTCAGTCGTACCGCGCGAAAGGAAGTTGCGCATTGTGGGGATCACGGACCAGGACCCCGACGGCATTCGTGGCGCTTCCGGCGCGCGGGTCTTCCTTCCGCTGCCGATGGTCGAGAACCTGCACATCATGCTGCCCACCGGAATGCGTGAAAGCGAGCCCAGCTTTTCAAATGTGCCCACCTATATGAGTGTCAGTGTGCGGCTGAAGAGCCCGAATGATGTGGAAACGGTGCAGGACGCCATCAAGAAGCTGGGCTTCAACACGTTTTCGATTCTTGACGCCACACGCAACCTGCGCCGCTTTTTCGCCGTGCTGGATCTCTTCCTCGGAATCTTTGGCAGCCTGGCGCTTACCGTGGCGGCGCTGGGAATCGTGAATACGCTGGCCATGGCCATTTTGGAGCGGCGCCGCGAAATCGGAATCATGAAGGCGATTGGCGCGAGCGACGGCGACGTCAAGAAACTCTTTTTCGCCGAGGCCGGCGTGATGGGCTTCGTGGGTGGAATCGTGGGAGTGGCGCTTGGTTGGTCGATTGGCCGGGTGATCAACATCGGCACGAACATTTACTTGCGGCGCCAGGATCTGCCCGCTGAAAACATTTGGTCTGTCCCTTGGTGGCTGGTGTTGGGAGCCATTGTTTTCGCCATCGTAGTGAGCATGATTTCCGGCCTGTATCCCGCCGCGCGCGCCGCCCGGCTCGATCCTGTGCAGGCTTTGCGCTATGAATGAGGCCGTGGAGGTCGTAGGTGGTAGTTGGCAGATGGGGGAGGATGCGACATCAAGGTGAAAGGCTTTCGGCTGTCCTGGAGACTGGCCCCAAAACCCCTTCGTAGCGCGGGCAGCTCTCGCTGCTCTGTCGCGCACCACATTTGAACGAGCCATCGTGCTCGCCGCGCTTCTCGCGACCCTATGCAGTCCCGCGCGCGCCCAAGGCCGCATCGAATGCAGCGTTGTCCCGAGCCGCATCTTGCCCGAGGCTGTTCGCTATTGCGCCTTCCTGCCTTCGACTTACGACGCCGCAGCGGCCGGCAAGACCCCGCAGGCAAAAGATGCTCTCCGTTACCCGGTGCTCTACGACCTCCACGGCCTCGGCGACAACGAGCAGTCTCTGATGAATACCGGTGTTTGGAGCCTCATTCAGGACCTGCGCGAGCAACACAAGATCGGTGAGTTTCTGATCGTCACGCCCGACGGGGGGCGAAGCTTCTACATCAACTCTCGCGATGGCCGCGAGCGTTACAGCGATTTCTTTCTGCAAGAATTCATGCCCGCAATCGAGCGTAAGTACCGCGTGCGCTCGGGGCGCGCCTCGCGGGGGATCACGGGGATGTCGATGGGAGGCTTTGGGGCGCTCCGCTTTGCCTTTGCCAATCCCCAACTTTTTTCCGCCGTCAGCGCGCACAGCGCCGCCCTGGTTGCCGAGCCGCCGCGCGCCTCGAACCGCGGCGGCACGACGGAGGGTTCACCGCTCGCGGGGATGCTGGGCGCGCTGTTTGGAAATCCTATCGACGCGGCCTTCTGGAATCAAAACAGCCCCTTTGTTCTGGCCAGGAAGAACGCCGCGGAAATAGCCCGGCTCAAGATTTACTTCGATTGTGGCAGCGAAGACAGCTATGGCTTCGACGAGGGCTCCAGGGCTTTGCACGACGAACTCGATACCCTTCATGTGAAACACGAATTCCACATTTATCCTGGCGGCCACAACGCAGAGTATTTTCTCTCGCACGTCGCCGCCTCGATGGAGTTCCACTCCCGCGCCTTCCAGGAAGCGCACTAGGCGGAGGACATCGACCCACTTGGCTCCCATCATCAATGCCCAGGGATTATCGAAGCAATACGGAATCAACCCGCTCTTCCAGAATGTCTCGTTCACTGTGTCGGAAGGCGACCGGATTGGCCTGATTGGGCCGAACGGTTCCGGCAAGTCGACGTTGCTGGAGATTCTTTACGGCCGCGTCAAGCCCGACAGCGGGGAAGTGGCCACGCGGAGGCTCAGCAAGGTTAGCTATGTCGCGCAGATATCCGATTTTGCCCCGGGGGAGACCGTTCGATCGGTCATCGAGAACGCGCTCGAACGCGCGACCGTCGCCCCGGCGGAGCGTGCGGCCCGGACATCCGAGGCGCTCGGCCGTGCCGGTTTTGCAGACTTTGAAACTTCCGCGACCGCTTTGTCGGGTGGCTGGCGAAAGCGCCTCCGGATTACCGAAGGCCTGGTGCAGCAGGCCGACGTACTGCTTCTCGACGAGCCCACCAACCACTTGGATTTTGCCGGAATCGAGTGGCTTGAGACCTTGCTTCAGAACGCGCCGTTCGCATGCGTTGTCGTGAGCCACGACCGTTACTTTCTGGAGAACGTTGCGAGCGAGGTGGTAGAGCTCAATCGTGTCTATGCGGATGGCGTGCTGCGAGTTAAAGGAAACTACAGCACGTTTCTCGCGAGGAAAGAAGAGCACCTCGATGCGCAGGGAAAGCGGCAGGACGCGCTCACCAATCGCGTGCACACGGAGCTCGAATGGCTGCGCCGCGGTCCCAGGGCCCGCCGGACCAAGGCCAAGGCGCGAATCGAGAAGGCTCATGAGCTGATTGGCGAATTGGCGGACCTGAATTCCCGCAGCCGCACAGCTACCGCCAGGATTGATTTTTCCGCGACCGACCGGCAGACCAAACAACTTATCGAGCTGAATGAGGTTACCTACGCCATCGGCAATCGTACCTTGTTTGCTCGAGTGAATTTCACCATCAAGGCGGGAATGCGAGTGGGGCTGGTGGGGCAAAATGGGAGCGGCAAAACCACGCTGCTTCGTCTGCTGCGAGGCGACATCCAACCCGCCGCCGGCGAGATTCGCCGGGCTGATGCGCTGCGAATTGTTTACTTCGACCAAAATCGCCAGCTCGATCCTGACCTCTCGCTTCGACGCGCCCTGTCGCCCGATAGCGATTCGGTGATTTATCAGGACCGCGTCATCCACGTGGCCTCCTGGGCGGCAAGGTTCCTCTTCGCCGCGGACGACCTGAATCAGCCAATCGGCCGGCTCTCCGGAGGCGAAAGGGCACGCGTCTTAATCGCGCAGCTTATGCTTCAGCCGGCGGACGTCTTGTTGCTGGATGAACCCACCAACGATTTGGATATCCCCACTCTGGAAATCCTGGAAGAGAGCCTGCTGGAATATCGCGGAGCTTTGGTGCTGGTCACGCACGACCGCTTCATGCTGGACCGCGTCTCGACCGTCGTTCTCGGCCTCGATGGCCAGGGCGAAGCGGAACGATTCGGCGATTATTCGCAATGGGACGCTTGGCAGCGCGCGCAGCAGACGAAGGCCGCGCGGAGCGCTCCCGCGGAAGCCGCACGCCCTTCCCAGCAAAACAACGCCCCGCCATCGGCTGGAAAAAGGAAGCTCTCGTATTTGGAGGCGCGAGAGTTTGCCGCCATGGAAGCGAAAATCGCCGAGGCCGAAGGCCAGCTTGGCGTTTTGCGCGCGGCGCTGGAAGATCCCGCCATCGCGAGCGACGCCGCACGGCTTCATGATACTTACACGCAGATGGAAGTGGCACAAGAGTTGGTGGATAAGCTGTATGCGCGGTGGGCGGAACTGGAACAAAAGCAGGGCTGAGTTTCCCCCTGCCTTTCTGGGATGGCGCGCGTGCGAAGCTTTAGAGTGCGGCAGCTCGCTGCCGCTTTCCTCCCCGCGAGCTTGCTCGCAGGAATTTCGGCGGTGGGCACGATTTGTCGCCCGCGAGCTGGCTGGAGAAAAAGCGGCAGCAAGCTGCCGCACTCTAAAGCTTCGCAGGCGTCAACAAACTGCGGGGGGCGGACACCCGGATTATCAGGAAGGCTTTTTAACGCCGAGCTCAAGCCCAGAACTCCAGACCCGCCCGAGAGCAAGCTCGCGGGGGAATTCGGCTTCGCCTACGACTCGCCGCCTGCAAGCTGGCCGAGCTGAGTCCGAAGTTTGCGAAACGGTCAGAGCACTAGGAGCGCGTCGCCTGGCTTGAGCCGCAGAATCTGCCCGTCGAGCCTTACTTCAATGGGAGTCCGGTGAGAGGAAAGCAAGACCTGTTTGACCTTGAACACGTTGTCGGCTAACGTTAGGTCCCTGCCCCTGCCGATCCAGACATCCTGATAAACTTCAAATCGGTCCGGCTGCTTCTCCGACGGGACAATTGCCACGCTTCTCTCTGCGAGGTTCTCCACTGTTCTGGAAGACCCAGACAGTGGCGTGACGACAAACAATTCCATGTGGGGCGCAAGTTGAACGAGATTCTTCCCTTGATAGACGCGAACCTCAAGTCTGTCTGTTTCTACCCGCTCTCTTACTTCCGCGATGAGACTGGCGGTTGAGCCCGGCGGGGCTTGACCAGCGCTTTGGGCTGTGGGGATTGCCTGAATAATGCTCAAACCGGCGATGAGGATGGCCCAATGACTTTTAACCATGGTAGCCCTCCTTTAGATAGCGGGATATTACCACAGCGTTGGGCCGTGCAGAACCGAAATGAGTCGTACCTCCCCCACGCAGGTTTCATACTGCATCGACGCCTGCGCGGCGCCATGGCAGTCTTCCTCACGGTGCCTTGGCGCGCTCAAACTCTCTTTGGGCGTCGGCGTTTCGTCCTAGCGCCTGGTAGGCGAGGCCCAGACTGTATCGCGACCGCCGGGATTGCGGGTCGAGCTCCACGGCGCGTTCGAGCTCCTTGACCGCTTCGTCGGGTTTCCCCTGATGCAAGTAGCCTTCGCCCACCGCCGCCTGTGCGGGGGCGTAATCGGGATTCAGGGAAACCGTGCGCTGGAATTCCTGGAAAGCCTCGTCATAACTGCCCTTTTTGAGATGGATGATCCCCAATTCGAAGACTGCGAGAAAATTTGTGGGGTCGAGCTCGATGGCGCGCGCCAGGGACCCGGCGGCGCCGTCCAAATCACCCTCCTCCGCCTGCGTCACGCCCAAATAGTAGAGAGCGGTCGCGAAATCAGGGTTGACTTTGAGTGCCGCTTGGAAATGTTCGAAGGCTTTCGGCAACTCATGCATGTTCTGGTAATCGAGGCCCATCATGTAGTTGATGGCCGGAGAATCCGGCTCAGCTTTCGCCGCCTCGGCCAGCTTGCGTAGGGATTCCTGATATTGCCCGTGCTGGCCGTCCGCCATTGCTTGGGAGAGCAAATCGTATGTCTCGATGCGGTCCTTGGGATCGGCGAGGGGTTTGCCGGAAGGCTCGGCGAAGGTGCCGGCCGAGACGGCGACGTAGCCGAGCGCGCGCAACCGGTCGTAAAGCGCCGGATCCGTCAGCACCTGGCCCACCTTCGGGCCTCCCGCCGGCGTGTACTGGCGCATCAGGCCTTGGAGCTGCTCACCCATCTCGCGGGCCAGCGCTCCCCGGCCCGCCAGCAGGTTCTTTCGTTCGCTCGGGTCGTTGCGAACGTCGTAGAGCTCCGGCTTCGGCGCTTCGATGTATTTCCAGCCGCGTGATTGCAGAGCGCGCAACTGGCTCCAGTGAAAATGCAGAAGGGGGAGATAGGTTTCGGCGTAGAGGTTCGATGTGGCGCCCGAAGGGCGTCCCAGGATCGGCGACAGCAGGCTCCGGCCCTGAGCCGCGGGCGGGATACGGAGCTGGAGAGCTTGGAGAATTGTGGGCATCACGTCGACAAGCGAGACGTCCTCCTCGACGACGCGCGCCGCGGCGCCGGGGACCTTAAAGATCAATGGCACATGGAGTGTTGAATTGTAAATGAAGAACCCATGGGTTTTCTCGCCGTGCTCGCCGAGTCCTTCGCCGTGATCGCTGGCGAGAACGATCAAGGCGTTTTCATAGATTTGCCGCTCGCGGAGATAGGCGAACAATCGCCCGACCTGCACGTCGGCAAAGGCGATTTCGCCGTCGTAGGGGGACGCACGAAAGCGGCTGGCGTAAGGTTCGGGCGGGGTATAGGGTTGATGGGGATCGTAGAGGTGCACCCAGAGGAAGAAGGGCTGCCGGGGATTGAGTTTCAGCCAGCTCACCACCTCGTCCACGACCACATCGCCACGACGTTCCCACTCATCGAAGTGGGACCCGTGCAGCTCCCGAAAGTCGAAGTGGTCGAAATATGTATCGAAACCCTGATTGAGCCCGAAGCGCGAATCGAGCACCGCCGAAGCGATGAACGCCGCCGTCGTAAAGCCGTTGTCGCGAAGCACTTTCGCTAGCGTGACGCTGCTGGACGGCAGCTTGTTGGTGGTGAAATCATGCATCCCGGTGGCCATCGGGAAACTCCCGGTCATGAGTGAGGCGTGGGCCGGAAGGGTGAGGGGCACGGGAGTGTAGGCGTGGGTGAAACGGGCACCCGTCTGGGCGAGCGCGTCAATGTTGGGCGTCGCGGCCGATGGGTCGCCGTAGCACCCCACGTGATCGGCGCGCAGCGTGTCAATCGTAATAAGGATGATGTTGGGTGATTCAGCGCCCTGCGGGGCACCGCCTCGGCTCACCACCGCCTGGAGGAGAAGTAGCACCGCGCCCAGCCCTGCGGCTGCGAAGAGGCCGTCTCTGATGAATCGCCGGGGATTCCGAAACATGCGAGTACCGTATGGACGATCCCGACCGAAATTGGCCAGTGCTATCTGATATTTCCGTCTTGGCGTTGGCCAGCGGGCAGGGCGAAAAAGAAAACGCCAAGCAGCCTGAAGCGGAATTTCCACTTTAGACCTGTAGGCCGACGGATAATCTATACTGGACCGCCGCCGAACGCAACTGGAAGCCGGATTTGCATTTCCAGGTGCTCCCAGGGGTCACGGACGGTGCCATACATGTGGAGATTGAATGGCATTTTTGCCATTTCTTCGCTTTTGGCTAGTTTGGAACAATGCTGTTGCATGAGGTAGGGTCGGCAGCCTGGATGACGGGGAAACCGGAAAGAACCCCCCTTAAGTTAGCGCTAATGAGCACGAGACGCTGCCCGTGCGAGATTAGAAAGTAACGCGCACGCCGATTTGGGCCGCGAAGGGGATCCCTACCGTTGTGCCAGGTCCGAAGAAATCTCCCAGAGCCCCGGAGGGTACCAGCAGTTGCTTCGGGTTGGTAATGGGCGTAGTCTCAGTGCAGTCCGCGTTTTGGCAAAACGCCGTGGCATTGAAGAGGTTGTTGACGGGTGTGGGAAGCGCCGAGAGGTCGGTGACATAATTGGCGCCGGGATTGTTGCGGTTGAACAGGTTGAAAAACTCGATGAAGGGCATGACCGTCCAACGCTCGCGCAAGGTGAAGGGCCTGGTGACCCGCAGATCCACCTGCATGTAAGGTGTTCCGCGGAACTCGTCGAGAGTGGTCTGCACTCCATTCACCACGGCGCGATCGTCGAGCGCATCTCCAAATCCGTTCACATCTACGGGTGTGGTGAGCGTGATGGGGCGAGCGCTTTCCGCCTGCGCGAGCATGGAAGTCTCGAGTCCCCCGGGAAGGTGGAAGATCCCAGCGAACACAAAGCGATGCGTCACGTCCTCGCCGGAGGGGCCGAAATCGCCCGTGCCGAACGCGTGCAGCGGGTCGCAGACACCGTCCACGTAATCAAACAGCTCACCGAGCACACAGCCCCACGTCTTGGCCTTGGAGAGCGTGTAGTTCGCCACCAGGTTGAACCGCCGGGTCACATTCCCTTGCAAGTGGACCATCATGCCGTCATAGCGCGAGCGATTATCGGAGCGGAACACGGCCATGTTGGGGACATTGTTCATCTGGTCGGTCGTATCCGTGGCGGGGAAGAGTGGAGAGAACAGCGTGTATCCCGCCTGGTACTGATACCGGGCGTAGGAATGCACTCCCTGTTCGTGGACCCAGTCGACGGCCAGGTTCCATTGCGAATTGAAGGCGTGCTGGACGCCGGCGCTCGAGTGAAGGGAATAAGGAGTTTTGTAGTGTGGGTCGATGAGAGCCCCGGAGCCACCCGCGGCGGCGCCGGGAAGGCATCCCGGGTCGCCCAAGGTAAGGCAGCGGGCCGGAGGTTCGTTCACGGCTTGGAAGGCCGTCACCCAGCCGTTTTGCGCGAGGTCGTTGTAGTATTGGCCGAATCCGGCGCGGACCACCGTGTTGCCACTTTGGCCCGGCGAATAATCGATGCCCAGGCGCGGCGCCGCCGCTCCCCGGTAGTCATGGGGCGCACCGGCGCTGAGGGGAAGGTGCAAAGCGTCGATCGTCAGTAAGGCGGGGTTCTGCAACTGCGAGCGCCCCGAGGCAGTCAACAGTCCCGCCGTTGTGTCGTACCGCAATCCGTAATTCACCATCAGGTGCGGGGTCACGCGCCAGGAATCCTCCCCGTAAAACCCCAGGCGTTGGAGATTCTGCGAAAAGCTGCCATTGGCGGCGGGGGTGTCCGTGCAGGTCGTTCCAGGACTGGCCGTCGGCCCGCAGGAGAGATCCGCCGAGAATTGTTGCGGCGCGGCGAGATAGTTTGTCGGGTCCAGCGGGAAGACGGTGAGATTCTCCGCGGTCCCCGAAAGTGCGCCGCTCATCACGGGTTCGTGGATCAGGTCCACCCCGAAGCGCGGCGCGTGGCGGCCGGAAACGTGGCTCAGGTCGTACCGGAACTGGTATTTCTCCTGATTGCGCAGGACCGGGAAGGCGGTGATGGGCGTTACGAATTGGTTGTCGCCGAAAGTCTCGAATCCGGAAATGGTGCTGGAGGTCGAGCTGAAGGGAAAGGCCAGGGCAAAGCCCAGATTCGAGTTGCGCCCTTCGGTGTGGTGCAGGTAGCCGGCGCTTAAAGTGAGCGACCCCAGCCAGGTTTGGCTGAAGGTGAATTGATTTCCCAGCGCGAAGCTCAAATAGCGTGAGACCGAGGTGGCGCCAGTGGCGGGCAGCGTGGCCTGCTGGACCAGATCGTTGTGGGTGTTGTAATTGTCCGTCGCCGCTCGCAGAAACCACTGCGAGCGCGTCGATTGCGTCCAGTCGAAACGGGTCGTGCCCAAATAGTCGCGGAAGGGGACAGGCGCATTCGGAGGCACCGTGATCGAGTTCACCCCGGGAATCAGTCCCTGCGCCGCCAGCGAGGCCAGAGCGTTGAATTGCGTCAGGCTGGCGGGGCTGTAGGCGATGCTGGCGTCTTCGTGAACGACTTCGAGGGACGAAAAAAACCAGACCTTTCCTTTCTGAATGGGCCCACCGATGGTGCCAATGTAGTTCTGACGGGAAAAAGGCTGCTTGGGGTCGGGCGGGGGATTGTCAATCGGGAAGCGCGCATTCAGGCTTGCGGCCCGCTCGTAAAACGCCCCGTCGCCGTGCCACTGGTCGGTTCCGCGCTTGGTGACAATCACCACGGAGCCCGCCGTGGTGCGACCTGTGTCCGCATCCTCTTGCGAGGTGCGAACGGCAAACTCCTGGATGGTCTCCGGCGAGAAGTTTTGCAGGAACCCGCCAATGTAATCGTCGGAATTGTCGGCGCCATCCACCGAAAGCTGAACGTTCAGGCCGGAACTGCCGCCGAAGGAAACGGCGGTGATGCGCGCCTTTGTGGGATCGGAGGGTTCCACCGGTTCGGTTCCGGGGACGAGATAGGAGATATTGGCAAAGCTGCGGGCCGCCAGCGGGATATCCTCGAGGTCCTGTGCCGAGACGGCGCCCTGATGGACGGTACCCGTGGTATTGATGGGCTGCGTCGTAACGGAAGAGGCTTGGCCCTTGACGTTCACACTCTGCGCGAAGGTTTCGAGCCTCATCGTGACGGTGATCCCTTGCACCGTGCTGACCACGACCGCCACGTCCGCTCGGGCTTCCGCAAAACCGTGGGCATGCACGATGACCCGATAATCGCCCGGGGGAAGACCATCGAGGCGAAAATCCCCAGATGCGTTCGTAATGGCTTGCCGCTCGAGCGCCGACCCCGCCGCGCGAACCACAATGTCAGCCGAGGGGACTCGACCGCCATTGGAATCCTGAACGACGCCGACGATGGAGCCGCGCGGGTCCTGCGCTTGCGCAACCACCGACAGCAGCGCGATGCACACCGAGAGGAGCAGTAGTCCACGGAGCCGGCATAGACGGTGCGCGCGCACGCGCCGCGGGCTGTCGCGCAGAAGAGTGTTTTTGGTGTTGGTCATACGAGATTCCCAAAGTATTTCGCCCTGCAAGTGTAGCATGGTGCGTCAAAGCCGCAACCAATCGGGCCTCGTAGGGGCATCCCGCGTGGGTGCCAATAGGGGGGGCCGATTCGGCCCCGTGGAGGGCAGGCACGAGGCCTGCCCCTACGAAACGCGCTCACTCTTCGTCTTCCGACTCCGCCGCGGGCTCGGGTTCAGCCTTCAGTTCGATCACCGTAAGCCCAGCGCCGGTCAATTGGCGGTTGAGTGATGGAACGTCTGTCAACTTGATTGCCTTCCAGCGGGCCATGACCGCCGCATGGTCTTTCTCCGCGGTCGCGAAAGCGGCGGTCTGCGTTGCCGTGGGGGCGGCATCGGCATTGCCCACCTGGCCGTAAAGTTGGCCCAACTCGCCGGCGACACGGGAAAGCGTAACCTCGTGCGAGGGAGGGGCGGAGAATCCACCCTGGCCTCCCGCGAGTGCCGACACCTTTTTGCGAAACGCGCCCACTGCGTCCGCCATCGGCCCGCTCGCCTGCTTCGAAAGTGCCTCGAGTTGCTTGTCAAGCCCTCGCACTTCGGCCTGGGCATCAAAGCTCTCATTCATCATCCCCGCTAGGTGGGTTTCAATCTCATGCTGCTGACGCAGGCCCGCAGCGGGCGCCGTGACGCGCGGGTCCATCACCACGTTGAGCGAAGCGGAAAGAGTCTTTCCGCTGGCGGTGAGCCGAACGGTGTACTGCCCCGGAAGCACGCTCGGTCCCAGCGGCTCTCGCGGGGTGTCGTGCGGCACTGCGGAAATCGGATAGTTATAGCCCGAGGAGTGCGGCGGAGCGCCGCGCAGATCCCACACAAAGCGGTGCATGCCCGGCGCGCTGGAGAGCGTGGCCGGCACGCGAACCCAGTAGGTTGGAATCGTCAGGGTTTCGCGCAGGGAATCGAGGGTGAAAGGCGGTTTGTCGTCGCTCGAGTAGCGGCGAATCCGTTTGCCCGCTCCGTCCAGCATCTCGAGAGTGACAGGACCGGTTGCGCCCTCACCGAGAGTGTAGTCGATCACCGCTCCGTCGGGAGGGTTCTGGCCGGCGGGTTCGTCGGGGGGCAGGGGAGTGTCGGTATACGTGTCGCGCCGGACGCGGTATGCGGATGCGGGCTTGAACAGGTAAACGTCGGTGTGTGCCGCCGCGGCCATCTGGCGGAGGGGAGTAATGTCGTCGAGCACCCAGATCGAGCGGCCGTGCGTGCCCACCAGAAGATCGTCGTTGTGTATCCACAGATCGCGCATCGAGGTGTGGGGCAGGTTCAGTTGCAGCGATTGCCAATGTTCGCCCGCGTCAAACGAAACAAACACTCCGTTCTCCGTACCGGCGAATAGCAACCCCTTGGCAACTGGATCTTCGCGGACCGTATCCACCGGACCCGCTTCCGGCAGTCCATCCACGATCTTCTGCCAGGATTTGCCGCCGTCGCGGGTGCGGTAAATGAACGGGTGCAGATCGTCAATCCGGAAGCGGCTGACCGAAGCGAATGCCGTGTCGTTATCAAAGTGCGAGGCGGAGATCTGCGTCACCTTGCTCCACGGGATCAACTCGGAGGGCGTAATGTTACTCCACTGTTTGCCGCCGTCGCGCGTGATCCAAATGAAACCGTCGTCGGTCCCGGCCCATAGCGTGTTGATATCCTTGAACGACGGGGCCACGGCGTAAATCGCGCCGCGTACTTTGGTGGCGTAATCGTCTTTTGCCGCCAGGTCGCCAAGGCTTGCAGGAATGCCGGGTTGCGGCCGGGTGAGGTCGGGGCTGATGGTCTGCCACGACACGCCGCCATCGTTTGTCTTGAACAGCACGTTGGCAGCGAAATAGAGAATGTGCGGGTCGACGGGTGAAAACACGATCGGCTCGGTGCGATCGGTGCGGTAATCGCCGCCGCGGAGCACGATGGGAGTTACGTTTTGCACCTGCCCCGTAGTCCAGTCGAACTTTGACACTTCGGTGCGGCCGGCCCCGTAGACGATGCGGGGATGAAGCGGATCGGGCGCGACGTAGCCGTATTCGATCACGCCCACCGGGTGCCATTCGCGGAAAGTGATTTCGCCGTCATTGCCGCGGCTCGAGATCCCCACGGAGCCGCTCTCCTGCTGGCCGGCGTAAACGCGATAAGGAAATTCATTGTCGGCGATGACGTGGTAGAGCTGCGCCGTCGGCTGGTTGTACCAGGAACTCCACGTTTCCCCGCCGTTCACCGTGATGATCGCACCCTGATCGCTTACCAGCAGAATCGTGTTGGGATTGTCGGGATTGATCCAGATGTTCTGATAGTCGTCGCCGCCCGGCGCGCCGCGAATGCCCGTCCACGTCTTGCCGCCGTCCATCGAACGCCAGGTGACGATGCTGGTGGTATAGACCACGTCGGGATTCTTCGGGTCCACTTTGGGGATCGCCAAATCGCCGCCGCCAATGCGAACCGCGGGACGCGCGTCGGTGGTGATTTGCGTCCAGTGCTCACCGCCGTCATCGGAACGGTAGATGCGTGTCCCTTTGGTTGTGGCCAGGCTCGAGTAAATGCGCCGCGGGTCGCTCGGAGCGATGGCAACGTAAGCCTGCACCAAGTCCTCCGGCAAGCCGCCGGCGAGTTGGTTCCAAGTGCTGCCGCCGTCCGTGGACTTGAATATCCCGCCGCCCGCGCCGCCATATCCATTCCTGTCCTCCCAGGGCCCTTGCCGCGCGCGCCACAGGCACGCGTAAAGCACATCGGGATTTGCGGGGTCCATCTCGATGTCGGACCCGCCGGTGTTCTCATCCTTGGCGAGGACCTTCTGCCACGTCTGGCCGCCGTCGGTGGAGCGATAAATGCCGCGCTCATCATTGGCGCCGTAGGGATGGCCGAGGACCGCCGCAAACAATCGATTGGGGTCGCGGGGATCGATGGCTAGCGCGGGAATCTGCTGGCCATCGCGCAGGGCGAGGTGGGTCCAGGTCTTGCCGGCGTCAACCGACTTGTAGATTCCGTCACCCACCGAGAGGTCGGGCCGCTGCAAGCCCTCTCCACTCGCCACATAGATAATGTTGGGATCTGAAGGAGCGACCGCGATGGCTCCCACCGACTGCGTTGGCTGATCGTCGAAGATCGGGGTCCAGGTGCGGCCGTAGTCGTCCGACTTCCAGACGCCGCCGTTGACCTGCGCCATGTAGAAGACGTTGGGTTGGCTGGGCACACCGGTGGCGGCGCGCGTCCTCCCGCCGCGGAACGGGCCGATCATGCGCCAGCGCATCTCTTGGTACAGCGCCGGCGAATACTGTTGCGCACCGGCCCAAGCGGCGACCGCGCACAAGGCAAGAACACTCAGAATCAAAAAGCGGCATCGTTTCACAGGAACCTCCAGTGGGGACCACCTAGAATAAACCCAATCTGCGCATGCCGAAAAGATTATGCGCGGAGTCGAGAGGAATCTTTGTGATACGTTGCCGCTGGGATATCCGTGTTCCGGGATCCACTGTGAAAGTGGCCATCCAGGGCGGGGGCGGCATAGGATTTCATTGATCGCAGCCCTAACTCCGAGGTTGATATGCTCGATTACAAACGCCGCCGCGCTGCCCTAGCGCTCACGATTGGATTGATCGCCGCTGGCGCCCTGGCATTCCATGAGCAATCTCCTGGGGCTTACGCGGCTGACGGATGGCTGGTTGCGCTGCTTCAGGTTTCGAGTCCGCAGCCCCCACCTCTCTATGAAACCCGCGCGATCCATGACCCCGACGGTACGGGCAGATTTTATATGGGCCGGGAGATCGCCCAGGTCATGGGTCCGGGTGGCATGGCCTGGCTCGATCGCCCGGAGCGCGCAGACCAGGAGCATCCCGAGATGGTGATCGACGCCATGAAGCTGCGGGGCGGAGACGTGGTTGCGGACTTGGGCGCAGGATCAGGCTACTTCACCTTTCGTCTTGCGGCAAAGGTGGGCAAGACGGGCAAAGTCCTGGCGGTGGACATTCAGGACGAGATGCTCGAAACCCTCCGGCAGCGCGCCGCAGAACTGCATTTCGCAAATGTTGAAGAAGTGAAGGCCAGCGAGACCGATCCCAATCTACCGGCCGGCGGCGTCAATATCGTGCTGATGGTCGACGTCTACCACGAACTCGCCTATCCCTTTGAGGTCATGACGAAGGTCCGCGAAGCGCTGAAGCCCGGCGGGCGTGTGGTCTTTGTCGAGTATCGCAAAGAAGATCCTCGCGTCCAGATTAAGGAAGTGCACAAGATGAGTATGGAGCAGCTCACGAAAGAAATGAAAGTGGTGGGGCTTGCGCACATCCGCACCGTGGAATCGCTGCCCTCGCAACACATCGTCATTTTCGAGAAGCCCGCGTAAGTCCGCACGACCGCCCCTCATTCACTTGAACCACGAATGGAACCGACTTAGTGGTATAGTCTTCCGTTCGCATTGGTTTCGCGATTTCTTCGCTGACCCCAACGTGCAGAGTGCCGGCAATTACGGCTTCGAATCTGCACCCACAAGGCTTCCACTCGGGAGCACGTTGAACACAGGAGAGAATTCCATGGCAACTTCCAGAAGGACCTTCTTAAAAAGCACAATAGCCGGCGCGAGTGTGGCAGTGGGAGATCTCCACGCCTTGGCAAACGGCCCCGGCGCCGCGACTGCGGCTGACCCGTTGGCCCCCACGCCTGCCGCGGCGGCAGAATCGCCTATGGCCGGCGGGGAGTACACGCGCGGGATCGGCATCTACCCCGGCGACCCAGGCGAGGACTTTTCGCCGGTGCTTTTGCCAGAAACCTCGACGTATCGCAATCTGGCGTTGCATCGGCCCGCGTATCATTCCAGTTCTTACGACTACAATCTAACCGCCCAGTTGGTTACTGATGGAATCAAGGATTCGCATCTTCCCGAATGGGTTGCAACTTCGGTGAGCTATCGCGGCCTGCTTCCTAAAGTCGAGCGCGAGTTCTTTCTGGACCACAACGTGGACACCTCCGTTGATTTGCGCGGGCCGCATCCCTGGGTGCAGATTCAATTGGGAGGTGGAGCGAGCGTTCCGGAGATTGACCGGGTCGAGGTGCAATTCATCGGCCCCAACAACGTGAAAAAGGAGGACCTGAGCGTAACCGTCTCCGTCTCCCAGGATGGACGGGACTGGAATGAGGCAGGGAAGGTGACGAATCCATCGCCGGAACCGCCAAACCCAAACCGGATGAATTTTGGGCCCCCAGTGCAACGGTTCAAGACTTCCGTTCCGCTACGCGATACTTCCCAAAGCCGCTTCTATCGAGTGGGGTTTGATGTTGACAACGCTCCGCCGTTCGCTTTCTTTATGCAATGGCAAGTCCCGGAAGTGACGTTCTATGACAAGGACCTGAGAGTGGAAGTAGGCGGCCCATACAGTTTTACCAGTGCGTGGATGAGCGCGGGTTTGGGCGAGGAGTGGGTCTATGTCGATTTGGGCGCCCGCTGTGAATTCGACCGTGTGGTCCTGTCCTGGATTGCGCGCGCCGCGGAGGGCTCCCTCCAGGTTTCCGATGATGCGCAGAGTTGGCGGGATTTTCTCCCTCTGCCCAGCGGACCAGGGAACACAGACGACCTCAAGCTCGACCAGCCCCTCCAAGGGAGATACGTGCGCGTCCTGATGCGGCGGCCCACCTCGCCGGATGGATACATTCTGAGCGAAGTGGAGATTTACGGGCGCGGCGGATTCGTAGCGCAACCGAAGCCAGCACCCGCCGCTCGACCTGATGGGCGGCTTGACCTAGCAGGTGGAATGTGGCGCCTGCAAAGGGATTCCCTCGCGAACGCCGACGGCGCAGCCGTTTCGAAAGTTGGATTCGCGGATCACGATTGGGTGGTCGCCACGGTGCCGGGCACGGTGCTTTCGTCCTACATGAATGTTGGAGCGATTCCTGATCCCAATTACGGCGAAAATCAGTTGCTGATTTCCGATTCGTTTTTCTACGCGGACTTTTGGTACCGCAACGAGTTCACAGCGCCGGCATTAGCGCCGGGCCAGCGCGCCTGGCTGAACTTCGATGGGATTAACTGGAAGGCGGAGGTTTTTCTGAATGGCGAAAAACTTGGCCGCATCGAGGGCGGCTTCATGCGCGGCCGCTTTGACGTTACCAGTCGCCTCCTCGCGGGCCGCAAGAATGCGCTGGCGGTGCGCATCGAGAAAAACGCGACGCCCGGCAGCATCAAGCAGAAGACCTTTGCGACCACGGGCAAGAACGGAGGCGCGCTGGGACTCGATAACCCCACCTATCACGCCTCGATTGGTTGGGATTGGATTCCCACCATTCGCGGCCGCAACACGGGCATCTGGTGCGGCGTCTTCCTCAACCTGAGTGGGCCGGTCACATTGGAGAACCCCTTCATCACAACAACTCTGCCGCTGCCCGACACAAACCGGGCTGACGTGAACGTCGAGGTCGAGTTGGTGAACCATGCTTCTCAGCCCGTGACGGGAACTTTGCGCGGGAAATTAGGGGAAATGCCTTTTGAACAGCGCGTGACGGTCGAGGCCTCCGCAACGAAGAAAGTGAAGTTTGACCCGTCGACCACACCAGGCCTGCGCCTACAGAACCCGAAGCTCTGGTGGCCTGCGGGGTACGGCGAGCCGCATCTATATCCGCTCGAATTGACCTTCCAAACCGCGGACCACAAAGTCTCCGACACCCAGGTTCTTCAAGTGGGATTACGGCAAATGACTTATAGCGAGGACGGGGGAGTCCTGCGGATCTGGATCAACGGCCGGCGGTTCATTCCGCGCGGCGGGAACTGGGGTTTCGGCGAGTCCATGCTGAACTATCGCCGGCGCGAATATGACATTGCCGTGCGGTATCACAGTGAAATGAACTTCACCATGATACGCAATTGGGTGGGGCAGGTCGGCGATGAAGCGTTTTTCGCGGCTTGCGACCGGCACGGCGTCATGGTCTGGCAGGAATTCTGGCTGGCCAACCCTGCGGACGGGCCCGACCCGGCCGATAATGACCTGTTCATGCGCAACGTGAACGACTCGATTCTGCATTTTCGAAACCATCCGTCGATCGGCATCTACTGCGGCCGCAATGAAGGCAATCCACCGAAGCCTCTCGATGATGGCATCCGAAAAGTGCTCGCGGAGAAGCACCCCGGCCTGCACTACATTTCCAACTCGGCATTTGGTGTAGTGGGGGGAGGCGGACCATACATGTCCATGCCTGTGAGCTTCTACTTCACCGGCGGCGCGCATACGAAACTGCACAGCGAAATGGGTATGCCGAACATTCCCACCATTGATAGCGTGCGCGCGATGATGCCCGAATCGGCCCTCTGGCCGCAGGGGCTCACCTGGGGCCTGCACGATTTCACCCTGGCGGGCGCGCAAGGCGGCGAAGGGTTCAGGAACATGATCGAGTTCAATTATGGCGGCGCCACCAACGTGGAGGAATGGGTCTCGCTCTCGCAATTCCTCAACTACGAAGGCTATCGCGGAATGTTCGAGGGCCAGAGTAAGTACCGCATGGGACTGCTGCTCTGGATGAGCCACCCATGCTGGCCTTCCTTTGTCTGGCAAACCTACGATTACTATTTTGAGCCGACGGCGGCGTACTTCGGGTGCAAAAAAGGCTCGGAGCCGCTCCACATTCAATGGAACCCCGTCACGGAGAGCATCGAAGTGGTCAACAATAGCGGCGGAAACGCCCAAGGGTTGACCGCCGCGGTCCAAGTCTTGAATATGGACGGAACAAAGCAGTGGGAGAAGTCCACATCGGTCGATAGTTCCGAAGACAGCATGGCCTCTTGCATCAAGATGGAATACCCTTCCGGGATCTCCCCGCTGCACTTCCTGAGGCTCTCGCTCACCCGCGGAACGGAGACGATCTCTACGAACTTCTACATGCGGGGGCCGTCGGAGGGCGATTATCGCGCTATTCGCGAACTGCCCAAAGTTAACCTGGAAGCCTCAACGCGCGCTGAGCGCAGAGGCAATCGCTGGGTATTGACGACCGACCTGCACAACTCCTCGAATCAGCCGGCGTTGATGGTCCGGTTGAAGGCCGTACGGGAAAAGACGGGAGACAGAATCCTTCCGGCGATTTACAGTGACAATTTCATTGCCCTGATGCCGGGTGAGCGGCAAACAACTCAGACCGAGCTGGAGCACGCCGACACGCGCGGCGAAGCGCCGCGCATGGTGGTGGAAGGTTTCAACATTGGGCACGTGACGCAGGCGTAGCTAGGCTTTCGCCTATCGGCGGGTGCCCATGATCTTGAGATTTTTTTCAATCAGAGCGTAGCGCTGCTCGACACACGCGTAGCTGCGCAACGGGTCTTCCGGCGTGTGCAGCACGTAATCGAGAAGCTTCTCGACCGTGCTCGTGACCACGTGCAGGCGCGTATCCGAAGAGCCGTAGTAAATGAAGACCTGACCATCCTTGCGTGCCACCCAACCATTACTGAAGACCACGTTGGAGACATCGCCGACCCGTTCTTCTCCTTCCGGAGACGGAAGTAACCCCCCGGACGATGAGTGACCACGTGCGGGCGATCAAGTTCGGCGAGGAAAAGGTAGAGCACATAGCGCAATCCAGCGGCGGTGTTACGGACGCCATGCGCAAGGTGCAGCCAGCCTTTCGGGGTCTTGATGGGCGCGGGTCCAAGGCCGTTCTTTACCTCTTTGAGAGTGTGGTATTCACGGTTATCGATGATGGTCTCCTCATCAATCACCGCGTTTTCCATACTCGCGGCGAGGCCCCAGCCGATTCCTCCACCCTTGCCGGCCTGGATGAACTCATCTTGGGGGCGGGTGTAGAAAGCGTATTGGCCATCTACAAATTCCGGATGGAGCACCACGTTCCGCTGCTGCGGCGAATGGGTTTTCAAATCGGGGAGCCGCTCCCAACTCTTCAAATCCTTGGTTCGCGCGATGCCGCATTGCGCGACGGCCGAGGAAGTATCCCATGAAGGGGCTTTCGGGTCTTTGCGTTCGGTGCAGAAAAGGCCGTAGATCCATCCATCCTCATGCCGCACTACGCGAACGTCGTAGACGTTGACGTCGGGGTCGCGGGTCTCCGGCATCAAGATGGGGTAATCCCAAAACCGGAAGTTGTCAATGCCGTTGGGGCTTTCAGCGACGGCCAGGAACGATTTGCGGTCGACGCCTTCGACGCGAGCCACCACCACAATCTTGCCTTCGAACTCCATGGCTCCGGCGTTGTAAGTGGAATTGATGCCCATGCGTTCCATCAGGTGGGGATTCGTTTTCGGATCGAAGTCGCAGCGCCAGAACAACGGGGTGTGTTCCGCAGTGACCACGGGAAATTCGTAGCGCTCGCACACGCCATTGCCGTTGGGGATTCGATGATTCTTGCGAGTCACCAATTTCAGGTGCCGCTTCTCCAGCTCCTGAAGACGCTTTTTGAACTCAGCCTGCTTCATGATTATTCTCCGATTGCCGGAATGTGGGTTTCGGCCGGCGAGCCTTGGACGTGGCCGAGGTTGTCAAGCCGGGTCATGACCTCGAAGCACGTCCGGCTATTGTGGTAGGGACACTTCCACGGATCCACTTTGAATTCCTTGTCGCTGGGCACGCCCGCGCGGGAAACCCTCCAAAACCATTCGCCGTGTTCGCGATCCACGATGAACTTCTCGATGAATTCCCAGCTCCTGCCGGCGGCTACCAGGAATTGCTCTTGGCCGGAAAGCTGGTAAGCGTTCAAGAACGCCACCACCGCTTCCGCTTGCGGCCACCAGTGCTTGTCAGTGTCGATAATCCCACTGGCGTTGCCCTCGTAGAGCAGCCCACCGTCGGAATCAACCCCCTGGTCGAGAACGGCCTGGGCCATCAGCAGGGCTTCCTGGCGGACCGCCTTGAGGATTGGTTGGTCGCCAAGGATTTCGGCCGCCTCGCACAAAAGCCAAGATCCCTCGATGTCATGACCGAAAGAGATATGATCAGATTGGGAATGCCACTCTTCGTCAAAGAACATCCGGAAGTGATGGGTCCGGCGATCGATAATGTGGTCGAGGAAAACGTGAATTAGTTCCTTAAGGCGGGTGCGCAGTGCCGTGTGATTGTGGCAGCGGAGGAGGTTGGCATAGGCCTCGAGAAGGTGCAGGTGCGTGTTCATGGACTTCTTCGCGTCCATATCCACCTTGCTCAGGCGCTGGTCTTGAGCCAGGGTCCAATCGCGCTCGTAGGTTTCAAAATAACCCCGGTGAAGGGCATCGTAGCTGGCGGACTCAATCGCCTCATAAATCTGGAGTGCCTTCGCGAGAGCGTCCGGGTCACCTGTGGCGCGGCGGAATTCCGCCAGCGAGTAGACGGTAAACGCCTGGCCATAGATGCGCTTCTTGGTTTCCAGCGGGCGGCCAAGATAATCCGCCATCCAGAAGACGCCGCCCGACTCGGTGTCCCAGAAGTACCGGGTAATGTAGTCAAAGGCCCGGTGCGCCATTTCGAGGTACACCTCATTGTGATACACGCTGTAAGCCTTGGAGAAAGTCCAGAGGATCCGTGCATTCAGGATGAGCCCTTTGGGCGCCAGCGGATCGATGGTGAGGTCATTCGAGATCTGCCCCCGGAATCCGCCGTACTGATCATCAACAGTGTGCTTCACCCAGAACGGCAGGATATTCGATCGCAGCTCAGCCTCAACTCGCTCGCGAAGGTTCTGCACGCCACTGTCCCCCATCAGGCCGCATCCATATGCGCGTTCGACCGCTCGACAGATTCGAGTTCCCTCAGGTGGTCATACCAGGTGACCTTCAGCACAATCGAAGTCACGGCAATAATCGCCACGGTGATCAGGACAGAATTGAATTTCTGAATCACAAAATAGCAGGGCAGAGCAACGAGGCTGACCTGCCAGACGATGCCGATGACAACGTTGAACATATCCCGCCAGAAGTCCTTATTGCGCTCGAAGGCGGGGTCTTCCGCGCGGACCTTGGCAAGAATGGGATCCCAGAAGCCCCAGGGCCGCACCCGGCGATAGAAGTCTTTCAAAACCTCGTCATCCTCCGGCTTGGTCAGCAGCGTTCCCGCGAGACACCCCGCGAGCGCGATCGCGAACACAAGTGGGAACACTACCGACACGTCCAAGTTTACCGAATGTGCCTGGAGAAGATCCTTGACCAGGGGGACATGGGGAAGAACCGACGGCAGGATCAAAGAGCCGGCAATGCCCGTGACCATGCCCCAGAAATAACCGTAACCGTTGAAGCGCCACCAGTACCACTTCAGGACGTTGGATGCGGTGTACCCGCCCCAGAGCCCGGAGACAATCCAAAGGACCACGGAATTTACTGACGCGACGTACCAGCCAATGGCCCCGCCCACCAGCACGACTACGAACGAACTCAGATAGCTCAAGCGGACGTACGTGCGGGGGCTGGCATTGGGGTTGATGAAGCGCTTGTAGATATCGTTGACGAAGTAGGGCGGCGCGGCGTTCACGGTGGCGGCAAAGTTCGACATGAATGCCGCCAGCAATCCGGCGATCAGGAACCCGAGCAGTCCGGTGGGAACAAACCGGCCGAGCGCATAGGGGAGGACCAATTCGAAGTCCATGTTGGTTCCCATGGCCCGAATCTGATCGCTGAAGAAAACCAGGGCCAGAACGGTCAAACCCGTGATCAGAAAGTAGCGCGGCAGAGTTAGCACTACGTTCACCCAACTGCTCATCAAGCTTGCTTCGCGCGGGTTCTTGGCGGAGAGAACCCGCTGCATATCATAGTTTGGCGCCGGGCCGGCCATGCTGATGAGCACTCCTTTGAACAACAACATCATGACGAAAAACCCAAAGATTCCGTAACCGTCGTCGGCGATCTTGGCGTTCGCCGAAGCGATGAGGTTGGACCAATCGAGGTTCAAATGCCAGCCGAAAAAGATCTGGTCCCAGCCGGCGGGGACTACATGTTGAAGCGTGCCGGGGGCAACCTTGCGCATGGCGATAATGCCGACGGCAAAAGAGGCAATGGAGAGAATGCAGAATTGGATGACTTCCGTGATGACCACGCTGAACATGCCGCCCTTGATCACGTAAATGGCGGTGATCGCGATCAAAATGGTGGCATATTGGTTGGGCGAGAGGTGCCAGGGGAGGAATGTCGCCGCAAACTTTCCGATTCCTTTGAATCCGTAACTGAAGAAGCCAATGATGCTGACGAAGGCATAAACCACGACGATCAGGTGAGCCAGTTGAGCGCCCCGGCCGGTGCCGAACCGCGTCTTGATCCACTCGGCGCCCGTCATGACATTGGATCGGCGCAACCATGCCGACAGGTAAATCATTAGGAATACCTGGTTGAAGGTAGGCCAAAGCCAAGGGATCCAGACGCTCTTCAGGCCGTAGATGAACATCCAGTAGACCAGCAGCATGGTGCCACTGATGTCAAACATCCCCGAGGCGTTGGAGATTCCCAGGAAGTACCAGGGCATGGTGTTGCCGCCTAGGAAATACGCCCTGATGTCGCGGGAGGCGCGATGAGATACCCAGTATCCCACCACGACGGAACTGGCCAGAAAGGCCAGAATTATGGCGATATCAATCCCGTGAAGATGCATTCATCACCTCATGCCTTGGCGGCCTTCAACCTTCCATCGCTTTCGGATGGGCCTGATGCGGCGCAAATTACTGCAGCACTCCGGCGAGAAGAAAGACCAACATCGACTGCCAGTTAATACAAATCTCATTGCTTGCGTAGGACTCTTGGCTGTCACTATAGACCTTGGCGGGTGGCAACCCGGGAGGCAGAGCCTGGAGGATCGCGTCCTGCCGTGCCGTGTTGGGGCCGCCGGAAAGCAATCCCGGCCAAGGCTCGGAATTCTTATCGGCCCCGCTCGGGCGGTGGTGTGGATGACGGTAGGGGTTGGCGCCCACCTGCGTCACCCACGAGAGCGAGAAGGTATTGCGCCCGAGGAGGTAATGGAGGTTGTCGAGAGCGACTTCCACGAAGGCCGGGTCGGGCGAGAGAGCGTTTGTCACCAGCAACTGCACGCCATAGTTGGCGGCCAGACCGTTTGAACCCCAGGCGTAATCGGATGCGACCAGGCTGACCCGGTACCCGTTGCGGCGGGTGCGATCCACAATCTCGCGGGCGGCAGTGAGCGCTCCCTGCCGAATTACGGCGGCCGCGTGAGCATCCCCTCCGGAGCGCGTGGCCAGCACATAGGCCCACAAACCCATGGGCGCCACCACTCGCCAGGACTCGGGATTGGGAGCACGAAGGTCCGGCAGGTACTTCGCGTAGTTATCGAGGAAATACTTGTTGTAGGTGGACTCGCCCGTGGTTCGCCACAACTCCGCCGCCGCCCACAGCCGCTCATCCCCGCACTGTGTATCACCGTATTCTCCGGTGGAGACTCCCGGCGGATTCGTGAACGTCACATTGGGATAACGCTCGGTCCAGGCCCATGCTTCCTGGGCTGCCCGCAGATTTCTCGCGGCGAAGTCCGGGTCATACGTTTGATAGATGCGGGCGGCGATGGCGGTGACGGCAGCCAGGTCGGCGGTTGCGCACGTACTCTTGTAGGGCGCGCTGCCCGTGCCGATCACGACGCTGGGAAGTGGGTCATCTTCCGGCATCACAAAGTCGGGAAAGTGATCGCTCGTTTGTTTGTGCCAAACCCCGCCATCGTCATCCTGTATCTTGAGCATCCACTCAAGATTCCAGCGGACTTCATTGAGGAGATCCGGTGTGCCATTCCCGGTCTCGGGGATGTTCAACTTGACGCGGACAAGCTTTGTCCGGAATAGCTCCCAAGCCCAGAGCAGCGTTCCCGTGGTGATCCCGGAATTCACAATGTAACGCCCGTAGTCGCCGGCGTCATGCCATCCGCCGATATTGTCACGCCGACCCTCCTTGCCGGAAGACGCATGGAAGCTTCCCTGAAGGTGGCATGCGGCATGGGTGTACCCCGGAAACTCCGGACCCAGGTCCACAGCGGTCCCGCAGCGCTGTCCATAAAAGGCGCGCATCGCGAGATAGAAGGTGCGGGAAAACACATCGTCGCCCACGGAAAACGGCCAACTGCGGCCGGTGCCCGGGACTTCAAGATAATACGTTCCGGGGTCGCGAAGGGTGGAGAAGTCTGCCACTTCGAGAGTATCGCCGGAGATGGCGTCTGCGGCGCTTGAGCTCAATTTGCCTTGAAATACCGTGGCATTATCGCTCGTGCGTTTAACTACGAAGGTCGCGGCCGAAGCGCTGACCATTGCGATTTTCCGTCCGCTCCGGGGATAACCCACCTGGTCAACCTTGATGCTCGGGCTGGGCGTCTCCCCGCCGATTGCCATCGCCACTGAGAAAAGGATGAGGAGAAGGCAGAATAGCGATATCAGCAAGGATTCGGGGCGGGGCCTCTGAACTGTCAAACCACCAAAAATATGCCGCATGGCGATAAACTCACTTCACCTTAATTTGGCAATCTCGGCGGATGAGTGTCGCGCATTCCTGGAGGCTTTGCAATGAGTATCGTGGTCGGCGCTGCGATTCAGACAGTGGGGAGGGCGCGAGGCTGGCGGGAGGCAGGAGCGGCGAGACGAGGGGAATTGGGCGCAGGAATGGGGGCGTGTTGAGACGGGTGGCGGCTGTGTCGTAGGGTGAAGACTGGTTGTAGGGAGCA
>Ga0187888_1000521_pt1 | contig 41502 bp, 27 predicted proteins | sample June2016WEW_7_40_FD_132987 | JGI IMG/M metagenome (GOLD analysis project Ga0187888, IMG submission 132987) | Peatland microbial communities from SPRUCE experiment site at the Marcell Experimental Forest, Minnesota, USA - June2016WEW_7_40 | ecosystem: Environmental > Terrestrial > Soil > Wetlands...
CTCTTGGACGCGTTGTTTGCGTTCCGAGGAGGGCATGCCGCGGTAGGTCAACGGCAACTCCACGTTTTCATAGACGTTCAGATCGCCGATGAGATTGAAAGCCTGAAAAATGAACCCAATTTCACGGTTGCGAATCCGGGTGCGTTGCGATAGCGAGAGGTCTTCCACCCCCGTGCCATTCAGGGTGTACTTGCCATCCGTGGGCGAATCGAGCAGCCCCAGGATCGAAAGCAGGGTGGATTTCCCGCAGCCCGAAGGACCCGCGATGGAAAGGTATTCGCCCTTCTTGATCTCCAGGTGGATACCCGAAAGAGCGTGGGTTTCCACTTCTTCGGTGTAAAAGACCTTCGTTACACCTGCCAGTATAATCAGCTCGGCACCATTGGATTTACTTCGCTCCGGGTTGCGTGGAGCAGTCGCTTCGACTTCCGAGTTCGATTCCATCTTTATCTCCTTTTCTAAGCTATCAGCCGTCAGCTCAAGGCGAGCTGGCATACTGCCTTTCAATGAGTTCGGTCGAAAAACATCCTTTCTCTCTATTCCCTGTTTCCTTCAACTTGCCACTTGGCACCTGGCCTCTATTCATATCTCAGGGCCACCATCGGATCCACGCGCGTCGCACGGCGAGCCGGGATATATGCCGCCGCTGCCGCGACCAGCGCCAGCAGAAGCGTGAACGAAGCGAAAATGGGAATATCAAGCCGCACCACGCCGAAGAGCAGGCTCGAGAGGACCCGCGTGACCGCCAGCGCCGCGGGCACCCCGATGGCCAGCCCGATGACCACCAGCTTGATTGCATAGCCCACCACCAGCCTCAATACGGAGACGCGCTCCGCTCCCAGCGCCATGCGCACCCCGATTTCATGAGTGCGTTGGGTAACGGAATAGCTCATGAGCGCATAGATTCCCGAAGCAGCGAGCACAAGAGCAACAATGCCAAAAGCAAACATCATGCGCGCCGAGGCCGCCACGCCGCTGACATCGTCAGAGATGATCTGTGCCAGCGTCCGCATATCGTAGGGTGGGTCATCCGCGTTCACGCTGCGCACTTGGGCCCGCGCGGCAGCAGCCATGGCGAGGGGATCGCCCGACGCCCGCACCACGACGCACGAAGACGCCATGGGCATTTGGGCGAATGAGAAGTACACGGTCGGGTCGAGATTGCGGTTGAACTGAGATCTCCGGACATCGCCGACCACACCCACCACGGTCTTCCATGGCTCGTTGCTTTCCGCCCGGCCGAACTTAATACGCTTTCCCACCGGATCCTGGCTTGCCCAGATCCGATTGGCCATGCTTTGGCTGACAACAACACTTGCCGGAGCATTCGGGCCGTCCTGACTGGTGAGAAGCCGGCCCCTCAACAAAGGTATGCGCAGGGCGCGGAAGAAGTCCGGGGAAACGGACTGGCTCAGGGCCCCCCGCATTTCGCCGGGGGCGGCGGGAGCTTGGCCCTCCGCCGTATATTCCGTCCAGTTCCAGGACCAACCTGAGGGCAGGCTGGTGGTTGCAGCCGCCGATTCGACACCAGGAAGGCCCCGCAACTTCTCGATGACCTGACTGTAAAATTCCCTCACGCGCGCGTCCTCCTGATCTTTTGACGTAGCGCCGGGCTCTTGAGCTTGCCCTGAGCGTAGCGAAGGGCGGGCACTTGCGGGTTGCGCGCCGGCAGGGAGCGGAACTGCGGGGGCGAGAGTGATGCGGAAGGTCAGCACGTTGTTACGATCGAAGCCCGGGTACCGATTCAGCAACGTGCCAAATCCTTTCACCATCAGGCCCGCGCCCACCAGCAAGACCAGCGCCAGCGCGATCTCGCTGACCACCAGGAGTGCGCGCAAGCGCTGCCGCCCCGGGGCTGTGCTCGAGCCGCGAGAACCCTCCTTGAGGGCCTGATTGGGGTCGGGATTTGAGACGTGCATAGCCGGCGCAAGCCCCGCCAGGATTCCGGCGAGGAGTGCAACCACGAGAGTGAAAGCCAGCACCGTGAAATCAATTTGCATGTGCTTGATTCCCGGTATGTGGGCGACGATAAAGGGCGGAACCGAGCGCTGCAGCATCTGGCTTCCCCAGCCGCCGAACAGCACTCCCGCCGCTCCACCGAGCAAGGCCAGAGTCACACTTTCGGCGAAAAGCTGGCGCGCGATCTGCCAACGGCTCGCGCCCAGAGCGCGGCGCAGCGCCAGTTCTTTTTCCCGCGAGGTGGCTCGGGCCAATTGGAGATTCGCCACGTTGGCGCAGGCGAGAAGCAGAACGAACACCGCTGAACCCATCAGCACCGAAAGGAACTGGCGACTTCCTTCGGTGAGATCCTCAACCAGCCCCAGCACTCTCACGCTGTGCCCCGCGTTCGTCTCCGGGTACTGTTGCGCCAGCCGCGCCGAGATGGTCTGGAGATCGGCCTCTGCTTGCGCCAGAGTCGTTCCGGACTTTAGGCGGCCGATCACCTCCAAATAGTGGCTGGCTCGGTCAGCGTTCTCGGCGGCGCTAAGCTCGAGCGGCGCCCAGGCCTCGCTGCCCACCGGATAATCGAAGTCCGCGGGCATGATGCCGATGACAGTGAATGTTTTCCCGTTCAAGTGCAGGCTCTCGCCGACGACGCCCGGGTCAGCTCCAAGATGCCGTTGCCAAAAGCCGTGGCTGAGAACCACGACGGAAGCGTGGCCGGGCTTAAAATCCTCTGCGCTGATGGCGCGTCCAAACTGGGGCGGCATTCCCAGCAGGGGGAAGAAGCCCGAGGTAACTTGATAGCCCTCGACACGCTCCGCAACCCCGGCGCCGGTCAGGTTAACGTCCCAGCCGTGGCTGGCGGCTAGCATTTCGAATCCTCGACTCCGCTCCTGCCAGTCCCGCAGATTGGCCGGCGCCGCTCTGATTTGGTATTCATTCTGCTTCGGCGCCGTCTCCCACACGTCGACAATACGATGCAGGTCCTTGAAAAGAAAGGGGTGAAGTAACATGCCATTTACGGAACTGAACATGACCGTGTTGGCGCCAATGCCGAGCGCCAGCGCCATCACCGCCACGGCCGTAAAGCCGGGGGACTTGGCCAGCATGCGAATTGCGTAGCGAACATCCTGGAGCAAAGTCGACATCACTCACCTCGATTACCAGCAAGCTCTCAGCCGTCAGCTTTCAGCTATCAGCAGGCAAACCATCGACCTCTGGCTTGCTGAAGGCTGATAGCTGAGGGCTGACATCTTTACTCGTACCTCAGCGCCACCAGCGGGTCCACCTTGGTCGCCCGGCGCGCCGGGAAGTAGCAGGCCGCGAGAGCCACGCCCATTGCGGCCAAAATGCTGGCGACATAACTCAATGGATCCGTTGCAGCGACGCCATAAATGAATCCGGACATCAGGCGTGAGGCGGCCAAGGCTCCTGCCAGGCCGACGGCCGCGCCCGCTCCGCTCAAGCGCAAGCCCTGCCACAACACGAGCTTCAAGACGTCGCCGCGCCGCGCCCCTAGCGCCATCCGGATACCAAGCTCACGCGTGCGGCGATTGACCAGATAAGCTACCGCCGCGTACAAGCCAACCGCTGCCAGCACCATTCCAAGAATGCTCAGGCTGCCGAGTAGCTCAGCCACCGAGCGCTCCCCAGCCAACTCCTCGCGCATAGATTCCCTGAAGGTCACCGCGTTTACGATGGGAAGGTTCTTAGCTACCGCCGTGGTTGCTTTCAGGATCGCCGGGAGCATCTCGCGCGGGTCGCCGGCCGTTTCCACAAACAGCGTGCATTCGAGCGAGAACGCCTGGGTGAAAGGTAGGAATGCGTAGGGTTGAGTCACTTCATGAAGGCGGTTGTATCTTCCTGCCTCCACCACGCCGACCACTTGAAAGTTCTTCTTTTCGATCTGGAGTGCTTTGCCCACTGGGTCCTGCCGAGGCCAAAACCTGCGAGCCATCGCGTCGTTGATAATAACCACCGGCGCCGTGGATGGCCGATCGAAGTCGCTGAATTCGCGCCCTTCCTTGAGCCGGGCGCCCACCGTCGCGAAAAACTTCGGGCCCACGATGTTGTAACGAATCTTGAAATGCTCGGTTCCAGGTGGCGACTGCACTCCGGGAATCACGACGGGCAGCGTTTCGCCTTCTTCCTCGTCAATTAACGGAGGACGCCGGGCATAGCTGGCGTGGATGACCCCGGGCAGGGATCCCACGCGAGAGGCCAATTCAGGATAGATGGCGCGCGCCTGGGCGTCGCTATAGGCATAAAATTGGGGCGGCGCCACGGAAAGCATCACCACATTCTTGTTGGTGTCAAACCCTGGATTGATTCGCTGACTGTACCGCAGGCTACGCAGCAGCAAGGCCGAAGCGACCAGCAGCACCACGGAAAGCGCAATCTCGCCCGACACCAGCAAGCTGCGCAGCGGCACGCGCCCCATCGCTCGTCCCAAGCGAGGATCGTCACCCTTGAGGGCTGGGGCCAAGCCTGACCTCGAAACCCAAAAACTCGGCACCAATCCGAAGACGAGAGCCGATAAAAGTGAAATAGCCGTGGTGAACAAAAGCACGCGGCCATCGAGCGTGAGGACGGTATCGGACAGGCCGGGCACCAGCGCAGGCAGAATCTTCATCAGCCACGCCGCCAACAAGGTTCCCAGTGCACCGCCGGCCACGGCCAAGGGGAGCCCTTCAGTAAGGAGTTGAAGAGCCAGCCGGCGCTGCCCGGCGCCCATCGCACGGCGCATTGCGATCTCTCGTTGCCTCCGCTCCGTTTGCGCGAGCAGCAGATTCGCGACATTGGCACATGAGATAAGGAGCACTAAGCCCACCATGATCATGAAGTAGAGTCCGGCTCCCGCGGTTTCGGGAGTCAACTCGAGAGCAGGGCGCGTGATAAAATTGACGCCCTGATTCGAGGATGGGTACGCCGAAGCAAGCCGTTTGGCGAGGGTTAGGAGCTGCGCCCGTGCTTCTTCGATCTTAGTACCGCGGCGCAGATGCCCGGCTACGTCGAACCAGCGATCGTCGCGGGCGGCGTCGCTTCGCGCCTCGCCGGGAAGCATGGTTTCCCAGCCCTCTTTGGTGACCCAGATGTCGAGGCTTGCTCTTCGCAGTCCGGAGAACCCTTGGGGTGCGATACCGATCACCGTGAATTGCTTATCATCGAGGAGCGTGGTTCTACCGGGCAGCGAAGGATCGCCGCCGAAGTACTTTTGCCAGAGATTGTAGCTCACCACCACAGAGTGGCCCTCGGCGGCTGCCTGGCTTGCCTGCAGGGAAAAGGCCCGGCCCAGTATGGGTCTGACACCCAGCGCGTCGAAGTAGTTTTGCGACACTACTTCGACGATCGCCTCGAGCCCCTGACCTCGGCCCTCAACGCTTAGAAAGCAGCCCCGGTCACCGTAAGCCACCACGTCGGAGAAGGCGGCAACTTGGTTGCGGATGTCAAGATAGTCGGGATATGAGGCCGAGTTGAAATCAAGCTTCGGCGCGTCCATCGTGATCATGGCCAGGCGCCCAGGGTCCTTCACCGGCCATGGGTTGAGAAGTTCCTTATCCACAATGCTGAAGATAGTTGTGTTGGCTCCGATTCCCAGCGCCAGCGACAGAACAGAGACCGCCGCAAAGCCCGGGTTCTTCGCCAACATTCGGAGACCGTAACGCAAGTCGTGAAGTAAGTTTCCCATGGCTCACCTCGAAAGTTCGTAAGCTGTCAGCGATCAGCTCTCAGCTTTCAGCGGACAACGGGTGGGTCGCTTCGTGGCTGATAGCTGACGGCTGAGAGCTGACAGCTTATTCGTACCGCAGCGCCTCCATCGGATCGACATTGGCCGCCCGCCGCGCCGGCAGGTAAGCGGCGAACAAACCTATTAAAGCAACCAGCAGACCCGACAAGCCCAGGACCACCGGATTCAACGACGAGATGCCGAACAACATACTTTGCAGCAAGCGGTCCGCGGCGAGGGAAGCAGCAAGTCCCAGCCCGAGCCCAGCGGCCAGCAGCACCACCGCCCGCTTGAGGACCATGGCGAGCACCGTGGAGCGGCTTGCGCCCAGCGCGACTCGCACTCCGATCTCACGCGTGCGCCGCGACACGGAATAAGCCATGACGCCGTAGAGTCCCACCATGGTGAGCAGCAGCGCGATGCCCGCGAAACAGCCCAGCAGCACGGTGTGGAAGCGCGGCTCCGTGACCTGAGTGGATAACAGTTCCTCCATCGTCCTAATCTGAAATACGGGAACCAGGGGGTCCAAGGTTCCCATTTCTTTGCTTACGGCGGACTCCAAGCTGCGAGGCGGCACGGCCGTACGCAGCATCACCACCGGCGGTTGCCAAGCAAGCTGTTTATAAGGGAAATAGTAAATGGGCTCAGGCTCGGCGTCCGAGGCAAACAGCTTGGCATTGCCGACAAGGCCAACAATTTCATGCGCGGTCTCTTTGCTCTCGCCCGGACCGGTGGCGCCAGGCGTGATGCGCTTCCCGATCACGTCCTCATGGGGAAAGTATTTGTCTGCGAAAGCTTTGTTGACAATCAGCACCCGCGGCGCCTTTGGATCGTCGTGTTCGTTAAACCTCCTGCCTTTGAGCAGGGGAATACCCGCGGTTAAAAAGTAGCCCGGCGTAATGAGGGCCATACTTGCGGAAGGCCGGTCGGAGGGCGCAGCCGGACGCTCTTCGATATTGAACCCGATCGTGGCGTTGTCGCCGCCCAGCGGCATCGGCCACGCTCCCGCGGCTGATTGGACGCCGGGTAAAGCGCGCATGCGGTCCAGCAACTGGTCGTAGAAGGCCACTTCTTGAGCGGCGTTGTACTGCGGCTCGGGCAAATTGAACCAGAAAGTCAGCAGATGGTCCGGCTTCAAGCCCAGATCGCTTTTTTCGAGGCGCAGAAAACTTGCCATCAGTAATCCGGCAGCCGTGACCAGAACCAGGCCGAGGGTCACCTGAGCGACCACGAGCACGCCGCGAATCCGATCGTGTTTGCCGATGCTGCTCCTGCTTCCCTCTTTTAGGGAAGAAGCAAAATTGACCTTGGACGCATGCAGTGCGGGCATCAAGCCAAAAAAGACAACGGTGAGGAGAGTGAGCAGCAATGAAAACCCAAGCACCTGCGAGTCGACGCTGGTTTGCGCAAGGCGTGGAATGCTCTGCCCGCCCAGGGGTAACACCACACCCAACGCATACTCCGCCAGCAGCGTTCCGGCTGCACCCCCGAGAATGGCCAGCAGCAAACTCTCAGTCAGTAACTGGCGGATAACTCGCCCGCGGCTGGCGCCCATCGCAGCACGCACCGCCATTTCCTGCTCACGATTGGCGGTTCGGGCAAGAAGCAGATTGGCGATGTTGGCGCAAGCGATCAGGAGCACCAGGCCGACCGCGCCGAGCAGGATCAGCAGAGGTGTGCGCGATTCGCCAACCAAGGTTTGAAGCTCCGGCCGAACCGAGGCTTGGGAGTCATTGGTGTTCGAGTCCGGATACTTCTTGGCAAGAGCTGCTGCAATCACGTTGAGGTCAGCCCGGGCTTGCTCAATGCTGACGCCGCGCCGGAGTCGGCCGAGCGCCCTCAACAGGTGAGCGCCCCGCTGCTCGGTGATGGGCTGATCGCCTGGCGGCGCCTCCCGATCCACTGCAATCGTCGTCCAGAGCTGAACGTTAGGCTCGTTCGCCGGAAAGGCAAAGCTGGGAGGCGCCACGCCCACAACTGTGTAGGGCTTTCGATCCAGGGTGATCGTCCGCCCTACGATGCCGCGATCGCCGCCGAACTGCCTTTGCCAGAGCGCGTGACTCAGCACCACCACGTGCGTCCCCGCCGCTTCCTCTGACTGCAGGAAGCCGCGCCCCAACTGAGGCTGTATCCCGAGGGCGGAGAACAGATCCCAGGTAACCATCTCGCCATCGAGCTGTGTGGGTGCTCCTACGCCGGTTAGCGCCAAGCTGGTGTCCCGTGAGGTCACGAGATGCTCGAAGACATGGTTCTGCGCGCGAAAGTCAAAAAAGTCCGGGTAAGAGAGCGGATTCGGCGTAAGCATGCCGTGCGTCCACATCGACTCGACACGCACCAGCCGGTCGGGCTGAGCGTAAGGCAGCGGTTTGAGCAGGACGGTGTTGACCACGCTGAAGACCGCGGTATTGGCGCCGACTCCCAGCGCGAGCGTGAGCACCACCGCGAGGGTGAAACCGGGATTCTTCGCTAGCATGCGAATTCCATAGCGAATGTCCTGAAGCAGTGCGTTCATCGTTCTCCCTCCCTAATGGCCAAGAGTCTCTAGTGGCCACTCAGCAACAATCTCTAACCACTAACCACTGCTTTACTCGTGTCTCAGCGCCTCCACCGGATCCACCTTGGTGGCCCGCCGGGCCGGAATGTAGCAAGCGACGAGCGACACCAGGCAAAGCAGAAGAGCCACCGCGGCATAGGTCCACAAATCCGTAGTGGCCACGCCGTAAAGTTGGCTTTTGAGATAACGCGTCAGCGCCAGTGAGATCGCAATGCCGATCCCCAAACCGGCGATCGTCAGCCACAGCCCCTGCGCCAGCACCAGTCGCAAAACCTCCGCCCGCCGCGCTCCCAGGGCCATGCGAACGGCAATCTCGCGAGTGCGCTGGCGCGTGGCGTAGGAGATTACTCCGTAGATCCCGATGGCCGCAAGGACGACAGCCAAAAACCCAAACGCTCCGGCGAAGGTTCCGGCAACGCGCTCAAAAACGCTCCCAAGCTGCATGCTGGACCGGAGAGTGGTCACACCAAACACAGGTAAATCAGCATTGATTTGATGGACGGTTCTTTCCACCGCTCCGGCATAACTGCTCGGATCTCCGGACACCCGCGCGTGAATCGTTACCGGATCGCGATAGCACTGATCGAGGGCAGTAAAGTAAACAGGCTCAGGGGCATAAACCAGGCGGCGATACTTGGCGTCTCGAACCACGCCCACCACCGTCAACCACTGGTCGTCGTTTCTTACCCTCTTGCCGATGGCGTCTTGCCCCGGCCAATATCGATTGGCAAACTCCTCGTTAACAATGGCAACGATCTGTGACTTGTCGGTGTCCTGCGCGGTGAAGTCTCGCCCCGCGATGACTGGAGTTCGTAGGGTGTGGAAAAAGTTGGGACCCACGACGCCGCGGCTGACTTCCATGGATTCACCCGGCTTGGGAAGGTAGCCTTCGGGATGGGCGTTGTCGCTGTGGATCGAAAAACTGAGCGGCGAAAAATCCGCCAAGGTCACCGACTCGACTCCGGGCAGCACCGAGAGTCTTCGGAGAAGTTCACGGTTGAAGGCTTTCCCCTCCGCTTCCGAGTAGCCGGCGGGTCCGAGTTCATAAGAAGTCAGCAGGATGTGGTTGGGATCAAAGCCGGGGTCCGAGCGTTGAGCATTCTGCAGGCTGCGGATGAACAGACCGGCGCATATTAACAGAAGCAGTGAGAGGGAAAGTTGCGCCACGACCAGGGCGCGGGAGAGGCGCGATTTGTGAATTCCGCCCGAAATACTCCCCGCCTCCTCCTTCAGCACGGCGATAGGCGCCAAGCTGGACGCGCGCAGCGCCGGTAGAATGCCGAACACCATGGCGCTGACAAACGAGATGAGGATGGTGACGGCCAGGACTCTGTGGTCGGCGTGTCCGTTGATGCTGAGCGGCACGTTGGCAGTGGGCGGAAAGAAAGATGCCAGGGTCCCGGCAGTCCATCGGGTCAAGAGCCAAGCGCCCGCACCGCCCAGCAGGGCCAGGAGTATGCTCTCGACCAGCAGTTGCCGTACGAGTCTCCAGCGGTTAGCGCCCATTGACAATCGCAAAGCGACTTCCCGCCGCCGGGTCACGGAACGCACCAGCAGCAGATTGGCGACGTTAGCACAGGCCAGCAATAGCAAGACCACCGCCAGCCCCAGTAGAATTGGCAGCGACTTGTACATGTAGACGTTGGCGCCAAAGGGCGAACGCCACAGCGGGTCCATCGTGATTTGGTTGGGGCCGCGGTGTGAATCGGGAAACTGCGCGACGATGCGCTGCATTTGAAGGTCCAGTTCCTTCTCCGCCTGTCCTCGACTGACACGAGGCTTGAGCCTGCCGAGGATCTGGAGCCAATGGTCGTCGCGCTCGCTGAGCCCCTCTCCCGCATAGGCCAAGGGGAACCAGAGATCGGTTCGCAGCCCCGACTTGCATCCCTGAAAATCCGGAGGAGCCACTCCCACAATCGTGCCCAAGTGGCGGTTGATCTGAACGGCTTTGCCGATAATCGAGGGGTCTGCGCCAAACTGCGTCTGCCACCACGAGTAGCTGATCACGACGGCCGGCAGACCCCCGGCGTTATCTTCTTCGCCGCGCTGGAAACCACGGCCAAGGATGGGCCGTACGCCGAGCACGTCGAAATAATTCGCAGTAACAAACGCAGCATAAACGCGCTCTGGCCTGGTGGTCCCGGTGAGTGAAACGAAATCGTCGTGGTACGCCAGCAGTCCCGAGAAGCTTTGAGTCCTGGTGCGCAGATCGACGTAATCCGGATAAGAAAATGGCGGCGTGGGGTGTTCGCTCCGCTCCCCCCTCATGACTGAAAGAAGCCTGCTGGTATCGGCGACTCCGGGAATGGGGTCCAGCAGGGTCGAGCTGATCCAACTGAAAATCGTGCTATTGGCTCCGATACCCAGCGCCAACGTGATGGCCACCACCACGGTAAAGCCGGGCGTCCGAGCCAACATGCGAATTCCGAAACGAAAATCCTGCAATAACGTGCTCATCGTGTCCTCGATCGTCTGAAAGCTATCAGCCGTCAGCTCTCAGCTATCAGCAAGCAAGTGCAAGACTCTTGCTGAAAGCTGACGGCTGAGAGCTGACAGCTATTCGTAGCGAAGCGCCACTATGGGATCCACCTTGGTGGCGCGCCGGGCCGGGATGTACGTGGCCAGCATCGCCACCGCGGCGAGCAGCACCGTCGCCCCCACGGAGATGAGCGGGCTCGTAGCCTCGAGGCCGTAGAGCATACTGGAAACGAGACGCACGGCGGCAAACGCCAGCGCCAGCCCGAGCACGACCCCTGTCGCGATCAACGTCAGGCTCTTGCGAAAAACGAGCCACAGAATAGCAGGGCGCGAGGCTCCCAACGCCACGCGCAATCCGATCTCGCTGGTGCGCCGCGCCACCGTGTATGAGACCAAACCATAGAGGCCGATGGCAGCGAGGGCAGCGGCCAACGCGCCAAAGGCCACACCCAACCACGCCACCATCCGGTCGCCGTAAATCGACTGCTGGATCGCAGACTTTACGGTCCGCACTTCATTCAACGGCACGTTAGAATCCATTTCGCGGACGGTTTGCCGTATGTTTCCTGTCAAGGCAACAGGGTTGCCGACTGCCCGGACATAGTAACTCAGTGAACTAACGCCGGCGTGGCTATCTTGCAGGTAAGGGATATAGATGAAGCGGGCCACCTTCTCGCGCAGATCATCGTGAAAGCTGTCGCGTACTACGCCCACAATTTCGATGTCCAGCTTGACGTCGCCCGCGCCGAAGGCAAGGTGATGGCCCACGGCATTTCCGCCGGGAAAAAAGAAACGCGAAAACTGTTGGTTGACCATGGCGACTTTAGGCGCGCCACTTCCGTCAGCCTCCGTGAAATCGCGTCCGGCGACCAATGGAATCTTGAGGGTACTCAAGAATCCCGCGCTGACGGCGTCTATCGCGCATTCCATGTCCTCGTCAGGGCGCGCGCGGTACCCTTCTACGGTTACGTTGCCGCCTCGGTCCGACCCGCTAAAGACCCCGCCGCGAGCCGCACCCACGGTCGCCACCCCGGGCAGCGCTTTGAGCCGGCGCTCGACTTCCTGGTCGAATGCCAATCCCCGGGGGCCGCTGTAGCCACTGAGTTTGGGGTCTACAGAGAAGGAGAGCAGGTTCTCGGGCTGAAATCCGGGAGACTTCCGAAGAAGATTCCTCAGGCTTACCGCGAACAAGCCCGCTGTCACCACCAGCACGATCGAGAGCGCCAGTTGCGCCACCACCAAGGCGCTGCGCCACCGTGCTTGGGCATGGCGGCCCGCGATGCCAACGGAGGATTCCTTGAGTGTTGGAGCAGTATCCACGCGCAGGGCTTGACCGGCGGGAAGCAGCCCGCAAATCAGGCCCGCAACCACCGACACGCAGAGATTGAAGGCCAGAACCCGGCCATCGAGCGCGGCAGAAAACGCGGCCGCGGTATCCTGTGGCAACAAGTAAATAAGCAACCGGCAGCAGACCCACGCCACCTCCAAACCCACCAGCCCGCCCGCTGTGCCCAGCAGCAAGGTTTCGGTTACCAGTTGGCGAATGATGGCTCCACGGCGCGCCCCCAGCGCCAGCCGGATCGCGACTTCCCTCTGCCGCCCCGCGGCTTTGGCAATCATCAGGCCGGCAACGTTGGCGCAGGTAATTAACAACACCAGTCCCACACATCCGGCGAGCACCAGAAGGGGCTTCGCCCAAGTCTGGCTGAGGAGATTGATTCCCTGTGCTGCAGGGCGGAGTGAAATGTGCTGCCGCAAGTAACGGTCACGAAAAGTAGCGCGAGGGTTCTTGATCGACTGAATCTCGGCCTCGAGGATAGGGTGATAGGGGCCCTGAATCGCCGCTTCCGCCTGCTCGCGGGAAATCCCCGGCTTCAGATGCGCGAAGATGTTCAACCACATGATGTCGCGCTCGACCAGACCGTTCCAATCCGGCGTAAGCTCCCGCTTCATGGCGATTGGGACGAACACATCAACGTTCTCTCCTTTCAGTAGACCGGTAAAACCAGACGCCGCAACACCGACGACCGTGAAAGGGTACGCATTCAGCGAAATCTTCCGGCCCACCACGTCCGCATCCCTTCCAAAGCGGCTCTGCCAGTAACTGTAACTAAGGACTGCCACCGGGCTGGCTCCAGGGACTCGGTCATCCTCCGGAATGAAGACCCGCCCGAGCGCCGGACCAACCCCCAGGACAGAGAAGAAGTTGCCGCTCACCACGTCGCCCCTGGCTCTCTCCGCCATGCCCCCTGTCGCCACGCTCAGGGGAATATGCGCTCGCGCAATCACTCCATCAAACAATGGGATCGTATCCCGAACCTCCTTGTAGTGCGGATAGGAATAGACCATCTCATTGTTGTCCGAATTCGACCACCCGCTTCTGTATTCGGCGTCGTTGACAAGTACCAGACGACCTGGATCTTTCACCGGAAGCGCGCGCAGAATCGCCTGATCCAGTAACGAGAAGATCGCCGTATTCGCTCCGATTCCCAGCGCCAGCGTCAGCACAACAACTGCTGTGAAGCCAGGGTTCTTCGCCAGCATGCGCATGCCGAAGCGAACGTCGTTGAAAAATGTCGTCATTATTTGCCTCATTTTTCTGCAACCTGTCAGCCCTCAGCTATCAGCAAACTAGTGTTTCGGTTTGCTGACGGCTGATCGCTGAGGGCTGACAGCTTTACTCGTACCTCAACGCCTCCATCGGATCGACCTTAGTTGCCCGGCGTGCCGGGATGTAGCTGGCCAGCGCCGCCACCGCTGTCAAAACCAGGGAAACGACCAGGTAAGTCAGGGGATCCGTGGGGCGGATACCATAGAGCAAGCTCGCCAGGAAGCGGGTCAGAACTAACGCCCCGGCAACGCCTAGACCCACCCCAACCAGGCCCAACGTTAGCCCGTGTCCAACTACGAGCCTGAACACGTCAGACTCTCGCGCTCCCAAGGCCATGCGAATGCCGATCTCGTGCGTGCGCTGGCTGACCGCATAGGAAGTCACCCCATAGATGCCAACCGCCGCCAGGGTCAGGGCCAGGAAAGCGAAAATCCCGAGCAGAATGAAAGCCAAGCGTTGCGCTGAGACCACCCCGGAGATGATCTCGTCCATGGTTTTGACATTGAAGACTGGCTGATCTCTGTCCACCGCCCGGATTGCGTTTCTTATCGCAGGTACTAGGGCGCCAGGCTCCGAATCCGTGCGCACGACCAGGCTCATCGTCTGATCGCCGGTTTGCAAATAAGGGAAATAGATCGTGGGACGCGGCTGCTGATCGAAGCCCGTGTCGTGCACCCCGCCGACTACACCCACAATTTCCCACGGTCGCGATACCTCTGCGAACTGCAAATGTTTTCCTACCGGGTCTTGGTTCGGGAAAAAGCGCCGGGCCAGCGTCGCGTCGACGATCGCGACCCGCGGGCCATCCGCATTGTCGTGGTCCGTGAAAGCCCGCCCCTGAAGAAACGGAATCCCCATCGTCCCAAAGTAGCTGGGGCTCACATCTCTGAAATCCGCCGCGGGGGCCTCGCCCGGTACCGACGGCGGCGCCTCTTTGACGATGAAGCGCCCCATATCCATGTCGTCCTGGCTCAGGGGAATAATCTCGGTGAGTGCCGCCGAACGAACCGCAGGCAGGGCCGCGACGTTGCCCAGGAACTGCTGGAAGGTTAATGACCGCTGCCGCGGTTCCCTGTATTTCGAGTCTTTGGTGTCGTTGGGCAGTTTGATTCGCAGGGTGAGCAGGTGCTGCGGATTGAAGCCCGGGTTGGCTTCCAGAAGCCGCCAGAAGCTCTTAATCATCAGGCCAGCGCCGATCACCAACACAACCGCCAGGGCAGCTTCGCCAATCACCAGTGCGGCGCGCGCACGGTGTGCCTCCCGGCTGGCAAGCATGCCTCTTCCACCTTCTTTGAGCGACTCGTTAACGTCGCATCTTGCGCCCTGAAAGGCGGGGACCAGGCCGAAGACGATTCCGGTGAGCAGCGAGACCACCAGCGTAAAGAGAACGACTCTCGCGTCCATGTGGATCTTGGGCAGCAAAACCGCGTCCGCAGCGTTCGGAACGGGGATGCGCGAAGGCACCACTCTCATTAACAGATCGGTCCCCCACACAGCGAGCAACAGGCCCGTGATTCCTCCCCCGAGCGCCAACAGCATGCTCTCAGACAGGAACTGGCGGATCAGCCGGAATCGTCCAGCGCCCAGCGCTATGCGCAGGGCCACTTCCCGCTCGCGGCTGACGGCGCGCGCCAGCAGCAGATTGGCCACGTTCACGCAGGCGATGAGCAGGACGAAAGCGACGCCGCCCAGCAGCAACAGGAGCGCCGGCCGGATGTACTCCACCCGCGCGGCTTCGAGCGGCACCAGCACCACGCCCCAGCCTTTCCGGTCGAGTCGCTGGCTTTCGATGCGTTGCGCAATCAGGCTCATCTCCGCGGACGCCTGCTCGAGCGTGATCCCCGGCTTGGGCCTGCCGAAGACGCCAAGATCGCTGTCGGCGCGCTTCACCCAATCGTTATCGAAGGGCACAACAACATCCATGGGAAAGAGCGCGGCGAACGAAGCGGGAAGCACACCGATGATCGTATACAGCTCGCTGTTCAGCGTGATGCCACGCCCAACAACATCAGGGTCAGACCCAAAGCGCCGCTGCCAGTAGCCGTAGGACAGTACCAACAGATTGTGTCGGCCCCGCGCTTCATCGAGTCGAAAGGTCCTGCCCAGGACCGGCTTGATCCCGAAGAAGTCCCCGAAATTCGTGGTCACGCGCAGTCCGGCTACCTGCTCCGGCTCGCCCACGCCCGTCACTGTCCCGGTACCATGTTCGAACAGGAACAGATCCTCGAATGACTTGTTCTGCTCCCTCCAGTCGAGATAATCCCTGCCCGTAGGCCCCACGCGACTCCAACCGTGCGCCATGTTGCGAATCCAAATCACCACCAGGCGGTCGGCGGCCCTGATTGGAAGGCGCTGAAGGAGCACCGTATTCACCACGCTGAAAATGGCCGCGTTTGCGCCAATCCCCAGCGCCAGCGTCAACAACGCGACGGCGGTGAAGCTGCGATTCTTCGCCAGCACTCGAATTCCGTAACGAATGTCCTGAAGCAGTGTGGCCATCATTTACCTCAATGTCTTGCAAGCTGTCAGCCGTCAGCTTTCAGCAAGCAACTGCGGACTCTGCGCTTGCTGCCTGCTGACGGCTGAAAGCTGAGAGCTGACAGCTTTATTCATACCGCAGCGCTACCACCGGATCCACCGCCGTCGCCCGGTGCGCCGGAAGGTATGTAGCTACGAAGGCGACTGCGGCCAGCACAAGTGTAGCGGCTGCAAACGTCAGTGGATCAGACGCCTGCACGCCGAAGAGCAGGCTGGCCATCAGCCGCGCCAGCCCCAATGCCCCTACGATGCCAATGCACACGCCGATTCCCACCAGTGTCATACCCTGCCTCACGATCAGGCCAAGCACCGATGCGCGGCTGGCGCCCAGGGCCATTCGAATACCGACCTCTTGCGTTCGCTGTACGACGGAATAGGCGAGCACGCCGTAGATGCCCACGGTAGCCAGGAGCAGAGCCAACAGCCCGAAAGCGCTCATCAAGAACGCGCCCATACGGGGCGCCCAAAGGCCCTGATCGAGCAATCCTCCGATGGTGCTCACGCCCACGAACGCCAAATTGCGATCGAGCGACTGCACCGACTCGCGCACTGACGGTAACACGGTCTTGGGGTCCCCCATGGTGCGCACCTGAAGAACCGCGGAGGGCGAATAAGCTTGGGTGATGGGCAAATACGCAACTGGCTGGGGATCTTCCCCAACTCCAAATTGCCACGAATCTCCGACTTCTCCTACAACCTCTACCAGCATTGTCTCGCCGATGAAGTGGAAGCGCTTACCCAGAGGGCTCTCGCCTGGCCAGAAGTGTTTTGCCATCGCGTGATTAACAATGGCGACCGGCTTTGTCTCCTTGCGATCCACGTCGTTGAATGCCCGGCCTTGACGAAGGGGGATGCCCAGGGTTTGAAAATAGCCGGAGGAAACGTCGTTTACTGCCGTCAGGGTTCCCCGGAGGCCGCTCGCCGCGTCCTGCCCTTCGAGGAAAATAGTCCTGGCCACGCCGCCCCCGAGGGGGAAGTTGGAAGCGACTGCCGCCGATTGAACCCCTGGAGACGATGCGGCGCGCACGATCGCATCGCGGAAGTACTGCTCACCCCGGTCCTCGTCGTAATGTTGTGATCCCAGGTCAAACCCCAACAGGAAGAGCCGCTTGGATTCAAAGCCCGGGTCAAGCCCCTGCGCGAAGGCCAGACTGCGCAGGAACAACGCAGCCCCGACCAGCGCGATCAGGGCGAGCGCGACTTCGGAAACAACCAGCGCCTGGCGAAATCGGCTCCGCCCCCAGGCCATGCTTCCACTCCTCCCGCCGGAATTGAGGGTCTCCATCAACGTCGGGCGCGAAACTCTCCACGCGGGAACCAGGCCAAACAGAATCGCCGTCAAAACGGCGGCCGCGAAGGTAAACGCCCATACCCGGCCATCCAACGGCAATGCCAGATCGCTTTGCCGCAGGAATGCCGGCCGTTGAGACCACAGCGCCCATCTGCCCCAGTATCCAATCACCAAGCCGACTGCCCCGCCCAGCAAGGAAAGCAGAAAACTCTCTGTGAGCGACTGGCGCGCCAATCGACGGGATCCCGCGCCTAACGCGGCTCGCAAGCACATCTCCTTCTCACGCCGGGCAGTTTGCGAGAGCATCAGGCTCGCCAGATTGACACAGGCAATCAGCAGGACCATGCCCACAATCACCATCATGAGTATGCCCGCTTTCGCCACCTGCTCGTGCTGGTTGATGCCGAGCGAGGCATCCGCTACCGGCGACAGAGTGGCGCCGCGACCCCGATTGTCGTTGGGGTATTGCTGCTCGAGCCTGGAGGCGATTGTCTCGACGGCAGTCGCCGCCCGGCGCAAGGTCACGCCTGTCTTTAACCGTCCGACGGCGGTCAAATCCAGAAAACGGCGGTGCAGGAAGTTGTCCTCAATAAACCCGGCAAGGACCTGCGTGTGCATGCTTATGGGAATCCAGATCTGGTCGGAGTTGGCGAAGAGAAATGTCCCCTTGAATTGCGGCGGAGTCACTCCGATCACGGTGTAATCCGTTCCGTTCAAGGTCAATCGTTTTCCCAATACGCCGGGCGAGCTTCCGAACTCGCGCGACCAGAGGGCGTAGCTTAAGACCACCACCGTATCGCCGCCGGGATGCTTATCCTCGTCGGGCCAGAACGTCCTCCCCAAAACGGCGCGCACACCCAGCACGTCGAAATAATTCGCGGTAACCAGCGATCCCTGATAGCGTGTTGGCTTCTCACCGCCGCTCCTGGTCAATCTGACCCCTATGAAGCCCGTTATGCCGGAAAAGACATCCGCTTGCCGGGCGAAGTCTTCGTAGTTCAGGACCGACATTCCGAGGCGCGTAGCATTCCCCAGCGCTACCGTCGTCTTCCTGTCGGTTGTGTCCAGTTCGAAGAGGCGCGCGGCGTCCGTGACGGGAAGAGGGTTGAGCAACACCGCGTTCACAATCGTGAAGATCGCCGTATTGGCCCCAATGCCCAGCGCCAGCGTCAGCACCGCGACAACGGCGAAGCCGGGATTTCTGGCCAACATGCGAAGTGCGAAGCGAACGTCCTGGAGCAGTGTGCCCATCGTTGTCTCCATCACCGGCAAGTGGCTAGTGGTTAGTGGCTAGTGGCTAGACGAACAGCTCTTTACTGGCCACTAACCACTAGCCACTAACCACTGCTTTATTCATACCTCAGCGCTACCATCGGATCCACCCGCGCTGCCCGCTGCGCCGGAATCAAGCTCGCCGCAAGCACCACGATCGCCAGGCCCAGTATTGCCGCGGCGAAGGCGAGGGGGTCGCCCGGTCCCAGTCCAAACAGCATGGAGCGGAGCACCCGCGCGCCTGCCACCGCCAGCGGGAGGCCGACGAGCAGGCCCGCCACACTGACCGTCAGACTCTCGCGCAGGACCATCCAGAGCACCTGCCGGCGTTGTGCTCCCAGAGCCATCCGCACTCCGATTTCTGCCGTGCGGCGGCTCACTCGATACGAAAGCGTCCCGTAAAGCCCCGTCGCCACGAGCAGCGCGGCAAGAAATCCGAAGGAGATGGCCAGGCGCGCCGACAATCGCTCGTCGGTAAACGACTTCTCAAACTGTTCCTGCTGGGTCATAGGCTCGAGCAGCGGCAGATCGGGCCCAAACTCCCTGACGGCGCGACGGACTACCGGCAGTAACGCCAGAGGATTGCCTTCCGTTCGTAACTCTACGTGCATGGTTGCCGTGCCGCTGATTTGCGTGTAGGGAAAATAAGCCATGGGCTTGGCTTCCTCCTCCACGCTGGTATATTTGCTGTCCTGAACCACTCCTACAATTGTGTATTGGTCGGCCTTGAGCCCTCGATCGAACGCGACGTGGTGTCCCAGGGGTTCGTGGCCGGCAAGATAACGCTCAGCAAAGGTTCGATTGATAATCGCCACCTTGGGGGTAGCCGCCGTGTCAGTATCGTTGAAGTCGCGCCCGACAAGGATCGGAACGTGGAGCACATGAAAGTAATCCGGCCCGACACTGTTGCAGCGCATGGAGGAGGAAGCACCCGCGCGTGGCGGCGCTCCGTCCACGTACGCGTCAGTGTTGTTGCTCCATCCCGACCCAATACGATTCTCCATTAATGTCGCGGATTCAACGCCCGGCAATGCCCGCAGCCGGTCCATGAGCGAGCGGAAGAAATGAACGACCTCCGCATCGGTGTGGAGCGCTTTTGGCGGGGTAATACCGAAAACCACCAAACCTTGCGTACGCAGCCCGAGGTTCAGGGTCTCCAGATTTCGGAGCGTGCGTAATAACAAGCTGGCGCACACCAGCAACGCCAGGCAGAGAGCAATCTGAAATGCCACGACCGCCTGCCCGCGGCGCTGTTGTTCCTTGCCGCGTGTGGAGCCGGGAGCGCCGGCTGTGCGCGTGAAGCCGGGGGAGCTGCGGACGGCATTACGCAGGGGAGCGAGACCGAATAACAGAGCCGCGAGTGCCGAGAGAGCCAAGGTGAACGCCAGCACCCTTTGGTCAGGCGACACGTTGAAATCCAGCCCTGACCAGGCCACCATGGCTTCCGTCGCCCAGGTGGCGAAGAGCCAGCCCAACGCGGTTCCCGCTCCCACCAGAACCAGGCTCTCGGTCAGCAATTGACGGAAGAGCTGCAATCGGGTTGCGCCCAAAGCGAGTCGCAGCCTGAATTCCTGCCCACGCACACTGTTCCTGGCCACCAGAAGCATGGCCACATTGCCGCACGCAATCACCAACACCACGCCGACCATCGCCATCAGTACCAGAAGCGGTTTCTCGTAGTCCTCCCGCAGGTTCTCGATGCCCCGCACGGGCGAGAAGAGAAGCTTAGCCGGTTGCGCCTTCGGATCCGGCTTGACACCTGTCGCGGCCAACGTGCGTTGATAAACGGGATTCAATTGCGCCAGCGCCCGCTCTTGGCTGATCCCAGGTTGCAGTCGCCCAATCATCAGCAGGAAGAGCCAGGTCGGATCTCCGTAGAGACTGTCGGGGCTGTCGGGAGAGCGGCCCCACGGCTTCAAATCCGCGCGGCTTTGGAAAGGAACCCAAATATCAGTTGACTCGCCTTGACCGACGCCCTCGAACTCCCTTGGAGTAATTCCAACGATCGTGAACGGAACCCCTTTGACGTAGAGTGTCTCGCCGAGCGCCGCGGGATTACGGCCGAAGCGCCGTGTCCAGTAAGCGTAGCTCAGCACCGCCGTCTGGGTGTGGCGAGTTTCGTCTTCGAGAGTGAATCCCCGGCCGCGCGCCAGGTGAACACCCAGCCCCGAGAAGAAGTTTCCGCTCACCATATCGGCGTTGGCCTCTTCGGGCTCAGCGCCAAAGCGTACCGCCACCTTTCTGTAGCTGAGCGGCACGTAAGCAACGAGGTCCGAAAGAACGTTATGTTGCTGGCGGAGTTCCTCGAAAGCGGGTTCGGTCAAGGAAGTGTCGTTGTAACCCGTCTGCGAGGTGTTGGGGGGCTGGTCGGTGGTGTGGAAGCGAACCAACCGTTCCGGATCGGACACCGGCAAACGGCGCACCAGCGCCGCATTCATCACGCTGAAAATCGCCGTGTTCGCGCCGATCCCCAGCGCCAGCGTCAGCACCGCGACCGCCGTGAAGCCGGGATTCTTCGCCAACATGCGAATGCCGTAGCGAACGTCCTGAAACAGTGTCGCCATCATGTTCTCCGTCACCAAGCAAGTGGCTAGTGGTCAGTGGCTAGTGGCTAGTCTCAAGACGCGTTGCAAGCTTGCCACGAAGCGACGCTATCATCTTTTGCAGTTCCACGATCGTGGCTTGGCTGTCCTGCGCCTCAGATTGGCGACAGCACCCCAGTTCCACAGCCAACGTCAATTGCGTGTCCAATTCCGCCAACGATCCCTCCGCATGAGAGAGGAACTGAATGAATTCCTTCCTCCCTCGCCGTACCTGACCCTCAGCGATATTGGACGGAACCGAAACAGCCGCGCGGCGCATCTGCGAGGTCAGACCGAATCTCTCATCACCAGGGAAGGCCCTAGTCATTGAGTAAACTTGCTTCGCCAGGGTCATGCCCTTCTGCCAAATAAGTAGATCGCGATAACTTTTGACTTCGCCGATGCCCGGCACGTCTGTCCTCCACGAACCGCAGTCTGCAGCTAGCCACTAACCACTAGCCACTGCTTTATTCATACCGCAGCGCCACCAGCGGATCGACCTTGGTCGCGCGGCGCGCCGGAATGTAGCTGGCGAGCAAGGCGACGGCAATCAGCAGGAGAGTTACGCCGAGGAAGGTGAGAGGGTCGGTGGGTTTCACGCCATAAAGCAGACTCGACACGAATCGCGTCAGCGCCAAGGCGCCCAAAATCCCCATTCCCACGCCCATCAAGATCAACCGGGATCCCTGTCCCACGACGAGTTTCAGGATGTCGCTTCGCTCCGCGCCGAGCGCCATGCGCACGCCGAATTCGTGGGTTCGTTGCGCGACGGAATACGAGATCACCCCATAGAGTCCGACCATCGCCAGCACCAATGCCAGCGCGGCAAATAGCATGGAGACCAGCATGGTGAGGCGTTGCGGCGCGACGGACTCTGCGGCCATGCTCTGCATTGTGCGCACGTCCCCGATGGGCTGATTGGGATCGAGGCTGTGAACGATCTGGCGGATATCGGCGACAAGCCTTGTCGGGTCCTCGGTCGCGCGAACCGCCAGCGTCATCTCTTTCCCTATCTCCATGAAGTACATCGCAATGGCGGGTTCGGCGGCGGGTCCAAGCTCCTTCACGTCGCCGACCACGCCCACCACCGTTCGCCAAAGGCAAGGCGAGTCGGCGCAGTTAACGCCGAAGTGTTTTCCAATCGGGTCTTCGCCGGGCCAATATTGCTTTGCCATGGCTTCACTAATGATGGCGTTGTCGCTCCACCAGTCGCTCTCTTCGAATGCTCGCCCGCGCAGCAGAGGAATTCCCATGGCGCGAAAATAGCCGGGGGTCGCCTGGCGGTGCGCGGCCCAAATCAGATCGCCGCGCGCGCGGGGCGGGCGACCCCCAATGGTGATGTCCTGGCCCCACCCGCCGCCCGTAAGCGGCGCAAAGTTGATGATGCCCGCCGCGCGCACTTGGGGCAGAGCAGAGATCCGCTGTAACAACGGGTCGTAAAAATGCTCCATGTGCTGTCCTGTACGGTGCAGTGCAACCGCTAGGACGGATTCAGGCTGGAAGCCTAAGGCAACAGTGGAAATTCGAACGAAACTCTTGGCCAGCAGCCCGGCGCCCGTCAACAGTATTGCGGCGAGCGCCACCTCGCCGGCAACCAACACCCCTCGATAGGATTGCGCTCCCGCCGCCGAGCGCGCCTCGCGCGGCCCTTGCTTCAACGTCTCATTCAAGTCGAAACCTGAGGCGCGCAGCGCCGGCGCCATGCCAAACAGCAGGACGGTGAGCAGAGAAACCGCCAGTGAGAACAAGAGCACCGGGGCGTCAATTCCGCCTCGGGTCAGCGGGCTCCAGGCACTGGGAAGCAGCACATACAAGACTTCCACGCCGTAGGTTGCAAACAACACGCCCACTGCGCCGCCCGCCAGCCCCAGTAATCCGCTTTCGATCAGCATTTGGCGGACGATTCGCCAGCGCCCCGCACCCAAGGCGCGGCGAATGGCGATCTCCTGTTGCCGCCCCGCGGCGCGAGCCAGCAGCAGATTGGCGAGATTAGCGCAGGCGATCAGCAAAACGAGCCCAGCGAACCCCAGCAGCACCAAGAGCGAGGGGCGGAGTTCCTTGTCATATCGGTAGCGCAGGCTCTCAACTGTGACGTACTGGTCCGAGTTCCATTCCTGAGGGAATATCTTGGCAAGTTGCGCGGCGAGCGTTTCCATGTCCGCCTGCGCCTGCGGGAGCCCGACTCCCGGCTTTAACAGTCCAAGAGCGTGCAAATAGTAGCCGCCTGCACCGACGGCGAGATTGGCTTGCAGAGGCACCCAGACGTCCTCCGGCGCGGTGGAAAAGCGAAAGTTAGTGGGAAGGACGCCAATTACCTCGTAGGATTCGCCATTTAGGAAAAGCTTTTTTCCCGGAATGTCGCGGTCACTGCCGAAGCGCGTTTGCCACAGCGCGTGGCTGATGACGGCTACACGATTTCCGCCGGGCTGATCCTCCGCGGCGGAGAAAGTTCGGCCTAGAATCGGCGTGACGCCGAGGACGCGGAAAAATCCCTCCGTGACCTGCTTGGCGCGGACGCGCTCCGGACCTTCCGGGCCGGTCAAGTTGCTCTGCTCACCCTCGCCGGCCCACGCCGCCATCGCCTGAAAAACCTGGTTGTGGTCGCGCCAGTACTTGAAGCTCGGCTGATCCGCCCAGCCTCCCTCTGTTGCCTGGCCTGACTGCGCCAGTCTGCGTTGGGCGCACTTCACCATCACCACGCGATCAGAATTGGAGAAGGGCAGCGGGCGGAAAAGGAAATCATTGGCGACCGTAAAGATGGCGGTGTTGGCACCTATCGCCAGCGCCAGGGTGAGTATTGCAATGAGTGCGAAGCCAGGATTGCGGCCAAGCTGGCGAAGCCCGAAGCGAAGGTCTTGAAGAAGTGTGCCCATGATTTGCCTCGACAAAGCTATCAGCCGTCAGCCATCAGCTTTCAGCAAGCCTCCAACTTCCGGAATCTCCCTTGACTTCAATTGAAAGCGAGCAACGGACGGCCGACCACGGACCACGGACCGCTGAAAGCTGAAAGCTGAGAGCTGATAACTGACAGCTAGTTCAGCCTGATCCGATTGAACGCATCCCAAGTTGACATGTCGGACAGCACGACGCGGTCGCCGGGTTTGAGTCCGTCCAGGATCTCGACCGTGTTGACCGAGCTTCGACCCAGCTTCACCTGCACTCTCGAGGCGCCGTTGCCTTCCTCATCCAGCTTGAAGATTCCCACCGTGCTGTTTGGCTGGCCGAACGCCGGCCGGCCGACATAGACCACATCCTTCAAGTTCTCGATCTCGATGGTACCTTCCACGCTCAAGTCGGGACGTGCGCCTTTCGGTAACTCGCCTTCCAGTTTGACGTCCACGGTCACTGTCCCGTTTATCACCGCCGGGTCAATCCGCTCCACACGGCCCGGAATGATGCCGTTGCGCGTGTCGACGGAGGCATCCTGTCCGATCAGAACGTCCTTCGCCTGGGTTTCGGGAATCTTCAGCTCCGCCTTCAGCTTGTTCGGCTGGGCTACCTTGGCCAGGATCGTGCCTGCCGTGACCTGCTGGCCGACTTCCACCGGTACCTCCTGTAGCGTGCCGTCCTCAACTCCTGCCCGCACTTTCAGCCGGTCCAGTTGCGCCTCCTTCAACTCGTAAAGGGCGCGCAATTGTCCGACCTTGGCCTTCGAGGCCTCCAGTTGGGCTTGGGCAGAAGCGGCACTCACGGCCAGCCGGTCCAGTTCGATTTTGTTGCGGGTGGTCAATTCGTCAGCCTTGGCCTGTGACAGCTTAGCGTTCAGCTCCGCCGCCAAGCCTGCCTTGGCCAGTGCAGCATCCTTTTCGGCATTGAGCACCGCGTTGGTGTAATCAGCCTGGACAGTGGCAGCGGCCGCCTTCTCGTCCAGCAGTTTGCTGTCAAGCTGCGCTTTCAGACTGTTGTAGTCTGCCTCGGCCGCTTTGAGTTGCCATTGGGCGTCGAGAGCGGCCTGCTCAAGTTCAGGGTTCTTCAGCTCCATGATGATCGTATCGGGCTTCATGTGCTGCACGCCCGGCAATAGCCGGCTCACCACCCGCCCGTCCGAGGACGCCGGAAGCCACAAAAGCTCATCGGGAACCAAGGTCCCCAACCCTCGCACTTCCAGTAGCATCGGGCCCCTCTTGACCGTTTCGATCCAGACCGTTGCCTTGTCCACGCTGGGCGCAGCAGGCTTGAGCCGATTAAGGCCATAAGTGACTGAGGCAATGACTAATAGACCGACAGCGGAATAGATGATCCTACGAATTCGGCGTTTTCGCTTTGCATCTTCACGTGGTATGTCCATGTTAATACTCCCCGGGGATATTTAGGGCAATAGCACTGCCAAGTCATTTGTTGATTACGACCTTTATTTTCAATACCTTAGGTTGAGTTGCCGTCGATCGTCCCTCCTCAAGTGTCCGATATTGGGACAACTCGTCCCGAGTTCGAACGGTTGGATTATTCGGAGAACTGACCTCTCCCGAGGGGAGAGGGTGGCCCGCAGCCGGCGTTTTCTTCAGTCCGTCATCTGACGGAGCCGGGTGAGGGGTTTCTTCGTACGGCCAACTCTCACCCTTCGGCTGGCGCTCCGCGGTCGCCGTAGGTCCTCCTGAATCCCGAACCCTATTTCTCCGCGCCAGGAATGTTGGGCGCCCGCTTGACCTCCCCTTGTACAGCCTCGTTCAGATTGATGTTGTTCCTTTCGAGCAGAGTTCCCGCGGCTTGTTCATACTGGATCAATGCCTTGGCATAAGCCGCGCGCGCAGTAACCACAGTCCCCTGGGCGTTGGCTAGATTGGTTTGCGCGGTGATCACATCTTCCACCGTCGCGGAAGCAAGCGTGAACTTCTGCTGTTGCATCCCAAGCACTTGCCGTGAGATCGTCTCTAAATTCGTGGCGGCGTCAAGTTGAGCCTTCGCTTGCTCTACTGCGCTCACCGCTTTAGCCACATCCCAGACTGCTTGGTTCTTGGCTTGCTCGAGCGTCGTTTGCATCTGCCGCTGCTCGATGAGAGCCCGGGCTGCGTCGGCCTGGGCAACGCGGTTGCGAAGTGGAATTCCCAACTGAACGCCGTAAGAGACGTTGGGGTAATCGTTTGCAAAGATATTCCTGAAGGTGGGCCCTATTCCTCCAGACAGCCCGTAGAGGTTATAAGTGGCAAATGCCTGAAGTTGTGGCAGCAGGGCATTGCGTGTCTGCTGGAGAACGAACTCCTGGTTGCGCAGGTTGAGATCCGCCTGTTCGATCTCCGGGCGATGGCTAGCCGCTTCCCGCATAGCCTCATTCAGGGGCGGCACATCCTCCGGATGCGGCTCCGGCAGCTTATCAGTGGGGAGAACGTCCACCTTGGCCAACTCATCATTAAAGCTCTTGGAAACCTTGGCCTTCAGCGTTTGGGCATCCTGTGAGAACGTGTTTCCCGCCGTCAGTAGGTCTTGTTTCCTCAAGGCTACTTCCTCTTGGCTCCGCAGCACGTCATACTGGGCGACGGCGCCAATCTTCAATTCCGTCTGGTTGTTTTCCAGGAGTTTTTCAGCATTTTGCAGCCCCTCTTGCGCCACGCGTATTTTTTCCTCGTCGGCCAGCAGGTCGTAGTAATTGCTCACCACCGCCGCCACCTGGGTGATCACGGCTTGCCGGAATTTACTCATGGCGAATTTCAGCGTGTTCGGGCCTTGGCGGATGAAAACGCCATTAGCTCGGCGACCAAAACCGTTTAATAAGTTCTGGGTGATGCCAATCGAAACGCCCGAGTAAAACTCCGGATTGAACTCGGCGCCTACGACGTTCGACGAATAGCGCTGCGTATACTCATACGCAGAGACGCTTGTGCCAGTCAGAAAACCTTGGCTGTACCCGGCTTGAAAGTAGGCGTTGTGACTGGTCTCAACGTTCGTACCGCTTACCGCAACATAGTTCAAGGGGGTGATGGCATTGCTCCAGCCATAGAAAGCGTATACGCTCGGGTCACAACAGCCCGATGTACCCCCGCCGTAGATGCCGCCCCCGAGGGTGCTGCCGGCGCCAACGCTTCCCCCGCTACCGCTACTACTCAAACCCCCGCCCAAAGCGCCGGAAAATGCCGTGGTGGATACGAACGAACCTGCCGCGCCACGCGCCGCCCCGCCCCCTTTGGTGCGCAAATAGTCCGTTTGGGCAATGGGCAAGTTGTATCGCGCTACCTCGACATCCAGATTGTTCTCGAGAGCCAGCGCGATGGCGTCCTCCAGCGTCAGCACGAGTTTGCCATTCGAAATCAGATCTTGGAGCCGTGGCGAGTTGTCCAGCCGCGGTTTCGGAACAAAAGGCCTCATGTAAGGTGAAAAAATGCCGGGGAAGGCGTGACTGGTCGAGTAGTCGAAGCGGGTCGCTTCCTCCGGCCCCGGATCCTTCGCGCCCTCTTGCCCGGCCGCCGGCTGGTTCAAGACCATCGCCAGGAAAACTACCGTCAGTAAAACTCGCCAAAATGCCATTCTTGTTTCCATTTTCACTTCTCCATTTGGATACTTTTTGGAACTGCCGAGACGCCGAAAACTCCTTCCTCTATTCTTATCTCTCGGTGTCTCTGTGCCTCGGTGGTCAACTTCATTCCAGCCGGACGCGGTTGAAGCCGTCCCAGGCCGACATGTCGGAGAGAATCACCTTGTCGCCGGGCTGCAAGCCGCTAAGCACCTCGATGGCATTCACCGAGGCGCGGCCGAGATGCACCTGTACGAGGTTGGCTCCCCTGCCGTCCGGGTCGACCTTGTATAGTGATATGGTAGTGTTAGGCTGGCCGAAAACCGGACGGCCCACGGAGATTACATTGTCCAGTTTCTCGATCTCGACGGTGCCGTCCACTTCCTGGCCCGGCTTTGTTTCTTCCGGCGCCGGGCCATCTAGTTTCACATCGACCGTCATGACCCCCCCGCTCACGATGGGCACTACGCCCACCACGTGACCGGGAACAATCCCGTTGTGCGTGTCGATAGTCGCCGCCTCGCCGATTCTCACGTCTTTGGCCTGCGCCCGAGGGATTCTCAGCCGCACCGTCGTGCTGTTAGACGGCGCCTTGGCGCCTTTCGTTTGAGGTGCCACGGTCCCTAACGCTCTCACCCCGATCACCAGGGGGCCTTTCTTCACTGTGTCGATCCAGACTGCCGTCTTGTCCACGACCGGCGCAGCAGGTTTAAGGCGCGATAGAAAAACAGTGACGCCTGCGATGGCTGCAACACCTACGATGGAATAAATAATCATGCGTATTCGCCGCTCTCGGCGATTGGACTCGCGCGGGATGTCCAATACCCCATGCTTGGAGTTCATCGTTTTCTCTCCCTTCAACCGGGATTCCTCCTTCTCGTTAAGCAGGTCGGGGCGTGGTTGGCTGCCGGCGTTTCATTGGAGCCCAGCGATGCCCTTTAGTCCGTTGAGACCCAGAGGCGTCCATCAAGGCAGCCCGGGACTTCGCCCTGCTCCGTCGATGCTGTTAGGGCACGAGACTTGCCATCCTGTTTTTGCATACCGCGATTTGTTTCCAACGGCTTAGGAGGAAAAGGAGCCCAATAAGCGGGGGTAGGTGTTCGTTTTTGGGATAGCTCGTCCCGAGTTCGGACAGTGGCAGGATTGCGGGTTACCAATGGATGATGGACAAATGCGGCCAGGCGAAGCCGCGGCGGGAGAGCAGTTTCCACCGACGAATGCGCCCCTCTCTGTCGCCAAGATAAGGCGGAATTTTGTGCTTGACAAGCGCCCTTGCATAAGCTACAATGCTAGCGTATGTTTGTGGAGAGCGACAGTGGGATAAGTTGTCGTTCGGAGAGAAGCACCCTATGGCAATGACTCGGCGCAAGCTTCGTTTCGCAGGGTCAAACCCGGTCCAAATGACCGCTGCCGTAAGACTTGACACCCAGCGTCAATCTGGGAAGAATACTTTCTTGATGGAACAAAGCGAGAATGTCATTGAAAACAAAGGGTCGGCGTGGAGAATCGGCGAACAAAGCGAGAATGTCTATGAAAACACAGATGGTTAGCCGTCATTGCGGGAATGTTATTGAAAACACAGGTAGTTAGAGCAGGCCGAAGGGGCCACGATTTGAAATTGACTAAATGTCCATATCGGCCTTTGCCAGACGCTAACCCCGTTACCAACCTTTGGTTCAGCCTGTGATTGAGTGTCCAGGAAAGTGAGGGAATCTGCTTGAGCGCAAAAGCCTCTTTCATCGTTGTTCTGCTGTGTGTAGTTCTTGTCGCTGGGTCCCTGCTGTTCAGTTCCGAAAATCAAGGTGCCGCGAAGCCGCCCGCCGGTGCCGCCAAAAGCAGTGCGCTTCCTGAGGTTTGGAAGTCCGTGTCGACCGGCAAAGAATACCGTGTGAAGGTTGAGGGCGATCGCTTCACTGCCGAGTGGTCCAACATCCCGTCCCAAGCTGCCAAGCAAGGCGCCTACATTCGTAGCGAGTGCCGGCGAACAGGGTCGCGGTGGATTGGCACTTCGCGCATTCTTCTCGGCTGCCCCTTGCCCGATGGAAAGACGAAGATGTGCCCGATGATCCTTCGCTTCGAGGTGGACTTCGTCTCTCCCGACCGCATCACCGGGGGCGGAGAAATTCTCAGGGACTTTGATTGCGCATCGTGTCAAGTTCGGAAGACGGGTTGGGGGCCGTTTACCTGGACGCCGAAAAAGCAGTGACGAGTGACGAGCGTGAAAAGCTCTGACGAGCGATGAGCACAAGTCAGGCATCGGAAGTGAACCTTGTCAGGCAAACAAAGCAGGGTTCCCCGTTAGTGGTTGCGTGTGGGTCGGTGCTGTCGTAACATGGGCTAAGGTAGTCCGGGGTGAGGCAACGGGGGATCTGCGAATGGCAACGACAGGCATCAAGGAAGAGGCTCGAAAACTTATCGAAAGAATGCCGGACGACTCCTCCTGGGATGACCTGATGCGTGAGATCTACGTGCGGCTAGCCATCGAATCGGGGCTGGCGGATAGTCAAGCGGGACGCACGACCAGTGTTGAAACGGTCCGCGCGGAGTTTGGGCTCGACAAGTGAAGGTTCACTGGACGGACACCGCTCGAGACCATTTGCGGGCCATTCACGCCTACGTCGCAAGGAACTCGCCTCAGTACGCCCGGCGCGTTGTTGACCGCCTGACCAGGCGCTCGCAGCAAATTGCTGAGTTTCCCTTGTCGGGGCGGGAGGTCGCGGAATTCGGCGTCCCGCAAATTCGGCAAGTTCTGGAAGGGCCCTTTCGAATTATCTACTACATCAAGCCTGATCAGATCGACGTGCTCGCTGTCATTCACGGCGCACAGCAGATTCCACCCAGAGAGTAATAAGCGCTCCTCTCTGTGGTCTCCGCGCGCTCTGTGGTGGAGCTTTTCTTCCCTAAGAGTCGGGGTTAAATTGAAGCGTTGAGCTTTTTGATCTCTTCCGTCAGCGCCGGCACGATTTCGAAAAGGTCTCCCACGATGCCGTAAGTCGCGGCCTCAAAGATCGGCGCTTCCTTATCCTTATTGATCGCCACTACCGTCCGCGAGCCCTTCATTCCCACCATATGCTGGATGGCGCCGGAGATTCCCAGCGCAACGTAGAGCTTGGGGGCCACGGTCTGCCCCGAACTTCCCACCTGGCGGTCCATGGGCAGCCAGCCGCTATCGCAGATGGGGCGCGAAGCGCCGATTTCGGCGCCCAGCGCTTCCGCCAGTTTCTTGGCCAACTCGATGTTTTCGGGGGCCTTGATGCCGCGTCCGACGGCGACGATGATTTCCGACTGTGTCAAGTCCACGGCCTGTTTGGCGCCGCGAAAACGCTCGCCCGGCTTGGTCCGGACTTTGTCCGCTGAAAGAGTAGTTGGCAGCGAGGTAATTTTGGCAGGAGCAGCCCCCCGCCGAACTGAGTCCTCGCGGAATGCCGCCGCCTGGAAGGAGACGAAGTGGGGTGGCGGTCCCGCGAACTCCACATCCGCCACAAACTTCCCCTGGAAAACCTGCCGCACGAAGACCAGCCGCTCGCCTTCTGAGCGGTAGCCCAGGCAGTCGCTCACCAGCGCCTGCTGCAGTGACGTGGCCAGCTTGGGAGCGAAGTCCCGCACGAGATAGGTATGGCTGAAGACCACCAAACGCGGTTTCTTTTGCTGGACAACCTCACGGAGCGCCTGGGCGTAGCCGTCCGGCGTGTAGTCGGCCAGCAAGGGGGAATCCACGCACACGACCTCCTCGAGTTCGAGGGCGGCAAGTTCTGAAGCCAGTGCGGCGATCTGGTGCCCCAGGAGAACCGCAGACACCGTTCCACCGAGTTGCTGCGCGAGATTTTGCCCGGCGGCCATCGCTTCCCAGGTGGGCCGACTTAATTTGCCTCCCTGGTGCTCCGCGAAAACCAAAACCGATTCAGGCATATTCGTTTCCTGTTCTCACCATTGAACATCGCGTAGCACAGGCACACTTGCCTGTGTCCAAGCCTGATGTATCGTGTCGACAAGCACAGGCAAGAGTGCCTGTGCTACCGTTTAGCGCTCTTCTTGGGCGTTCGCACAGCGCTTCCGCCGAACGAACATAAGCACTCGCACACCAATTCCAGCGGAACGGTCTTGTAGAACTTCCCCGCTTCAAACTTCCTGATCTGATCCCGCCAAACGGGATTTGTGCGCGCCGCTTCGAGAGCTTTATGGTCCCGCCAGAATACCACCCAGAGATAATCCGGTTTGCGGGCCTCGAAGACCTTAATAAAGTAAGCCTGCTGGCAGCCGTCGATCTTCTGAAGCGCCGCCAGCGTTACTTGGCGTCCGAAGGTCTCGTAATCCTTGGTTCTCTTTTTACGCGCGCGCATTCTCCAGATATGAGCAAACATGGCAAGCCTCCTCAAATCACGCGTGCCTCATTCCTTAGTTTGTCGACCAAGAGGGCGGAAACTTCCTTGGGATTGCCTTGCAAAAACTGCGTTTGATTCGTCTTGGCCGGCGCATAGAATTTCATAACGCGCTGTCTTGGCGCGAGGTCCGCCACGCTCAATCCCAGGTCGGCCGCGTTCAGCTTTCTTATCGGCTTTGTCTTGGCCGCCATGATGCCTTTCAGCGTGGCATAGCGCGGTTTATTGATGCCCGACTGTATCGTCAGCAGCGCCGGCAGAGGCATTTCGATCCACTGAAACCAGCCGCCCTCGAGTTCCCGCTTCGCCTTGAGTGCTCCACCTTCCAGTTGGATTTCCATGATGATGGTGGAGTAGGGAAGGCCGAGCAGCTCCGCCAGGATGACCCCGGTTTGAGCAAAGCCGAAATCGTCGGACTGCAAGCCGGTCAAAACGAGATCCGGCTGCTCCTTCTGAATAGCCCTGGAGAGGGCAAGCCCGGCGCCGTAGGCATCGAGGCCCACGAACGCCGAGTCGTCAAGGTGCAGCGCGCGGTCGGCGCCCTTCGCCAATGCTTCTTTAATGGCCTGCTGCGCACGCGCCGGACCCAGGCAACAGAGTACCACTTCGCCTCCCTGCTTTTCTCTCAGGCGCAACCCTTCCTCGAGGGCATAGATGTCCGGCTCGTTGATCTCAAAGCCCAGGTCGGCTTCCTGGATCCAGGTTCCGGCCGGGTTAATCCGGAGAATGGAGTCGCGTCCAGGGACTTGCTTGAGGCAAACCACGACTTTCATAGCGCTGATCACTCCTGTCAGTGTTTACGACGCGAGCCGTTGGCTGCAGCAAATTGAACTTCTCCGTGTTCTCTGTGCCTCGCAAGCCTCAACACAGAGTCCACAGAGGATCTCTGTGACCTCTGTGTTGAGCTTTGTTTTGGCCACAGGGAACACCGAGAAGAAAATCTTCACGGAGCAACGAGTTCCCCAGGAACCAGAGCTACAGAGAGACTAAGATCTATAACGCTTGAAGAGCAACGCAGCGTTTGTCCCACCGAATCCAAAGGAATTCGAGAGCGCGTACTCGACTTCCGCCTCGCGAGATTGGTTCGGGACGTAATCCAGATCGCAATCCGGATCCGGGTTTTCGAGATTGATGGTAGGGGGCATGACTTGATCGCGGAGCGCCAATACCGTGATGCCTGCCTCGAGTCCCCCCGCGCCGCCCAGCAGATGCCCGGTCATGGACTTGGTTGAGCTGATGGCCAGCTTCGAGGCGTGCTCGCCGAACACTTTCTTGATCGCCAGCGTTTCCAGCTTGTCGTTGTAAGGCGTGGACGTGCCGTGCGCGTTGATGTACTGCACTTGTTCGGGCGAGATGCTGGAGTCTGCCAGGGTGCTTTGCATAACACGGGCGGCGCCGTCGGCATCTTCCGCCGGAGCCGTGATGTGGAAAGCATCGCCGGACATGCCGTAGCCGACGACCTCCGCCAGAATCCGCGCGCCGCGCTTCAGGGCCAAGCCCAGTTCTTCCAGGATGAGAATACCCGAGCCTTCGCCGACGACGAACCCATCGCGGTCGCGGTCGAAGGGCCGGCTGGCTTTGGTGGGCTCATGGTTGCGGGTTGAGAGGGCTCGCATGGCGGCGAATCCGCCCACGCCCATGGGCGTGATCGCCGCCTCCGCGCCACCGCAGATCATCACGTCCGCAGCACAGCGCTGGATCAGCTTGAAGGAATCGCCTACGGCGTGCGTGCTTGACGAGCAGGCCGTGCAAGTGGCCGAATTGGGGCCTTTGGCTCCCCACCGGATCGAGACAAATCCGGCGGCGAGGTTCACAATAGCCGCCGGTATAAAGAAGGGAGATATCTTCCGAGGTCCCCCTTGCATCAAGGCGGTGTGTTCCCGCTCAATCACGTCGAACCCGCCAATCCCTGAGCCGATATACACACCCGTGCGGTCGGCGAGGTCCGGAGTGATCTTAAGCTGGGCCTGCTCCATGGCGAATTGGCTGGCCGCCAGGGCGAACTGAATGAACAGGCCCATCTTTTTTACATCCTTCTTTTCAATGTACAGGAAAGGATCGAAGCCCTTAACCTCCGCGGCGATCGTCGCCGCAAAGCCCGTCGTATCAAAATGGGTGATCGGCGCAACGCCGCTCCGGCCGGCCAGCAGGCTTTGCCAAGTCTCCTTCGTGCCGATGCCAACCGCGCTCACCAATCCTACGCCTGTAACGACAACTCGACGGGTCAAGCTTGACTCCTTTTGAGGGCGCCACCCCGGAGTCCCCTCCTCGCTGAGGAGGGGATGTAGGCCGCGTCACTACTTCGAGGGCTTAATATGTCCCTGGATGTACTCCACCGCATCTTTCACGGTCTGAATCTTTTCGGCGTCTTCGTCCGGGATCTCGATCTCGAACGCCTCTTCAAAGGCCATGACGAGCTCTACAATGTCGAGCGAGTCCGCTCCCAAATCGTCCACGAAATGTGCCGTGGGAGTGACCTCAGATTCATCCACGCCAAGTTGTTCCACAATAATTTGCTTTACTTTCTCTTCGGGCGATGCCATCGCTCTCTCCTTTTCCGATTACTTGCGGGCGGACATTTTAACAGTGACAACTGTTGAGTGACAAGTGATTATACCAGTCTGCCGAGGGCTTCGGTGAATTCTCTCCCTCTGCCTGTGGGCCTATCTCAAGGGGCACGGGGAGGGCGGCGTTGCAGGATCGATGACCTGCTCCCTTCACGCCATAAACATTCCGCCGTTGATATTGAGAACATGCCCGGTGATATAGCGAGCTTCTTCCGACACCAGGAAACGCACTCCAGTGGCAATTTCCGCGTCGGTTCCCATGCGGCCGATGGGGATAATGCTCAACATCTTTTCCTTGATCTCCGGGGGCAGGTTCTCCGTCATCGGAGTGGCGATGAAACCCGGCGCCACCGCGTTCACGGTAATGTTCCGGCGCGCCACTTCCGCCGCCACGCCTTTCGTCAAGCCGATGATCCCTGCCTTCGAGGAAATGTAGTTGGCCTGGCCGACGTTTCCGGCCTGCGCGACCACGGAAGCAATACTGACGATGCGCCCGTAACGCTGGCGAACCATGCTGGGCAGAACCGCTTGGATGCAGTAGAACGCCCCATCCAAGTTCGTTTTCAGCACCGCTTGCCAATCCTCGACCTTCATTCGCATGACAAGACTGTCGCGGGTGATGCCCGCGTTGTTTACCAGGATGTCGATCTTCTCCCAGGTTTCCAAGGCTTGGTCTACCACCTTGCGGACGGCCTCACGGTCGGTCACATCCACGACTAAGCGAATCGCTTTCCCGCCTTGCGCCTCGATCTCTTTGACAACTTCATCGAGTTTGGCCTCGCGCATATCCGTCAGGACAATGCGGGCGCCGCCTTGCGCAAGGTTGAGAGCTATAGCCCTTCCAATCCCTTGCGCGCTTCCCGTCACCAACGCCACTTTTCCTTCAAGATCAAACATGGCTCTCACCTGCTTTCCGATTTGTGGACATCGACCTTACACCTAGAACACACAGCGCGGCAAAACCGCAATCAAAATGCAGATTCTTCGCTTCGCTCAGAAAGACATGTCATCCTGTGCGAAGCGAAGGATCTGCTTTTCTTCGCGCGTCGCGGTGGGGCGGAAGCCAGCCACGGTGGCTGACAGGGGGGGCCACTGCGGCCCGCCCTACGCGCCCAGCCGCGCCAGCACTTCGTTCAATGTAGCCCTGTCTTCAATTCGTAAGCATTCGGCTTGCGGATCGATTTGCCGGAGCAATCCTGAAAGTACTTTTCCGGGTCCGACCTCTATAAAGCAATCTACGTTCTGGCCTCGCAGAACCCGCATCGCCTGTTCCCACCGCACCGGCGCAGTGACCTGGCGTTTCAGCCCCTCGCGCACCCGATCCGCCGAGCAAGCCAACTCCGCGTCCACATTGTTTGCTAAAGGGATCTTCGGGTCGCTGATTGCCGCGCCATCGAGGTCTTTCTCCAGCCGCTCCTGGGCAGGTTTCATCAAGGCGCAATGAAACGGCGCGCTGACATTCAACATAATGGCGCGCTTGGCGCCCCGCCCTCGGGCCAGCGCAACGGCTCGCTCCACAGCTCCCCTGTGCCCGGAGATCACGACTTGCCCCGGGCAGTTAAAATTGGCGGGCGAAACCACTTCCCCCTGCGCCGCCTCGCGGCAGACCTCTTCAACTCGAGACGCCTCCATACCCAGCAGCGCCGCCATGGCCCCTTGGCCAACCGGCACGGCCTCCTGCATATATTGGCCGCGCTTGCGCACCAAACAGACCGCCTCCTCCAGCAGGAGACTGCCGGCAGCTACCAGGGCCGAGTATTCACCCAGACTGTGACCCGCTACAAAATCCGCGCGGATGCCTTTCTCGCTCAAAACCTCCGCCGCTGCCACCGACATGGCCAGAATCGCGGGCTGGGCGTTGGCAGTGAGTTGCAACTCTTCTGCGGACCCTTCGAAGCACAACTTGGAAAGCGCAAAACCCAGCGCCCGATCGGCAGCTTCAAAAACCCGCCGCGCGCGCGGAAACTCCTCCGCCAACTCGCGGCCATTGCCGGGATGCTGAGAACCTTGACCGGGGAAGAGGAATGCGATTTTTCGCGCCATGCTAAAAGGAGTCAGGAGTCAGAATAAAGCTATCAGCCTTCAGCTTTCAGCTATCAGCGAACGAGCGAAATCGGCTTGATTGCTGATAGCTGAAAGCTGAAGGCTGATAGCCAATTCATCCTGACTCCTGCTTTTTCACCACCGCATCAGCACCGCGCCCCAAGTGACGCCGGCGCCAAAGGCCGCCATCAAGACCAAATCGCCCCGCTTCAGGCGTCCGGTGCGGACGCACTCGTCGAGGCAAATCGGGATGGACGCCGAAGACGTATTGCCGATGCGGTCGATATTCGAGTAAACCTTCTCGCGCGCCACGCCCAACCGCTCGCGCACGGCCTCGGTAATGCGTTGGTTGGCCTGGTGGGGAACAAAGAGGTCGACTTGGTCCGCGCGAATTTGCGCCTTCTCGAGCACTCGCCTCGACACCTCCTCCATGTTTCGAACCGCCACCTTGAACAACTCGTTCCCGCGCATCTTGATGTAGTGGCCGCGCCCCGACACCGTCTCTGCCGAAGCCGGACACGCGGTGCCTCCGGCGGGAATGTACAGGTGGTCCGCATAGTGGCCTTCGGTGTGCAAGTCGGAAGCCAGGATTCCGGAGGGAGGAGCAACCGGAGCGAGTACGACCGCCGCCATTCCGTCTCCGAAAATCACGCAGGTTTCGCGGTCCTTGTAGTCGACGTAGCGCGAAAGCAACTCGGCGCCGATCACCAGCACGCGTTTACATTTCCCGGTGCGTATGAATTGTTCGGCCACCGTCATGCCAAACAGGAAGCCTGAACATGCCGCGGCGAGATCGAAGGCGCAGCACGAGCGCGCCCCGAGGTCACGCTGGATCAAGGCGGCGGTGGACGGCAGCGGCATATCGGGAGAGATGGTTGAGCAGATGATCAGGTCCAGGTCTTGAGGCGTTATGCCCGCCATCTCGAGAGCTTTTTTTGAGGCCTTTACGGAAAGGGTCGAGGTAGTGTCCTGAGGACCAGCCACGTGGCGTTCCTTGATGCCGGTCCGCTCCGTAATCCACCGGTCGGAGGTCTCAACCATCTTCTCGAGGTCGAAATTGGTGAGCACTTTCTCCGGCAGCGCAGATCCGGTCCCCAAAATTCCAGCCGCAAGCTCCATAGCACTCCCCTACGACGACACCTTCGCCGCTCGTAGCGTTCCGATCGTGGTGGCGGCCAAGTGGCGTTCGATCATTTCGTTTACCCTGCCCTCCGCAAATCCCGCCGCCACGCGAATGGCGTTTTTGATCGCGTTCGCGTTCGAGCCTCCGTGGCAAATAATGCATACGCCCCGCACTCCCAGCAGAGGGGCGCCGCCGTATTCCGAATAGTCCACACGTTTCTTGAACTTCTGGAAGGCGCGGCGGGACAGAACGTAACCAACCTTGGCGCGGACGGTACTCGAAAGCGCTTCTTTCAAGAGGCTCGAAATCGTCTCCACCAGGCCCTCACTGATCTTGAGCGCCACGTTGCCGATGAAGCCGTCGCAGACGATAACTTCCACGCGCCCGTTATAAAGGTCCCGCCCTTCCACGTTGCCGACAAAGTTGAAGGGAAGCTGTTTGAGCAGTCCGAAGGCTTCGCGGGTCAGGTCGTTCCCTTTGTGTTCTTCTTCGCCAATGGAGAGCAAGCCGATGCGGGGCCTCTCCAGACCAAAGATCACCCGGTAGTAAACCTCGCCCATCACGGCGAATTGCTGCAAGTGCTGAGGCTTGCAATCCACGTTGGCGCCCACGTCGAGCAGCACGGCAGCCGTCCCCTGGGAAGTAGGGAAGACAGCGGCCAGGGCCGGCCGGTCAACGCCGGCGAGGGTTCCGAGCACGATTTTCGCGGTCGTCATGACCGCGCCGGTGTTGCCGGCACTGATCAAGCCGTCCGCCTTATGCTCCCGCACCAGACGCGCTGCGACGCGGATGGAGGAGTCCCGCTTGCGGCGAAACGCTTTGGCCGCGGCATCCTCCATGGTCACCGCTTCGCTGGCATGGACCACTTCGATGGGAAGGCCGCGTGCGTCCCGGCGGGACAGTTCGTGCTTCAGAACGTCTTGTGGGCCTACCAGCAAGACCTCTGCGAGCTTCTCCCGCGCTGCCAGAACCGCTCCCTCAACCTCCGGCCCCGGCGCGGAGTCGGTACCCATGGCGTCAATAGCGATGCGTCGCATGAAACTCTTTGGAGTGCGGCAGCTTGCTGCCGCTTTTCTGCCGTGAACTTGCTCGCGCTTTAGCCGGTGCACGGCCAGCAAGCTGGCCTGAGCGAAAGCGGCAGCAAGCTGCCGCACTCCAGACTCGCGTGCCCCGAGGTTTGTCGCATCCCACCTTAGGCGGTTTCCTTCACCAGCATGACCTCTCGCCCGCGATAGTAACCGCAGTACGGGCAGGCTTGGTGAGGCATTTTCTTCTCGTGGCAGTGGGGGCACTCGGCCAGCGCTGGCGCTTCCAGGAAGTCGTGCGCTCGCCGGCGACTCGTGCGTGCCTTGGAATGTCGTCGTTTGGGGTTTGGCATAGTTATTCAACTCTCTTCAGCAATGAGGGCTGTCCTGATTTTCTCGTCGCGCCGGCCTTTACAGGCTGAGGAAAAAACCCTTCGGAATGTCATCCTGAGGAGCCGTAGGCGACGAAGGATCTCCGCAGTTCTTTGAAACAACAACTGCGGGGATTCCCCGATCTCTGGGGTCCGATGGACCCCATCGGGGTCCGCAAATCGGACTTCGCTTCGCTCAGAATGACAGTCTTTAAGAGTTCTTCCGTAACGGGTTTACGTCAACATCCGATCGTGGCACTGCCCCGCAAGCACGTGGCCGTTGCTACGTTCAATAACTGATTATATCTCGCCTAGCTTTTCTTTAGAGCAGAAAAGGGAGAGATCTCCGCTCTGGACGGGCAGCCGCATTTTTCGACGTTCAAGTTCGACCCACAGACGGGGCAAAGACCACGGCAATCCGTCTTGCAGATCACCTTCATGGGTACCGACAGGATTACTTGCTCTGTCACCACGTCCTCGAACTCGATTGCATCTCCAGAAAAGAAGCCAACCTCCAACTCGTCTTGAGGCAGCTCAACTTCCTCGGCGCGGGCAATGGTCGAAAGAGGCCGATAGAAAAGGTCGAAATCCTGCTCCACCGGAAGGGCCACCGGCCCCAGGCACCGGTCGCAACTAGCCGCCAAGTTCGTCCCCAGGTGTCCCCGAACGCGGATCTCCTCGCCCCGCAGCTCCGCAATCGCATCCACCTTCAGAGGGGTAGCCTGCCGGAATTCGGCCCCATGGTAATCCAGGGCTTCCGGGGAGTAGGTCTTCGAAACCACAATCGGGTGAAGCTCCAACTCCTCCAGGGTAATGCGCACCACAACCTCCCAGGGGCGAATCCCCTAATTTATCGCCAGAGGTGCGGAGTTGTCAAGGAAAGCTCAGATGGTCAAGTACTTACGTTCCACGCTGGGCGCGGACGGCGCTCAAATGAAAGGCGATTTGAACACTATCACGATGCCACGGCTTCCTGGGCCTTCCGTTTTTTCATTGGCGCAATCTGGTCGTCAGCGTAGGTCTTGATTAACGTGCCTTGCCCAAGCCCACCGGCCTGAAGGCCTGGATCGCGTCGTCCCACTTGCCATTCAGGGCGTAAGCCTCGCCCAGACGGTAGTAATCGCGGGGATCGGGATTGGCGGATGTGGTCACGGCGGTGTTGATTTCCTGCTCGGCCTTCGCCAACTGACCGTGGCTCTTTGTCCATGGGAAAAGCCCACGCACACGTGCAGTGGCCGTGACCCGCTGGGGATTTGCATGGCGGCCAGCGTGGATTCTCGCATTCGCGAGAGTGAGCACTCCGGCACGCCACGAATCCCCTGCCCGCTGGGGGGTGCTAAAAGTAGAACTTCAAAGCTTGCTATACTGTTTTCAGATACGATATGTCTTAGCCCTGACTAAGATCACAATGAACCGAGTACCATGCGCATATGGAGCAAAAGCACTTCCAAACAGCTTGCAACCGTAAGTCCCTGAAATGCATACTCCGTTGTGATTGGCCGGAGGCCAAATTGGCAAAGAATCCTGAAAGCAGCATATGGTTTTCGGAATCCCTCCGGTTCCTTGTAGCAATCATTTACATTCAGGTCACACAAGAATCGGCGGGTGGCGCATCCCGACAAAAGGCGTCGGGGCGCATACGCCACCCACTGACCCACATTTAGGGCACTAGCTTTTATATGCACGTTCTTGCATATATGTGTCAAAATGCTACGTTTTGGGCCTGGTTTACTACTTCAATACCCACTTCAAGCCTCTGATTCCATTGCAATAATAATTTATTTTTACATTATTCTCAGCTTTTCCCACTCTCTCATTTTCTTTTGATAGCCTGGAAGATGGGGGATTGTCGCCGGGTGGCGCAGACGTGCCGTCCTTTGGCATGTGTGCGCCCCTCTGATGCCAAAGAGGCGCATACATCCCGACAAAAACCGTCAGGACGTATGCGCCACCCCTCGTGCCCCTACAGAAAGGAAACGAGACATGGAAGATTCAAATGCTAACCAGGCGACTAGCCAATCGCCCATCAGCAATCGTCACTCGCCAACGGCCAGGCGCTCCGGCGGCCCGCGCACCGCAGAGGGCAAGCGGCGCTCCTGCCAGAACGCCCGCAAGCACGGCCTCTACACGGACGAGCGGTTCTTGGAGGGCGCTGCAATAGAACTGGGCGACGACCCGCGGCAGTTCCAGCGCCTGCTGAAGGGTCTCGTTGAGGCGCGTCAGCCCGTGGGCGCCCTGGAAATGGCCCTGGTGGAAGGCATCGCTCTGCTGCTTTGCAAGCAGGCTCGGCTGGACCGCTCGGAACTGGCCGTGCAGGTCTCGAACCTGCACCACCACGATCTGGAGCGCCGCAAGTTGTCCATCCAGGTGGGGACCGTAAACAGCGACGCGGTGGAGCTGGAGGTGCGGGAAAAGGGCCTGCGCCGCTTCCTGGACTCGCCCGGGAAGTTCGAGCAGGTGCTGGGCCTGCTCACCAGCCTGATCGCGATGATCGATAAGAACGAATTCGGTTACGGGATGCGGGAAGCGCTGATCGCTCTGTACGGAAGCGA
>Ga0187888_1000535_pt1 | contig 40832 bp, 28 predicted proteins | sample June2016WEW_7_40_FD_132987 | JGI IMG/M metagenome (GOLD analysis project Ga0187888, IMG submission 132987) | Peatland microbial communities from SPRUCE experiment site at the Marcell Experimental Forest, Minnesota, USA - June2016WEW_7_40 | ecosystem: Environmental > Terrestrial > Soil > Wetlands...
GAGTACATGAAGCCGGTATGGTCCAAGCTCATCGAAGCCAAACTCAACACCGTCCTGGCGGGCGTTTGCTGGAACCAGATCGAACCGCAGGAAGGCAAGTTCGACTTCAGCGCGTTGGATGGCGTGATCCGGGATGCGCGGAGTCACCACCTGCGGCTCGCGCTTTTGTGGTTCGCAAGCTGGAAGAACGGTCTGTCCAGCTACTCGCCCGACTGGGTGAAGAGGGACTTCGAGCGGTTCCCGCGCGCCCAGATCGCAGAGGGTAAGAGCATCGAGCTGCTCAGCCCCTGGAGCGATGCGAACCGGGATGCCGATGCTCGGGCCTTTGCGGCCCTGATGCGGCACATCAAGGAAACGGATGGACGGCAGCACTCGGTCATCATGATCCAGGTGGAGAACGAAGTGGGCATGTCAGGGGACTCTCGAGACCGCTCGCCCTTGGCCAACACAGCTTACGCGGGGCCGGTTCCGAAAGAGTTGATGGACTACCTTCAGCAGCACAAGGATACTCTGATTCCGGAGTTCCGCCAGGTGTGGGCGGCCGCCGGTTTCAAGACATCCGGAACCTGGGAAGATGTGTTCGGCCACAACCCGGCGACCGAAGAGATCTTCATGGCCTGGGGCTATGCGCGCTACATCGGCCGGGTGGCCGAGGCGGGCAAAGCCGAATACCCGTTGCCGATGTACGTAAACGCCGCGCTGTCCAGAACGTCCTCCATCGCGGACGCGGCTGGGAAGGGAAACGAACCTGAAAGAAGAGGGTCTTTCGCCATCGGCGGCCCGATGGCCGACCTGATGGACGTCTGGAGAGCGGGGGGGCCGCGAATCGATATACTCTCGCCCGACGCTTACAGTGACAGGGACTTCGTGGCGTGGTGCGAAAGGTACAGCCGATCCGGCAACCCGCTGTTCATTCCCGAGAATATGGGTGGGCCGGACGGCGCAGCCAGGGTGCTCTACATCTTCGGGCGCCACGATGCGATCGGCTGGACGGTCATGGGACTCGAGGACCCGAGGATACCGCATCCCGACAACGATCTGATCGGCAGCTACGATCTGATCGCGCAAATGGCGCCGCTGATTGCGGAACACCAGGGCAAAGGGACAATGTCCGCGGTCCTGCTACGTAGCCCGAACGACCCGCCTCAGAAAATCCGGTTGGGAAATTATACGCTGGAGGTCGCGTTTTATCGCCAGCCAAGGATGTTCGGAGTGCCACCGCCGCCGGAACCTCCGCCCCCTGCGGCGGCAATCTTCATTGCGACGGGTCCGGACGAATACTTCGCGGCCGGCAGCGGCGTAACGGTCCGGTTTTCTCCGAACACGCCGGGGCCCCCGCGCGCCGGACTGGCGACCGTGGAAGAAGGCGCTTTTGTTAACGGCCGCTGGGTCCCCGGGCGCAGGCTCAACGGCGACGACAGCGATGAGGGGAACTACCTGATGCTGGAAAGGTCGGGATGCTGTTGGCCTCCGACAAGTACGAAGAGCATCCAGCGCTTCACACTGTACCGCTACCGCTGAGGCACTCGGGAACCGGCTGTTTGAGAATCTCGGGCGATCAATTTCGGCGCAGACAAGGATCTTGCAGGCGCGATTTCCAACTGAGTGTAGCCTTGAGATCTAGCCAGATATCAGAGAGGCACAGGCTAAAGATGGATGCCGACGGAGACGGCGTATAGCGCCAGTTCCAAACGATCTGTGACGTTCAGCGTAGTGAAAATGTTATGCAGATAGTTCTTTACCGTCTGCTCGGCGATCGACAGCTTCTCAGCGATGTCCTGGTTCCCGAGACCCTGCATGACCAGCGCCACGATTTCGCGCTCCCGCGGACTCAATTGTGAGCCATCTTGACTCGGAGACTCTCCGTGCCCTGACGCGTCTGCGGGCGCAACGAACTGGTGGATTACTGCCGCCGTCGTCTGCGGATCCAGCCACATCTCCCCGGCATGGACGTGACGGATACAACTGATCAGCGTTTCCATAATGGACTGTTTTGGGACGATTCCAAATGTCCCCCGTTTCAAGGTCTCGATGAACTCGTGCTGGTCGTCCGATGCGGTCAAAACGATCACCCGGGTTTTGGTTTGGGCCATCTCCAGTTGTTGCAAGGTAGCCAGCCCGTCGAGCCCAGGCATTCTGAGATCGAGCAGAAGTATATCCGGCTCAAATCGCTGAAGTACACCTAGCACCTCCAGCCCGTTCTCGGCCTGGGCGACAACTCTTAGGTCTTCCTCGGCGTCAAGCAACTTGCACAGACCGTCACGAAAGATAGGATGGCCGTCAGCCACTGCGATTCTGATTATGGGCGGGGGTCCACCTTCAACGGATGACTTGAGGCTGGCGACGGCACTTACTGACATGCTTTTCAAACCGCCTGGTCTCATTATTACGAGCGAACCAGCAGTTCTACAGTCCCGGATGTACCCTGAGGTACCAGGTATATACTAACTAATCGCGCCTTGCGGGGGCGAAGACGGCGTGAGGTACCGCCTGCTTGGCGATAGTACACGTAGAACGAAAACGTGCGGTCTGGTGTGTACAAACAATACCTGGAAGTCTAAAATAAACTCCAAAGGGATGGTAAGCGGGAAATCATCTGAGGGATCGGAGACTCATGCGACGTTGAAGTTCGTCTCGCTACCTGTAGTTCTTTTGGCATTGACTCGGTGGAGGAAGACGAGATGTTTACCGTTGGGGTAATCGGCGGGGTGGTTGCCGTGGTGCTGCTGTTCCACGAGCTGTCGCAGATTAAGAATATACTGTGCCAAATCCGCGATGAGGCGTACTTTGAGCGGACGGCACACCTTCTTGCCGTGGTCGATAAGGACTCTAACAGAAAGGCCCCCATAGCGCCGCGCGCAAGTCGTTGATGCGGTGCGCCCGCGAAACCTGCCTAAAAGGTTTACTTTTTGCGGCGGTTACAACCCAACAAGCAGCCTATCTTTCTGGCGCCTTGCATTTTGTTCGAGAGTGCGCACCGGCGGCAAAATCAGTCTTGGCAGTAAGGATGTTCCTCGGTCGCTGGCTCCGAGGGTGGGTAAGAACCTGATACCCGTCCCCTGCGTGCGTCCTGTAATGGAAGATATGAGAGCGAGTTATCGCCAATTCCATGAGTTCCCGTTCAAGCGAATATGCTGCCGGCTGGCCCGGCCTCCACGGAAAGTGACCTCTGACTCGATGGTATCCACATAGCACCGGTCCTTGGAGGTCAGGGAGGTGGTCTAGCGCTTGCGGATCTCATCCGTCACAAAGTTCGCAGTTTCGTGGCGAAACCCAGAATCATTTGACGCACCCGCTGCAAGAGCGCTTCCGCCGCGGCGGGAGTGTCCGCCGGGGGAGTTGCGGCGCTGCTTTTCAAAAGATTTGCGCCATTTTGCCGGGACAAGCGTGCCAGCACGTGGGCGGACGCTTAAAACTTTTTGGATGCCGTGGGGTTAACCAGGTTGTGAAACGGAATCTTGGTTTCTGTCTCGTGCTGATATGCCTCCAAGCAACCCCGGCCGCGACCCAGTGCTCCTCGGCTCCGGCGAGCTTGGGTCCCCTGTGCAACCAGCTCCAGGGCGATCTCGGCAGCTTCAGCACGGCGCTCACCACGGGATGGAACGGTGTCAAGACTCCAGTAGCCTTCGGCACCGAGGTGACTACAGCCGACTGCAATCGCGGGCCGGCGACCCTGCTTGCCCCCGGCACGTTCGCCCAAGTGTTGAGCCAACTGAACGCTTTTGCCCTGGTGGGCGTCCAGTCTGTCACCACCTGCATTGGGTTCCCGCTGCTGTATCAGCCGTTCTACCAGTACAATAACGACCCGCAGGATTACGCCCAGGTCGTGGCTTTCTACCAGAACTTCGTGTCGGAAGCCCACCAGCGAGGTTTGAAAGTGGTGATCGAAACATCGGTGCTGTTCCCCAGCATTGCCACCGATCTGCCGCTGACGCAGTATTACGCGACCCTGTCGGCGGCGCAAGTAACTGCCGGGCGGGGACAGAACGCGCTGACCATTGCGCAGCAGGTGCAGCCGGACTGGCTGAACCTGGGTTCCGAGCCTGATACGCAGGCCGCGCTGCTCGGGCTTTCGGCCGAATACACCCCGCAGGAGTATGCCACCGAAATCGCGACCATCACCAGTCAACTACGCGCCGCCGGGATTAACGGCAAGCCGCTGATCGGCGCCGGTATAGGTAATTGGCAGAGCGACGGGAGTTCGTATCTTCAGGCGCTGCTCGGCGCGGGCACGGATTACATCGACCTGCACGTCTATTCGGCCAACCTCGATCTTCTTCCGCTTGCAGTGACCTATCTGGACACGGCGCGCGCCGCCGGCAAGGGGGTGGGCATCTCCGAGGCGTGGCTGAAGAAGGTGACGGATACCCAGATGGAGGGAAGCGAATTTGCCATCATCCAGGCGCTCAGCAGCGATCCCTACGACAACTTCAGTTTCTGGGAGCCGCTCGATTCGGAGTTTCTGGGTGAGTTGGTCAAGCTGGCATACTGGAAGAACCTGTATTTCCTCTCGCCCTTCTCCGGTGAGTGGTTCTTCGCCTATCTCGACTACAGCCAGTTCGGCAATGCGACCGCCGGCCAGCAGACCGCCGCTCTGAACGCAGCGGCTTCGGCGGCCATGCGCGTTGGACAGTTGAGCGCTGTGGGGCAGTCTTACGCAGCGGCGATTGGACCGGCGAACTGGCCGGTAACGGTTTCGGCAGCGAGCGGCACAGCGCCGGTGGCACCAGGATCGATCGTGAGCATTTACGGTAGCAACCTCGCCTCCATCGGTGCAGCGGCGTCCGTACCGCTCCCATTCACGCTGGGCGGTTCTAGCGTCACTGTCACCGACAGTGCCGGCTCCCAAGCCGCAATGCCATTGTTTTACGCCGGGCCGCAGCAGATCAACGCACAGATTCCAGACGGAGTGAACACTGGCCCGGCGGTTCTGACGATCGCCGCGCCGTCGGGCGGAGTCCAGAGCACGGTGATGCTGTCAACCGTGGCACCCGGGTTGTTCTCCGCCAACGGCGATGGCAAGGGGGCCCCGGCGGCGCAGGTGGTCACCAACCATGCCGACGGCACGCAGACGTTCGGCTATGCTTTCGACTATCCGTGTGTTCCGGGAGCGTGCATCACAGCGCCGATCAATCTCGGCGGGCCGGGCGACCAAACGGCGTTGGTGCTCTATGGCACCGGCATTCGCAACCGCGCGGCGCTCTCCGATGTGATCGCGCGGATCGGCGACGTGTCGCTGCCGGCCGCTTATGCTGGCGCGGCGCCCACGTTTGTCGGCCTCGATCAGGTCAACGTACTGTTGCCGCAGAGTCTGGCAGGAAGCGGAACTGTGAATCTGAGCGTCTCGGTAGCCGGGACGGCTTCGAACGTGTTGACGGTGACCTTTCAGTAGCTTGCCAATCCCGGGGACGGGCGTCTCGTAGCTCGAATGCGAGGCCTTTCGGAACGACTTCCAGAGTTCGAATCATAGTGCTAAGACGCCAGGAGCCCCGATTCGTTGGCAGAAGCTTGCCTGTGCACTCCCTGCCGCACGGGTGGCGCTATTCTACCTGGCCGCTACCATGCACTCAGCGTCACCACGGTGGCGCGCCGGAGGTGGGCGGTGGAAAGGACGCTGCCAGCCGGTCAGCTACTCTCGGGCCGCGGCACGCGCAGGCCGAACACGTCGATAAAGCGCTGGCAGCAACCATAACAGCGATAGGTTTTCCAGTCCACGACCGCCAGCAGTTTCTCCAGAAGCGTCAGCCGATGGGCCGGGAAATAGGCCGGCGACCCACAGGACGGACAGCCAGACCGGCGGTCACTGGACTCCGCGGGCCTGGCGGGGGCTGCGGGGATGGCCGGTTGTTCCACCGGACGGTCTTCCGGGGGCGGCCCAACCATCTCGTCTGGGCCGAGGCTGTTGACCATGACTTGGAGCAGGCGCAACTCGGTGGACACGTGCCGCAAGTCGGATTGGCCGGGCGCGCAGCAGCAGCGTTGCACCAGGCGCAGGGCCGCCGATCTGACCATCTCCGGCGAAGGTTTCGAGACGTCATCGGTGCTGGCCGGCGGGGAATAGTCCGCGGGATCGAGTCCGGTCAGCATCTGATGGAGCAACAATCCAAAATCGCGCAGATCCGACGATTGAGTAGCTAGGTGCGACATGCCGTTCGGCCGAGGCAGGATCGGGCCGCGCGGTCCGACCGTGATTCGGGCTGGGGTCAGCGCGCCATAAGCGCGGCCGCCGCGGTGAAAAACGGCGGCGCCGGATGCAATCTCCTTGGCATAAGCCAAAGCCAAGGGTAACGGCAGCGGGCCCGAAGCCAGCACATCCGCCAGCAATCGCGTCCCGGCCGCAGGCGTGGCGCCATGCTCCGCCGGCGCGCCCCAATCGACCAAACTCCTGGCAGCCATCTCAGTTCACCGCCATCGCCCCAGCTTCGGGCTGATCGAGTGCCGTGGATTGGAGCGACTCGAGCGCCTCAATGACGCGCTCCACCAGGTCGCCGGTCTGGGCGTCCGCCGTGCGGGAAGATCCAAGGGTCGCGGCACGTTCCGTCAGTTGGTTCTCGATCCGCCGGATATCCGCCCCCACCAGATCCCGCGATTCCGACGCCTGCCCGGCGAGGGCGGCGACATTCCGTTCCAAACTGCCGAGCCAGTCCGCGACCGCGGCCAGGCTTTGCTCAAGTTGCGCAAAGCGCGCGGCGACCGACTCGAGGTCTGCCCCGGGGCGCGATCCGATTGGGTCGTTCAACGGTTGAACTTCCCGTTTGGCGCGGGCAGACTGCTTGTGCGTGGCCACCAGTTGCCCGCTGGCGCGGTGACCCGATTCCGCAGCCGCACACTGGGCTCCCGCCTGTTGCTGTCTGACCGCGACCGAATCACGCCGCAGAGCCGCAGCCGATTCAGCCTTACGCGCGGCCACCGCACGGAGTTTGAGATCGGAGATCTTCTTCTCGATCCGCCGACCGCTGGTTGCAGAATCCTTCGGAAACAGTTTTCGTCTCACTATCAGCAAGCGTAGCTGCGCTTTCGGCCCACAGCAAGTTACGCTGGTAACAGCGTTTGATGTCCGTACTCTCATTACTCCATGGAAGTTAGAGCGCGCATGCTAACCAAATGAGACGGCGCGTGTTAACCAAAGATGATGTTGCTGGATAGAGTGAATGTAAGGGGCACCACATCGCTATCCGGCACCGCCGGCACTGCGATGTGGAACTGGTATAGCCCGGCCGAATACGGCGCCAGGCCCGCGTATGGCACCTGCTGCGCCGGCGTTTGTACAAACAGAAACTGCAATGACTCGATGCGTCGACTGCTCGTGGGCGCGATCTCACCCGCCGGTGGGTTCGGACAACCAGCCCGAAGCTAATTCCGTAAATCACGATGGTCTCACCGGCCGCGCTGGGCGTGAACTGGCACCCGTGATCACGCCCGCCGGAAGAATATAGGTCCCATCGGCCAACTGTGGCGACACGCATTGGTGCGCGCCGATTTTGAACGACGGTGGAACGAGTAATCCCGGGTCGGATTCATTCACAGCGACGTCCACGGGCGTAGTGATCGTCTTCTTCGCGCCGAACGTCATTTACGACACTGCGTCGCTGGCGGATGCCACCGGCGATTTGAAAGCCGGGTTGAAGCACATGAAGAAGGAGCTGAAAGAGCAGTAGGCCGGGCCGGCCACTTGAGGCTCGCACAATACAGTAACGTCGCTTAGTCTTGCAGCCGTGGGCCTCATTCGGAGCCGATGCCGTCAAGGAGCGGTTCTTGAGTGGAGGCAACTGTCACCGTATTGAGCGAAGCCCAAATAAGTGTCCATGTGGGGCAGCAGATCCTGGCGTGCAGCCGTAGTGCGGCGAAGCAGATCGAAACTCGACAGCGGACTTCCACGTCGAACACCCAGGCGCCCTTCAGGGCGCCTCCCAACATCCGGCGGCGCCGTCCGCGGCGGAGACCGAAAAGGTTTATCATTTTAGCGGAGGAGCCTTATGAATAGCCGCTTTTTGCGGCATTGGGCGCGCTCTCTGGCGTATGCCGGTGTAGTTCTCTGCTCTTCTCCTATTGCCTCGCCGCAGTCTTCGGCGCCCTCCGCCGGGGATGAAAACGAGGTCAGGTTCAAGGCTGAAACCAACCTGGTGCTCGTGCCGGTGGTGGTGCGCGATTCCAAAGGGAACGTCGTCGGCAATCTGCGCAAAGAGGACTTTCAGCTCTTCGACAAAGGAAAGCCGCAGGTCATCACGAAGTTCGCGGTCGAGGAAACCTCCGGGCGAGTGGCCGAAGACAGGAGCCTTCCTGCCGGGAACACCGGACAGGGGAAGGCCGCGCCTGTGACCATCCCGGGCCATTTCATCGCGCTGGTGTTTGACGATCTGCACATGAAAAGCGGGCCAGGTAACGTAGGGGCCTTCGCCGACCTGGTTTACTCGCGCGACGCCGCCCTGCAGTTTCTCGACACGTTGCAGCCCGCCGACCGCGTGGCCATTTTTACGACATCGGGTGCGGTCACGCTTGATTTCACCTTCGACCGCGCAAAGCTCAAGGAAGCGCTGTTCAGGATTCGGCAGTCTTTCCCGCGCCCGCCGCTGCCGTCCCCATGCCAGACTCAGCAGGACATCGAGACGGAATCGCGAGCGGTTGTGATGCAGACCGGCGACATCGTGCGCCGCATGGCCAGCCTGCCGGGCCAGCGGACCGCAGTTCTGATTTCGTCTGGCCTGATCCTGGGGCAAGAAGGGGTTTGCCCATGGTCGCTCGAGCCGGAGACGATGCAGTTGATCGCCGATGCAGTCCGGTCCCGCGTCGTAATTAACGGCCTCGATGCGCGCGGTCTGGCGGTATCGGGCAACTACTCATTCCAGCAGTTTCAGTCTCAGGTGACCGACGGCACCGGCGGCCATTTCATTATGGACACCAACGACCTGAAGGGCGCAGTCCGCCGCCTCGCCGCCACGCCAAAGTACATTTATGTCCTGGGCTTCTCGCCGCCGATGTTGAAGCCGGATGGCAGCTTCCATGCGCTGACCGTAAAGCTGGCGAGCGGGCAGAAGCTCGACCTCCAGGCGCGCAAAGGGTACTTTGCGCCCGACGCGAAGGAACTGGCGCGCAGGCAGCATGCGCCGCTCGCGGCGGAGAAGGCGGGCGCGCTCCAGGTTGACGAGACGGCGACCAAGGAGATCGCCGAGGCGATTGGTATCGCACCCGCTACGAAGCTTGAGGCGCGTCCCGAAGCAGCGCTGGTTCCGGCGCCCGCGCCGGAACCGCCCAAAGCGTCCTCCGCCGCGCCGACGCGTACTGAAGAAATCGCCACGCATGACGAGCCGGTGACTTTCAAGGTGCAGAGCAACCTGGTCGAGGTCCCCGTTATCGTGCGCGATCGCCATGGGCATGCCGTGGGAAACCTCGGCAAAGACGACTTCCGCGTGTTCGACAAAGGCAAGCGGCAGGAGATCACAAAGTTTTCCGTCCAGCAGGCGGCCGCGCCGCAAGCACACGCTGCAAACGCCCACGCCAAAGGTGCCCCCGCTGAAGACGCCCACGCGCCCGGCATCTCCAATGGAGCCGCCGCGCCGCCGGTGTTTCCCAACCGCTTTGTCGCCTTCCTCTTCGACGATCTGCATATTCATTTCGAGGATTTGCCTCAAGTGCGGGCTGCAGTTGAGAGATATGTCCACTCGTCGCTCGGGCCGCAAGACCGCGTGGCTCTCTTTACGACCTCCGGCCGCATCGCCGTTGATTTCACCGGCAGCCCGGAGGCGTTCATCGGGCCGCTGCTGAAGATTGTGCCCAACCCCATCGCGGGACAGCCAGACGATTCCTGTGGCAGATATGTTAGCTATTATCAGGCGGTACAGATCGACCTACAGGTCGGCCTCCCCCCCTCCGGACCAGATGTTCTTGCCAAGAGCCTTGCGTTGAGGGTTGCCGTCGACGAATATGGATCCTCGGATCCACACGCGCAGGGAAATGGTTTCAATACCGCCGTGCAGTTTGCGCTCGATGCTTACACCAGCGGGCTGCAGGAGACGCGCGCGACGCTGGCGGCGCTTAAGATTGTCGTCCAGCGCATGGCGGCGATGCCCGGACAACGAAGTGTGGTTCTGATATCGCCCGGTTTCTTTGTCCCACCCGACCTCCAGAATGCAAGCTCCGATTTGATGGAACTCGCCATTCGATCCAAGGTGCTGATCAACACCATCGACGCGCGGGGCGTTTGGACCAATCCAGCCTTCGATGCCTGCCGGCCGGGCGCCCCCGCGAGTACAATCCAGGATGAGATTGCATTCAGACAAGTTGAATTTGAGGCCAACGCCGATGAACTCATCGCGCTGGCGGAGGGAACCGGCGGAACGGCAAACCGCAACAACGATTTCGATGGCGGCGTCCGGAACGCGGCGGCGGCGCCCGAGTACCTTTACGTGCTGGGCTTCGCGCCCCAGAACCTGAAGTTCGATGGCAGCTTCCATTCTCTGAAAGTGACGATGAACTCCGGTGAGAAGTTGAGCCTGCAGGTGCGCCGCGGGTACTGGGCGCCGAAACACGCCGAGGACCCACTGGCGGCTTCCAGGCAGGAGATCGAGGCCGCGGTGTTCTCGCGCGACGAGATCCACGATCTTCCCGTCGAGATGCATACGCAGGTGACAAGAAACGGCGATCTCGCTAAGCTGAACGTGCTGACCAGCGTGGACCTGAAGCTGATCCACCTTCGCAAGGCGGATGACCGGAACCGGAACGATCTGACCATGGTGGCCGCGGTGTTCGATACCAACGGCAATCTCATCGCCGGCAAGGAGAAGATCCTGCAGCTTCGCCTTCGCGACGAGACTGTGCAGGCGCTGGAACAAAGGCCTCCCGTCACCATCAATACGAACTTCGACGTGCACCCCGGCGCGTACCTGGTCCGGCTGGTGGTGCGCGACGCCGAAGCCCAAGAGCTTACGGCGGAAAATGCAGGCGTACAAATTCCATGACTTGGTGGAAGGAAGGTGAATCGTGCGCACGGCGGTTTTATTCGGAGTGACGCTGGTTGTGCTGTCCGGCGCTGCGGCCCAGACGCAGTCTGGCGAGACGTTCAAGGCGGGTGTGACCGCGATCCAGGTCCCCGTGGTGGTTCGCGACCGCAACGGCCACGTCGTGAGCAATCTCGGAAAGGACGACTTTCAACTGTTCGACAACGGAAAGCGGCAAGAGATCACCAGCTTCTCGGTGGAGAACCCCGGAAGTCAAATAGCCCCCGATAGATCGCTGCCCGATGGAAATGCTCCCGCGGCGCAGTCCGCGGGCGGAACGGGAATCGAGATTCCGACCCGCTTCATCACGTATCTCTTTGACGACGTCAACATCCGCGATTTCGGCGATCTGAAGCGCCTTCGCGATGCCGCCGCGCGGCAACTGGGCGCATTGCAGCCCGGCGATCGAGCGGCCATCTTCACGTCGTCATGCACTGTGGCACTCGATTTCACGAACGACCGGCCGAAGTTGCAGGACGCAGTATCGCGGCTGCAATTGCGTCCGCTGCCCGTGTGCCGCGTCGCGGCGACCCAGACACTCCAGGTGGAGTTGTTGAAAGCGGTCGTGAGCAAGATGTCCCGCCTGCCGGCGCGGCGGGATCTTATATTCGTCTCGTCTGGGTTCTTCATAGGGCCCCAGCGCCCTACCGAAGAAGCGGACCTGATTGAGGCTGCTATTCACGCCAAAGTGTCGATCAGCGCCGTTGACATCGGCGAGGCAACCGATTACATAGGCCGCGGCGCCGCCAGCGCCACGAGGTATACCGGCGTCGTAAGTTCCGGCGCCGACATGGCGCGGCTTGACAGTAATGCGAACCCATCGAATCCTATAGTGCTGGTCGACCTGGCGCACGGGACCGGCGGCACGTACGTAACCGGGAACGACTTCGACTTGAGCTTCCGCAAGCTGGCCACTCCGGAGAGTCACTATATACTGGGCTTTGTTCCTGCTGCCAAAGCGGACGGCCGTTTTCACCAACTAAAGGTCAAGCTGGAAAACTCGCGCAAGCTCACCGTCGAGGCGCGCAATGGGTACTACGCGACGCCGCCCTCCGAATGAGGCGGAGTCCGCAATTCGGCACAAGTGGTAATACTTTATCCGGCTTTTTCAACAGAGCGGTTCCCACCCACGAGCACAACATGACACGGTCGAAGACCTAGCGCGCCTTCAGACCCCAGTTGGTCCGCGCCGGTGCCCGCAAGACGGCGCTACCGCTCGAGATCGAGATTCTCGACCACGCCCGGCTCGTCGAGGAGTTGGATGGACGTCGCGGGGCCAAGGTCGGGATCCTTCCACGACGAGAGAGCCCAGACCACCTTCTTGTCCGGCGTCACCTCGAAAACCTGGATGGTGCCGGCCCACTCTTCCGTCTTGTTGTTTCCGGCGACCCAGTTGGTGACCACCGTATTGCCGTTTGCCAGCCGGATCGCGGCCTGTGTGTTGAATAGCTTGATGTTGGGGACATCCGCCTGCGTCAGTTCCCAGACCGTCTCTCCCTTCGCATTCACCTCGCGCACATAGCGTTGCGCGTCTCCGGAGATGAGCGTGTTGCCGTTCTTCAGGCGCAGCGCCTGCCAGGCGGACTTCGCCGCGACGGACCACACCACCTTGCCATCCAGGTCGTACTCGACGACCTTTCCCTCGCTCATGTGCGGGACCAGGATCGTCCCCGCCCTGGTCATTCGAATGTGCCGGAACTGACCGTGCGTGCCGGTGACTGTGGTGGGAATCGGGATTTCCTTCTCGATCTTGTTCGTGGCCGTGTTAATGATCATCGCCTTGGCCGGATTCCCGTTCTGCATGATTAGGACGCGGTCCTTCCCGATGGCCTGTACCGAATGCACCTCGGTTCCCTCGGGCGCGTCGTAGTTCCAGACTAGTTGCCTCTGCGGACTGACTTCCGCCGCGCCGGACATCCTCGAGAAGATGATGTTCCCATTGGAAAGCAAGGTGGCGTCGTCGAACTCCTGTATCCGGTCGGCCGGGGTCCTCAGCGGCATGGAGTATTGCCAGGTGACTTTGCCTCTGCGCACGACGAAGATGGACTGCTCCAAAGGCTTGCGCGTGTCCCATTCCCCGGCATAGAGGAACGGATGCTGCGCCGGCCCATTGCCAGGCAGAGCGGCCTGTTGTTCGGGGCCGGGAGCGGCTTGTGCGGGCGCGCCTCCCGGGGCTGCCATTACAGCCGAAGCGGCGCCGGCAGCCACCAGAGCCAGAGCCAAGACCGTGTGTTTCATCATGTCCGATTCGGTTCCTTTCCTTGACGCGCACCTCGCCGATCGAATGCCCAACGGGAACACGCCAGGTTCTATTTTAGATTTCCGAGTCCTGTTCACCGGGGGATTCCATTTCCTGGCTCCCGGTCTTCGATCAGATTACCACAGGTCGCCAACTTTTGATCTCCAAATTGCAGTTATTGGGAACGTTTTCTCCTGGTCCTGTCCTGACACTGCCAAACCCCAATTTCGCCCCGCGGCGCTCGCACGCCAAGGGGCAATCATCGGCAAGACCGGGGAGAAGGTGAACTGATGGTGGGCTCGTGCAGACTCGAACTGCAGACCTCCTGCGTGTCAAGCAGGCGCTCTAACCAACTGAGCTACGAGCCCCCAAACGCGCGCGGATTGGGCGCTACTAGGCAGCGCCAAATCCCAAACTACTGAAAACATAACCGGCGGCTACCAACTTCGCTACCGCATCGTGGTAGCACTCTAGCCAACTGAGCTACGGGCCTAAGAGGAAAAGGGCTGAAAGAGAGAGTATACCATGTGACTGAACCGCACCCACTCATTGCGGTGGGAGAGCCCACCCCGCGGAAACCAGTGGGGGCGTGCACCCATTCGCCAGCACGCTTATGGCGAGGGGCCCAGTGTATCAAAGACTTCGGCCCTCTGCAAAACACCGCGCCAGAAACACGTTGCCAGACCTCGGGGGTTGTGGGAAGTCCGCCTCGCTGCCGCGTTCGAGGAGGTGTGACTGGATTCTTGAAGTCCCACATACCGTTGCCGCCAGAGCGTAAAACACGAGCTTCGCGATCGGCGATAACGACCTCGACGGGATCGCGTTCACGTCCGCCTGGGCCTTACCAAATCCCCTCATCGTGGAAGCCTGGGTGTCAGCCGCTTTACAGGACCTGCAAAAATGCTGACAGGGTTTCTCTATAGAGAGTTTAGATGGCAATGGCAGCCTCCCGATGTCGGGTTTCTGGTTTGCCGCACTCTCGGACGATGCAGGTCGGGCGGACGATTGCAGTTCTCGGGTGGGCCCTGCGGAACGCCTTGATTTCCTTGGAAGTGGCCGGAAAGGGCTTAAGGCGCTTGCCGCAGATCGGCCGCTTGCCGCGCTCTTTGTCGATCACGAACATTGGTGAACCGCCAGGGCGCTGGTGTTTCGCGCCAAGAGCGAGCGAAGCCCCCATGCTTGATTACTTCTGAGGCGCGCGCAGCAGGGCCTCCTCGATGAGCCGCAGTTCACACGACCAGTCCATCAGCGCCCGGCACAGCCCCTCCACGTCCGGGTGCCCCGCCCGGAGTTGGGCTTCGACTGCTGCGATCTCGGCGCGGCAGCGGTCGATTCATGGGGCCGCCCTCTGGGACGACTCTGAGCAGGCTCTCAGGCGGAACCATGCCTACGCTTTGGAGCGATGAGGGCCGCAATTATTCCGCGCGGATGCGCCCTCTTCGGGCCACGCCTCAGCCCTTGCGCGTCGGCGAAATCAACCTCGCTTACATCTGCGAGCCTCGAACCTTCTGACTGGCATGAAGGGGCCATCAATACAAGTTAAATGGCCGCTTGGGGAAGCACACTTGCCGCAGATGCCGACACCACAGCTTGTCGGGTACTCGACAGCGGCTACGATTCTATCGTCCGAGGCAACCTTCCGCTCGATGTCAGCACAGGCAGCGATCATAGGCTCCGGCCCACAGTTGACGAATACGGACTCACTATGGAGCTCTCCGGCACCGACATATTGGCTCAGTAACTCCGCGGCGTTACCCTGGAAGCCAACGGTGCCATCATCCGTGGCGACCGCAACCGGGCCTAGACTCTCAAATTCCTGCAAACCAAATAGCTCAGCCCTTGTAGCCGCTCCTAACACGAACTCGACGGTGGCGAAGCTCCTAAGGACGTAACCGACCTCAAGAAGGGACGCGATTCCGGTCCCTCCACCTACGAGAATATACCGGCTAGCCCCGTCAACACCACGAAAGTGCCGCCCATACGGTCCACGCAAGAGAAGCTTCGAGCCACTAGCCACGCCAGCGAGATGCGAGGTAAGACAACCTACGGATTTGATTACAATGCTGCGCTCCTCTGAAGAAAAGACCGCGAACGGTTTCTCCCCGACGCCGGGGACGCAAAGGAAATAGTATCTTCCGGCAAGGTCGCCGGATTTGGGGGTCCCTGGTAACTGGTCAAGCGTCAATTCGTAGAGTCGGTCGCTATAATGCCGAATTCCTAACACCTGGCATTGGTGGTACTGCATAGTCACAGCGGTATCCGCCGAATCCGTGCCGACCGAACTGTATGGTGTATCAGAAGCCGAACACTTCTCAAGCTCCGCAAAATATTGACCGAATCTATAAGTGTCTAGACCGGTAAGAGCGCTGCCTACGCCAAAAACGTCAGCACCCGCATTTCTGAATTGGAGAACGTGCTCCGGAGTTCCTATCCCGCCCATGCCAATGATGATCGGCGTGGGCCCGATCGCGCTTCGGATCATCTGTACGGAGCGAAGGGCAAGCGGGCGGATCCCATTTCCCGACAATCCCCCTACTTTGTTCGACAAGATCGGAACGTCGCCTATGTCAACGACCGACGGGCCAAGTGTGTTTGTCACTGTGATTCCATAAGCGCCGGCGTTGATTGCTGCGGCCGCCGTGCGGCCAATTTGAGGGATAGTGGCTGACAGTTTAACGAATACCGGAACCTGCACGGCGTGGACCACTTCATGAGTAATCGCTGCGACCAGGTCCGCGTCTTGTCCAATCTCGATTCCGTAGCCGGCAGCATGGGGGCAGGACATGTTCAGCTCAAATCCATCAGCGACCGGCCGTAAGACATCCGCGGCAGCGACGAATTCCTTGGCACTGCCGCCAAAAACGGACACCAGCAGAAACTTATCATTGGGAACTGTGATTTCCTGTAGTTCCCGGCAGGCGACCTCTGCTCCTGGATTTGCTAGCCCGACGGCATTGATGTAGGATCCGAAGGAGTAACGGGCATATATGGGCTCACGATAGCCATGCCGAGGAACTATACTTATGCTCTTAGTCGTGATTACACCTAGCGGATCGACGGTTGAGAAGCATCTGTCGATCACGCTCGCCTTGACACATCGGATACCCGACGGTATAGCGAAACGTCCTCGGATCAACTTGGCGCCCAGTCGAAATGGACTTAGGAAAAACGATTTTGCGCTCCCGTACTTTGAATCGACTGGCGAATACGTAGTCATTGAATCTCCGAACAACAGTGGCTATGGTCTGCGGTCAGGCGCACCCGGCCAAGTTCGACACCACAAGTGCCGCTAGAGCGCGCGAGCAAGAAATCGACCGTGTGGAGGGAACGAATCGAGTCTTCCAGCGGTTCGGCGTGCCGACCCTGATACCTCCCCGAACCTTCGCCGTTATCCACGGATTCCAGGGCTTGCTGGATCTGCGGGTCGGGAATTGGCCACCGTGGCGCCCTGCGACAACGCGCCCTGCTTCCCAGCGATGTCGGAAGCTCGTCGTTCGGCACCACACCTCCATTCAAGATCTCAGCGGTCGGGTCTTCGGAACGCAGACACATGCTGCTGGAGCCACGCAGCGGACGCCCCGCGTGCTGGGTGGTTTCAGGTTATCCTCGGGCGAGACCTCTATCAAGGCATCGGAAGCATGCGCTCTTCGATGATACTTGACATCCCATCATAGAATAGAGCAGCATGCTAGTCAACGCTCCTGGCACCCAGTCCATCACGAACGCTATGCCTGACCCTCTGATGTCTCTTGAGGAACTGTTGACGGTCCGTCAACTCGCAAGACTGGCGGTTGTTACCCTGATGCAAGTGAGCGGCTGAAGGTCATCGCTTCTGTCTGTTTCCGTAGCGGCCCGCGGGATGGTGATCACGTTGAAACTTAGCCACACGTTTATCGAGCAGGTTCTGTCGTAGTTGTATCGGCTCCCCTTAATTGAGTCGTACGAGACGGGCGGCATTGCGGACCTTCTTAGCGACGATATTGATTTCACCTGTGAGCCAAGTGATTCACTTCCCTGGTATAAGGGCTCGCTGCTCTTCGAATGTCCTCCGAATGACAACGCGGACTCAGTTTTGAGTGACCCCATCGCTCATTGCGAACTTCTGTTCACTGCCACCGAACCCCAGGTCGATTTCGAGATTGCCATGCACCCGGACCTCGCCCAATCCTGGGGACGAATTCATGCTTTCAATGCGACCGTTCGAGTTGCAGGCCCCGGCCACTATATTCTCGCCAGGTCGCAAACTACTTTGGAACACACGGACAGAGTCGATTCATGGCGACGTAGGCGCGTTCGCCAAATACCGAGACCGCGGGTCTGAGAGAGCTGCGGTTGAATGTAGATGGGATGTGAGTTCACTTCGCGATCCGGTGATGTCGGGAACATTGCCCCAAGCGCAATGCTCGCGTCCGGGGCAAAAAAGGGGCGGCAAGGTCGGCTATCCGACAGCGGTCGTCCCCAGTCGACCGGTGTCGCGTTCCTGGTCGCCTACACAACAGACAAGAATCGGCATGGATTGCGGCAATGGCGGCAACACGAGGCCCCGGCACGGCTCCAGTGGAAACACATGAATCAGCACGGACGAAGGGAGCCATTGGACTGCCGGAAGTTCGGCCCGAGGTTGACTGACTGGTGGCGGACCTAGTGCCAATGGCGATCCGGATTCCGCGGGCCGTCGTTTGCCTTCTCTCGGCGCTGGCACATCACGGGCTAACCACCCAGGTTCCGCACGCTGTCGACATCGCGCTCCCCAGTCACGCGCAGGCTCCGAAGCTTGATAGCGTCCCTTTTCGGGTCTTTTGGTATCCCGACTCTTCTTTTAGCGACGGCGTCGAAGTGATCGCGGTTGACGATGTTCCCCTGAAGGTCTTTTCTCCGGAAAAAACGATCGCCGACTGCTTCAAGTACCGGAACAAGATTGGCCTGGACATTGCCATTGAGGCTCTGCGCGCTTACCGCGAACGCACACGAAAGCCGAACAGAGCGGCTCTGACAGAATTCGCTCAAATCAATCGCGTCCAGAAAGTCATGCGCCCGTACCTTGAGGCTGTACTGTGAGCGGACGCAATATCGGCGCCTCCGTCAGGCAACGCCTGCTCAACAAGTCGCGCACACAAGGCCCCCCGTTTCAGGAACTGCTTCAGTATTTCGCGATGGAGCGTTTCTTGTACCAGCTCGCAAAGTCGCCGTACGCTGGTCGGTTCGTTTTGAAGGGGGCCTTGTTGCTGACTGCCTGGCGGGCCCTCAATCGCGGCCTACCATGGACATCGACCTCGCCGGACGAATGAACAATCAGCTCGATCACATTAAAGAGATCGTCGCCAGAGTGTGCGAAGTCGATGTGGAACCCGATGGCATCGCATTCAACCGGACTTCAATCGAGGTCAGCCGGATCAAAGAGGACGCGGATTACGAGGGTGTTCGAGTCCAGTTCCACGCAACGCTCGCGAGAGCTCGAATTCCAATGCCACTCGATATCGGGTTCGGCGATGTCATTACTCCCGGACCCACGGACATTGAGTACCCAAGCTTGCTGGATTTCCCTGCGCCTGTGCTCCGCGCCTATCCCAAAGAGACGGTCGTTGCCGAGAAACTGGAAGCGCTGACGGCGCTCGGTCTCCTCAACAGCCGACTGAAAGACTTCTACGATCTCGCCCTCCTCTCCCGCATGTATCCTTTTGAGGGAGAACGTCTGGTGAAGGCGATCTCCGCGACCTTCCGTCACCGAAGAACCACCATTGAACCCGAACCCATTGGACTTACGCAGGCGTACTGCGATGATCCCGCGCGTGCTATCCAATGGCGCGCATTCGTGCGCCGTAATGGCTTACCTTTGCTCTTGCGAACAGCAAGCAGCCGGGCGCCGCGACATGCGTTATTGTAAGCGTTTACACCGGGCAGTAACGCAATCAGGAGATAGAGCCATGCGCGAGCCGCCAATCGAAAGGTGGAATCGTTTGCGATGCGGGCATCCGGGTGTAATTCTGCTTTTGCTCGGCGTCGCGTCTCTCGCCGGCGGGCAGACCGGCATTAAAGAGAAGAAGCCCGTCTTCGGTGGCGCATGCCGTCTATGTCCCTGGGGGGCGATGGCTGAAGTTGTGCAAGCCGCGATGAAGCCGTACGGATACGACGTGCAGATTTGCTACAACTGCAACGCCTCCGACGCTCCGCGGATTGTTAGTGAGGCCAGAATGCCGCCCCCGTACCAGCCCGATCCCGCCGTGCCCGAAATCCTCGCGCCGCGAAATGCGCCGGGCCTGGGTGCCGTGGATTTCGGCGCGGTGGCCATTCAATTCCTTCGCAACGCCTATCGCGGAACCGGAATATACGCCGGAGAAAAGCCCAGGACCAATCTGCGCCTGATCGCTAATATTCAGGACCCCAGTTATGTTCTGGTAGCGGCGAAGGCTGAGACTGGGATCGCGGACTTGTCGCAGATTCGCCAGAAACGCTGGCCGGTCCGCATTCTGACCGCCGGGATCGGCGGCGATGCTACGCTAATTCTTGCGCACTTCGGTCTCTCGCGACAGACGATCGAGGCTGCCGGCGGGCATGTCGGCGGTTCACCCGAAAATCGTGAAAAGTTCGATGTCGCTATCGGGGGAGGCGGCGGCATGACCGCAGCCCCGGAGTGGAGGATATGGACGGAGATCAGTCAGAAATTCGACCTCCACTTCATCGAACTTCCGGACGATCTGCTGGCGAAACTGGCGAAGGATGGCGAACAGGAGCGCGGCGTGATCCCCGCGGGGTTATACCGCGGCATCGAGCGGCCGATCCCGACGGTGGTGCGCACAGGCACGGCGATCTATGGCCGCGCGGACATGCCAGACGATTTTGCCTACATCGTGGCCAAAGCCATGGACGAACAGCAGCAGCTGCTGCAGTGGAGACACCTGAACTTCTCTTATAACGTTCACACGGTGTGGAACGGCTTCGAGGTTCCGCTGCACTCCGGGGCCGCCCGCTATTACAAAGAAAGGGGCTACATGAGGTAGTCCGAAATATATGAAAATCGCTTGTTCCTTCCTATTCGTTCTCGCCGCGGTGGCCCAAACGCCAACCGGCCAGCCCGTAAGCGCGACCATCGACGCCTCGAAAACTGGCGCCGCCATATCGCCTTATCTCTACGGCCAATTTGTCGAGCACGCCGGCAGCCTCGTCTACACCGGTCTCTGGAGCGAGATGCTCGACGATCGCAAGTTCTACAACCCGGTCGTACCGGCAACAGCGACGCCAGCGGACGCCGGACGCGCGGGGCGTGGGCCCGGGCGAGGGCGCGGGCCTGCCCGCCGATGGGTACCCATCGGCCCACCCGAGTCCATCGTCATGGATACGAAGAATCCATTCGTTGGCGATCATTCGCCGCTGATCAGACTGGAAGGCTCGGAACTTCGCGGCATCCGGCAGTCCGGTCTCAGCTTCGCGGGGGGCGCCACCTATAATGGGCGTATCCAATTGGCCGGGGACCCCACGGCAAAGGTCTCGGTTGGCATCATCTGGGACGCCAACAATCCCGAAGGTCGCCAGATGGTGTCTCTCGGTCCGCTGAGCACTTCATACAAGAAGTTCGCCTTCTCCTTCAAGGCGGGAAAGTCCGGCCCGGCGCAATTCGAAATCAGCGGCACGGGAACAGGTTCATTCCACGTCGGAGCGGTTTCCCTCATGCCCGCCGACAACGTCAACGGCTTCCGCCCCGACGCCATCGCCGCGCTCAAGAGCCTCCGCTCCGGAGTGTACCGATGGCCGGGCGGCAATTACGTTTCGGCGTTTGAATGGCGCAACGCCATTGGCGACCCAGACAAGCGCGCGCCCGAGATGGATCCCGTCTGGCACGCCCTGCAATCCAACGACGTCGGCACCGCAGAGTTCATGACCATGTGCAAGCTCCTCGGCGTGGAAGCTTACATCACTGTCGACGCTGGCTTCGGCGATGCATGGTCGGCCGGACAATACGTCGAATATGTCAATGGTGCTCCCACCACTCCGATGGGCAAACTGCGCGCCGCCAATGGCCATCCCGAGCCCTATCACGTGACGTTCTGGGGTATCGGCAACGAAATGTGGGGCAGCTATCAGTATGGATACATGCCGCTCGAGCAGTTCGAACATAAGCACAACCTGTTCGCCAAGGCAATGCGGAAGGCCGATGCCACCATCGTACTGATCGCCAGCGGCGCGATGCCGGACACCATGACCGGTTCCAAGGAGGCGCTGAAACTCGGCACGGATCTGGTGCCGAAGATCATGTCCCCCGCGGATTGGACCGGCAACCTGCTCAAGAATTGCTTCGATAACATCGACCTGATCAGCGAGCACTTTTACAATTACGGTGGCACGCACTTCGATCTCGCCCAGGGCAAACAAGTGCCGAACGATTCCAAGGAACCGATCACCGATTGGATGCGCCGTCCCGCCAACCACGTCCGCATCAAATACGAGACGTACAAAGAATACGAGAAGGTGCTGCCGGAACTCGCAGCCCATCCTAAGCCAATCAACATGGACGAATGGGCCTATGCCGGCAACGGGAAATATCCCACCTATCCGGCGTACGCCTGGGTTTTCCATGAAATGTTCCGCCATTCCGACATCTTCCAGATGGCGGGCCATACCTTCGCCACCTCATTGCTTGCTCGCAATGGAACGGCCGTGAAACTGAACGCCAACGGTCAGGTCTTCAAAATTTATCGCGACCACTTTGGCTCCATCCCGGTAGAAGTTTCTGGCAATTCGCCCCAGCCCAAAGTGACCGACCCGGTTGGCGGCGAACAGCCCGCTGTCAACGCCGGCAGCGCGACTTTCCCGTTGGACGTAGCCGCCGCTTGGACTGCGAACCGGCACACCCTCACCGTGGCGGTGCTGAATCCCACGGACGCCGATCAACCGCTCAAGCTGAACATCGCGAGCGCTTCGCTCGCGGGCAAAGGCACCTTGTGGAGACTTGCCCCGAGCGGCGACGACATCCAGAACCCGGTCATTACCAGTTCGCCCGTCGATTCCATCCCGGATTCACTCGTCCTGCCGCGCTACAGCATCAGCATCTACGAACTCGCTGCGAAGCAATAAGGAGACGGTTGCAGTGAAGAAAACTCTACTCGTCGCAATGATCGCGGCCGCGCTTTGCGCTGCCGAGACGCCGGCGCCAGTGAAGGTCGAGGGCGGCCTCGTGCAAGGCGCCGTCGAGGGCGGTCTAACGGTCTACCGGGGCATTCCGTTCGCGGCACCGCCGGTCGGCGATCTCCGCTGGCGCGCTCCCGAGCCCGCCGCGAAATGGGAAGGACTGCGGCAGGCCGTTAAATTCGGGCCCTCCTGTGTGCAGGGGATGAGACTCCCCGGAGCGAATCAGGGGCCCGAAACGAGCGAGGATTGCCTCTATTTGAATGTATGGACCCCGGCGAAGTCGCCGCATGACCGCATTCCTGTATTGGTTTGGATTTATGGCGGCGGGTTCAATGCGGGCGCTACCTCCGAACCGAACCACATCGGCGAAAAACTGGCTCAAAAGGGCGTGGTGCTAGTCAGCATTGCCTATCGCGTGGGGCAATTCGGATTTCTGGCGCATCCCGGTTTGAGCGCCGAGAGCCGGAATCATGTCTCAGGGAATTATGGTCTGCTCGACATGATCGCGGGCCTCCAGTGGGTGAGAAAGAATATCGACGCATTTGGCGGCGATCCCTATCGGGTAACCATTTTCGGCGAATCGGCCGGGGGAATCGCGGTGAGCATGCTGTGCGCATCGCCGTTAGCGAATGGGCTATTTCAAGGCGCCATTTCGCAGAGCGGCGGATCGTTCGGCCCTCCGCGGCGTACGACCTTTCCGGGCGAGAATCTGAAACGGCTTGCCGACGCGGAGCTGTCGGGCGAAGCGTACGCCAAAGCCGCGGGAGCCTCGTCGATTGCGGAACTGCGGAAGTTGCCCGCCGATAAACTTACGGCAGGCGGCCGCATTATGGGCTTGGCTTGGCCGATCATCGATGGGTGGGTGATTCCCGACGATCAATACAAACTCTACGAGGCCGGGCGCTACAACGACACGCCCATCCTGGTCGGCTACAACTCGGATGAGGGCGCGAGCTTCTCGCCTCCCAAGACCCCGGAGGAATATATCACGGCCGCGAAGGCGCGTTACGGCCCGTTCGCCGATAAACTGATCGCAGCTTATCCACCCGGTTCGGGGGCGGTTGCGAAGACCGCGCGCGACCTCACCCGCGACGCGGCTTTCGGCTGGCACACCTGGATCTGGGCGCGGATCGAGGCACAGACCGGAAAATCCAAAGTCTTCTATTACTGTTTCGATCAGCACCCCGAATATCCAGCCGATTCGCCACGGGTGGGGTACGGCTCGCCGCATGGCGCGGATGTGGCCTACGTTTTCCAACATCTCAACGCGTCGAATCCGCAGACGACGAAGTCGGACCTGGCGATCTCGGAGACTATGGCCACTTATTGGACCAACTTCGCCAAGCGCGGCGATCCGAACGGAGAAGGCGTTCCCGCGTGGCCTGCCTTCAGCGACGCCAAACCTGTGGTGATGTACTTCGGGCAGACGCCCCGCACCGGGCCGGTTCCCAGTGCCGAAGCGCTCAAGGTCCTGGATGCGTACTTCGCCTGGCGCCGGACTCCGGAAGGGGAGGCGTGGGCCAAGTAGATGACGACTATGAGGCGAGCAGCATTTTGCGCAGTTCGCCTTCCGGGTCATCTACCAAGCGGCAACTGTTGTCCCACACCATCGTCTGGCAGCGAGCCGGATCGGCCGGCGTCCACGCAAGCCCGGGTTGACTGGGATTGCCCGTACGCGCGAAGTTGACCCACGCGGTGGACATCCTCTTGGCTAATGCCTGCGCTTCGGGCGTGTTGCCGGTGCCTTGTTCGCAGCGCTTCGTGTTGTCGAAGCAGAAGGCGAGTTCGGCCGTGTGCCAGGCGCCGGCGTCCTCCAGCATGGGGGATTGCCAGGTGAAGTAATACTGATAGACCGGCGCTCCCTTCAGTTCGTATTTCATCCTGGCCATGCGCGCGACGTTGTTGCGCACCAGAAGGCCGCTCACACCGTAGGAAAGGGTGCGGATGCTTTTCTCCGGATGAGCCTTCTTCATGGCCGCGATCAGGGCGGATGCCTCGGCGTCGCCCATCGTGCCCGCCAGGGTGGCATGCCACTCCGCCTCCGTCGGCTTGGAAGACATGCGGTTCCCTTCCTCGCTCACCGAGCCAATCAACATCGGCACGTTCCTGGAGATATCGGGAGCGGCCTCATAGAAGGAACGCATGGTAATGACCTTGCCATCGAGGGTCGGTCCCATCCCGACTCGCGGCGTGGGTCCCGATGGTGCACCCATTCCGAGACCGCGGCCCATGGGCGGATTGATCTTGGCGGCGGCGGCGTTGGCGGCAGCGTTGAGTTTGGCCCATTCCATCTTTTGCAGCGAGGCCAGGTCGTTGGCTTGCAGTCCGAATTCTTTCATGAACTGCCTGGCCAGTTCCCGGGACTGCGCGGCGCTGGGAGGATTACCACCTCCGCCCGACTGCACCGACGCGCGATGGAACAGCCCTGCGGCCGAGGGCATGCCCATCAGGCAAGTGACCTTGGAGCCGCCGCCCGATTGGCCGTAGATCATCACGAAGTCGGGGTCGCCGCCGAAATTCGCGATATTTGCGCGGACCCAGCGAAGTGCCGCCACCAGGTTGGTCATTCCAACGTTGACCGAATCGGCATATGCCGATCCGCCAATATCGGACACATCGAAAAATCCGAGCACGTTCAAACGGTGATTGACAGTCACCGAAACAGCATCGTGATGTCGGGCTAACTGCGCACCTTCCTGCGAGGGCAGTTCATAGGAGGAGCCGAAGGTAAAACCGCCGCCGTGAAAATAGACCAACACTGGGCGCTTGCCGGTCAAGGAGGGCGTCCAGACATTCAGCTTAAGCATGTCTTCGCTCATGTAGCCGTCGTCCCAATCCTGCAGGAAGGATTGCTCGATCTCCGTGTAGTCGTGCAGACGCTGGGGGCAATTGGCCCCGTAAATCAGAGCGGGATACTCGCCATCCCACGGCTTAGGAGGTTTGGCAGGCAACCACCGGTTCTCGCCGCCCGTATCCTGCCCGTAGGGTATTCCCTTAAAGTGAGGACGCCGGCGTCGACATATCCGCGCACCTTGCCATATTGAGTCTTTGCCACCGCTGAACGCGGTATGGAGCAGCCGCCGGGAGACGGTGCGCGGCGGTCTTGGTGCTGTCGGACGCGCGGGCCGGGCGAGCCAGTGCCGCTGCCATCCCCGCGGTCGCTGGCAGGAGCAGCGCCTCGCGGCGATTGAGTGTCGTGTTGTTCCCGGAATTCGATTAGGACATTGCGCCTCCTTTCAAGGCAGAAGACTGTCTCGCGGGCTAACCGCCGCCACGACCATCGGGCGCTCCTCAATGATGTTATTCTCTAACACAATCGAGCCGACGCGATGATTCCGTGCGAGCACGTGACGGACCTCATTGTATATGTTTGTCGAGCCTATCGCGATCGAATCGACTCCCGCCAGCCGGGCCATCGAAGCGTGGAGCGGAGCCGGATCTTCGTGGAGGCAGCCGCAATCCCGATTACGTCGAACTTGCCGTTTTTCAGATACTCTGAATTCGGAACTGGAGTCAATTGCATGAATCGATATCGCATTGCGTTCGCTCACGCCTCACTGGCAGTTGGCCTGATCTCCGCACCACTTCTGCATGGCCAGCATGCAACGCCTACCCCAAAGACCATCGCCGAGACCGACTGCACGGCGGAGAAACTCGGGTCCGCGATCCCCGCCGGCTCCATCGGCGAGCCGGTCTCGGCGGTAACTCTCAATGCTCCACAGTGGCACGCGGAAGCCGGCGGCGCACCGGCCTATTGCAGCATCGAGGGGAGTATGGCGCCGGTGGACAAGGCGGCCCCAATCATCCGCTTCGGAGTCGCGCTCCCGGCGTTGTGGACATTGCGGGCGGCTCAGCTCGGAGGAGGCGGAATGAACGGAATGATTCCGCGATTGACCGGCGGCGTCGGCCGTGGAGGCCCGTCTCTGCTTCAGTTGGGTTTCGCCACATACGGCAGCGACTCGGGACACCAGATGACCTTTGGGATGCTTGGCGGCGCTGCGCGAGGTCGCGCTCCCACGGGTCAAGCTCCCCGAGGTGGAATGCCCGTGAGCTTCGGCGCCCCGAATCCCGCCACGGACGGGTGGGCGCTCAACAACGAAGCTGTCGCCAACCTTGGCTACATGCAGCTCAAAAAGACGCACGACGCGGCCATGGTGCTGATCCAGCGAATGTTCGGCGCGCGTCCGCGTTTCAATTACTTCTTCGGCAACTCGCAGGGAGGGCGTGAAGCTCTCACGGTGGTGCAGCGCTACCCTGCCGACTACGACGGTGTTTCTGCCGAGGTGCCGATCGTCAACTTCTCGACTCTCATGCTTGCGCCCGAATTGATCCGCATCCAGGAGAAACCGCTGGCGAATTGGGTGACGCCCGCCAAGGTGAATGCCATTCGCGGCGAGTTTATGAGGCAATGCGACAAGCTGGATGGACTCGCGGATGGCGTGATCAATAACTACATGGCGTGCCGCGCCATCTTCGATGTCAAGCAGGGCGCGCCGAATCGCCACCCCTGGGCTGCCAAGCGGTGTCCCAACAACATCGATCCGAACCCGCAGGACAGCAGCGCCGCGGCCTGCCTCACCGACGGGCAGATCGCGACGCTCGAGCTCACCTACTCGCATTACGTGTTTGCCACGCCGCTCGCGAATGGTGTTAAGACCTTCGGAATGTGGGTTCCGAACACCGACCCCTCCGGCAGTGGTCTCATCGTCAACACACGCTACCGCGGCCAGGAGGGCGCGGCGGAAAACGCACGCGTGCACAGCCACCTGGGTGTGCTGGGCGTGGTCGGATTTCTGATGCGCGACCTCAGTGCGAATCCGCTGGACTACATCGAGGGCGGTCCGCTGAACAAACGCCGCGTGGAACTCTCGGCGATCCTCGATTCCACCAATCCCGATTTGAACGCATTCCAGAAGCGGGGCGGTAAGCTAATTGTCGTCATCGGCACCAACGATACTCTTGCCTCGCCCGGCGCGCAATTGGACTACTATCAATCGGTACTGGACACGGTGGGCCGGCCGGCGGTGGACTCGTTCGCCCGCTTCTTCGTGCTGCCTCAGACCGACCACGGACTGAATGGCCGAACCTACAACGTCGATGGCGACGGCAAAGAAGTAGCGGCCCAGCCGATTCCGAATAGCTACGATCGTCTCGGCCTGATCATGGACTGGGTGGAGAAAGGGAAAGCGCCGGGCAAATCCGTCACGGCGTCGGCGGGAGAACGCAGCATGCGGATGTGCTCGTATCCGGAATATCCGAAGTATGCCGGTGGGCCGGCCGGAGTTGCAAGCTCCTACGCCTGCTCACCGAATTAGATCGATGTTGGACTTTCCAGGAGGTTTCATAAACAATGAGAAAAACTCTTCCCGTTGGGTCTCGGGTGCTCGTGGCCTGCGCGATCTTTCTTTTTGCCGGATTGCTCGCGGCTCAGCCTGCCGGGACGGGCGCGCCGCCAAGGGGACGCGCTATGCCGCCGGCGCCAAAAGTGGGTGTATGCCCACTTCCGATCCTTCCGGCGTTGCCCGCCTACACCGACGAGACCTTTTTCGCAAGAGCTGATGTCCCGCACGGGAAGATCGAACAGGCCAACTACAAGAACTACGCCGGCGAGGACAAACGCATGCATGTATACCTGCCGCCGGATTACGCCAGCAATACCGGCGCCCGATACCCTGTGCTTTACTTGAACCACGGCGGCGGAGACGACGACTCCAAATGGAGCAGTGAAGACCGCAACGGCGGCTATGCCGGCGACATTCTCGATAACATGATCTCCGCCGGCAAGGCGAAGCCGATGATCATTGTCATGCCGAATACGCGAGGCTGCGCGACGTTCGATCCTTCGCCCATCGGTATCGACGACAAGTGCTCGCAGGAGTACTTGAAGGACATCATACCCTATGTCGACAGCCACTATCGCACCAGGGCGAGCCGGGATTATCGGGCGTTGGCGGGCCTCTCGATGGGTGGCATGGTGGTGATCCACACCGGTTTTCCACACCTCGATACCTTCAGTGAGCTTTACATCTACAGCTCCGGTCACATCAGCGAGGCCACGCTGAAGAGATTCGACGAGTATTACGGCGCTATATTGCAGGATCCAGCCACCAATGACAGGTTCCGCGTGCCGCTCTACATGGCCGCCGGCGAAACCGACATCGCGCTGAAGAACGGCCAAAAGGATCTCGCGCTGTTCGATCGGTACGGGTTGCGCAATTTCTGGGTGCTCAGCAGCGGCGGCCACGAGTGGGCCAACTGGCGCAGGTATCTTAATCAGACTGCGCAGATTATGTTCCCGGATTGCCCGGCGAAATAGCGGAACAATTGCCAAGCAGAGCAATCGGCGGCAGTAAGCGCCGGATTAAAATAGGTGATATATGAAGCCGCTTCTCGCTTTTGGCCTGGGTCTGCTCGCACCCATCTTGGCCGCGGCGCAGTCCACCCCGGTGCTGGCCGTCGATGCCGCGTCCAATGTTCACGCCATCAGCCCCTATATTTACGGCATTAATGAATGGTCGGACAACGGGCTGCTGGAGATGATGCGCGTACCCCTGCTGCGCTGGGGCGGGGAGGATGCCACCAGCTTTAATTGGCGGAATAGCGTCAAGAACAATACCGGCGACAATCCGTGGTGCTTTGAAAATTATTCCGTCAGCCCCGGTTTCGACGCGTTTCAGAACGCCAACCTGGCGGCGGGTACGGTGAGCATGGGAACGGTCTCGCTGATGGACTGGTTGCCGAAATCCGCGGGCGAATGCAGTTTCAGCGTGAAAAAATACGGCGCGCAGCAAGCCACCAACCCCGACAATAGCGACTGTGGCAACGGCGTGCTTTTGAACGGCAGTCAGATTGTGAACGATCCCAACGATGCCTACATTCCCATTACGCCGGCCTTCTCCCAGCAGTGGCTGAGCCAGCTCTTGTCCACTTACGGCCCCGCCAGCACGGGCGGCGTCCGCGTCTGGCAGATGGATAACGAGCCCGAATGGTGGTACGGGGTGCACATCGATGTTTATCAGCAAGCCGCCAGTTATGACGACATGATGGCGCGCAATCTGAAGTGGGCCCAGGCGGTGAAGGCCATCGATCCCACCGCTCTGGTCAGCGGCCCCGTGCCCGGCGGCATCGGGCTCATTTAGAATTCACAAAGGAAATCAACATGCAAAACTCGCGCATGAAACATCAGACAGGCTTTGCTTCCTGCTGCCTGATGTTTCTCACAATGACCTCTCCGGCGGCTTCCGCCCCGGCATCGCGCCATATTGACTTCGATGTAGCACGTGCCGCCAAACCGCTCGATCGGTTCTTCGACCTGTCGGTGGGCTCCGACTATCCGGGCACACTCATTCGCGACGACTGCCAGGCGCAGCTCAAGACTGCGGTCGATGAACTCGGCTTCCGCTACATTCGTTTCCACGCGATCTTCCACGACGTACTGGGAACGGTGCGGGTGGAAAACGGGAAGAGCGTTTACGACTGGACCAAAATCGACCAGCTCTACGACGATCTGCTCGCTCGCCACATCAAGCCGTTTGTCGAGCTGGGATTCACACCGGACGCCATGAAGACGTCCGACAACAAGATCTTCTATTGGCAGGGCAATACTTCGCATCCTGTGCCGGCGGCGTGGAAAGACCTTATCGACGCCTTCATTCACCACGTCGAAAAACGCTATGGCCAGGCTGAAGTGCGCGCATGGTTTTTCGAGGTGTGGAACGAACCCAATTTGTCCGGCTTCTGGGAAGGCGCCGACCAGAAAGCATACTTCGCACTGTACGATCTGACGGCAAACACCATCAAGGCGATCGATCCCAATTTGCGGGTTGGCGGCCCGTCGACGGCCGGCGCCGCGTGGGTGCCCGAATTCCTCGATCACGTAGCGCAGAGCGGCGCCGCGGTGGACTTCATCACGACCCATACCTATGGGGTTGACGGTGGTTTCCTGGACGAGAACGGCAAGGAAGACACAAAGCTCTCTCCGTCCCCGGACGCCATCGTCGGCGACGTGCGGAGGGTTCGCGAGCAGATCCAGGCATCGAAGTATCCCAACCTGCCCCTCTACTTCACGGAGTGGAGCACGAGCTACACTCCGCGCGACCTGGTGCACGACTCGTACATCAGCGCGCCTTACATTCTCAGCAAGCTCAAGGCCAGCCAGGGCTTGCTGCAAGGCATGAGCTACTGGACTTACACCGATCTTTTCGAGGAGCCGGGGCCGCCGCCCACGCCGTTCCACGGCGGGTTCGGGCTGTTGAATCGCGAGGGTATCCGCAAACCCGCGTACTTTGCCTACAAGTATCTCCATGCCGTGCGGGGCAACGAGATTCCGGTTGAGGATGGGCAAGTTTTCGCCGCGGTGGACAACGGCGGCGTTTCAGCCGTTATCTGGGACTTCCAGCAGCCGCAGCAGAAAGTCAGCAATCGGCCGTTTTACAGCCGCCTTGTTCCCGCGGCGCCGGCGCCATCCGTGGAGTTGAGTATCAGTCATCTGAAGTCCGGCAGCTATAAACTGACGGTTCACCGTACCGGCTACCGCGCCAATGACGCGTATTCGGCCTACATCGACCTGGGCGCGCCCAAGGACTTGAGCCCGGCGCAACTCGAACGATTGAAGAATCTGACACGCGATGTACCGGAGACGGACCGCGTCGTGGAGGTCGGAAAGGGCGGATCGTACGAGTTGTCACTGCCGATGCACAGCAATGATGTCGTGCTCGTCACGTTGGAAAAACTCGGCAAGTGAGCCCTTGCGGTTACAGCACACCCTTCACGTGCGGGGTGCTACCCACTGGTTGTCCGCCGCCGACGCTGATCTCCACCTTGCCTTTTGGCAAATCTTCTGGCGCAAGAGTGAACTTCACCTCGCGGCGCTCGCCCGCGCCCAAGTGAATCCGCTGGAATCCGCGCAGGGTGCGAATCGGCGCCTCCTCCTCCGATCCGCCGCTCATGTAAAGCTGAACCACTTCGTCACCTTCCCGCGACGACGAATTCTTCACCGTCGCGCGGATTTCGGCGCCACTCGCGGTGCGCTTCGCGCTCAGGCCCGAATACGCAAAAGTCGAATAGCTTAGCCCGAAGCCGAACGGGTACAGCGGTTCGCCTTTGAAGTAACGGTAAGTGCGGCCCTTCATGGAGTAATCGCTAAACGCTGGTACCTGGTCAAGACTCTTGTAGAACGTTACTGGGAGACGCCCCGCCGGGTTATTGACACCGGCCAGAGTCTCCGCAATCGCCGTGCCGGTCTCCTCGCCGCCGTACCAGGCGGAAAGGACGGCGGTGGCGCCGGCCGCAGCGGAATCGATCGCGACGGCGCTGCCGCTTGTCAGAATCACGGCCACCGGCTTGCCGGTAGCGATCATGGCTTTCACGAGGCTTTCCTGCGGCTCTGGCAGGTCAATCGCGCTGCGGTCATGACCTTCTCCTTCCTGCGACCCGTTCAGACCGACGAAGACCAGCGCCACGTCGCAATCCTTCGCTGCTTTTTCTGCTTCGGCCAGCATCGCGGTAGCCGGCGGAACCCAGTTCAGTTCAGCGCCGCCTCCGGGACCGGCCTGTGTGTATTCCACCTTCACTGCGTACTTGCGTCCGCCTTCCAACTGCACGGGCGCGGGCCCGCCGCGTCGCGGGCCTTGCCCCTGCCCCGGTCCCAACCCGGCCGGGCGGGCGCCGCCGGGTCCACTCGGATTGACTTCTTTATCGTCAAGGAAGAGCTTGATTTTCCCCTCGCGGTTCCAGATGCCGGTGCGCGCGGAAATTACATAATCGCCAGTGGCCGGCGGAATCAGGGTGCCCGTCCAACGGACGGAGCACTTGTTCCCCCCGACGGCCGCAAGCACGGCGGGTTCCTCCATGTTGGCGTCGAAGTACAAGCGCGACTCCACGCGGCGAAGTTTCGGCTGGCCCTGGAATTCAGGATTGTCGAAGTACTCCGCGAGCAGACCTTCGCCCTTGCTGTCCGGAGGAACGAGCACATTTGAATCGACGATCGCCGGCGTGGTGTTCGTGTACGTGGCGCCAAGCGCGTACTGCACCTTGGCGCCGCCGAACTGCTGCCTGATGCCCTCAAGCGGTGTCACCTGCTTTGACGACATGCCGTTGTAGTTGCCCAGCAGGCCGATCGGATCGTTCGCCGACGGGCCAATCACCGCAATCTTCGTCAACGAGGGTTTCAGGGGCAGGAATCCGCCCTCGTTCTTCAGCAGCACGATGGCTTCGCGCTCCGCCAGGCGCGCCAGTTGACGATGCGCCTCTGAATCATTCTCGGAGTACGGAATCTTCGAGTAAAGGACGAGTTCTGGTGGGTCAAACATGCCCAGCCGGAATCGCGCTTCGAACAGCCGCTCAGCCGAACGGGTGATTTCGGCTTCCGTGATGTGACCGGCTTTGACTTCGTCGAGCAGGCTGTGATACTCGCCGCCGCAGGTGAGGTCCGTGCCGGCTTTGACGGCCGAAACGGCCGCTTCACCCTCAGTCGCAACGTATTTGTGACTACGGAAGATATCGCCGATGGCGCCGCAATCGCTCACGACATAGCCTTGGAATCCCCATTCATCCCGCAAACGCCTTTGCAACAGGTCGGTGCTGGCACAGCCCGGGACTCCATCCACGGAGTTGTACACGCACATCACGGAATCCGCTTTGCCCTCGGTCACCGCGGCCTTGAAGGCGGGAAGATACGTGTTCACCAGGTCATACTCGCTGACCTTCGCGTCGAAGGTGTGCCGCAGCGGCTCAGGACCGCTATGGACGGCATAGTGCTTGGGCGTGGCTACGACCTTCAAATAATGCGGATCGTCACCCTGCATGCCCTTCACGAATGCGACGCCCATTCGGCCGGTGAGGTACGGATCTTCGCCGTATGTTTCCTGCCCGCGTCCCCAACGGGGATCCCGGAAGATGTTGATGTTAGGCGACCAGTAGGTCAATCCGGCGGTGCGTCCGGGAGCGGCGCCGGGCGCGACTTCAGTCACGGGAGTGCCACGCTGAGCTTCGTTGAATTTGGCGCGTGCTTCGGTGGAAATCGCGTCGGCGATGCGATGGAGCAGGTCGGGATCCCAGGTGGCGCCAAGCCCGATGGCCTGTGGGAAAACGGTGGCGCGCCCTTGCGCCACGCCGTGCAGGGCTTCGTTCCACCAGTTATAGACAGGCACGCGGAGACGCGGAATCGACGGGGCGCTGTTTTGCATCTGGAGCACCTTCTCCTCCACCGTCATACGCGAGACGAGATCTGCCGCGCGACGTTCCGGCGTCAAGCTCGGATCCAGGTACGGAGCGTTGCCCGGCTGCTGTGCCGACAAGATGGCGGTCAGCGATAAGAACGAAATTGCAAGTGCATGGAGTCTCAATTCTCATGCTCCCGAAGGGTTGATCTTGAACACATACGCGTAATCGCATGGCGACTTTTCCGGCAGGTTGACCGTGACGCCGTCGGCGCTCCGCGACCATACGAGCTTGGATTCCGAACCCAGAAGTCCGATTTTGCCGATCTCGCCACTATAATGCGGGGAATCGGAAGCGAGCGATCGAATCATCAATTTTCCATCATCGGGCCAGGCCAGCGCGATCGCGTAGAGCGAGTCTCCCTTGGTCGTAAACCGGATATCGCCCGCGACAAATTGTGGGCCCCGGCCACCATACAGCGAACCGCCGCCCTTCGTCGGACCTTCCCCATAGATTTTCCAGGGCCGAGTCGAGTAAATCGCCTCACTGTTTACCGACATCCAGGCGCCGAATTTATCCAGGAATGCGAATTCATCGTCGTCGGGCCTGCCATGGCCAGGCAGGGGTATGTTCAGCAGCAGATTCCCGTTTTTGCTCACGACATCCACCAGAAGGTGAATCATGGATTGGGCCGTGCGATAGCGGTGATTCTCGTAGATGGACCGGCTATAATGCCATCCCCCAATGCAGGCGTCGGTTTGCCACGGATTCGATTCCACCACGTCCGACTGGCTCATTTCGAAATCGCGGACCAGGGTGCTCAGCACCGCGCGGGGAACATTTTTAATATTGAATACAGCGTCCAGTTTGCCGGCGTTCCCGCGGATGTTGGCGTTATAGTAGTACGCCATGATATGGGGTGTAAGCTCCGGCATGCCGAGCCATACGTTCAGCTCTCTGCCGGACGGCGCTCCGGCGTCAAACCACCAATCGAGGTTGTCGTCGAAATACAAGAGGTCCGGGTTGTACTTGTCAATCAAATCCTGCGTGCGCAACATGAATGTCTCGACTAACTCAGGACAGGGGTCGTCTTTGCCGTGGGGACGTCCGTTAAGTTGCTGGGGGGCCATGCCCTCCCACCATTTGCCTTTGCCATCCGCCTTGGTCAAAACGCCGTCGTAGGGCACGCCCTTTAGGGGACCAGTGGCATCGCTGCCGTAGCGGACCGGCATGAACTGCTTCCAAACCCTGCCAGGCGTGCCATGAACGGTGATTCCGAATTTGAGCCCATGGGCGCGGGCAATCCTCTCCCAGGCGCCGACGATATCCTTTCCCGGTCCGACTTTCACGCAGTTCCAAGGCTGGTATTTCGAGTCCCAGCAATCGAAGTTGTCATGGTGATTCGCCAGTGCGACGAAATACCTGGCTCCGACCTTGGCATAAAGCCGAATCAGTTCCTCGGGGTTCCAGTTCTCCGCCCGCCAGATATGACAGATGTCTTTGTAGCCGAATTGCGAGGGATGGCCGTAGGTTTTGACGTGGAAGTTATACTGAGCGCTGCCCTGAATGTACATGCCTCGGGCATACCAGTCCCCTTGCTCAGGAACGCATTGCGGGCTCCAATGAGCCCAGATGCCAAACTTCGCGTCGCGAAACCAGTCGGGGAACCGGTAGGCCCTGAGCGATTCCCAATTCGGCCGAAACGGACCCGAGATCGGGGCGCCGGCAAAATTGGCGTCCGAGTATGGGCCCTGCTGAGACAACGCCGACTTGGCGGCTGCAAGCAGACCTGCGCTGCCTGCGACGAATTTTCTTCGGCCGAGCTGCCCGATTCCACTCTTCATTGGCAGGGCACTCCTTTCTCCAGCAGCCTCATCCTAACACCATGGAAATGAAACACGGGATCATGCGCCGCCGACAACGGTGTACTCACGCTATGCTGGAGCGGCGGCTGGAACTTTGTGCCGTTGGGGTGGAGATTTCATGAGGAACTGTTACGTATCAGCGCGCCAAAACGTCAGGTGTGGTTTGCCGAAGCAACTTGCATTGTGCCTGGTCTTGGCAGCGGCCTGGTGCACTCGCTCTAGCGCCCAAAATCCTTCCGCACACTCGAGCTGGCCAGGGCCTGGACAACTCTTTGTAGGCTCCTGCTATCAGCCCGTCGATCGCTCCGCGGAACAGATCGATCGCGATATCTCCATAATGAGCGGCGCAGAATTCAATATCGTGCGCATGGGGGACCTGTCATGGGACTCATTCGAACCTTCGCACGGGAAATTCGAATTCGAGTGGTTCGACAAGATCATGGACACGATGCAGGCCAAGGGAATTAAGGTGATCCTGGACATTCCCGGCAGTCCGGCGCCGATCTGGCTGCATCGGGCATATCCCGGCGTCGATATCGTCAACGAGCATGGTGAGCGCCTGTCGCCCGCGGAGCGCTATATGGACGACATCGGCGATCCGGATTACGTGCGCGAAGCGGGAATTCTGGCCGACACACTGACCAAACGCTATGCCCACCATCCCACGCTAATCGCGGTGGGGTACGACAACGAGATCGGTAACGGGTTCATGTCATACTCGGAAGCCGACAGACGGCGTTTCATCGCCTGGCTTCGGAAAGAATATGGAACGATCGAGGCGCTGAATCAAGCCTGGGCAACACAGCGATGGTCGCGCCGATTGAACAGTTTCGACGATGTCGATCTGCCGCTCGCCAGCGGGCCTGGTCCTTCGGAACGCTACCTGGATCTTCATCGCTACTGGTCAGACGTTACGGTCGAGCGGCTGCAGGGACTCGAAGCGATTCGCCGGCGCAACATGCCGAATATTCCCTCGATCTCGAACCTCTGGGATACTGCACCGCGTAGAGGCTTCGATTATCTCGCCACGTACAAATCGTACGTCTCTTACGGCGCTGAAGGATTCTATCCCGGCGACCCGATGAGCGGCGCGCTAGGCGCGCTGATGACCAAAGGGGACCTGGCAACGCCGATTTGGTTCAACGAATTCACCGCAGGCGGCGGCGGTTACTACGGAACACCGGGCCGAAGCCGCATGTACGCCTATCTGGCGCTCATGATAGGCGCGCAGGGGATCCTAGCATGGACTTTCAACAGTCATCTGGGCGGGGAAGAGCAGGCGCTTTTCGGGCTGCTCGACCACGACGACACTCCCTCCTGGAAGGTCGACGAGTTCGCACGCATTGCTTCCGAATTCAAACAACTCTCAAAGTTCGGATTCCCACGATACACGCATCCTGAGGTTGCCATTGCCTATTCCTTCGATTCTTTTATCGACTCGCATCCTAACGGGCCTTCCAACACCACGCTCCAGTACTTCAGACCTTCCTATTCCGAGCAGGTACAGGGAGCCTTTGAGCCCCTGTTCCGCACCAATATCGACACTGCGATCATCCACATCGGGCATGACGGTCTCTCGTCCTACAAGCTGGTGGTCGTGCCGGCCGACTATGTAATGGACGCCGCCAGCGCGAAGGCGCTTCGGGATTACGTGAGCGGAGGCGGCACGGTTTTGATGACGGCGTTCTCGGCGAAAGTCGACGAGCACGGGCAATGGTTCGACACGCCGCTGCCTGGAAGATTGAGCGACGTTTTTGGACTAAAGACAAATGCCTTCTATCAAGTGGAATCGCCTTTGAAATACGAATTGGACGGTAGTTCCGTCGATTCCGGCGCGCATCACTATGAGGTGCTCGAACCTACGACGGCCAAGGTTCTTTCGCGATTCACGAATACCGCGGACCGCTCTCCCGCGGTGACGATCAACAACTTCGGTAAAGGGAATGCAATCTACTTGGCAATGGAATCGAGAGCTTCCGCGATTGCCCCCATTCTGAGTGTCTGCTACAAGCTGGCGGGCATCCGCGAAGGTCCGCAAACGCCGGACGGAGTTTATGCCAGGATTATCGATGGCCGAACACTTTACGTGAACACGACTCAACAGGAAAAGAGAATTCGGATTACAGGCGAAAGGAAGGGGATCATCAGTAATCGCGTGTACCAAGGGACCGTGATCCTGGGTCCGCAAGAAGCCGATCTGATTCCATGATCGATCGGCGCAGGATCGACTCTCGGGCTGCCCGCCTCGCCCAAGTTGCCTGGAGTTCAACCGAGGCCCGTCTGAGGCGGGAGGAACAAGGCTATGGCAGGCGAGCGAAAGCGGACCTACACGGCCGTTACTCTAAGTCGAGATACGACGCCAGTTCGATCCCGTTCCGCGCCGGTGCCGCTCGCGTTTCCGGTGCCGTCAGCGCATTCAACTCATGCTCGCGACTCTCTTTCAGCCGGGTGGGCGCCGCCCGTAACGACTCCTCGCAATACCCTGGATGGCACATTAATTCCGTGCTGCCGTCCGGAAGGAGCGCGAGCAGTTGCACCAGCTCCGCTGTGCGGAACCGGCCGGTGATCTGGAACCGTGCGAAATGATCGGTCGTCCGGCATCCGTGCCGTTCGAGTACGCGATGAAAACGGCGGCGCATCAGTCCCAACGCATCGCTGGTCATCCGTTTCAGCCGCGGAACGCCGGCACGAAGCGCATTCAGCGGAAAATCCGTGCTCATGGCACTCAGTTCTGGCTGGTCTCCGGGCTCTTGATCAATTCCGGGGGCAGATCCTAATCCCAGGTTGGTAAAACAATCTTGGGAGATTTGATTTTGACCGATTCCGAGATCGTCTTGGGTCTGCCCCAATACGAGATTACCGCGATAGAAAGAACTGGCGGCACGATTACGATATCGGCCCGGCATGCCGGGCCGATATCGTGCCCCCACTGCCATGGTTCTCGCCTGAGAAACAAAGGCTGGTGCCGGAGGTCCGTCCGGCATGATGACTGGGGCTTTCGCCACTGCGTGCTCTGCCTGGAATTACACAAGAGCCGCTGTCTGGATTGCGGCCGCTGGTTTCGCCAGCGCATTCCAGGCATTCAGCCCTTTCAGCGAGCCAGCGAAAGCTTCCAGGAGATGGTCTTTCAGCAACACCTGGACGGCATCAACCGAAGCTGTTTAGGGCGGCGGAAGGGCATCGGGGCAGCTACCGTCCAGAGATACTTCCTCCGTCGCCTGCAAAAGCGCGCTCGCCAGGATCATGCGCCTGCCTGCCCCAAGATCCTGGGCATCGACGAGCACTTCTTCACGCGCAAGAAGGGCTACGCCACCACCTTCTGCGATCTGAAGAACCATCGCATCTACGATGTCACGCTGGGCCGGTCGGAAGCCGCCTTGGAGTCGTATTTTCTTCGCCTTGAAGGTAAAGAGCGGGTCCGGATCGTCTGCATGGATCTGGCCGTGGTCTACCGCGCGATCACCAAAAAGCACTTTCCCAAAGCGGTGATCGTCGCCGACCGCTTCCATGTGATCCGCATTGTCAACCACCACTTCCTGGCCTGTTGGCGAGAGATCGATCCGATCGGGTCCAAGAACCGCGGCCTGATCTCCCTGATGCGCCGCCACCGCCACAACCTCAAACCCGAGCAGCAGGTCCGGCTGCTCAGCTACCTGGCCGAGCGGCCCGCCCTGGACCTCATCTACCGCTTCAAACAGCGGCTCTGCTATTTGCTGCTGAAGAAGCACAAAACGCGCCGGCAATGCCAAAAACTGGTCCCCCGTTTTCTGCGCGCCGTCGTCGAGTTGCGCCAGTCCGGACTGGCGCAACTCATAGTCCTCGGAGATACCCTCCATTCCTGGCAACAGGAGATCGCGCGCATGTGGCGTTTCACTCGCTCCAACGGTATCACCGAAGGTTTCCATAACAAAATGGAGACCCTCAGCCGGCAGGCGTACGGGTTCCGCAACTTCGAAAACTACAGACTTCGGGTGAAGGTGTTATGTTCTTAGGAGGTTTTGGGATTGGGGTTTGCCCCCGTTGTTGGCGTAGAGCCGGTCTCCGTTTGTAAGTTATTGAAAGGAATGGTCGGGGCGAGTGGATTCGAACCACCGACCTCCTGGTCCCGAACCAGGCGCTCTAGCCAGGCTGAGCCACGCCCCGATGTATCCAGTGTAACCGGTTGCGTGGTCTTCACACAAGCGTTGCGCCAAACCCGACGATCGCGACCACGATCCCCAGTTCTGCCTACCTCGAAGAGTGGCCTGCAGGAGCCTTACGGAGACTTTCCCAGTCCGGCCGCGCCGCGCAAAGTACAGCAGGAGGTCGGTAGGTCCCATCGGCTGCGCAAACTCAGCGACGAGCCAGCTGGTATGCCGTATTTTTGCCCAGCTCCGCAAGAGCGGCCGGGCTGCAGCCATCAACTTGGCCGGTTTGAGGACTACTCAGCGGAGCGCCGGGCGGCTGGATCTCCACTACTACGTCCCGCACCCCGAGCACTTCCAGTATGAAACCGGACTTTCTCTTGACAGAACCGGAGGCGGAGCGTACCATTCTTAAGAGTCGTTGCGGTCTGTCGGCAACGGCACTTGGGAAGCGGTGGTTTGTGGGGGACCCCGTATGACATTCCAGATCGGCGACAAGGTCGTCTATCCCAACCAGGGTGTTGGGATCATTGAGAACATCAGCGCTCGCTCCTTCGGATCCGCCTTCGAAAAGTACTACCTGCTCCGGCTTGGTTACAACAGTATTACGGTGCTGGTGCCGTTTTCCAACGCCGCCAATATCGGCCTGCGGCGGGTGAACAAGAATCGGGAGATCTCGCGTGTGCTCTCCTTCCTTTCCTACGGAGATTGCTCGATCCATCCGGATTGGAAGGTTCGTTGCAAAGAGAACACGGAGAAGATGCAAAGCGGCAGCCTGCTGCAGGCGGCGCAGGTGTTCAAAGCGCTGCTGCTTCTGCAGGCCGAGAAGCAGCTCTCATTCCGCGAGAAGAAGATGCTGGAGCGCGCGCGGCACATGCTGGTCTCGGAGATCTCGCTGGCACGCGGGGTTTCAGGGATGCACGCGGTCAACCTCCTGGAGCGGGCGGTTGCTAAGGCTGGCCTCAATCTGCCGCCGCCATCCTGAGGCGGGCCCTTTGAGCTACGCCTTTCCACTCGCACAAGCAAGCCCGGCGCGCGCTCGGGGCGGGTATCTGTGCCAACCGATGGTGCGATCCTAAAGAAGAGTTATGCGGAGATCCCTTCCATCGGGCGTGGTCCAAGGTCCACCGGCACCGCCCGCGGATTGGGGCGGCGGCAGCGGTCCGGAGGGGCGCGGGGCGGACCGGCGCGCGTCGTTCATCGGCCTGTTCGTATTGCTGGCCACCACCAGCATGGTATTCGCCGCCCTGAGCATGGCCTTTTGGATGCGCCACGGCACATCCGACGACTGGATCAGCATGCGCAAGCCGCCGCTGCTGTGGGTGAA
>Ga0187888_1000536_pt1 | contig 40817 bp, 30 predicted proteins | sample June2016WEW_7_40_FD_132987 | JGI IMG/M metagenome (GOLD analysis project Ga0187888, IMG submission 132987) | Peatland microbial communities from SPRUCE experiment site at the Marcell Experimental Forest, Minnesota, USA - June2016WEW_7_40 | ecosystem: Environmental > Terrestrial > Soil > Wetlands...
ATTTGGAAAGGAGGACACAGAGAAGCGTGGAAAGGAGAAGGGTTTTCACAGGCTCAGGGGAGGAGTGTTTGCAGCCGGAGGTGATCCACCTTGCCGGTGCCCAGTTTGGGAATATCCCGCGCGTATTTGATTTCGCGCGGGCGGTAGAGGTTGCTCAGGCCGCTGGCTTTGATGGCGGCGCGAAGTTCTTCCATGCTCAGGCGCTGGTCGTTGGCGACGGCGACAAGGGACTCGCCACGGTCCGGGTCGGGACGGGCCAGCACGGCAATCTGGAAGCGCAACCCGTACTGCGGGAAGGCGCCGGCCAAGGCTTCTTCGGCGGCGGTGAGGCTGACCATTTCGCCGCTGACTTTGGCGAAGCGCTTGAGACGGCCCAGGATCTGGAGAAAGCCATCGCCATCCAGGCAGGCGACGTCGCCGGTGTCATACCAGCCCGCGGCGGCGAGGAATTTTTGGTTGGCTTCCGGGTTGAGATAGCCGCGCATGATATTGGGGCCGCGCACCCAGAGGCGCCCCCCATCGGGGACGCCTTCGACCGGCTCGAATTTGCAAGCCATGCCCGGCAAGAATTTGCCGGCGGTGCCGAAGCGGGGGTTGATGGGGGAGTTGATGGTCACGCACGGGCTGCATTCGGTGGCGCCGTAGCCTTCCAAAATGCGCGCGCCAAATTGCCGCGCCCAGGTGTTGGCGGTGGTTTCCTGGAGTTTCTCGGCGGCGGAGACGAGCAGGCGCAGGGTGCGGAAATCAAACGGGTTGGCCTTGCGGGCGTAGCCGTTGAGGAAGGTGTTGGTGGTGAAGAAAACCGTGCAATCCAAGTCGTAGATGAGTGTGGGAATCACCCGGTAATGCAGCGGGGATGGATAGAGGAAAACATAGCAGCCACGAATCAAAGAGACCAGCATCCCGATCAGACCAAAGCTGTGGAAGAGGGGAAGCGCGTCGAAGAGGCGGTCGCTGTCCGTGACGTCAAAGACGGCGAGCAACTGGCGGACGTTGGCCAGCAGGTTGGTGTGGGTCAATTCGACGCCTTTGGGCGTGCCTTCCGAGCCGCTGGTGAACAGGACGACGGCCACGTCGGACCGCGGCGCGGGGACCATGGAGCCGGGGGCAAGGCAGACGCGCAGGAGGGATTGCAGTTTGCGCCGGCGCGGGATTTTGGCGCGGACCTCTTCGAGATAAATGAACTCGATGCCGGCATCTATCATGGGCTGGACGTTCAGCCTGGCCCTTTCCAGAAAGGCCTTCGAGGTGATGATTTGTTTAAGCCCGGCGAGTTGGGCGCAGGCGAGCATGGTGGCAATGCCGGTGGAAAAGTTGAGGATCGCGGGAATTTTTTCCGCGGCCCACAGGCTGAACAGGGTCAGGGGCATGGCCACGGAAGTGGGCAGCAGGACGCCGATGCGCGCGCGGTTGTCGCCGGGCCATTGGGCGCGCCAGCGGCGGGACATGGCACCGGCGTCGGCGAGCAAGCGCCGGTAGGTCAGTTGCGTGTGCAGGGCGTCTTCCAGGGCGAGGGTGCCGGGGAATTGCCGCGCTGTCTCCACGACTGCGGCGAGGACATTTTTCGGCGTGGCTGCCAGCTCGGTGTCGAATTGTTGCTGGACCATGGTGTCGTAGAGCCAGCGGGTGAGTTTTTGGCGGGCGCGCGTGGTGCTCAGGCCGGGCTGGGGCTGCGGGGTGAGGAGGCCGCTGAAATGGGCGGTGACGCGCGGCAGGCATTTCTTGCGGTTGGGATTGGGCGAGAAGGGGAGGCGGCTGGCGCCGCGCAAATAGCAGGTGATGACTTTGGCGCCGGTTTTGAAAAGCAAGAAGCCGGTGCCGTCGAAGAGTTTCATCAGGGAGCCGGTGCGGGAGAGGCGGCCTTCGGGAAAGAGGACCAGTTTGCCGCCGGTTTGGAGGAATTCTGCCATACGCTTGACAGCGTAGGGGGAGTCGGGATCCACCGGGAAGGTGAAACGGTTGAGCATGATGAAGCGATGGACGAAACTGACCTGGGCCGCCCGCGTGGAGGTGACGAAGCGCCAGCGGGTGTCCAGGCAGGAAGCCAGAAAAAGCCAGTCCAACCAGGACACATGGTTGGGCAGGAGCATCACCGGACCGGGAGTTTCCAGGGCGGCGGTGTTGCTGGCGCGAAAGCCAAAGAGGAGCCAAAGGAAAAAGCGCAGAATTCTTTTCATAGTATTTATGGCGCGGCCCGAACCCGGCGGTTTCTGATTTTTTGCCGCGCCGCTTCCAGGGCCAGCCACCCGATCAAGCCGACAACCACGAGGATGGAAAATCTGGCCAGCCAGCGATCCGGCGGCATTCGGCCAAGCTCCGGTAACTCCAACGCGGCGGCCAGCATCGCGCCGTCGCCGGGAAACGGCGCCGAACTCTGGACATGGCCCGTGCCGTCCACGAAGAGCGAGACGCCCGAACTGCTCACCCGGAAGACCGGGATGCCATACTCGGCGGCGCACATCGGGGGGATGCGCGCGTGCAAGAGATGCTGCGCGGCGCCCCAGTCCGCGATGTCCATGCTGGGATTTATCAGGGCTTGCGCCCCCTGGCGGATCAACACATCGGTGACACGGCTGTAGCTGGCATCGTAGCAAGTCACCAAGCCGATTTTTCCCCACGGCGAGTCCCAAAGTTGTTGTTGACGTGCGGGCAGTCCGTCTCTCATCAACTGCACGGGCACGCATTTGGCCTGCCGAAACGCAATTTCACCGTCCGGGTCCACCACAAACGCTGTGTCGTAATAATCCGAAGGCGGGACCGGATCCTCCCCGCCGGCCACGAGATATTTCCGGTGGGCGCGGCACCAGGCTTTGATCGGGGCCGGGATCGGTCCCTGGAAGGTGTATTCGCTCAGAACGAAGAGGTCGGCATCCGGGAACTTCTTGATGGCGCCATCCAGCGCGGACCGGACCGAGAGCGCGCCGGGGAATTCCAGTTGGACTCCGGCGGCGCGCAAGATTTTCCGCGGCGCAGCGCGGGGAATTGGAATCAATGCCGGATAGAGCGCCGCCGCTGCCAGGACCGCCAGGCCAATTCCGCGCAGCCGTCCCCGCAGACTGGCGACGCCCGCCGCGGCCATGAACAAAAATCCAATGCCATAAACGCCATAGCCGGAGAGATAATGCAGCGCGCTGGAATTGGAAAATGCCAGACCCGGACTCAGCCAGGAGAAGCGCAGGTAGTAGAGTTCGCCGCGGAAGAATTCAATGCCAGTCCAAAGGAACGGCGCCAGACACGCCCACGCCACCGGCCCAAACCGAAAGAGGCAAGCGCGGCCCAACAACAAAAATAATCCGAGCCAAAATGGCAGGATGTACCAAAGCGCCACAGCTCCGTAACCGAAGGTATAATAGAAGAACAAGAGGTGAGGTGTGTAGGCCCCCAAGCCGATGGCCAGCCCAAAATAATAGGCCTGCCGACGGGTGCGCAGCCAGGCCAGGGGAAAAAGGCAAGCCAGGAAGCCGACGATCAGAAACGCGCAGGCGTCGAAGGCGTAGGCGAGGCTGAAGAAAATCACCGCGCCCAGCGCGCAGAGACACGCCATCGGAACGCTCAGCGGTTTGGGTGGCGGTGGCGGGTTCATTTTTTGGCGGGGATTTTCAGCCAGAGCACGACGAGGGTGACAAACCCCGCCAGGGCGAGCAGAAGCTCGGATGGATTGAAGCCAAATTTCACCTGGGAAAAGGCGAGGAGGCTGCCGCCCAGCATGGCGAGGTTTTCAAATCCGTTCTGGGTGGCGATGGTTTTGCCGAGTTTGTCTTTGTGCGACTCGGCTTGCAAGGCGGCGTTGAGAGGGATCAAGAACAGGCCGGCGACCAGCCCGGTGACAATGAGGATTGAGATGGACAGGGTTCTTGGATGGTCGAACCCGTGCTGGAGCAGCCAGCCGATGCTGGCAAGAGCAGCAATGGCCGCGGCTAAAATCCAGCCGTAACGGCGGGTGGCGCGCAGTTCGCCGACGGAGTAGAGTTGGCCGGCCAAAACGCTGCCCGCCATGACGCCGATGCCCAGCCAGAGGCCCAGCAGGGAGATTTGCGTCATGTTGGCCAGATGGAGGACCTGCTGGCCCCAGGGCTGGAAGTTCATCTTGAGGATCGCGCCGCAAATCCAGAACAGCGCCGTGCCCATCAGAATCCGCGCGAGGCGTTTTTGGGAGAAAAGGTCGCGGACATTTCGCAGGAAGCCGCTGAGGCTGTCCCGGAAACGGACTTCCGGGTAGGACGGGGTCCGCGCCATGAAAAGATTCAGAGTCAGGGAAAGCGCGTAGATGGCGATGGCGATGAGGTAGCAGGCGGGCAAAGGGAGTTGATCGAAGGCCTTTCCGCCCGCGATGCCCGCGGACAGGATGGCGACCAGGGTGAGGAATTCCATCGCGCCATTGGCTTTGACCAGGCGCTCGGCGGGCAGGATTTCCGGGAGGATTCCGTACTTGGCCGGCGAATAGACGCACGAGCCGATGCCCACCGCCAGGTAACCAATGGCCTGCCAGGCCGAACCGGCGACCAGGCCCAGGGCCGTCAGCCCGGCGCCGATCAGTTTGATGAAGTTGCCGCCCAGGAGCCAGCGGCTTTTGGCGTAGCGGTCGTTGAGATAGCCCGCCACCGGCGCGAGCAGCACGTAGGGAATAAACAAGAGGCTCGTGTAGCAGATGTTGGCCAGGCTTTGGGATTGGGCGCTGATCTTCCCCTTCTGAAATTCGGTCAGGATGGGGCCGAGGATGAGGACGAGGATGAAGTTGTCGCCAAACGCGCTCCAGAACTGGCTGGCGAGCAGGAGGGGATAATTGCGCGCGCGGTTCATGGTTTGGCGGCCAGGGTCTGTTCCAGCCGCGCGAGGTTGGCGTCCAGGTGGGACAGGTCGGCCAGAAGCCGGGAGGTGCGGGTGACGGGCAGGGCGCCCCAGACTTGTTCGGCCAGGCGATAATAGTCGGGTAGAATTTGGGCCAGCAGGTCCGAGGCGGCCGGGGTGAGAATCACCCGATAGGCGCGGCGGTCGCCGGGGCTGGCATGGCGGCGGAGCAGGCCGCGTTTTTCCAGGCGGTCAATCAGGCCGGTGACGTTTGAGCGGTGCATGATGAGCAGGCGGCTGATCTGGACCTGGCTCAGGCCGCGCGGCTGGTCGCGCAAGAGGTTGAGGACGTTGAACTGGCTGGGGCTGAGGTCCCACCGGCCAAACAAGGCGCGGCTGGCGTTCCACAAGTTTTCCGCCGTGCGCAGGAGGCGCAGCAGGGCCGGGTAGCGCGGGCCGGGGGCGGCGGACTTTTTCTTCACGGGGAATGTTTACTTCATTATTGTTTATATGTCAACAGATTTTTACGTTCCCAGGAGGCGGGGATTATTCCACGGGCGGCTCGGCGATGGGTTCCAGGTCGTCGGGGCGCAGGGCGGCGTCCATGATTTGCTGGGCGGCAGCCAGGGCTTCGGGGGTGAACAGGTTGAGGAGGGAAATTTTCAGGGGGCGCCGGCTGCCTTGCAGGGTGATGTGGTCCCATTGCGCGGAAATCACCGCGCCGGGGAATTGCTGGATGCAGCGGCCGCGGATGCAGGCCCGCGTGCTCCGCGGCGGCTCGGAAATCGCGCGCCGCACCGCCGCCTCCTCCGGCGCCCAGGCCATTGCGCCCGATTGTTCGAGGGCGAAATAGAGGCCCTCTTCGCGATCCAGCCGGTGATATTCCAGGTCCAGGCTTTGCAGCCACGGATCGTGGTCGCCGACTTTTTGCGCGGCCTGAAATTCCCGGATCAAGGCCAGTTTGGCCACCCAGTCCAGCCGGTTCCGGCAGCGCATCGGGTCGGCTTCCAGATCGGAGAGCACCTGGCCCCAGTCTTCCAGCACGGCGGCTTTGGCGGGGTCGGCCAAATCGCAATGGTCCCGCGCCGCCTGCCAATACTCCCGTTGCACGGCGATGGCGCCCGACCCGGCGCCGTCACGCAAGGCCAAAGGCCAGTGAAATTGCGGGTCGCGCGAAATCTCGCGCAAGGCCCGCAGCGGGTCGGCCAGCACGGGGCCGGGCCAATTGGGGTTTCGCGCCAGGGTTTCCAGCGCCAGGGCGGTGGCGCCCACCTTGAGGCGCGTGGCAAAGGGGGACATGTTGGCGTCGCCCAGGATGACATGGAAGCGCCGGTAAAGCGCGGGGTTGGCGTGGGGTTCGTCGCGCGTGTTGATGAGGGGGCGGCGCTGCATCGTATCCACGCTTTGCAGTTCGCTGAAAAAATCACTGCGCTGCGAAATCTGGAATCCCGGCCCGGCATACTGGTCCTCCTCTTCGAGGGCAAATTTCCCCGCGCCGGCGAAAATCTGGCGCGTGACCAGAAAAGCCTGGATGCCGCGGGCCAGTTTTTCCCAGGACAAGGAGCGGGGCAGCAGGTAGTTCTCATGCGTGCCATAGCTGTGGCCGCGGAAATCGGTGTTGTTCTTGTAAAGGCGGACCGTGTCGCCGCGCTCCTCGGAGAGTTTGCGGGCGCAGCGCGCCAGGATGCGTTCGCCGGCCCGGTCGTGCGCCCCCAATTCCTCCAGCGTGCCGCATTCGGGCGTGCAGTATTCCGGATGGGCGTGGTCGTTGTAAAAGCGCGCTCCGTTGCCCAGGACCAGGTCGCTCTTGATCTCGACAAAATTCAGTTGCCGCGCCGAGTCCTGCGCAAAATAATGCGCTTCGTCCGTGTCCTGCCTCAACTCCTTGACGTGGAATCCGCGCATGTCGGCGTGCGGGTCTTCGCAATCATAATCCCAGCGCATCAGCACGCCCGACTTGGTGGCGGTGCGCACCAGCGCGATGGATTCGGCGACGACGTCGAGGTTTTCCTCCGGGTCGCGGGCGATCCCGATTTCGGTCTCGATGCCGAACTGGATGATGAAATTCTCGCGGTTCATGGCGGCGTTGCCGTTGGGAACCACCTTACATCATGCCGGCAGAATTTGCAGCGGTTTGATGAAGTTCAAGATTTGCAACTTTCGAGTCGTTGCCGGACGATTTCCCCCCTCGTTCAATGCCGCCCGCAAAGATCAAGCGTCGGCGAGGTCCGAAAATCCGTCTGTCTAATTCCCTTCGACGGGGACGCGCTCTTTTTCAGCGGACTTCAATAGTTGCGTGTCAAAGGTGGCCAGGGTTGCTCCCCGGCGTTGGGCGAGTTCCAGGTAGGCCGCGTCGTAAATGGTCAATCCATGTTTGCGCGCCAAGGCAAAAGTTCGCGCTTGGAGCGGTCCGGCGGTGTGTTCGTCCTCTTCGAAGGGCAGGGCGTCCACCAAAGACAAGGCCTGTGCGACCTGTTCCTCCGCGATGCGCCCGCGACGCTCGGCCATTAAAAGACCGTTGCCGACCTCAAGCCACCAATGGGGTGGAATCCAGGCCTGGGCGCCATTTTCGACCGCCTGCCGGATGGTGTTGGCGCGAGCATTGGTTTCATCGGGCAAAAGCCACGCCAGCGCCACAGAGGGGTCAATCACATAAGACATTAAAAACGCCTCCCCTGGTTGATCAGTTCTTTAAGGTCTGTTTTGTCCCTGGATTTGACGCCGGGAAGGCTCTGACGCAAGGCATCCATTCGCTGGAAGATGGCGGCGACCTGGGCCCGGGAAGGCCGGTCCGCGGGAACCAGCCGGGCCACTGGACGATCATGCCTGGTGATGGTGATTTCTTCGCCCTTGGAGACGCGCTCCAGCAGTTGTGAGAAATGGGTTTTGGCTTGGAAAGCGCCGACGGAGGCGCCAGACCGGCGAATATGATGCGAAGAGACAGCCATAAATCAAACTAGTTTAAGTCTAGTTTAGCAGATTTTTAATGTGGGTCAACTCTGGATTGGCGACAAAATCGAAACGGGCGCAAGCGCGGAAACCCTCTCAGACAATCGCGCCGGCCTTTCCCTCCTTCAGATTTGGGTGGATGGGACCCAGCTTGATGACGTTGTCGGGATCGAAATCGGTCAGCTTGAGCCAGTCTTCGGTGATGTCGGTGGGCGGGAAGAGGTCGTTCTCCGCGTACTCCTTTTCCAGGGCCAGGAGAAGGTCGGCCCGGTCCAGCGAGGTGTCCGCCTTGGTTTCGATGGCCCGTTTGATGGCCAGGCTCTTGGCCCGCTCCACAATGGCGGCGATGATCGCCCCGCTGGCCAGATCGCCCCGGTAGAGATGGTCCTTCTTCCCGCTGCGATAGATGATTTCCAGGAACTGGTTCTCGCGCGTGCGCGCGTAGTGGGCGTCCGACACGGCCCGGGCCAGAATTTCCCTCGGCTCGGCTAGCGGCAGGGTTTCCTTCAAATAGATTTCGTAAATCCGCCGCGCGCCGTCCTGGTTGGGACGGTTGACTTTGATTTTCCGGTCAATGCGGCCCGGCCGCAGGATTGCGGGATCAATCAGGTCGGCGCGGTTGGAAGCCAGGATCACCACCACGTTTTGCAGCGGCTCCAGCCCGTCCATTTCCGAGCAAAACATCGGCACGACGGTGCTCAAAACGCTGTGGTAACGCCCCGCGCGCCGCGTGCCCAGAATGGATTCCGCCTCGTCAATAAAAAGGAACGCCAACGAGCCTTCCGCCGAGCGCTCGCGGCATTGGGCGAAGAGGTCGCGCACCTGCCGCTCCGATTCTCCCACCCACATGTTGAGGATTTCCGGCCCTTTGACGTGCAGGAAAAACTCCGGATGGTCCACCCCGGTTTCCGCCAGAATCTGCCGGCGCAGATTGAAGGCGGTGGCCTTGCCCAGCAGGGTTTTGCCGCAACCCGGCGGCCCGTAAAGAAGAAATCCCTTCGGCACCGTGTGCTCGAAGCGTTTGAACAAGGCCCGGTGCAGGAAGGGCATCTCGATGGTGTCGCGAATCCCCCGCACCGCCTCTTCCTGGCCGCCCACGGCCGACCAGGGCAGTTCGGCCACCGTTTCCAGGGCGCGATCAATCCGTTTGCCCACGCCGATGGCTTCCAGGGCGACGCGCTGGTTAGCGTCCAGCCTGACTTCCATGCCGGGCTTGAGTTTTTCCTTCGCCAGCAGGGCCGAGCGCGGCAGCACCGAGCAGACTAGCCCGGATTCCTGCCCGATCCGCAATCGCCCGCCGGAGAGCAATTCGTCAATCCGCACTATCGGCCCGTGGCGGTCAAATCCCAGCCCTTGCACGATGGCGAAGGCCTCGTTGAGCAGCACGCGCTGGCCCGCCTGCAAACTGGCCGCGGGAATTTGCGGGTCAATCCGGCACACATAATCCGCGCCGCCAACGCAGACGTGGGCTTTGTCGGGGTCCACCGGCATCAAATAGGTGCCCACGCGATAGGCCGGGGCGCGGAGTTTTTCCACCACCGCGTCGAGTTTTTCGATCGTCTGGCGCGCTTGATCGTTGATTTCTTCCATCTCGGCCACCCGATCGCGCAGATAGACCATGTCCATCAGGGAAACATGGCGCGCGGGGAGCTTGGCGGCGATCATGTCCACCAACTGCAATGCGGACAGGGATTCCATTTCCTCGCTGGACAGGAGAGGAGGAGCCGGAGCCGGCGACGGGAATTGGCCTCCGGGCGAAGGGGCTTCTGGAGCGGGGCTGCGGGCCGCCGGCTTTTTCTTGGACTCAGCCATTTGACTTACCGTAACTCGTCGCGCGAGTTTTGCAACGGCCCGGCGCGTTTTTTTTGCCATACTCACTTTGGCGCTTTTCAATTTGCGTTCCGCCTCCGAACCGCCGCACAATTCCGCGGATTGAGATGGAATATCACGATTTGGAATGAAGAAATCGAAGCTGTCGCTTTTATTGGCCGCCGCGCTGGCCGCGCTCTGGCAGGGTTGTATGAATAAGCCGGAGGAGCTTTGCAAGGTTCCGCCGCCGGATTCCACTCCGCTCCTGGCCGTCCCGCGCTTTTCCACCAATTACATGGACACTTCGGTGGATCCAGCCACCAACTTCTACCTCTACGCCAACGGCGCCTGGCTGCGGGAAAATCCCATTCCCGCCGATAAAGCCAGTTGGTCGGCCTTCGCGGAGTTGCGGGAGCGAAACTGGCAGTTGATTCACGACATCCTTTATTCCACCATCGCCGACTGCGACGCCAAGCCGCCGCCGCGCTCGCCGATCGGGGAGGTGGGCGCTTTCTATGCCTCGGCCATGGACACGCGGCGCCTTGAGCAATTGGGTTTCACCCCGTTACGGGATGATTTCGCGCGCATCGCCGCGCTCAAGTCTCCAGAGGAAATGCTCCGCCTGCTGGCCGAATTGCAGAACATCAACATCTCCGCCATGTTCGGTTCCGGCGTTTCCCCGGATTCCAGGAACAGCGGCTTTTACGCCTTTGAGCTGGAGGAGGGCGGCCTGGGATTGCCGGATCGCGATTATTATCTGTCGGATGGTTTTGCCGACAAGCGCGCCGCCTACCAGGTTCATGTCGCCAAAATGCTCGCCATGTCCGGCCAATCCGAGGCTGGCGCCAAGGCGGATGCCGCGAAAATCCTGGACCTGGAAACGGCCCTGGCCAAGGCCTGCAAGCCGCGCGCCGAATTGCGCGATCCCATTGCCAATTACCACAAGTTCACCGTGGCGGATGCGGCGGCGAAATATCCGCACCTGCCGTTGCGGGCCTATCTTGAAGCGGAGGGGCTTGGGTCCCTCCGCGAGGTGATCATCCACCAGCCGGAGTTTTTCGCCGCCCTGGACGCGCTCCTCAACGAGCGGCCGCTGGAGGATTGGAAGTGCTACCTGCGCTGGCACCTCTTGCACGACTCCGCCCCCTTCCTCCACGACGCGGCGGAGGAGGAGTCCTTCGCCTTCTACGGAACCGTCCTGAGCGAACAGCCGCAGCAGGAACCGCGCTGGCAGCGCGCCGCCCGGTTCATTGACTCCCACATCGGCGAGGCCCTGGGGCATCTCTATGTCGAGAAGAATTTTCCGCCCGAAGCCCGCGCGCGCATGCAGGAACTGGTGGAAAACATCAAAGCCGTTTTCCGCGACCACCTGGCAGAGGTTCCCTGGATGACCCCCGCCACCCGCGCCAAGGCCCTCGCCAAATTCGGGCGTTTCACTCAGAAAATCGGCTATCCCGAAAAATTCCGCGATTATTCCTCCGTCCAACTGCGGCCCGATGACTACCTGGGCAATGTGCGCCGCTCCGCCCTCTTTGAGTCCAAACGCCAACTGGCCCGCGTGGGCAAGGCGGTGGACAAATCCGAGTGGCAAATGACGCCCCAAACCGTCAACGCTTACTTCAACCCGGAACAAAATGAAATTGTCTTCCCCGCCGGAATCCTGCAGCCGCCGTTTTTTGATGTCGCGATGGACGATGCCGTCAACTACGGGGCCATCGGCGTGGTGATCGGCCATGAAATCACCCACGGCTATGATGACCAGGGCCGCAAATACGACGGCGACGGCAACCTGAGCAACTGGTGGACGACCAATGACGCGCAGGCCTTTGAAGCCCGCGCCCAGTTGGTGGTGGATCAATACGATGGCTATGAGGCCTTGCCCGGCATCCACGTCAACGGGCGCCTCACCCTGGGCGAAAACCTGGCAGATCTGGGCGGCGTGACCATCAGCTTCGACGCCCTCCAACGCTCCCTGGCCCGCCATCCGGAGCGGCGCAAAATCATTGACGGCTTGACGCCGGAGCAGCGGTTCTTTCTTTCCTTCGCGCAAGTCTGGCGCACCAAATGGCGCGACGCCGAATTGCATCTCCGCCTCGTCACCGACGTCCATTCGCCCGGCCAATTCCGGGCGATTGGCCCTGAATCCAACCTCCAGCAGTTTTATGACGCCTTTGGCATCAAGGAAGGCGCGCCGATGTGGCGTCCCCCTTCCGAGCGCGCCGTCATCTGGTAGCGCGCCCCCCTTGAAAACCTGACATTTTCCCCCGCCATGTTTGTCACGCAAAATTTGCACATCCAAGAAATGGTCCGGCTGCTGCCTCCGCGCGCCCTGGAGGCGGATCTGCCGATGACCGAAGCCGCCAGCGTGACGGTGGCGCGCGGACGGGATACCATCCGCGACATTCTCGCCCAAAAGGACCCGCGCCTCCTGGTCGTCGTCGGGCCTTGCTCCATTCACGATGTTGACGGCGCATTGGAATACGCCGGCAAACTCAATGCGCTCCGCCAGGAATTGCGGGGCGGGTTGGAAATCATAATGCGCGTCTATTTCGAAAAGCCGCGCACCACCGTTGGCTGGAAGGGCCTCATCAACGATCCCCATCTGGACAACTCCCACGACATCGAAGCCGGCTTGAAAATCGCCCGCCGCCTCTTGCTCAAACTGGCCGTCATGGGATTGCCCGCCGCCACGGAATTCCTGGACCCGATTGTGCCGGCCTACATCGCCGACCTGGTCACCTGGGCCGCCATCGGCGCCCGCACCACCGAATCCCAGACCCACCGCGAATTGGCCAGCGGATTGTCCATGCCGGTGGGCTTCAAAAACGGCACCGACGGCAGTTGCCAGAACGCCATTGACGCCATGGTGTCGGCGCGCCGCCCGCATAGTTTCATTGGCATTGATCTGGAGGGCGTCACCAGCATCGTGCGCACGACTGGCAATGACGCCGGGCACCTGGTGCTGCGGGGCGGCCGCGCGCGCAGCAATTACGACGCCGAGAGCATTCGCGACACCGAAGCCAGGTTGGCCCAGGCCGGGTTGCCCGGCGTGATGATGGTGGATTGCAGCCATGCCAACTCCGGCAAACAACCGGCCCGCCAGGAAAAGGCCTGGCGCAGCGTCATCGCCCAGCGCCTGGCCGGGACCCGTTCGCTCGTGGGCCTGATGCTGGAAAGCTATCTCCACGAAGGCAACCAGCCCTTCCCCGTAATCAACCCCGCCGACCTGCGTTACGGTATTTCCATCACCGACGCCTGCCTCGGCTGGGACGCCACCGAACGCCTGCTCCGCTGGGCTGCCGGACAGCAGCCAGGGTAGGGGAGGCGACGTCCATGGCAAGAATGGCGATCAAGTCCAGATACCCAAGGTCAACGACCCAAAGTTCACCGCGCTGGATGGGTGGGAGGGGCATGGCGGTCGTCTTGGTCCCAGACTTCGGCGGCAAGTTCGGCCAAAGTTTCGCCGGGGATGTCTCCGTAATTCTGTTCCAAGCGGTTCAACCAAACTACGAAATCGTGGCGCTCGCGTTCCGGCAACGCCATGACATTATCTTTTAATTCAGCCAAGCTCATCTCTGGAAACAGATTGCCCCAACCAGATTCGGATTTCAAGCAATTAACTTAAAGTCAACTTCAATTTTAGCTTTGACCAAAGCTATTTGTGCTTGGTCCTTATTTTCCTTCCCCCGCCTCGTGCTTTGCGCTAAAGGGAAGGCGTGTATTTGGACTATTACCGGCTGAAGGAGCCGCCTTTTAACATTACGCCCAATCCGCGGTTCCTCTTTTTCAGCGCCAGGCATCGCGAAGCCTTCAATCATCTGCTCTACGGCATCCGCGAGCGCAAGGGCTTTGTCCAATTGACCGGCGAAGTGGGGGCGGGGAAAACCACCCTCTGCCGCGCCCTGCTGGAACAACTGGGGCCCAAGTTCTCCACCGCCCTCATTCTCAATCCGGTTCTCGACGCCGACCAGCTCATCAAGGCCATCGCCATGGAGATGGGCTTGCCCGTCAAGGGCCTGGACCGCCTGGAAACCGTGGCCCAGATCAACCGCTTCCTCCTCCAGCAGGTCGAGCGCGGCCAGGACACCGTCCTTATTATTGACGAAGCCCAGGACTTGACGCGCGAGCTGCTCGAACAAGTGCGCCTGCTCTCCAATCTCGAAACCGACGAGCGCAAGCTTCTGCAAATCGTCCTCATGGGCCAGCCCGAATTGCGCGACCGCCTCAACGAACACAGCCTGCGCCAGTTGCGCCAGCGCATCACCGTTCGCTACCATCTCAACCCGCTCCGCCACGCCGAGGTCGGGCGGTACATCCAGCACCGCCTCCAGGTTTCCGGCGCCAACGGCGCGCCTTTTTTCACCTCCCCGGCCGTCTGGCGCATCTCCCGTTACAGCGCGGGCGTCCCCCGCTTGATCAACGCCGTCTGCGACAAATGCCTCCTGGCAGGCTTTGTCCGAAAGAGCGATAAAATAGATTGGTCCTTGGTCGGGCTGGCCATCCGCGAGTTGGAGGAGCGGATCCCCGTATGAGCCTGATCAACGACGCCCTCCAGCGCGCCAGCCAATCGGAAAAAAACCGCCCCAGGGTATCCTCTCCGCCCGGAGCCATCCCGCCGGCCCCTCCGCCCCGCCGTTCCCTCCTCCGGGCCCTCACCGGGGCGGCGGTGATTGTTCTATTGGCGGCGGCGGGCTGGCTGATTCACCTCTCCTTCGCCGCCCGCCTCCGCCCCGCCTTCGCTCCATCCGTGGCTGCCGCCAAGCCCGCCGTCCCCGCGCCCCCGCCAGGAGCAGCGGCGCCTCCCGCGCCCGTTCCGGCCACAGTGTCCGCGCCCGCCGTCCCCAGCGCGCCGCCGGCCGCCTCCAATCCACCGGTCGCTCCCCTGACTCCCGCTCCGGCTGCGGCGGTGTTGCCGCCGTTTCCAGACCTGAAACTTCAGGGCATCCTCTACAGCCGCAAAAACCCCAAGATCATCATCAATGGGGAAACACGGGGAGAGAACGAACCCATCGGCGACGTGTTCATCGTGAGAATTCTCCCGGCCAAAGTCACGGTCCAATGGAACGGCCAGACCAAGGATTTGCGATTGGGATCCCCGTGAGCGGGTGGATGGGCGGGCCTGCGACCGCCGCAACAAGGTTGAGCTTCTTAATCCGCCGACAAACTCTCGTTCTCCCATCCCCCCCCCAGCGCCTTGTAGAGCGCGATCAAATCCGCCGAGACGGCGCGCTCGCTTTGGATCAAGGCGTCCTGGCTTTTGTAGAGGGAACGTTCCGCCTGAAGCACGCGCAAAAAATCGGCCAGCCCATGCCGGTAAAGATCCCCCGCCATGTCCACCGCCTGCGCGTTGGCTTGCGCGGCGCGGGCGAGCGATTGCCGGCGGGTTTGTTCCCGGGCGTAGGCCGTCAGCGCCGTTTCCACTTCGGTGCAGGCGGCCAGCATCGCTTGCTCGTACGCCGCCAGCGCCTGGGCCACGCGCTCGTTTTGCGCGAGGATGCCGGCGCGGATGCGTCCGGCGTCGAAAATCCTCCACTGCGCGGTCGGGCCGGCCGTCCAAAATCGGCTGCCGGCGCTGATCCAGTCCCCGGCCCCGATGCTTTGCAGCCCGGCGTCTCCAGTCAACGAGAATTTCGGATAAAGGTCCGACGCCGCCGCGCCGACCCGGGCCGTGGCCGCCGCCAATTGCCGCTCGGCCTGCCGCACATCCGGACGCCGTTGCAGCAGGGCCGATGGCAGGCCCGCGGGCACGGCCGGGGGCGCGGCGGGAATGGGCGCCGCCTGGGTCAGTTCATCCAGCAGCGCGCCCGGAGGCTGCCCGAGCAGCAGCCCCAAATGATACACCGCGTCCCGGAAACCGGTCTCAAAAACGGGCGTTTCCGCCCCGGTCTCGGCCAGCAGCGCTTCGGCCTCCTGCACGTCCAACTGGCTGGTCAATCCTTTCGCGAACCGGTCGCGCGTCAACTCCAGGATTGCCTCCTGGGCCTTGATGTTCTCCTCGGCCACCGCCAGGCGCCGCTGGAAGGCGCGGGCCTCAACGTAATTGCGGGCCACTTCCGCGTAAATGGTGATCAATAAATTGCGCCGGCCAAATTCCGCGGCGGCAACCTCCGCCCGGGCCGCTTCGGCGGCGCGTCGCGTGCCGCCAAAAACATCCAGTTCCCACGCCGCGTCGAAACCGGCCTGGTACACGTTCGCGTCCAGCGGCACTCCCGGCGGGAACGGCGGAAACCCGTTGGCGCTGTAACGCTCCCGCGTGTAGGAGCCGGCGGCGTCCAGCGCCGGCCAAAGCCCGGCGGAAACCATCCGCGCGGTGGCGCGGGCTTCCCGCACGCGCCCCACCGCAACGCGAAGATTCAGGTTTGACTGCGCGGCGCGCTCGACCAGCGAATCCAATTCCGCGTCGTGGAATGTTTTCCACCAGGCCGCGTCGGCCGCTGGCGGGTTGGTTCCTTCCCCGGCCTGGGGAGACACCCACTGGGCCGGCGCGGCGATCTTGGGCGGATGATAGTCCGGCCCGACCGTGCAGCCGGCCAGCAGGCCCGCCAGCAGGAGGGGGATGACGCGCCGGAAGGAAATCATGGCGTCCGGGCCTCGCGCCGGTTGGCGGCCTCGATGAGGCTGAGGATGGTTTCCACCGTGGCGTCCTCGCCCATGGCGGTGTTGAGCATGGCGTGATAGAGATGGCGCGTCGGCCATTCCGCATTGTAGTAATGCCGGATGAAGGCGCGGCGCTCCTGATCCACCGTGTCAATCAAATGCCGGGCCTCCGCTTCATTTTTCACTTCCGCCAGGACGCGCTGGTATTTGAGTTCAGGCGGGGCGTGGAGGAAAACGCAGAGCGTATCGGCCCGATCCCGCAGGAAGTAAGCCGCCGCCCGCCCCACGATCACGCATTGTCCCGCCGCCGCCGCCTGCTCAATGACTTGTTGGGTGAGTTGGATGAGGCGGTCGGCATCCACGACATCGGCATCGGGCAGCAGGACGCTGCGCTCGTGGCTGCCGCGCCAGAAAACTTTGGCCAGCCGGTAGAGCCAGGGATCCACCTGTTCCAGGCGGCGTTGGCAGGCTTCGGGGCTGACTTTCGCCCGTACCGCGATTTCCTCCGTCAGGGCATGGTCGAGCAGCTTCCAGCCTAGGTGCCGCGCGACCTTGTCCGCAATGGCGCCGGCCCCCGCGCCGAATTCACGTTCGATGACGACGATTCGTTTCATGGATTGCCGCGCTAATGGGCGGCGCGGCCCGCGCCGGTTGCCTTTACGTTTTTGAGAAACCACACTCCTAGCGCGCAGACCAGTCCCACCCACATGAATGTGTAGAACAGATCAATGAACGCCCAATAACCGGTTTGCTGATGAACGATGTTATACATCACCGCCCCGGCCCGCGGGCGCGCGTCCGCCGGGCTGAAATGGGTTTGCAGCACTCCCTGCACCCGGCCGAGTTGCTGCAAATAAACCGGGTTCAACGCCGACACCCGCGCGGTCATAAACACTTGGTGCGCCTGCGCAAACCGCTCCAGCATCGTGGCCACAAACGAGATGCCCACACTGCCGCCCAGATTGCGCACCAGATTCTGTATGCCCGCCGCATTGCCAATTTGATCATTGCGCAATGTGGCCAGCCCCACGGTGGTCAGCGGCACAAATATGAACCCCGCCCCAAAACCGCTGACCAGATTGGGCGGAAGAATCGTGCTCCGGGCCATTTGCAGGGACATCCGGCTGAAGAGATACGCTCCCAGGGAAAAGACCACGAAACCAAATGCCGCCAGCCTTCGCCCTCCCAGTCTGGCGATCAGCGCCCCCACCACAAACAACGCGAAAAAGGCCCCCACGCCCCGCGGCGTCACGGTCAATCCCGACTCCAGCGCGCTGTAGCCCAGGAGCGTTTGGAGAAACAGCGGTTGCAGGGCGACCAAACCGTAAATGGCGGCGCCGAAAAGAAAAAACAACGCGCACGCCACGCTAAAATTGCGGTTCTTGAGGATGCGCAGATTGACAATCGGGTCCGTGACGCGCAGTTCCCAATATATGAAAAACAACAGCGAGCCTGCCGATATCCCCGCCAGCCACCGCATCCAGATCGCGCCGAACCAATCCGCTTCCTGCCCCTTGTCCAGCAGTATTTGCAGCGTCCCCAGGCCCAAAGCCATGAAGCCCAGGCCCACGGCATCAATTCGTCCCGGCTTGCCGGCCCGGATCCAGGGCGGGTCCTGCACGAAGCGCGCGATCATATACACCGCCAGAATACTCACCGGCACATTGATGTAAAAGGCCCAGCGCCACGACCAGGTGTCGGTCAACCAGCCGCCCAAGGTCGGCCCCAGGATCGGCGCGCAGACCACCCCCACGCCATAGACGGCCATCGCCGTGCCGCGCCGGGCGGGCGGAAAGCTTTCCAGCATGATGGATTGCGCCAGCGGTTGCAGCGCGCCGCCGCCCGCCCCCTGGATCACCCGCGCGATGATGAGCATCGGCAGGCTGGTGGCCGCTCCGCACAGAAGGGAAGCAGCCGAAAAAATCATCACGCAGGTCAGCAAGAGCCGTTTCCTCCCGAAATGCCTCGAGAGCCACCCGCTGGCCGGCAGCACCACCGCGTTGGAGACCAGATAACTGGTCAGCACCCAGGTGGCTTCCGACGGTGTCGCCCCCAGGTTCCCGCCGATGTAGGGCAGCGCCACCGAGGCGATGGACGTGTCCAGCACCTCCATGAACGTCGCCAGCATCACCGCAAAGGCGATCCACCACGGATTGACATGCGGACGCCACTCCTGGCTCATTGCACCCTCACCTTGGGCTGGACCGACATCCCCGGCGCCAGGTTGTATTGCGACAAATCCACCGGCTCGTCAAATATAATTTTCACCGGCACCCGCTGCACCACCTTCACGTAGTTCCCCACAGCGTTCTCCGGTGGCAGCAGGCTGAACAGCGCCCCCGATCCCGCCTGCACGCTGTCCAGCTTGCCCTTGAATGGGTGTCGCGGATACGCATCCACTTGGATGACCACCGGCTGGCCGGGACGCATCCGCTCCAATTGCGTCTCTTTGAAATTGGCCACCACCCACAGATCGTCCGGCACCAGCGCCAGCAGCGCCTGGCCGGTTTGCACGTAGGCGCCCTGCTCCACCGAGCGCCGCGTCACCCGCCCATCCCGCGGCGCGGCCACCTCCGTGTAGGAAAGCTGCAATTGCGCCTCTTCCAGCCGCGTCTGGGCTTGTTGCACCTGGGCGCGGGCGGTCGCCACGTTGGCGCGGTCCAGATCCACTTGCGCGATGGCGGCCTTGGCCTGGTTGCCGGCCACTTCCACTTCCGCCCCGGCGGAGCCGGCCTGCGCTTTGGCCAGATCAAGCTGGCTGCGCGAGACGGCCTGGCTTTCCACCGACTCGTAACGGCCAAAGTCCGTCTTCGCCCGCTCGGCAATCGCCTGGGCCGCCACCACCGCGGCCTTTTGCTGGTCGGCCTTGGCCTGGTCCACAATCACTTGGGCCTCGGCTTGCTGGACATGGCTATTGGCCGTGGCCAGATCGGCCTTGGCCTGGTCCAGCAGCGTCTGGTAATCGCGCGGATCAATTTCCAGCAGCACCTCTCCCGCCTTCACCCGTTGGTTGTCCTTCACCAGCAACTTCACCACCGGGCCGGAAATACGCGGGCTGACAAAGGTGACGTAACTCTCAATGAAAGCATCATCGGTCGTCTCGTAAGGCTCGATGAAATGGACGTAATAGCGCTCCGTGGCGATGATCACCGCCAGCGCGATCACAACCACCATGATGGTGCCCACACTCAGCCGCCGCCGGGGTGGCGGCAGGGAGGCGGTCTCCGAGACCGGAGGCCGCGACAAGTTGCCTGCTTCATTAGTTGAGTGCTTTTCTTCCATTGAGAATCTTTTTCCGGCGTCCAAACCGCCAATTCCCGTGAAGAATGACTCAAAACAGCCGCCGGGTCAAAAATTTTGCGCGGCCCCGGATGAAAAGCATCGCCGGGTTGGAGCATCCAGATGCGCGCTTTGGGATGAACAGAGCGCAAAAAACATGGCGCGACACCCTTTCTCCAAGCATCATCGGAAACCCTATGACTCGATTACCAGCCAGATTGGGCTGTTTTGCCGCGATGGTGTGCGGCGTGGCGGGATGCGCTCTCAAGGTCCAGGCAGCCGTGATGAATCCAACACGGCTGCGCTGCGAATATCGCGAAAACCCGCTGGGCATTGACTCGCCGCAGCCGCGCCTGAGCTGGATTTTGCAATCCGATCAGCGCGGGGAGGCCCAAACCGCCTGGCAAATCCTCGCCGCCTCCGCCCCGGAGTTGCTGGCCCAGGACAAGGGCGACCTCTGGGACAGCGGCAAGACAAGTTCCGATCAGAGCGTCAACGTCAGTTACGCCGGCCAGCCGCTGCGTTCCGCCGGCCAGGTGTTTTGGAAGGTGCGGGTTTGGAACAGGGCAGGGGAGCCTTCCGCCTGGAGCGCCCCGGCGGCGTGGACCATGGGTCTGCTCAACCAAAGCGATTGGCAGGCCAGGTGGATCAGTGCGGGCCAAAGCTCCAGCACCTATCCAACGCTCCTGCTCCGCCGCGACTTTGTGGTCAAGCCCGGCTTGCGGCGCGCACTGGTTTTCGTCTGCGGCCTCGGCTGCTATGAGATGACCCTCAACGGCGGCAAGGTGACCGGCGATCTGCTCACCCCGGGTTGGAGCAAATACGACAAAACCTGCCTCTACGACACTTACGACCTCACCCCTTCTTTGCGCCCGGGCGCCAATGCCATCGGCCTGTTTCTGGGCAATGGCATGTATAACGTCCTGCAAGTCTCCGGTCGTTACACCAAATTCAAAGCTTCCTTCGGGCCGCAGAAGTCCATCGCCCAATTGCTTCTGGAGTATCAAGACGGCTCCAGCCAACTGGTGGCGACCGACGACCAGTGGCGCGCCTCCTCCGGGCCGGTCACCTTCACTTCCGTCTATGGCGGGGAGGATTACGACGCCCGGCTTTATCCCGCCGGCTGGGACCAGCCCGGCTTCGACGCGACAAGATGGGGGCCGGCGCTGGTGACGCAAGGGCCGGGTGGAGTCTTGAAAGGGCTTTCCTGTGCCGCGCCTCCCACCCGCGGTTTCGAGGTTCTCAAACCTGTCAAGACGACGGAACTGAAGCCGGGAACCACCGTGTACGACCTCGGCCAAAACGCCTCGCAGATGCCGAAGATCACCGTGCATGGCCCGCCCGGCTCGACGGTGAAGCTCCGGCCCGCGGAGTTGTTGAAAGCCGACGGCTCCATTGATCAAGGCAGCATGGGTAGCCCCACCTACTGCCTTTACACCCTGGCGGGCGGCGGCCAGGAAACATGGTCCCCGCGGTTCTTCTACTGCGGCTTCCGATACCTTCAAGTCGAGGGCGCCGCGCCGCCGGACGGTGGCGTGTTGCCGGTCCTCGATTCCCTGGAAAGCGCCGTCGTCCATTCGACCGCCACGCCCGTGGGCCAATTCACCACCTCCAATGACCTCTTCAACCGCATTTACACCCTGGTTCGTTGGGCGCAGCTCAATAACATGGTCAGCGTTTTAACCGATTGTCCCCACCGCGAGAAGTTGGGCTGGCTGGAGCAGACCCATCTCAACGGCCCGGCCTTGCGCTACAACTTCGACCTGGCCGCCTTCTTTGCCAAAACCATGAACGACATGGCCGACAGCCAGCACGCCGGCGGCATGGTTCCGACCACCGCGCCCGAATTCACTTCCTTCACCGGCAGTTTTCTGGACTCGCCCGAATGGGGCAGCGCCTTCCCCCTCATCGCCTGGCAGCAATACGAGTTCACCGGCGACACCGAATTGCTCCGCCGCCACTACCAGGGCATCGCCCGCTACGCGGCCTATCTGGGCGGCAAGGCGACCAACGACATTGTCAGCTACGGCTTGAGCGATTGGTATGACATCGGCCCCGGCAGCCCCGGCGAGTCCAAGTTGACTCCCAAGGGTGTGACCGCCACCGCCTTCTACTATCAGGACACCATGATCCTTGCGCAAGCCGCCCAACGGCTCGGCTTGCGGGACGACGCCGCCAATTATGAGCGGCAAGCCGGGCGGATTCGCGCCGCGTTCAACCTGAAATACTTCAATGCCGCCACCGGCGAGTATGCCACCGGCTCGCAATGCGCGAACTCGCTTCCCTTGGTGATGGGGCTGGCCGAACCGGCAAACCGCGCTGCCATCCTCGACAACTTGGTAAATGATGTGCGGCAAAAAGGACTCACCGCCGGGGACGTTGGCTACCGCTACCTTCTGCGCGCCCTGGCCGATGGAGGACGTTCCGACGTGGTATTCGCCATGAACAACCAGTCGGAAAAGCCCGGCTATGGCTGGCAATTGAAAATGGGCGCCACCAGCCTCACCGAGGCCTGGGACGCGCTCCGCTCCTCCTCCCAGGACCACTTCATGCTGGGCCAGATCAACGAATGGTTCTTCCACGACCTGGCCGGCATCCAGAGCGATCCGGCCGCCCCGGGGTTCCAGCGCATCATCATTAAGCCTGCCCTGGTTGGAGACCTCGCCTTCGTCAACGCCAGCTATGACTCCATCCACGGCAAAATCACCAGCTCCTGGAAGCGGGACGGCCGCAAAATTACGATCAACGTGGCCATCCCCGCCAACACCACCGCCACCGTCTTCATCCCAACCAGCGCGCCGGACTCCGTCACAGAATCCGGCCGCCCGGCGGCCAATTCCCCTGGCGTCAAATTCCTGCGGATGGAAGTCCCCGCCGCCGTCTATCAAATTGCTTCCGGCGCCTACCTCTTCACCGCCGATAATGAGTGATGGCCGGGACGGGAGTTTTTTCGTTTGTATTCGTCTGCGGCCATAGATACGGTTGCCCCGCATGAATTTGAAAAAGCGTCTTGGTGCGGCTGAATCCAACTTGCACCAGGGCGACGCTCCGCCAGCCGGCCCGTCTGTTACAGAAAATCCCGCGGGCCAAACTTCCTTTCTTCCGCTTTCCCGCAATTGGAGATGGTTTTTTGTCGCCTCTCTTCTGGTGGGCGCGGTGCTGCGGGTTTCTTTCGGGGGAGACATTGAGTTCAAATATGACGAATGGTTCATGTTTGACCAAACCCAGAAAGCCGGCATTACGGAGCCGCTTCCCACACTCGGCATGGAATCAGCCGTGGGGGTCCGCAATCCTCCCTTGAGCATCTGGATGTTTTTGGCGCTGCGGCGGGTGTTCTTCTCAACCACCCCGCCGGAACTGGCGCGCGCGGTGCAAATCCTGAACATTCTCGCTTTGGCCGGCCTGCTGCTTTTCGCTCTTCGCGGGGTTGAGGCGCGCTGGCGGGAACCTTGGTTGTGGGCTTTCGCCCTGGTCTGCGTGAATCCCATCGCGATTTTCCTGCAACGAAAAATCTGGGCGCAATCAACTTTGCCGCTTTTCTGCGTCCTGGCCCTGTGGGCCTGGAGCAACCGGGATCGCCGCCCAGGGGCTTTGCTTTGGGGGCTTCTCGGCATCTGGCTCGGCCAAATTCACCTGTCGGGCTTTATTTTCACTCTCGCTCTCGTCATTTGGACCGCCGCCTCGGAAGCGCTGGGCCAAAGCAATCGAAAGACGGCTTGGGGGCCTTGGTTGATTGGTTTGGGATTGGGGTTGCTCACGATGCTTTCGTGGCTGGATTATTACTTTCACCTCAATCACCAGTTCTCATGGATCCGCTTCTTCCTGCGCTGGTTTTCTTATCCCCAATTGCACAGCATGTATTGGCAGGTTTGGGTCAGCGACCCGTTGGGATTGGGGCTGACCTGCTCTTTGGGTGATCGGGAATTCCTCGAATACTTGAAATATCCGCTGATTGCCGGCAACCCCACTGGCCTCATGGGGATGGTGCATGTGGTGATTCTCGGATTGGCCGGCGCGGCCTTCCTTCGTTTTTTGCTCCGGTTCTGGCGCCAACCGGTCTCATTGCAATGTCTTATCCTGGGCAGGTCCGGGTCGGATAATTCCTTGCTTTTGGCTGCCGCCTTTACCGGATATGGAATCCTGCTCACTTTGAATGTGGGCCTTCTTCCCCGCCATTACCTCGTCATTACCTTCCCCTTGGAATGGTTATGGTGGACGTGGATCTTCAAGGAAGCATTTCCGGCTCGCCTCATGCGATGGATGCTGCTTGGTTTGTGGGGTTGCCAATTGATTCTTAGCATCGGTTATCTAGGCTACATCCACGTCAATCATGGCGCTCCCACCGGGGATTACGGCGTGGCCTACCAATTCCAGCACCCCGTTTTCACGCCGCCGCCACAGAATTAGGGCCCCTTCGCGGGCGGATCTGACCTCAATTCCCCGCTATCGTCCACATCCCTTGTGGGTTATTGGTCGTCCCGCTTCCAACGGTTTGCTCCATCGTCAGCAAGGCGACGTGATTATCAAAAAAGAGATAATTAAAGTGATAATCATGCAATTTATAGAGTGCCAATCCTTGGTTGTTGGGGTCGTTGACGTCCGTTTGATAACATTCTCCCATTCCTTGGCCGTTATCGCCGTTGTTGTTCGGAGCGATCGAGAAGGAAGGCCAGACGTTTCCACAGACATTGTCCCCCGCAGGTTGTTCCACCAGATTGATCGTTCCCGCGGGGCGGATTACCACCGAGGTCCTGTAACCGGGCGCGTCACTGGTCGTGGTTGGCGCCGTCCAGTAAATTCCCAAACCGTCAGTGGGTGTGGGGAGCGCCGACCCCAAGGTTTCCTGGTAATTGGGGCCAATGGCGTTCATGGCGTAAGTTCTTCTTCCCAAGGTGGGCTGCGAGGCAACCCAATATGTATCAGGCCCAATATCACACGGGCAACGCAGGATCGGAGGGGTCAGAGTCTGGTCCACGGCGCCACTATCCAACTGCGATTGGGAATAATTGGCGTTTCCCCCAATAAAGGGGTGGATGGCTGTGTCCCAGGTATATTGAGAGTTGTCCGCGCCGTCACAGGCGGCGGCCGGGCAGGTGTCGGTGTTGTCGCCTTCGTAGAGCGCGAAGCCAACCCCGAGCTGTTTCAAGTTGGACATGCACCTGGCCGAGTTGCCCTTTTGCTTTGCCAGCGCCAGAACCGGCAGCAGCAGCGCGGCCAGAATGGCGATAATGGCGATCACCACCAGCAATTCGATCAGCGTGAAGCCGGCGCCGGGGGTTGTCCGTTTCAATCCAGTTCTCATCAACTTCTTCATCATAATGCTCTGGGATTGGCCTGGGCAGAACCGCCTTCCATCTCGTTTGGTCATGGCCTGCTTTGCCTAAAGGGACAGTTTGTGTGAACCCTGCAAACATACTCCCGCAAGACTTGAGAGTCAAGGATCAGACGGAGGATAATGTCGCGCGCGGTTAAAAAAATAGCTGTCGGTTAAAAAAATAGCTTGCCCTCCGCGAACAATTTGCCAATATCCACCGTCGAATCATAACGCGGCGACATTTCAAGCCAATCAATTATTATGGGACGCATATTTAACAACATCGTCGAAACCGTCGGTCACACTCCGCTGGTCCGCCTCAATAAAGTCACAGCCGAGCTGGAGGCCGCCGTCCTGCTCAAGTGCGAATTCTTCAATCCCCTCGGCAGCGTCAAGGACCGCATCGGCATGGCCATGATCGAAGACGCGGAGAAGCGCGGTCTCCTCAAGAGCAACACGGTGATCATCGAACCGACCAGCGGCAACACCGGCATCGCCCTGGCTTTCGTGGCCGCCGCCAAGGGTTACAGGATCATCCTCACCATGCCCGACACGATGTCGCTGGAACGGCGCACTTTGCTCGCCATGCTGGGCGCCAAACTTGTTTTGACCCCAGGCGTCGAAGGCATGAAAGGGGCCATCGCCCGCGCCGAACATTTGGCCCGCGAAACCCCCAATTCCTGGATTCCCCAACAATTCGACAATCCCGCCAATCCCCAAATCCACAAAACCACCACCGCCGAGGAAATCTGGGCCGACACCGATGGCAAAGTGGATATTCTGGTCTCCGCCGTTGGCACCGGTGGCACCATCACCGGTTGCGTCGAGGCCATCAAGCCGCGCAAGCCCTCTTTCCAGGCCATCGCGGTCGAACCCAAGGATTCCCCGGTTATTTCCCAAACCCTGGCGGGGCAGCCCGTCAAGCCCGGACCCCACAAGATTCAAGGCACCGGCGCGGGTTTCATCCCCAAAAACCTCCGTCTCAAAGACAGCAAGGGCCATGCGCAAATCTCTGAGTGCGTGCAGGTTGCCAATGACGAGGCTTTCGCCATGGCCCGCCGTCTGGCCAAGGAGGAGGGATTGCTGGTCGGCATTTCCACCGGCGCCAATGTGGTTGCCGCCATCCAGGTCGCCAAACGCCCCGAAAACAAGGGAAAAATGATCGTCACGGTGGCCTGTTCCACCGGGGAAAGGTACCTGAGCACCGCCTTGGCGGCGGAGGCCAAGGCCGAAGTGGGCGGCTGACCACGCCCCTGGTCGGGTGGCCGGGCTGGGGGAGGTAGGGACGCCTCGCCGAGGCGTCCGCGGCTGACCGGCCCCTTTGGGGGAGGCCGGGCTGGGGGGGATGGAAGAATTTTGTTGCATTCCGCCGGTTTTAGGCTAAGAATTGAAGTGTTGAAGGTCTGACCGTCAGTGCGCGGTTCAAACAGAGCAGTGATTCCGCGGCGGTCCTCCAAAAATTCTAAATTCAAGAGAACTTGATTTTTAGGGGTAGTTTAACCAGGACCTTCATACTTTTGCGGAAGAAAAATCCTATGAGCAATGCGCCCAGCGCCACCACCGCCGATTTCGGCTCCGGTTTCCTGGAGATCTCCGAAAAGGGGTTCGGCTTCCTTCGCACCAAGGAAAACAACTATCATCCCAAACCCAGCGACATCTTTGTCACCCCCGACACCATCAAGCGCAACTTCCTGCGCGAGGGCTGCCTGGTCGCCGGGGAAACCCAACCGCCCCATCGCGGCAACAGCCCCCAGCTTAAAACGGTGGCCACCATCAATGAGCTCCCCTTTGAAGCTTATACCAAGGCCGTCCGTTTCGAGAACCTCACCACCATTGACCCCATCGAAAAGATCAACCTGGAGACCTCTCCCGACCTGCTGGAAACCCGCATCATTGACTTGGTCACACCCATCGGCAAAGGCACCCGCGGATTGATTGTCTCCCCGCCGCGCACGGGCAAGACCACTATTCTCAAGCAGATTGCCAACGCCGTGAGCGCCAATCATCCCGAGGTCTATGTCCTGGTTCTGCTCATTGACGAGAGGCCGGAGGAAGTCACCGACTTCCAGCGCTCGGTCAAAGCCGAGGTGGTCGCCTCCTCCAACGATCAGGACTTGGAAACCCACGTCCGCCTCTCCCGTTTCACCATCGAACGTTGCCGCCGCATGGTCGAAAGCGGACGGGATGTTTTTGTCCTGCTGGACTCCATCACCCGCGTGGCCCGCGCCTACAACAGTGTCCATGGCGGCAGCGGCCGCACCATGACCGGCGGCGTGGATGCCCGCGCCCTGGAGATTCCGCGCAAAATGTTCGCCTCCGCCCGGAAGATCGAAGAAGGCGGCTCGCTCACCATCATCGCCACCGCGCTGGTGGACACCGGTTCGCGCATGGACGAATTGATTTTCCAGGAGTTCAAGGGCACCGGCAACATGGAGTTGATCCTCGAACGCAAGCTGGCCGAGCGCCGCTTGTTCCCGGCGTTGGACATCCCCAAGAGCGGCACGCGCAAGGAGGAAAAACTCTTCCCGGCCAAAAACATTGAATCCATCCGCAAATTGCGCCGCATGATGGTGGATCTCAACCCGATTGAAGCCATGGAAACCCTGCTGGCCGCCCTGAAAAAGCACAAGACCAACGAAGAGTTGCTCTCCAAAATCACTTGAGCCGGCCTCCTCTGCGGCGGCCTCCCGGGCGCCGGGCCGGGAGCGCCTGGCGCAACCCCAAGGCGGCCCGATGACCGATGAACCCGCGCCTAAAAACGACGCTCTTTTCCCGTCCCCCTTTGGAACGGATGCTGCGGATTCATCAGGCTGTTCAATCCGGCAAATACCCCAATGCCGTCACCCTGGCGGCGGAACTCGAAGTCAGCTCCAAATCTATTCATCGCGACCTGGAGTTCATGCGCGACCGGCTGGAATTGCCGCTGGAGTTCAGCTTCGCACACAAGGGATACCATTACACTGAGGAAGTCAGCGCGTTCCCGACGCTCCAGATCAGCGAGGGGGAATTGTTTGCCTTGCTGGTCGCCGAAAAGGCCCTGCAACAGTATCGCGGCACCACCTTCGAACGCCCTCTGCTCAGCGCCTTCAAAAAAATGGCCGTCTCGCTCCCCGACACTATTTCCCTCAACCTGGCCGAATGGGAGCAATCCATCTCCTTCCGCACCAGCGCGGAGCCGGTGCTCAATCTGGAAAACTTCGACACGCTGGCCAAGGCCGTCGCCCAGCGGCGGCAACTGGAACTGACCTATCGCAAGCCCGGCCGCCGCCAGACCGAACTCCGCGTCGTGGATCCTTATCATCTGGCCAACATCAACGGCGAATGGTTTCTTTTCGCCTGGTGCCATTTGCGCCAGGACATCCGCACCTTTGTCCCCGCCCGCATCCAGGCCGTCAAAACCACCGGCAGGACTTTTCTCCGCCCGCAAAAGTTTTCCCTCAACAAGCGGCTGCGCGACAGCTTTGGCGTGGAATCCGGCCAGGGGTGCTTCGACGTGGTGGTCCGGTTCAACGAAATGGTCGCCGACTACATTCGCGAGAAAAAATGGCATGAATCCCAGGAACTCCGCGAATTGCCCGATGGCGGCGTGGAGTTGCGCATGAAACTTTCCAGCCTCGCCGAGGTGGAACGGTGGATTCTAAGCTGGGCCGGCAACGCCCGCGTCATCCAGCCGCGCGAATTGGCCGAATCAGTGAAACAGGCGGCCAAAAACATTTTGCGCAATTCCCCCGCGCCAACGCTTTAATGCAGCAGGATGTATCCGGCGTTGGTCTTGGTCACAAAATATCCCCCGCCATTGGTTTGATTTTGCAAAATGACGCCGCTCCCGGAAATCGTCTCTTTGCCGATGACATCGGGGAGGGAGACACTCAAAAGCCCGGTTTTGGGATTGATGGTTCCTTTTAGGGTGTGAGTGGCGCCGGGCAATTCCGCCAGAGTGTTGTTGGTGGTGAGGGTTACTTCGACGATCAGCGGCAGCGTGGGAAAAACGCCCGTGAACTCCAGTAGTCCCAATGGCAGCGGGATGGCGGCCGTGTGCGCCGGAGGATTGGTCCAGCGGGAGCTTTGCACGGTGACGGCGTTGGTGTAGCCGTTGGTGAACAGGCCGCTGCTGGCCGCGGGCCGGATCCATGTCAGATCGCCCTCTGGCGCGCCGTTGGTCAGCGTCAACCAGCCCAGCAGCAGGCCGTCGTTGGAGTAAGGTGTGGCAAAAACGGCCAGTTTGCCGCTGGCCGATTCGGCGATATTCTCGCTCAAGGCGGCGCCATCGGCCAGGGCGCCAGTCAGCGTGGCGGCGCCGTCATGGTTGGTGATGGTCGCGTAGCCATAGCCGGGTGGAGAAGCCGCGACCGAATTGGTTTCGGGCGGGATCAGCATGGTGTACTCCGCGGAACCCAGGCCGCTGCCCGCCAATTCGGCCAGCAGGGGAGCCGTCCACGCGCCGCCGTTATTTCCCGCAACGGTGCCGGTTACCTGGGGCGGCGTCCTGTTCCAATCCAAATTCATCGCCAGCGACAACGCGCCCAAAGCGGTGCTGCGCGCGATGTGATTGCTGGCGTTGCCGGCCACGTCAAAACCGCCGGCCAGGCTGTAATTGGACCCGCCGATATACAATTTGCCCGTGTAGGTTCCCAGCGTTCCAACCTTCAGATTCTTGAGCAATCCCGAGGACTGCGCGCCCACCGTGTTGGAGACGGAAAACAGGCCGTTGTAGCTTCCCGCCACACCGGCTTTGAGGAATGGATTGGTCACAAAGTTTGCCGTCAGCGACATGTTGGACACCATGAGGAAAGTCAGCCGGTTGGAACTGCTGGCCAGGCTCCCGACCCAGTTGGAAAACAGGTTGTTTTTGGCGGGACTGGCCTTGATGGTGTAGTTCCGGCCCACCACCAGATTGGTGCTGGTGACTTTGGGGCTGATGCTTCCAAAACCGTTGGTCGCCAGGGTGAGCAGGCTACGTGTCAAGTAAAAAACTTCCACCGAGTTCGTCAGCGAGTGGTTCCCCAGCGGATCCACGCTGCAGGCCCGGAAAATGTTCGATCCTCCGCGCAACGCCACGGTCGCGGACCAATTGGTGGCGGCGGGCGAATCGCTCCAGCCATTGGTGGTGATCGCTGTCCAGTTTGTGCCGGAGTTGGTCTGGTAGAGAATCTGCCAGAGGACATTGGTCACCCCGTATTTGCCGGCGGCGGTTCCCTTTAGCGTCAGGGTTCCGTTTGTCTCGCTGGCCGGGGTTGTCTTGATCGTCAGAGTGGGGGCGGGGACCGTCAGTTTGGCGACGGCGCTGGTGACCGTGCCGAAGGCGTTGGAAACAATCACCGAATAACTGCCGGAGTTTGTCAGCGCCACGGACGTGAGCGTGAGGCGGTTGCTGGTGGCGCCGGAAATGTCGGGGGTGTTGGTCAGGTTGGCGCCATCCATCTGCCATTGATAGAAAAGCGGGGCCGAGCCGGCGGCCTTGACAGAAAAGTGAACCGTGGCTTTTGCGGAGAAGCTCTGGTTGGTGGGTTGCTGGGTGATTTTTGGGCCGAAGCCTGTAAGGCCAAAGACAGTTCCCGAGCCGTCGGCGCCGCCGCTGCTGGTTGTGCCGTAGAAGTTTCCGTCGCTGGCCTGCATCAGCCCGGCTTCTGGAAACGCGCCATTGGTGCCTTGAAAGGCAACCAGCGTGTTGATCGTCCCGCCGTTGGTGGACAACTGGAAGACGACCCCTTTCCCGCCCGTTCCGCCTTGCTCCGTGGTGCCGTAGAGCAAGCCGTCGGAGCCGAGCAAAACGGGGGCCTCGGGGTTGGAACCGTTGGTGATGTCGAAGGACGCCAGCACACTCAGGCGGCCGGATGGCGTCACCTGGAACACCGTTCCCAAACCATTGGCGCCGCCGGCGGAAGTGGCCCCATAAAAGTCGCCGCCCGCCGCCTGCACCAGCCCCACGGGAGACGACCCCTGGTTGAGCGCAAAGGAAACCAGGGTTTTGATCGTGTTGGAGGGAGTCAATTCAAACACCGTGCCATACCCATTTGCCCCGCCCTGTGAAGTTGTGCCATACAGGTTGCCATTGGAGCCGGCCACCACTCCGGCCAGCGGTTTGGAGCCTTCGGCCCCGCCGCTGAACGAATACAGGTTGCTCAGCCCGCGGGATGGGGACCAGGAAAAAACTTCTCCGTCTCGATTCGTTCCTCCGGCGGAAGTGGTGCCGTAAAAAAGGCCATCCAAGCCCTGCGCCAGCCCCCCTTGGGGATTCGCCCCATTTGTGCCGCCGAATTTGAACCGGTTTGTCAACGCGCCCGATGGCGACATGCTAAAAATCGTCCCATTATTGTCGGTGCCGCCCGCTGAAGTGGTGCCGTAGAAATTGCCATCCGCGGCCAAAAGCAGCGGCGCGTTGGGAGTCGCGCCGTTGGAGCCGGCAAAAGACACCAAATAGGTAAAGGAGCCGGCAGGCGTGAGCATAAAAATAGCGCCATCCCCATTTGATCCAACGGCGATGGTTGTTCCATAGAAGTTTCCATTTGTTCCTTCAACCAGACTGGCAACCGAGACTTGCCCGGCGGGAAACGAGAAAATGTTCGTCACGGTCATTCCCGCGGTGGCCGCTTTTGAGGGCAAGACGGCCAGGGCTGCCAGCGCCGCGGTGCGAGTCAGCGCAATACGGGCAGGCGCGATGGCACGGCCAAGGGAAGCGTCCCAAAGCGTCGAACTTAACGTGCGAAAGTGAACGAGGGTTCTTGGTAAATTCATGTGCGTTATGCCCCGGCGATATTCGGTCTATCCATGTTTGCGGTCAAGATTGGATTCCATGTTAATGGAGACGGAGGCAGTGGGCCAAAGGTTTCATCCAAGCTATAGACCGCCGATCCTCCGCAGGCGTAGCGCCGGTTGGTCTGTTTTCCGGGACTCCTCCAGGTCCACCTCGAACTCCGCCACCCAATCATTCGCCTCCTCCGGATCCACCAGCATTTGCTGCACCCACCAGAGTTTGTTGTCCTGCGACGGCGTCACGTATGTGTGCCGCAAATTTCGCGCGTTGGGGTCCAGGCAGATGGCTTGATGCCCGGCATAATAAGCCTCCAGCGTCTCGCCCAACCGGCTTACGGTCCACGCTTCGCCGCCGGGCTGCTCCGGGGAGGTGAGCGTGGCCAGGGCCTGTTCCAAATCCCCAATCACCAGGCCGCGCAAGAAAGTGAACACGCGGTTGCGTATCATTGCCGTGAAGGCCTTGGTGTCGCGCGTGATGTCGGGCGCCTGGGCCCTGGGCGGCGGCGCTTTCTTTGTTTCCGCGGGCTGAAAGTTCGGATCGCGCATTTTTTCCCACTCGTCCAGGAGGCTCGAATCAACCTGGCGGATGAGGGTTCCGAGATAAACTTCCATTTCGCGCACGGTGTCATTCTTGGCGGCGTCGGGCACGGTCTGGGTCAGGACTTTGTGGACGCGGGACAGATGGCGGAGCAGGAGGCCCTCGGCCCTTTGCAGCTCGTAGTCGCGGATGTAATCGGAGAAGGAGCGAAAGGACTCGAACATCTCGCGGGCGATGGATTTGGGCCGGATGTTTTCCTGGCCCACCCACGGGTGCTTGTCGGCGAAGGCGTTGAAGGCGGCATAGACGAATTCGCGGTTGGGCTTCGGGTATTCGAGCTTCTCCAACTCCTCCATCCGCTGCTCGAATTCCAACCCTTCCATCTTCATCTCCGCCATCTTCCGGTCCTTCACCTTGTCGAGCTGCTTGCGCAGAATGATCTCGGGATCTTCCAGGATGGATTCCACCAGAGTCAGCAGCATCAGCGCGAAATCGGCCGCCTGCGGGTCCAGCAGCGGGATTGTGTCAAGCAGAAATAATGACAGCGCCTGGTCCATCGAGAAATCCTCCTGCAAATCCGCGTGCACCCGCAGGTGCGCCCCCTCCGCCGTTTTGGGGATGAATTCGATGATCTTGCGCTCCACCAGCGAGCGGAACAATTGCCACGCCCGTTTGGTCTGTTCCTTCTTCGCCTTGGGCGATTCATGGCAATCCCGCAGCAGCCTTTGCAGCGCGCGGCAGCCGTCGCCGGGGCGGCCGAGCACGTGGAGCAGCATGCCGTGCGAGACTTGAAAGCGCGAGGCCAGCCGTTCCGGGGCCGCGTGGATGAGGCGCAGAAAGGTTTGCTTGTCCCAATTGACGAAGTTTTTTTCCGGCGGTTTCCGTTTGACCGCTTTTTTGCCGCCTTTGGCCGCTTTTTCATCCAGCTTCAGATTCTCCACCGTATGTTCCGGGGCCTGCGCCACCACCCAGCCGCGATCATCAAAGCCTTTTCGCCCGGCGCGTCCGGCGATCTGGTGGAAATCCCGCGCGCTGAGAATTCCGGTTTTGTGGCCGTCATATTTGCACAGGCGGCTGAAGAGCACGGTGCGGATGGGCATATTGATGCCGGCTCCCAGCGTGTCGGTGCCGCAGATGATTTTCAGCAAGCCCTTTTGGGTTAGTTGCTCCACCAGCACGCGGTACTTGGGGAGAATGCCGGCGTGATGCAGTCCAATGCCGTGTTTGAGCCAGCGCCGGATGTCCGGGCCGTAGGGGCTGGTGAATTTGAATCCTTCCAGCGCGGCGCCCAGCGCGGCCTTTTCCTCGTGCGCGCAAACATTGATGCTGGTGAAATCCTGGGCGCTTTGCGCGGCCTCCAGTTGGGTGAAATGAACCACATAGACCGGGCTTTTGCCCTCGCCGGCCAGACGCTCCACGGTTTGGGCCAGCGGAATTTCCGAGTAGGCGAATTCCAGCGGTACCGGGCGAACCGCAGACTGCACCGTCACGCTGGGCCGGCCATTCAAGCGCGTCAACTCCTCCTCGAAGAATGTCGTTTCGCCCAGCGTCGCGGACATCAACAAGAACCGGGCGTTGGACAAGATCAACAAGGGAACCTGCCAGGCCACGCCCCGGTCGCGGTCGGCGTAGTAATGGAATTCGTCCATGATCACTTCCTGAACATTCGCGCTGGAACCTTCCCGCAGCGCGATATTGGCCAGGATTTCCGCCGTGCAGCACAGTATGGGAGCCTCGCGGTTGACCGAGGCGTCGCCGGTGCAGAGGCCCACATTATCGGGGCCGAACTCCCGGCAAAGGGCCAGCCATTTCTCGTTCACCAGCGCCTTGATCGGGCAGGTATAGACCGAGCGCCGGCCCTGGGCCAGAGCCTTGAACTGGACGGCCGCGGCCACGAGCGTTTTGCCGGAGCCCGTGGGGGTGTTGAGAATCACGTTCTTTTCCTCAAACAGCTCCAGGATGGCGGTTTCCTGCGCGGGATAGAGTTCCAGGCGCTTGCCTTGGACATATTCCAGAAACCGTCCGAGCAACAGATCATTGCTGCTGCTTTCGCCGCGCCGCATCAAGTTGTAAAGGCTTTCACCCATAGCGTTAAACTCACATTAACCCCGATCATCTCATAACAGAATAAAGAATAAACATCCGTGTCAGCCGTGAAATCCGTGGTCGAATCGGCGCAAAACCGCAATGGCGGTTGGTCTGTATTGACGACGGGAAAAGCCGGGACTATATACCTGCCAAACCCATTTAGTTGGCAAAGCTCTGAGAATGAAATCCTTGCGTGAAGAATACTGTTGTGGCCGGGGCGTTTTGCACGGTGGAGTTTTGGGTGGAGGGTCTACCCCAAGTTGATCGCCCGTTCCAAGAGTCAATCGAAGGAGGTCGCGGATGATGTCGCTGGGAGAAGTTTGATCGTTCTGCCGGGTTGAAGGCTTGACTTTGGGGCCGGCGGCGACATCTTCGGTGGCAAATGAAACGCGAAGCCTTTGGGGTCGTGGCATTATCGGCTGAGGCAGGCCCAATAGTTGTGGTTTGTCGCCACTCCAAGATGTTTGCATCTAACAACTTCCGCAAATCGCTGCACCGCCTCATCGGGATTCATTTGGCCATTTTGATACACGAACAACCTGTTGCCTATTAATTGTTAGCCTCGCAGATGAATGCCTCACGATTTATTGCACTACTCCCGATTGTGGCAGGTCTGGTTTGCGGCTGTTGTTTTCATAAGGACCTGACCGAGTCAGCGGAGGTCCAAAAGGGCGGAACTCTTGGGCAGAGTTTTCGCACCACCGCGCAGCTTGATCTTGTCAGAGACACGCACACCCACACCCTGTTTCTGGCCAAGCAGGATTATCCGACTTCTTCACGAGACCAGCGAGCTGGAGTTGTAGAGGCCGGCACGGTAGTCTATGTCAATCGAGTAGAGCGGGTCACAGAGCTTATCGCCATTTTAGTATTTCTGCCCGAGTATTACTCGTGGGACTGCACGCTGGCGAAGATTGAGGGCGGCCATTTTGCAGGGAAGGAAGTTGCCATCGGCGGCGAGGGCCTGATTTATAAGAAGGATGTTGTGACTATCGGTAGTGGGATGCTGGTGTCAGTTGACGCGGAGGCTAACAAATCGCTGCAGCCAACAGCCACCGCGCCTTCAGTTTTGACCAAGCCATGAAATTTGAATATCATCCTTGCATTGCTCAGCCCGCAGCCGGCGGCTGTGGCTGAGCTTGGACGTTAAGCGGCATCACCTATGTCCACCACCAAGAAGATTTCCATTGGGTTCGGCCTTCTGGTTTCACTGGCTGGCGTAAGCGCCATTCGGGTCCACCCATAGTTTGGTTCATTTTGCTTGCCAATGGCCGCAGCTTGCCTCCTTTAACATTTCCCGGACCAATCGTTGCGCCCTTTGCTCCTCCGCTTCCCTCAATTCCCGGCCATGATGCGCCGGACGTTGTTGCTCCGCAATCTTCTCCAGCAATTCTTCCCGGAACGTCCCCAGTCTCCAGCACCAACTCAGGCGCAGTTCCTTCCAGTCCGCGCACTCACCGGCCCCCTCCACTTCCCTGCGTTGCTCGATTTTGCCACTTTTGCTTGCCTCCCGGCCCCCCATCCGTCATCATCGCTGCCAGTGGACCGGAAAAATGTGAATCAATGCCTTAAAAAACTACCATTGACCTGCCTATTATGAAACTGAAACTCAAACCCCTCGTCATTCTCGCGACCGCCGCCGGCTTCTCGCTGGCCTTGCCCGGAACTGTTCACGCCCAGGCACAATTGTTGGAGAGAATTTCGCTTTCCGCCACGATGTATGAAGCCTCCGCCACCACCAACGGCGTTGACGTGGGGACGGACAACGGCACCAGCACCACGACCAAGGCGCCCACCAGAAGCACCATCACCGCTGCAACCTTGCTCAAACAGCTCGCCCTGGACGAATATTCGGAAGGAAACTGGACGAACTCTAAATTCCCAGCCAACGCCACACTGGATTACAACGGCAGCGGGTTCGCCGTCTATCAGGGAACCAACCCATTGGTGGATGTTTCCGATATCTTAAGCTACACTCAATCCGGGCAAAACGACATCAGTTCCGGCACTTATACGGATGCCAATGGCCAAGGAGCGCCGCCTTTCACCCAAACCGATTATTATCTCGTCACAATCGCGTACAACGACTCCAGTTCCACAGGCGCGCTGGGATTTACGGTCACGGGCCTGGCCACCGTCACCTCAAAGGCCACCAATCCAAACACCAAGACCGGCAATTACACCCAATCCGGCTCATTCAGTTTGCAGGACGGCACGGGCGAGGGCACCATTACTCCCGCTTCCGGTTCCTTGGCGGGAACAGCCATCCCCTTTGTTCTGACCGGTTTCACCGCCACCGCCAGCGGAAGCGCCGCCGGGAATACCGGCACCGGCTCCAACGAACAATGATTCCCTGGTTCTAATTTGTCCTCTTGAGGATACTCTCGCACATCTGGCCGACGTTCTTGAACTTTTGCAGCTCGGCGAAATTGAATTTGATCCCGAAGTGCTTTTCCACCGCCACGATGATCTCGATGTGATTGAGTGAATCCCAATTCTTGACATCTTTCGCGGTGGTCTCCATCTTCAAGTCAAGGCCTGGTTCGCGCAGGATGTCGCCCACGACCTGGTTGACCTCGCACAGTATTTGATCAATTGTTTTTGGCATCTCTTAGCCCTTTTGGATATGGGTTTTAAACTCTTGGAATCTGTTGATGTCCATTTCCCACTGCCCGCCGACTTCGTCAAACCCCATCCGGGCCAGCAGATCCTTGACCATGCTGTTCTTGGCCGTTGGCAGATACTCCCCCGCCAGGCGCCGGATTCCTTTTTGGCGGGCGTGTTGGACCATTTGGTTGACCGTGAATTCTTCCATGCCCCGTTTTAACACGCGGCAACTCATGATCCAAGTGTCAATAAAGGCCCTCTCCACGTCCAGCCTCTTGAGTATCACCACCGCTATCAGGCCGTGGTCGCCAAATTTGTCCCGCAAATTCAGCGCCAGCGTGATGTATTCCGGCGAGTCCTTCATTTGCTCCACCTCGCCCTCCGTGTAGCGCCTGGTCCGCAGATTGAATTGGTTGGACCGCTGGCTCAGTTGGGCCACCCGGGGCACGTTAAACGCCTCGAAGGGGCGCACCTCGGAAACCATCGCCAGCCCGGCAAGATAATCCTCAATGGACGTGAATGATTTTTGAAAATCCCCCCGCTCAATCTCCTCCTGGTACTGCCGCGTGCGCTTCAGGTCCTCCTCGGAGAATGAGGCGGTTTCAAAGAGGTTAAGCGAGCGCAAAAAAGAAACGTAGAGAGACGGGTCCTCGGGCAACTCCGGCACCACCACTTCCGGCAGAATCCCTCGCACCAGGTTCCGTTCGTAGGGGCTGTCATCCACAAAGACCATCGAGTCAAAACCGATGTTCAGCGCCTTCTGAATCTGCTTCAGGTTGTCCACTTTGTTCTCCCAATTGGCCATGAAGACAGCGATATCTTCCAGGCGCAAGGTCATGTCGGGATGCTCTTTAAAAGGCCGCCGGGCTGTTTCCAGTTCATTCTTGCTGCACACCGCCAGGATGATCCCGCGGTTCTTCAGCTCCTTGGCCCAATGTTGCAACGCATCGAAGGCGGGCCCCAATCCCAGTTCCCCAATTTCAATGTTCTCCATGCCATCGTCCCCAATGATGCCGCCCCACAGCGTGTTGTCCAAATCCAGCACCAGGCATTTCTTAATATGGCCGCTCACGGCCTTGACAATATCCACGGTGGCTTTGGCCATTGCGGGAAGGAAATCCAGCGCCACAGCCATCTTCGCCGTCACATAAAGTCTCGGATCATGGGCGCTGGCGTATCCCCTCTGCTGGGCCAAGCCCGCCAGGTCGGCGAGGAAGACCTGCTTGCGTTCCCGGGCCAGATTCATCAGTTCAAAATTGATTTTCTTTACCTGGTAGGGGAACGAAGACGCCGTCTTGGTGGCAAAATGACCAAACACGCCGTCATTGATTTCCACAAAGTTGAAATGGATGATCCGCGCGCTGCTGGACTGGCCCGCGGCTTTCCACCAAGCTTCGATCTGCCCAAGCACCTGATCGGCAAACCGCGCTTTGGCCTCGGGCGCCGTCGCCGCAAAGCGCCCCCAGAGCCGTTCCGCGCTGGGATAGAGTATGATGAATTCAGGTTTGGCCTCATAAAGCTCGGATGCGGGGTCAAGGATTTGGCGCTCCATTTGGTCGAAGTCCGCCTCAATAACCTCCAGGTTCATTTTCTCCTCGAAACCCTGCCCCCTGATCGCTTTGGCCAGAAACTGCGTCGCCGAATCCCCCAGCAAGGCCACGCGCCGCACCGGCCATGGCGAGAAGTCCTTGTTCAGATTTTCTTTGAGATCTTTGTAGGACACAACAGGCAAAGTTTAAACAAATTCAGAATTTGAAATAAACGAAAGGCGCCCCCTCGGTGGCCCCCAGCGAGACCAGCACCGTCAGCAAAAAGGCGTACGCCGCCACGCGCACACCAACGGACATTCGCGGCAATTCCAAGGCCAGGTTTCTGTCCTTGTTGATCAACAGGTGGGCCAGAAATACCACCCCCACAACCGGGTAAATATACATCGAAAACATTCGTTCGCCCTGGTGACCTGCGGAAAACATCCGGCTCAAGTAGGTCATCGCATCGGCCACTGTTGCAGTGCGGAAGAATACCAGCGAGAGCACCACCACGCCCAGCGTCAAGCCGCGCGCCGCCAGGTTCGCCAGGAACTCCACGGCTCGGCCTTTCACCCAGGCCGGGGCTGGCTTGCAGCTCGTCCACACTTTGTGCCCAGCCAGCGCCACGCCGTGGACTCCCCCGTAAATCACATAATTCCAGCTCGGACCGTGCCACAAACCGCACAGGAGCATGGTTAAGGTGATGTTCAAAGACATCCGCAGCAGCGGCATCGGGTTGCTCCGCGTCGCTATTTCCAGCGGCAGGAATAGGTAATCTCGAAACCACGAGGACATCGTGATGTGCCAGCGCCGCCAGAATTCGGTGATGGAAACCGAACTGAATGGCATCTGGAAATTCTCCGCGAATTCAAAGCCCAGCACCCGCGCGCAGCCAATGGCCATGTCCGAGTACCCTGAGAAATCGCAATAAAGCTGGGCCGCGAATCCCAGCATCCCCTCCAGCAGCGTGAAACTGTCAAACTGGCTCGCCCCGGAGAAAATCTGATTGACATTGCCCGCAATCTGATCCGCCAGCACCGCTTTCTTGATAGCGCCGATCAGAAACTGGGCCGCGCCGGCCTCGATGCCCTCCAGGCGGGCCTTCGCCCGCCGCTCCAGTTGCGGCAGAAAATCCACCGCGCGGATGATCGGCCCGGATAGGACCTTCGGAAAAAAACTTATGAACAAGGTATAGTCCCTCGCCTTCCCGCAGGGAGCCAGGCGTTCGTAATAGACGTCCAGCACGTAGCTCATGCCCGCAAATGTGAAGTAAGAGATGCCCGGAGGCACTGTGATGTCGTAATGCAGGGGTCTGACGTGCCCGCTGAGGGCTTGGATCAGCACCCGGCCGTTTTCCAGAAAAAAATTCGCGTACTTAAAAAAGCCCAGCAAGCAGAGATTGGAGACCAGGCTGGTGACCAGCCATCGCTTCCGCCCGGCCGGGTCGCTGGACTGCCCCAGGTTTCGCGCCACATAAAAATCCAGAAGAGATGTGCATAGAACCAGCAGGACACAGGGGATGTTCCAGGTCAGGTAAAAGGCGATGCTGGCGGCCAGAAGAAGCCATTTCTCCGCGCCGTAGCCGCGCGCGCAGCAGCGCAGCAGCAAAAGCCCAATGATGAAAAAGAGAAACCAAAATGAAGTGAAGCTCATCGAGCGTGGGTTATTGGCTCCAGTTGCTTGAGCAGCGCCGCCGTGACGATGGGGCGCGCGTAGGCATTGAGATGCGCCAGATCCTGAAAATACTCATTGGAGTCCAATTCCGGAATTCGATCCAGGCGAATCCATTTGGCCTCCGGAACCTGTGCGGCCAACTCCGCCAGCGAAGTCTCAAAGGATTTCTTGCCTGATGCGTCTATCACCTGCTCGTTGTAAATGGGCGACTCCGGGAGAACAAGCACCACCACCTTCCCCCGAACTGCGGCCCGTCGCAGCATCCGTTTGAGGGCCAGGTGCTTCGGTCCGGCAAACCAGTGATGGCCGCCGCCAAGCAAATGATACGTCTCGATATTGCGCAAGACACGTCCGGCGTCCCAATCGGAAAGCCGGTTCGTCGGCCAGGTGGAGCTGCTGTCCCATTTGAATACTGTCACCGGCTCCCGCCGCGCTATTCGGCGAAGTCCTACCAGCAGTCCGGCCGACCTCCCGGCCGTGGGAAAGAGTATCCGCGCGTACCGCAAGGGATATTCACCCATCGTCCGTCTTGTCAATGCCTCGTCCGCTTGGCTCTCCCGCAGGTCGCGCCAGGTGCGTCCAGGCGGGACAACATCCGCGCGGAAATCTGAAAGCATCTCCTCATCCATGCCCGACTCCGAGACTTCGATGAAAGTGAAATCCGTCTCGGGCAGCCGCTCTGGCAAGGCCTCCAGTTCGCAAGGCGAGGCATACGGTCCGCCATGATACGCAATCTGCCGCGCACAAGCCAATAAATCGTCTTCTCTGGCGGGGGGGTGCAGGACAGAATTCTTCAATTTTGATTTTTCGCTCTTTTTTTGTTGCCTTTTGCATATGCCATACACATATACTTCCGGCCATGGATTCCAAACCCACTCCGCAATCGCTCCTCCAG
>Ga0187888_1000541_pt1 | contig 40608 bp, 30 predicted proteins | sample June2016WEW_7_40_FD_132987 | JGI IMG/M metagenome (GOLD analysis project Ga0187888, IMG submission 132987) | Peatland microbial communities from SPRUCE experiment site at the Marcell Experimental Forest, Minnesota, USA - June2016WEW_7_40 | ecosystem: Environmental > Terrestrial > Soil > Wetlands...
AGATTCGCATTCGAAAGTGCTGAGCTTCGCAGTCGGTTTTCTCAATTTCTTGGCCCAAACGAAGATTGATCCGAGCTACCTCTCCTTTAGGCTGTTTCTCGAAAGGCCGAAGACTATTAAAGTCAAAAAAGCGCTCACGGAGAGGATTGTCACTCGCGAAGATATTGAGACAGTATTTCAGAGGATCGCCGCTAAGGAAGAAAAGGGAACCGAACCTTTGAAGATACGTAACTACCGCGCTTTCACTCTCCTCGCATCTTACACAGGATTGCGACCGAGCACGATACAGCGCTTGACGGTCGGGCAGTTCAGAACTTCACTCAACGAAGAGAAGCCCGTGCTGCACGTTCTCGCTGAGCAAGAAAAGAACAGGGTCGAGCATTACGTTCCGTTACATCCTGTGGTGATAGGCGCAATAGGAGAGGTTTTAGCGCGCGATTTTGACGAAAATGACGATGCCAGGCCCTTCTTTATGTTCCACTCGTTTGAAAAGTGGCTAGAAAGGCAAAGAATCCCCCTTCCGCGAGTGCGAGATTCAAGTAAGGCGCATTTGTGGCTCAGCGACTTCCGCAAATTCGCCGAACAGTTCGGAGACGTTATTGGCTGGGATAGCACGAATCGTAAGTATATATTAGCTCACGGAATGACAGGCGTTGACTGGGAACATTATAAACACCCGCTTCCTGAAGACGTCTACGACACCTATATGCGAGTCTGGCGGGACATCAAGCTAGCAGACTGAGGTGCATTCACGCACGCTTACGATTGCTGTTACGTCCGGCTATATTCGTGCTTCTGGTGCAGTCTCACTTGTATTGGTTTTATAATCCGTCGCACCTGCTGTCGCTATCGGGTAACCACGCCTCATGCAGGCGGTTTTCCAGGTAACGCAGGCTTCCCAACTGGAAGAGCACTTCCGCTAAAGCTTTTCGGATGCCACGTCCGCGTAATCATTCTTGTAATCCGCTAGTTCCAGCAAAAGCTCATCCACTTCGACGCAGTCGTGACGAAGAGTATTGTTGAAGTGATCTCTGGATTAGCAATCCCAAAACGCACAATGAGTCCAGTTGAAAAGAGTCAAGAAAAGAACGATAGGCTCGGGGCGATTCGAACGCCCGACTTTCGCCGTTTAAAGGCGATTTGCGGAACTTTTTTTAGAATTGTTTGCGCGGAATTGCTATCGTTATCTAACATCGCATGAATACTGAGAACATGGCCTTTTTCGAGTGAAAATACCCGAACTTGCTGTCCAATCACATTGTTAATTGGCCCCGGCAGCCTGAGCATTGGGTATACGTGGCTCTTCACTTTGCTCCGCTAGATTTTGACCGTGCCAAGATATCTAGCTAGTATAGGTTTCTCTATGATAATCTAAACAAGGCCAATCGTTCTGAGTTTCTTTGAAAGTATGTTTTATGATAGTGACTTAGTGCACTGCAAAATCTGGTTAGCTGATTTTTTCACAATTGGTCGAGGTCAATGATTTTTGAGCACTTAGAAAGGTAACTTTTAAGCATTCCCGTTTCGTCCTCACAAAACAATGAAGGTCTGCTTGGCCCTCTGCAATCAGTTGGGACATTACGCGACTTAAACTTGGGCGAAAGTAAATAACCGCTTGTTGGAAGGATCGAGATGGATCTAAGAAATGGGGAAGATATTGCAAAAACCGTTCTTGACAACCTCTCGAAAATAAAAAAAACTGACGTTGCAAAACTTGACAACCTCTCGAAAATAGTTAAAACTGAGATACTTAAGGGGAGTTTCGATACGATTCAGCGTGAGTATGTAAGAAGAGAGGTCGATGAATTTGATTACGAAAAAGGGCGCCCTTTACATTTCAGACTGACGCGCTTCATAAAAGAAGAGCTTAGCAGAACGGGTGTGAAACAGCTGCTTACTTGGCTTCAACAGTTTGATGACTATAAATCAAATCCTCTTGGATTCCAGAAGATTTGGGACATCGAGGACTTTATGTCACCAACATATAGTCTAACAAAGAGCTATGAACGAATCTACGATCCAATTGACCAAATGGCAAAGGCGAATGAATATTCAGAGCTTGCTTATGGCGTGAGCATGTCGGGCACAAATACGAGGATTTTGAGTAGTTTGTTAGACCATGTACTTTTGTTTGCAGTTCCAAAGGCGCCAGTAGAAGATATGTCGCAAAGCGAATTCGTTGCTTTTGTGACGGATGTAATAAACACGTGGTTTTCACCCTTTCAAGTCTCTATTTGGGTAAATGCTGTCTCTATTGAGGCAACCAGCGTTAAAGATAGTGGCTGCACGCCAGTTGAGGGTTTGACAATTCGGTGTCCACAGCCACGCGATTTCGAATTTGAACTGCCTCTAGACTTCTTGCAAGCAGATGGATACCTCACTAAAGACTATTTCCAGAACAACCCGCCTGACTGTATCATAGATTCTACTGCTGACGCGTTATGGTTTGCCTGCGGGCCGTGCGAAGAACAAAATCCAAACTGTACTAATAATAATTGCCAGATTGTCAATTTGTTAGTTTGCTTGCGCTTATTTGAATTAGGCTGCCCTTCACTCATTTTTGTGCGCGACGATAATATGCTCCCGCTTAAACATGACGACACATACCTGCGTTCCCCGGGGTTCAAATTCCATCCTTTGTATGAGTATTCTATCCCCTACCACGAGTTTGCTTCAATAGCCGATTTTTTCCGTGATATCATGCCTCTGCTGCCTAAACCTCGTGAAAAGTTACGAAACCAAAAACGTTCAAACCCTGATATAATCATCCAAACAGCGCTTGATAGATACTTTGAGTCACTAGGGCAGGACGAGACAACAGCACATCGAGTTTCATCCGCAATTATGTGTTTAGAGGCACTTTATTTAAATGACAGTCAAGAACTCGCATATAAGTTACGACTTCGCGTCTCAGGGCTGCTTCGAATAGCAGGTTTTAACCCACTTATCGTTGTTAAAGACATTAAAGATGCATACAATGTGCGCAGTGGGTTCGTACACAGTTCACATAACAAAGAAAAAGACTCAGCAAAAGCGGACGAACTTGCACGGAGGGTGGCCGATTACGCACGCGCTTCACTTTTAATATTTCTTCAGCTGAAGAAAGCGCTAGACGAAAAAAATATCTTAGAGAACGGATATGGGCTCAAAGACGGCATCATAGCAATGCTAGATGAGTCGTTCGTTGATTTAGAGCAATACGCTGGACTGCAGTTTTTATTATTAGAGCACTGCCGCTTTTTTTGAAGCAAACACAGAGATAGCCATATCGCGTTATGACTGAAAATGGATTTGTTTCCGATGAAGAAATTATCCTCGGCAATTCTGGCGAGAATTGCTTGCATTCTTTCTAAGCGGTCGCGCAAGGAATAGAGCAACTGCAAAGCCTGAAAAATTGAGCTTCGTGTCTTAACAGAAGTCTAGGGGCGCACAGTTTTGCAGCTAAGTCATTAATTGGCAAACAACTAGGCTTTGCTGACGCAAACTGATTCTACTAGCTGTGTTAATTGCTCTTTTCTATTGTCCAAAAAACCAATCCAATCGTCTTTTTCGAGATAAGCTGGCTCTATCAGATGCGTTTTTAGTATTTCGTCAAACAGGGATCCTTCCAACTTATGGCGCAACGTCGATAGGTATTGTGATGGCAACTTCCCACCGATACTGCGGTTAATTGTCTCACCAATAAGCGTCTTATTCACGATTGTATCTGCGCGAGGATCATCGATGTTGATGCGCTCGAGAGCTTTCGACGGAAAAATATGATGATGATCCTGCTGGGTCTCATAAAACAGAGATGTCGTAAGCTTCCCACCTCCGCCAAAGTCTCTGGCCCCCTTTCTCGCAAGAAGGCAGAGTATGCCTTTGTAAGTAACATTACGTATTGATGTTATTTCTTGCAACTGGTCGGGCCGGAAGGTAAAAGTCCGCACCACATCGGGTTGATCTCCGCCATCTACCCATCGAATGACTTGTTCAAGATCCTGAGCTGATATGGTCTCCGTTGTGGCACTATAACGGTGACTGAAGACCGAGCACCAGTACCAACGCTCAATTTTTGGCCAAGCAGCTCCTACGATTACATTCCCTTTTCGGGAGATTAGATAGCCAAAAATGGCAGAGAGCGGGACAATTAGGGTGGAATAAGGCAAAATCTTTTGTGAGATGACACCCTGATCCGCCATAAATCTAGCGCTTTCCAGGTACGCGTCGGAAAGAGTTTCCCACCACCTCTCGACCGCATCGTGTCTCATTATCATCAAATCTTGTTTGCGACAAGTCACAGCTACTGGCGCTCCAGAACTTGATTGCTTTCGCGCAAGAGAATCGAGCAGGGAAAGCCCTTGCAAAAAATGAACTCCCTGCAAGTCTTGCATTGGCACCCGGCGCTCAAGCGCCGATCGCGTCTCTTCCCATTTTTCGTTGAGGTGAAATCCTTGTGTCCAAAGGATGGCGGTGCATAGGTCAAATACACTAAGCGGAACGCCCATGCTATTGACCTTCTCAAAAATGTGGCAAATTGCGGCTAACGGTACATTACGGTGTAATTCGATTACGGGAAATGGATAGTTCCATATCCTGTCAAGCCACGGACTCACTGAGCTGTCCCATTTGTCTAACTTTTCCTTCAACAAATAAATTGGTGCATCATCCGACGGAGGCCAAAGATAGCTGTCTTGCCAGGTTTTGAGACCCTTGTCTAAACCAAAAATAACATTCAAAGGCAAGGCACCCGCCGCGACTTCCTGGTCGAATGTTGTAATTTCGTAAAGAGGGCGCAATCCTTCATACCTTTCACGTTTGCCTTTTTGATTTTCGCGCACATAAAAAAGAGCTTTCTCAAAAACAGAGTCTTCGTAAGCTTTATCTTGATCTTCTGACCGCATTAGAAGATCTACATCTAAATAAAAATGATAAATGCGATCCCTTTTTCCGTTGCGTATCACGACCCCGTTTTTGCTATATAAAGCTTGATAAAGACTTGTGAGTCGTTGCTGACCATCTAACACCATCAGCATAGGTCGGGCCGAACTGTTCTGGTCTGCTCCTTCAAACGGATGAATTGCTAAAAAACTATCATCGACGATTGGCATTGTCAGCAAGCTGCCCGCTGGATACCAATTTGCGACCGAGATAATTAGCTCACGAATCAGTTCAGGCTCCCATACCCAAGGCCGTTGGAAGTTGGGGAGCACAATTGAGCAATCTTCTATCCCCTCTAGCAAACCCTTAAGCTTCTGCTCCTTTGGCGTGAATATTTGCCCTTCTTGGATCGGATTCATATCAGGCTCCTTAATGACAGAGAATTACTATACTTCGCCGCTTGGACGTCTGGCGAAGATTGATAATTCAGAAATATATGTTTGGTGGACTTTAATCTTACATATAGCCAAGTTCCATTTAGCATCTTTTCCAAACAATCATCGTTACGCTATTCTTCAACCTGGTCATAGCTTACCGTTTCCTTCGTTTTTGCATTCTGATATTACGTCCAAAAGTCTCTCGAAAGCACTAATCTCATAATCAGCTTTTGCCTGTAGTTTTTGTCCATATTTTGCGAGGCAGGTCTTCATGCCGGCCAATCGTCCGCCCTGCATATCTTTTGCAGGCCAGTCTCCAACCATCAAACACTCTTCTGGCTTTACGTCTAGCTGATCGCAAATGAGCAAAAAAGGTTCTTTTGCGGGCTTCTTCTGTCCTGTATCATCGTATGTTACAACCGCGTCTAGGTAGCCATCTAAACCTGCCTCATTTAGCCGCATCCACGCCTTAAGCCTGAGACCGTCGCTTACGATGCCAAGCTTGAATCCCTGACGCTTTAACTTTTCAAGGGTGTCTACCACTCCGGGATATGGCTTGAGGTGCAAGTATTTTTCTTTAAGATAAGCATTAACAGCGGCGGCGAGAATTCGGTAGTCAACAGCTTGGTATTCGCGAAGGAGGTACTCCTCGAATGCATCATCTGATTCGATTCCGTGATCAAGATAAAACGAAAAAAGCGTATCAGCAAGATCTTGAGGATAATCCTTTAGTCCAGTTTTTATCATCGCATTCGCTGCAGCTGCAGAAGCTGCCTTCTTCATACTCATAAAGTCGATGAGCGTGTTATCTAGATCAAAAATGATTGCTTTTATCACAACAATTTTTCCGCTCCGAGAGATTGTATTTGTTCTTCAGCCGCAATAGACAATGAAGCTTAGCTACGCTCCAGGAGATACTAATAGGGCTGCACCTTCTACTTGAGCCTAACAAAACGAGCGTGCAATCGTTCAGTCGTACTGGTCGGTTTATATGGCAATAGCTCATTTTGAGCGCTCCCTCTTTTTTCTCCACTTTTCCTTTCGTTCCCTCGCTTCCTAGCGTTTCCTTGCTTGCTCTTCTTTCTCTTTTTGCCGTTTTTTCGTCTCTAATAGCTTCAAGTCAATCCCTTCTTCAGATAGAGTCTATAGCGGTATGCTTTTATGTCGTCGCGCCAGCGACTCCAAGAAGCTTATCAAGACACAAGCCGCATATCTCGCCGTGTAGCACGTCCATGCCGAAGAGGTACGGGTGCTCGCGCCCTTCCTGCCACACTTCTAGGGCGTCCTCATACACGTGAAACGAGGCGATTTTCTTTAGCTCGACCGAAACCGGCTTGCTGCCAGCTATGGGGTTCAAAAAAACCCGCTGATTCGTTACGATTAGCTGCCCGCTGCTCGTTTTCATAAGCTCGTCCTTCTTGACTAAATGACCGCGTGACTGTCCGACTCTGTAGCGCACTGGAAAGCCCCCCACCTTGATCGGGAGCGGGATAGATACGCCGTGACTCGCGCCCGAATAACCCAGGTTGACTGTCTTAGTCTCAAAGAGCGTCGCACCCATTATAGCGTGCGCTGCCTCGCCCTTCCGCATAATTGCGTCCGTGACGTTGACCGTAGGCAACGCGTCGTTTAAATACGGCGCTAGCGCCGCGTTGACCGCCTTTTTAGTTGCTTCCTCTTCCGCCTCTTTTTTCATCTTTTCATAGCAACCCGCGCACACGACGGCCCCGCTTTTCAGCGTCCAATACTTTTCAAAGTGTCCGAAGTGGTGCCCGCATTGAGTGCAATATCCCATTTTTACGCCTCCTTTGCGCCCTTAGCATGCCGTCCGTCGGCATCTTGAGCGCTCATCCGTTCTTACTGTGCAAGTAGTGAGCAACGGAGCCCTTGCGGGCGGGCAAACGCGCCGCATTATTTATAATCCTAAAAACGAAATAGTTTTCGTAAATGACGAGAATTAGAGTTACAATCGAGAAACGCAAAGGCGAGCAAGAAACGGACGTTGAAAGGGAGCATAGGACGGCGTAATAAGCACTTACGGCAAGCAGTGGGTCAAAGAACACGTTAAGATGCTCAACAGTCAATGGGATTACGTCAAGACGTCAATGTAGTGAGTTAGAAAAGAAGAGGTGAGAAAAAATAACAGCCGGAAGGATGTGGCATGCTGCCGAACGCGAACGGAAACTCAAGCATAAGGTACGCGGCAGCCCGCATGAATATGTGCCGTTGGATGCAATGCTGACGCAGTATTGTCCTGAGCCGAATAAATCAATCTTGGAAGCTCGACAGACTCAGCACCACGCGCAGCACGCACAGCGCGAACCGGAACCGAGACCTGAAACAGAATGGGACAAGCGACGGAGCGAAGCACAGAAGAATCTGCGGTGCATACAGGACGCATGCCCGTATTGGTTCGATTCATTACCTACGTTCTCTTGCACCATCACTGGTGAGCAACTTTGCTTAATGTCGATGCCGGATATGGAGATTATCGTGGAAAAATGTCCGTATAGCGGAGCAAAAGGCGTAGCGAAGTGGAACGCTCATTTATTGAAATAAAACCATGTGGCAATCCCCTTTTGAATTGTGCTACGCTTCGATAAGGGAGTAACCGAATACGAAAAGAAGGCATTACTCAGTATCGTAGAAAGCTACGTTGAGGAGTGTGGCGCAAGCTGCGGGAGGTTGAGGAGTTGCTTCAAGAAGTAGGGGAAGAGTTGCCGCACAACGTGGTTAGTGACGACTACTATCAGGATTTTTTTATAAACGCGATGGAGCGGGCAATTACGGAACACGGTAAGAAATACGTCAAGGAACACGCAAAAATATACATCGGTGGAAGCTGGGATTATGTCTCGACGTTGCCATGAGGGGATTTTTTGTTGGCGGCTCCGCGCTTGACGACCTGCCGTACGGTGCGAAACCGAAGCGGACGGCCTTTGATTATCTGATGATTGCGCTCTTTGTCGTGCTTATCGCCTTCGCCGTTGTGGCAGTCGCTGGGCTTATTTTGGCGCTGTAAATGTTTTTGCAACCGTTACAGAGCTATCTCGCGCCCCTTCTCAGGAAGAATCACATTGTCGTGGAGGGTCTGAAAGACTTCAGGGTGCTGGGTATGCACCGGAATCAGCACTTTCGGCTGCACCGCCTGAACCACATCTTTTATCTCATCATAGTTCAAGTGACCTGACGCATGAATGTGTGTGTAAGGATACAGGCCGAAATGCGCCAACCAGTTCTCCACTTTCTTTAAGTCTAATTCCATCTCCAGATCGAACGGTTCGCATACGCTCCGAATATAGCTGCTGCCTGCTTCGGGCTTAACGTCGATTAGTTCTTTAAGTTCGAAGAAATCACAGCGGAAGATGTATTGATCCTGATTCTCTCTAATATCTTTTGCTGTCACTGCGTTGGCGTGATCGAGAAACTCGCGTTCCCAATAGTCGTAATCCTCTCGCTGAATCTTCTCTGAGAAGCGGTCATCCTTGTAAACACCCCACTTTTTACGTGGAATGTACACGCGGAGGTGATCATCATCAATTCTAGGTGTCGCAATGCCAGACGCCTTGAAGAGTTCGAGCAGGTACGCCTGCTTCAGGTTGATGACCAACGCCCTGTCGGTCTGTTGCGCGACTTGATAGAAGCTTTGCATCCGGTCGGTGTCTCTCACAGGGAAATTCACAACAACGAGACCGTCAGTCTTTTCTACGCGCTCTTTGGCAACTTCCTTGACGTGCTCTTCGCTGTCTACTTGCGTTGAATTGACGCGCGTGCCCTCACAGATCATGGCAACCGGTTCGACTGCAGCGGCCCGTTCGACAAACCGCCGCGTCTCATCTCCTTTGTAGCCGTGGAACCGAAAGTCGCCTGTGTAAACGACAGGCCCAGCGCTCGTGTGCAAGATATAGCCAGTAGCGCCTTCCAGCGAGTGACTGACAGGCAGAGCCTCTACATCGAGCCCTCCGACAGTGAACCGGTTATCAACGATGTTATAAGGTCGCGGTTTCTTCGCCTTCTCGCCGTGCAGCTTTGACTCGTCGCCTTTCTTGTTCACGTATGTCTTAAAAGACTCTTTCAGCGAGATTAGCTCGCATGTGCCTGACGACCCCGTCTCATCGAGAGCTTGCATGATATCTTTGGCACCCTGCGTGCAGCATACAGAAATGTCGTCCCTGAGATAATGGATGTAGGAACAATGATCCATGTGGGCGTGGGTTAGGAGGACGCCGTCGAAGCTCGGCTCTGGATCACGTGGCAAGTTACAGTGAGAAAGATAATCGCAGCGATAAAGCCCATTTAAATCAGGAAGCAAGCCAAATTCAAGGAGATCGATAATACCGTTGCACTTTCGCGGCTGCATGAATTCGTCAAAAAACTGGTTGGCAAGGCTGAAGCTCATGCCAAAATCAAGAAAAACACGAGTAGCTTGATCCTCCAAAAGGATTTTGTTGCCACCGATTTCGTTGACTCCTCCGTAGAACGTGAACGAGGTCATACGACTTCTACGTGCGCTAAACCCTGCCTACTCCAGGTAGGTCTTCAAATCGTAAGAAATGCCCCTTGATGAAGTCAGATTGATTTATCCTAACATAACGCCAGACAGTTCCCGTCTGTTCCGAAACGCTTTGGCACCAATAGTCTATAGCTTCGTCTTTTGATGATGTGCTTTCCCATATGCGTCCCTTCGTTTCCACTATCCAATAGACCTCAGTTTCATTGCACTGTTGAACTACAACCCAGTCGGGATAGTAGAAACCTATAGCGCCACTTGGCTTCAGATAGTCGACCCTGAAAGTGCTGCCGCTATCTTGTTCGGTGGAGCCTAAGGCAGAAAACCTAGGCACGTCCGCGCAATGATCTAAGAATTCAGCAAATGCTCTCTCGTAGTTGTTATAAGTAGCCACCAAATTAAAGACGGTTTTTGTGCAGACCTGAAGAGGCAAGTTTCTGCGCCAGATAAACGGTTTAGTTTCTGAAAGCCTGAAATGGGCGCATTCAAATTCGACAGATCGTCTTTCCACGGTTAGCTGACCAATAGCCCGCGCAAAATGCTTGGCAATTTTGTTCTGAACTGTGTACGAGCTTAGGTGCGCGAGTACCCAGCGATTTCTCAGGTCGAGTGCTTGTCCGAAGCAACGAAAAGCGACATAATCTCTCACTTTTGGAAACAGCATAGCAAAAACATCCGGCCCTGTGAGCTTTGCGGCCGATATTACTTTGTTCGTGATGGATGCGAGTATCTCTTGCTCTTTTTTCGATTTCCCAAATTCTATTTGAATCGCATGCACGCGTGTATCGGTGGAAGCGAACTTCAATTCGAGGACGGAGCCTAATTCTCGGTTGAGTTCTTCTTCCGTGTAGATTGGCTCAAGTGAGAAGACATCAATCTCAGACACGCAACTGTAGTTGTGGGTATAAATCGGTCGCGGCAATGGGATTGAAATGTCATAACCTAACTTTTCGGCTACAGGATAGATTCTAACTGATGCTATTGGCGGTTCAGTTAGCGTTTTTAGGCCTACGCCCTCTGCCTCAAGTTGGCGCACAAATGCCTCAAATGCCTCGGTTCCCATAACCTCAAGCGTTTGAGTGCGATCGGGGCTGATTCCTTCCATCAATCGCAGGCCCCGTCCGATTGCCTGTTCAGGAAGAATCCTCGCTTTCGAAGTGAATGGGCGGAGCCCCAATACAACGGTGACGCTGCGCACATCCCATCCCTCGCGTAACATCAAGACGCTAACTATAACCTTTATTTTACTCTCAGGGTTGTCGATGTCTCGAGCTATTGCTCGAGCTGTGTCGATGTCGCCTTTTACCTCCCCGGTCACATCGGTATGGATCACCAAGACCTCGTCTTCTTTGAAGAGAGCATCCTCCGAATTCACGAGCCATTCGTATATCCTGTTAGCAAAAACAGTCTTTTCCACCATAATGAAAAGCACAGGTGTTAGCCCTAACGGCTTATAAGTCGCTTCATGGTCTTGCCAGCGCGTCAAGGCCGCCCGAAGCCATTCCTCGTAGGATTCTATCAAGTTAGCTTCTGTAACCTGATCGGGATCGCGCCGTTTGACAAAGTGGCCGATTATCGGGGCCTTAATGATTCGATCTTCTACGGCTTGCTGCAGAGGATAGTCGCAGATGATCCATGGGAAATATGTGCCGTTTTGATCCTTTGGCGTCGCCGAAAAATCTAACCACATAGATACGCCAACTGGCAATGCTTCGTGTATAGAGATTAGAGTTTTGTGCCATTGAAGCTCTTGGTCGTGCACGTGATGTGCTTCATCGTTAATCACTATGAGATCTTTCAGGTTTCTAATGCGATCCAGCATTGGAAGAGCGTTAGATGGCAGATCCTTTTTGGGAGCCCGCCCTAATATTGCTGCGACTGCATTTTCAGGCGTCCACGAATCAATGCGTGATTCGTAAAGCTGCTGAATATTCGTTAGAAACAAATTCTCGGAATGTCCCGTATCGGCGTTATCCCCTCTTAAGACTATTTGAAGGTTCCATTGGGATCTCAGTTCGGGCGGAATCAATGGCAAGCTGTTAAATATTTTGTTGTCTGCGAAATCTTTTTGCAACCTTTGATAAACGATCACGTTTGGGGCGACTACAAGAAAGTTTGTGGCAAGTCCAGAATCTTCAGCCAATCGTCGATGAAAGTAAGACCACACTACTATCATAGCCATGAGTACTGTTTTGCCGGAGCCCGTCGCCATCTTAAAGGCATAGCGCCTAAGATTTTCGGGAGGAAGCTCTTGAATTGTTTCTTTGCTGATTTCTGGGACGTATCTGAGGATTTGACGTTTACCGCCCACAGTGTGCGGAAACATGATATCAGTACCAGGAAGGCGCCGCTGGGAACCATCCGGGTAGTTGACGTGTCCGAAGGTCTCTATCAAAGGTTTGACGTCTTTCTCTTTCCACACCTCAATCAAGTATATTAAGGTCTCTACGGCCTCTCTCTGACCGAAATAATACCTAAACACCTTGTTATTGACGAGATGATCTTCATCAAACCAGTAGGAAAAAAGCCGTCGTGTCAATGCGGAGGCGCCTGGATAATCGTTGTTGCGCCAATCATCAACTACCGCCCTCAACTTAGCTACTAGGAGCCGGTCGCTCGGCCGCCGTCCTTCGATCTCTTCCCATTCATTCTCTGTACCTTTCTTTTTCAAAAGGTATGATGACGGTTCAAGATGCGCCTGTCTGTCAGGAATTTCGGGTAAGTCCTTGTCGTACTCAACGACAGCTTCCGGCACTATGTCACCTCGATGTCGAATTCTTGAGAGGTGTCGTTGCCAAACACATCCACGACTTTCACTAAGATCCGATATTCTCCAGGGCTTTGGTACTTGTGGGTTTTAGAAGTCAACGCCAGTGCACGTTTTTTGCGAGTACGATAAGCTACCCAACCATTCATGAAGGAATCGTTCTGGAAATCCCAGTCCACAGCCCAATAATCGATATAGTCAGACCATTTGCTTACCTTTTGCCTGACATCTTCAGGAATAAGGTCAGAGTTAGGTATTACGAAATCATCTAACGATACGGTGACGCTATGCCCGTCTTTTTTAATATTTGCACTCAGATACGCTAGCTCAAAGAATTGGATATCCCCTTTTTCTACAGCTTGCTTATCCATAACTTCCCTAGGAATTTGTAAGAGTAGCAACTTGATGCCTTTTTGTTTCGCGGTTTCATGCATTAAACTGTCGTTTTTACGCTCGCTGCTCGGCCCAACGAGGCCCATTTCCCATTCCCACCCAAGAACATGAAGTTCCGATTGGCTTTGCGCTGCGCACTCTTCTAAGGCTGCATTTACTTCATCGATGGTGACGGGCGCGTCGACTGCACCAATATGGACCATAGCGTGTGCTCTTCTTCCGTGGATATGTTGCATACCGGTGAGCGGGACTGCGCCGTACAAGTGCAGGATGAATGCGATATATCTTAAAATCGCGATTTGCTCATCACTCTTACCACTATCACTGTAAGTTATATCTTGCCAATATGTTCGTTCATACTTGCCCAGATTGAGCAGTTCAAAAGGACTGCAGTCCTGAATCTCAAGGAGTCTTTTTCGGGTGATGTGAATCGCCCACCGTGAGAGGTCACATCCAATCCATCGACGCTGTAGTTTTTCAGCTGCTGCAAGCGTAGTTCCTGAGCCACAAAAAAAATCCGCCACGAGATCTCCTGGGTTAGTCGCAACATTGATTATGCGCTCCATAAGCGCTTCAGACTTTTGGGTTGGAAAATAGAGTTTTTCAGGATCTGTCGGACTTGTTATTTTCGGAATATCGCTCCACCAGTCATTAATTGGAGTCCCCTCGGACCTTAGTTTCGCATTCGTGCCCTTGACTTTAGTCCTGCCCCTTTGCACAGTTCCTTCTGAGTAAGGTCTATATTGAGTCCGAAAAGTCCAACTGCTGCCTTTGGTATACCACAGTATCGTATCATGTTTATTCGGGTACTCGTTCGTGGGGATTCCACCACCACTGTAGCACCAAATAATCTCGTTCCTGAAGTTGTCATAATTCAAGATTTCATCGAGCATACATTTCAGATAATGAGAGACGTGCCAATCACAATGAACATAAAGACTTCCGTTTTCAGCGAGTAGATCTTTGATTAAGACAAGGCGCTCGTACATCATTTGCAAATAGGAATCAAATCCTTTGCCCCAAGTATCATTATATGCTTTTGTCTCGATTTTTGAGGGGTCTTTCATCATCTCCTGTCCGTTCTCGCCAATTTCGATTCGGAGTTTGAAATCGGCTCCTGTAGCAAAAGGCGGGTCTATGTAAATCAAATTGATCTTGCCAGCGAACGTTCTGAGAAGCGATCCCATAACTAGCAAATTGTCGCCCCAAATAAGCTTGTTTTTCCATCCATTGTCGAGCAGTTTCTCGTCTGCCTCCCAGATGTCGTAAAGAGTAACCTGTTTCGAAGTCGTTTCTTTTGAGGCTCGGCTTTCGTTTATTGTCTCGATAACTTGAAAAGGCAAGCTGATCTTAGGCGCTCCCTTTATGGAACCGTCGGCGTTAAAGTGCCTAGGCCACATCAGTTTGGTTGTTGAGACGTCTGTTTTCACCATCGAATCACCCACTCAGCGCGCACACAAGTCTAACATTCCGCTTATTATCCATGCTCCTACGTTGTTTCGCACTGATGACAGTGATCGGTAAAATCACAGTCGGCGCAGACTTTGTCTTCTGGAAGCTTTTTAACCTCAAAATCCTTGGCGGCTATTTGCGATACGACCTTGTCGAAATGATCTCCAGCTTCTCGCACTAGTTCAGGTTTGTAGGGAAAGATCATCAAAGCATCATCTTTTTTGGCCTCCCCTGTCCAATATAGAAGTAGACGTTCTGGACTTTTGTCGTAACGTTGCTCTAAGATATGAGCATAAGTGCAAAGTTGCTTGTAGTAATTGTCAAGGCGCCTGTCATCAGCTTGCGGCCGCGGCTGACTTTTGAAATCAAGCAGCTCGAGCTTGTGGTCATCCCCCATTAAGAGGTCTATTTTCCCGGTGAGAATGTAATCGTTTTTTTCTACAGAGACGTCAACTTCGGTGTCAATTATCTTTTTCATCTCTTCCCGGTTTTGGCGGAAATAGTTGATGACCTGTGCGAATGCTGCCGTCCTTTGGCTCTGTGCAAGAGCCCGCATGCCGCGATTTAGCAGGTGTTGATAGTTAAAATCAAAGAACTCTTTGATTCTCGATTCGTCTATGGTTCGGCCTCTCTCATCTAGAATTTCCTGGTGGATATCTTCTATTGTCTGGTGAACCAAGCTGCCAAAGAGGAATTGGGCAGATCTGGCGGGAGTGAATCCGTAAAGGCGATAAAACTCGTACTGCCTGGGGCAGGTTTCATAAACGTTCAAATCATTTGTGAAGCTGTATGTCTTCTTAAGTGCTGCCTGCGTGCGCAGTGGCGATGATTGGAGCGCTAGCTGATCGTTGCGCAGATGAGGCCACTGAGGAAGATTTTGCCAAATTGGGTCGAAATACGAGTTTGGCTGTTCTGTCGTCGTCAGTACCAAAATATTTTCTGCCCGTGAGAATGCAACATAGTGCAGACGCATTTGGTCGAACTCTGATATCCTTTTTTTTGGTTCGAACGGCTCACGATGAAAATACAGGCTTAGATCTTCATCAACTCCTTTGCCCCACCTGCCAGAACGACGGCCACTTGCAAGCGACCCGACGACGACCACTGGGAATTCAAGCCCTTTCGATTGGTGAATTGTTAAGACTTGCACGTGTCCTTTAGGAAAGGGGGCGTCAGGATCTTCATATTCGTTGATGCCTCCATCGAGTAACAACCTCAGGAAACTGTTAAAAAAGTGGAGGCGCAGAGCTACCAGATTTCGTGCCGTAATCACGTGGTAGTGATAATAACTCTGGAACACGCTGAGTAGTTGCGAAAACGCGGCTAGGTTTCGAGCTTGGCCCTCATCCCTTACAAACGAATTTAGCGGCTCTCGGGTAATGCATTTGTAAAAATAGTCTGAAAGCCGTTTATTCAGTGTTTGTCCAGCCTCTAAAGATTCTATTTCGACAGTGAATATCTGCAAGATTTTTGCAAGCGGGGCCGATTCGGGCTTGGCACATTTGCGGCCCAAGTCTGTGATGCATTTGTCTACGTAAGCGTTCAGTTTTTCGAGCGATTTTCCAGCGATCTGCCCGCGGGCGTCTCCATAATACCCCAAAAGTACTGCAAAGCAACCGACGACAAGTCGTATCTCCTCATTGTCGAAGTAGGCTTTCGCTCTTGGACAAAAAGAATCTATTCCGCGGTCTTCAAGCGCGTCGATGAACGGGCCGCTGTGATTATATCTCTCATCGTGATCGCGACGCACGCTGTGCAGCAACAGAGCAACTTGGCTCTCATCTTCGATTATGTTGTTTTCTTTAAGGAAGACAACAAGATCAGCGAACCGCTTTGCTTCATCTCTTCGGTTTTCGCCCCAAATGGCAAAAACGGCTGGATATCTCGGGAATGTCTTTTTTGGATTTGGCACAATCTTTTTTGGATAGCGAAATGGCAGCGCGCCTCGGGGATTGCTCCAGTCACAAGCGCTCATGAACCTATCATAGGACTCAACAATGCTTTTGTGCGAACGATAGTTCAAAGTGAGAGGGATTGTCCTGCAGCTCTTGAAATGCTGTGGAAACTCCAAAATGTTTCGCACGGTAGCGCCTCTAAATCTGTACATGGCCTGATCTTCGTCACCAACCACACAGATATTTCCGCCGAGCTCGCTGAGCTTCAACAAGAGCTGTTCCTGCACATAGTTGGTATCCTGGTACTCATCGACCATTATGTACCGCACTCGGCGCTGAATCAGCGGGCCCACTTTTGGATCTTCGAGCAGTTGCAAGAATAGTTTCTGCTGATGCCCGAAATCAATACGATTCGTCTTAAAAAGCAGTTCCACGTATTTCTCGTAGATCTGTCCTATAGCTTTAAGGAAGTGATCAGAGGATTTTGAGAGTTCTTCAGGACTGATGCATTCCTCCGTCATTTTGTTTATGTAGTCTCTGATACCCTCAATAGCCCCCCAGCGCGTCTTCCAACGCCCAACGTAATTTCCGGTTCGATCCGGTTCTACAAGTTCGTCGAAGTGATCAAAGATAAAAAGAAGCTGAGTCAGCTCATCTAAAACCTCATAATTATGTCCCAGCCTCGGGCTGGTCTGAGGCCTGTATCGCATGAGAAAGTCGTTGCAGATGCCATGAATAGTGCCGACACTCAGTTGTGAAAGGTCACCATCGTATCCCATTTTTTTTGCAGCTAGCGAAAGGCGATCTCGCAACTCGAATGCTGCTTTTTCAGTAAACGTGCAGAGCAGGATCTCGCTAGGATCTGCCAGACGACAGAGTAGGATGTTCAGGGTTCGGACTATCAGGACTTTCGTTTTACCTGAACCAGGGCCTGCAATGATGCGTAAAGCTCCATCTGTATGTGATACTGCTTCACGCTGAAAATCATTCAGCTCAGGAAAAGCTTTGGGAATGAGAGTAGCTAACACCATAAAACTCGTTCGTCAGATGTGTGCACAAATCAAGCGTCTCCAAACGAAAGCTAGGGATCTAGGCGAGCTAGAAATTGCTCAGTTATGTCCTATAACAAAAATCCTAGCATAAACGTTTCGCTTTAGATTCTTGATCTTCTGTCTGCGGCGATGCCTGTCTTCAAAAAGTCGGCACCGAGTTGTTACTTGCTTGCAGCGTCGCGCATCGCCACTTAATATTTAGCGCGGCCCGGCTTGCGTTTTTTTTGTTCGATGTTTTCGATTTGTAATCGAGTGGCTGAAAACTGGACTGCTTACGCGCAAGGCAGATTTCGAAAAGAACCGGGCGAGCAAATTCTTAGATACCTATGCTGGCTAAAGATGAACAACCACCCAAGCAGAGCAAGTCAAAAAGCAAAAAATGTCGATATAATTCAGTGTTCCATTGAACCCAAAACTGAGCGGTAACTGCTGCTGCGCTGTCGACCTTGCATATTGTCCACGTTCGCGCTACGTGGTAACTGATTAACTAAAGACAATTATCGTCTTGTCAGAAGATCAAAATCGTGTTCGGATATCTTGCGCGTCGATTGAACAAACCATGCCCAATGCTTCTGATCTTTCTTCTTCAAAGCATCTAGATTACGTCTCATCTGTTCGTCGAGCACGACGGGATGATCTTGGTAAAGTTGAGGCGAATCTAAATGGAAGAGCCACGGGTAACCCTTAAGATAAGCCACTGGCGAGTCTAATTTCTGCTCAGGCGAAGAAACTATTTTCGCATGCGCTACGACGCCTTTTTGGCTAGAGTAGAAACAAATCCAATCGCCTGATTTCAAGTGTTTTCTCCAAAGAGCTCGATCGCTCAGTGCGTAAACTTTTTCGCGCCCTACTAGGGTCTTAATGATATCGTTTGACGTCGTATCTTTTCCAGATCTCACGGGCGTGATCCAATAATTAATGCTGTTTTCTATATCACTAAGAGCCATAATTTGTCGCTCCGTCAGTTGAGTAGCATCTTGTTTTGTCCTCATTATTAATGAACGCTGTTGCAATACATACTAAAAAGCGACTAAAGAAACATTTATCTCGCTGATTTGCAATTATTGGTGATCAAGGCTGCTCTGGAATACCTACGACTAATACTTTGAATCTTTGGACGGGAAGCGGGGGGCACAACATCTAAGCCATATAGGAATGAGGAAGACCTGGCCGCAATGTGTTGTCATAAACAGGGCTTTCGAACTGAACGAGGTGCACGCGGGGATATAAATCGCATGTCCCAGTTCACCCCATTCTAACAGGGCGACCCACTATTTTTTTGTCCGGGTCGCCATGAAAAAAGTTATGGTCTTGTCGATCTTCTTTGCTTTTGGACATTATTACCTCCGCTCCCTAAGGTCGTCGTAATGTTCATTTGCGGCGGTCGTTCATGATGGTGAATGACCGCCCTTTGCAACTAATGATTCTATTTGTCGCTCTATTCCATCGATCCGTCACGCAGTGTGGTTTTTTTTGCTGGCTCTTAGAGTGGGGAAAGCTTTAGATATTCCTCTCAGCAGTTTGATTTAGCCGCTCAACGTCGCTTATCCAAGGGCGAGATCCTGTATATATAGCAACCGAGTTTGTCAGCCCCGATCAACGATTAGTGTGGCTGCGGGCGCTGCACATTCGGCTTTGCCATCTCACGTCTCGCTGTGAATCAAGGTTGCCCGATAAGACCGCTGGCATTGCCAGACATCAAACGATGCGTCCCAAACGTCGATCTTTTGTCGCAGCCGGAGAAACTGGGAAACGATTGCAGGTTAGGATGCGTGCTCTCAGGAAGCGTTCCGGTTATATAGCTCTGCGCCTGTCACTTCGAATGGCGAAAGCAGAAACGCAACTAAAACTGCGCCCGGTATCTCAGGTCTCCTTGCACCAGCTTGACTGTATTCTTTTCTATATGTCCGAGGGTTATCCCGCTCGATTGGTTACAAAAAGAATCTGTAAATACTTTCAAAAGGCGTGATTGCCGCAGCACGTCAACATCTGCAGAGAGGTGGTCTACCACCTGCCGAGAGATTAGTACAATCATCTTGGCCCGAGCTCGCGAAACCATAACATTGAATCGATTAAGACTCATCAAGAACTCATCTTCATCACGAATTTCGTCTTCATCCCCAAGCGAGTAAGATGCGATCATAACATCGCGCTGCTGTCCTTGGAATCGTTCAACAGTATCAACTGCCCCCCGTATCAGGGATGCGTCAATGTCCGCACCTGAGAATATTTTCTGTAGTCTTGAAATGATTAAGGCTTCTTGAGCCCGATGCGGAGTGACGATGCCGACACCCTCGTGCCAGAATGGTTCGGGACCGTATGCCTGCGTGAATGCGCCGCTGCCATTTTGTGTTGAGTTTCGATCGTTAAGGACCTTCCCTAAACGCCCATATAAAAGAAATACCAAGGCCGCGACTGCGTCCGCTTCAAAGCTGTTCCATTGCGCACTCTCGGCTTCGCTGTAGACAAAACATGTTGCAGGATGACCTGGGTCGAGCATCGACGACCAGTTGGGGGTCCAGTAGAGTTCAGAGGGCCAATCATCTGGTGCTGATATGGCCGGTAATTCTTTGACGAAATTGGCACGGAGATCAGGAGAGTAACTTGACAGCGAGCGGTCATAACCTGCTTCGTGAGCGAATTCAACAATGGTGCGATTTGACCGATAATTCTGCATTAACATAGCCGGCTTAATACGGTGGAACTCGCTAAAGAACTCAAAAACTGGACCGACCAAGTACTCCAGATGCAGAGGCGGTCTTGCTTGGTGGATTGGAGGCAATTGTTTGGGGTCGCCCGCCACAGTCAATGATCCTTCTTGCGCAATCGACGCTATGGGAAGGATCGCCTGTTCTATGTCCATTTGAGAAGCTTCATCGATAATGACGTGATCGAAAAGCTGCTGCATGGGCTTCCCGCCCTGAACAGTCAAGAGGTTGTGAACCTGCATTGGCGTTGCTCCGACCAGCGTTATCGCTTGGTTGTCCCGTAGCCGTTGCAGCAACTGTTCAATTTCTTTCGACGGGTTCGACCGATTCAAGGCTAGGTCTATTTCGTGAGGAACGCTATGGTCGACAGGTCTATGAGCTGAGCGCAAACGAGCGGTTGTCACGTGACCTTTTGGAACAAATAATCCAATTTTTTTATAGATTTGTAAAAGAAGGTTGTCGAGAGCATTGTACGTAAAAGCGCTGATCAAAATGCGTACGGCTTTCCCCTGACGATAATGTTCTCGCAAAGAGCCTAAAACGACAGCCTCAAGCGCGCGGCTTTTCCCCGTTCCCGGAGGTCCCCATATAAGTTGCAGTCGATGAGTCAGAGCGAGCTCCCAAGCTTTCCACTGTGACGGATCGATTCGAATCCCTTTTCCTTCTAGGAGCGATTTAATTGAGTCTAAATCTCGTTGGCGCAGTGACTCTGCAACAGATTTGGCTGACCATATAACGTTTCCAGCTGGGCTTCTCGGAGATTCCCTCTGACGCTTCCATTTTCCTCCGATTGCCCGTTGGACTAAAGGATCGGTTCGAGCGTTCGGGGGGTTTCCAATCGCCTGGAGTGTCTCCAGCAGTTTGTCCGTAAAATAGTCTTTCCACGTCGGATCAAGGATTACATTGTTTCCGAAACCAGTGATGTTGCATCGCTCGAGCTGCTCTAGGCAGCTCAGGTACCAGGGGTCCGTATCGAGCGCAATTAGTCTTGCATCTCGGTCAATGGCGGCTATGGTCACCTTCGCTATCTCTTCCATCCGAGTCCACTCAAAACTAAAAGTACCCGATAAAGGTGTGTCCTCAGTCAATGTGCGAAGCCGCCGATCCAAAAAGCCCGCCTGGCCTTCCGGGGCGAGAGCGCATTTATAATCCCCCTCGCGGAATTTGACTTCTTGAGATCCTGTGTGAATTTCATAGACCCATCTTCCCTGCCGGTCGGCGATATGCAACTGTTTTAGCTTTTCTTCTCTCTCCAGACCTTCAACACGCCTCGTGAGCTTGGCGCTCTTGAAGCGGGCCTCGCGTTCGTGTGGTGGCATAGCGCGTGTCTGATGTACTTCCAGCTCTTCAAGAGCGGCGTTAAGTTTCGAGAAGCTGTACCACAGTTGCCCGTCGATACTGACGTTACTGGCGCGCTCAAACGGTTTGATCGCAGTTATAGGAGGGGCAAACTGGGATAAAATAGGCCTAAGCTCTGCTTCGAGTCCGTTCCTGACGGTTTCTAGCGCTCGAAGCTGTTTAATCACTGTCTCCTTCAATATACTTAATCGATCAGCCCAACCTGGCGCTTTGGTCCATAATTCATGTGCCCGTTCGCTCGGAATTTCGTCGCTCAGTGGGTCTTCAAAAAGGTAGTGCACGGAGAATTTAGCCAGATTCTCAGGGAGAGACTTGTCGTGGTACGCCCTGGCTACGTTAAAGAGCGTGTAATAGTGTGGTACGGGAGCGGCCAAGACTTGTTTGACAACTTCCTTAACGATGGTTATAGCAGACCGCCGAAATTCCATTCTCGGGTTTCGCACCACATCCTCTGGTGGAAAGAGCCATGCGAGGTGAGCTAGCGTCTCATTTTCCAAGATATCGGTTAGATGCGTTCCTATAATGCGCATCAAGTGCCCATATTGAATTGAATCCCAAATGTAGAACTGCACTGTGGCCGAAGTTTGCTTCTTCTTTTTCGCACTTCTTGGTGGATCCCGCTGGGCTTCCTGATGCAGCTGCTCGGCTTTATCGAGAATCTGCTTGATTTCACCTAGGAACGTCAGCAACTGACGCTTCTCAGCTTCCAGATCTCTTTTGTCTATGATAAATGATGCTGGGGGCCAATGGTGACGTTTTCGTTGTCTGTCGTCTCTGTACGGCTCAATCCAAAAAGCTTTTAGCCCCAGTGCAAAAGTTATTCCGCTCCCGATGTCAAAATTTACGGTTAAATCAATGCGCAAATCAGCCCACCGTGGCATCATGATGGAGGTGCCAAGTTGACGTGGAATAAACGCTCTTTGCGTTTGAAGCGAAGCGGCACGGCTAGAAATTATGTTTCTTGTAGCCCTAAGGCTTGAATGGGCGTCGAAAGCCTCGTGTTTCGGGAATAGCTTAGCCACAGATGCTACATCTGTAACATCGTCGTGTCTTAAGAGCGCTTTTTTTGCACCTCTTGAAACGTACGGGATCATGCACAAATCCCCACTGCGCTTTGCGGAGGGCATACAATGAGCTTGGTTTGGATCGGTGTCTTCGCCTGACCTGTACCACGAGTATCCAACATAATCGCAATTCTTACATCGGCTATCGACATGGAACGACAAATCCTGCCAGTTTTTTGCTAGGACGTAATCGAGGCACTCTTCAAAGAATTGTCTGACCCGTGGCGCAAAAACTTCAAAAGGCATCTTTTCCAAATCTTGCTCCATCGCGAGCTTAAGTTCTCCCACGGTAACCGCGCGATCTTCATTCTTTGCCTGGGCACACTGTTTCATAAGACACGAAGCATCGTGAGACCCAGGCCAAACGGCTGCTTCAGGAACAACGACATACTGGCTTTCGAGACCATTATCTATTAGCCAGCCAGCGAGGGCCATTGAGTAATAAGTTGCTTCTGCGAAATGGGATGGAGACGGTTCTGCAGTGAGCTTTATTTCAATGACGCGAAGCTGCAAGCGTTGATCATCATATGGTAGCCAATGCACAATGCCGTTAGGAGAGATGTATTGCTCATATTCGCCTGGGGCGAACACCTGGATTAGATCTGTGCGAAGGCCAGAATAGGAAAGGCCATATTTTGTCCGATAATCCGTGATGCCGAGGCAGCTTTGAAACGTTTCGCCAACAGTGAACTCACTTTCCACGAGGAAAATGTCTGGGCCAGCACGTGCCAGCCCTTCGGATAACGGTTGTGAAGCATAGATGATTTGATCAGAAGTCTCGCGTTTAATCGTCCCAATGAGCGTATTGCGCCCAAATGTTTTGGAAAGATCCGAAATAATTTTTGCCTGCCACTCGTCGCCCAGGCGAGATACTATCCCTAGGCCGGGCCTTGGCTTTCTCGGAGGCATGCCAGCTTTTGATCGCTCGCCGGCAAACGCTTTCTTGTCCGGCGACAAGTTCAGACGAAGCTGTCGCCGACAGTTAGTGTAAATGAACTGCGATAAAGCATCTTTTTGAAATTGAGGCATCCTTAGGTCCTCGTGATTTTTGTTCTTTGAAGAGCTTCTGTGAGACGCATTGAATCAGCTTCGGTTTTTTGGTTAGATGCTGCCGCCGTGATCAAAGCCCGTTCCAAATTAAGACGATCTGGCTCACGAAAGCCGAGTTTTTCGTCTTTTTGAAATCGTTCAAAGTATTGATCAGCTTTTTGTTTCGCGCTTTGCAGATTTTTGACGAGAACGCTAATTTGATCATGATCTAACGATAATGGGGGCGAGTTCTGTTGCTTCCGGCACGCAAATACGGCATCCCACTTAATAGTCCTATTGAACGAATGGAGCCCTCCTTGCCCCTCTCCCCGGAGTGGCAGAACGCCGGTGCACTTAAAACCTGATAAAGCCAAGCTCGATCCTAGTGCAGACCACGCACCAATCGATTTATGATGATACGTAAAAACTAACAGACCGTCCGGATTAAGCACACGGTAGCATTCTGAAAGAATTAAAAACAGCCCTTTTCTATACGTCTCAAAGGCTTCTTTCGACTTGTTTTTTGCAGCCAAACTGTCCGCGAATGGGGCCGCCCTACCGTTATCGTCGTACGGCGGCTCCGCAACGCCAAGCGCTTGCTGCCACGACAGATAGAAATCAGACAGTTTCGAATAGCTGAGGTTATCGTAATAGGGAGGATCAGTGAAAATCAGATCAACCAAATTATCAGGAATTTGGCTTAAATCTTCGGAAGAAGAGGTTATGATCGCTGCGCGACTCGACCGAGCTAGCACGCTAGGTATCGATCTTGTACCATTTTGCGGGTACTCGCGATGATTGTATGTTACTTGAAACCGACCGCCAAGAGGACTGAGCTTATGCGGGGTCTTCGCTTCTTGTATTGCTTTTAGGATCTTGCTAAGGACATTCGGAAACGTCCCACGGCCGATTTTCTTGAGCCACGGATTTAGCTCTACTGGCCTCACGATGTGTCTATAGGAATGAATAGAGAACATAGGGCTCGTTCGGCGATAGCCAAACGCATATGCTGTGTACATACAATTTGTTGTGAGGTGCTCGCTGAATGCCAAGGCAAGAATACGTTTTAGCTTCGGGTTTTCAATTCTTTGAATTGCTTTTCCCAGCAGCGTAAGATGCAACAGCTGTCGATCGTTAAACAAATCCCTGTATCGCTTGAATCCATGAATCAGTGGTCGCATATCCGAAGGACTGAAATGCGGGATCGGTCTAATCGGGACAAAAGGGCCTTCATTCTGTTCGATTCTGCTCAGAATCCGAGATGCCTTCTTGTAGCGATTTCGATCTTCATTTGTCGCAGATTTGAAATGTCGTGTAATTCCTGAAGGGGTGCGCCTTATATATTCCTGAGCAAACAGGAACCATTCCGGCCGCTTCGAGGCAGGCAATCCTGGTTTAGAAAGACTGTGAACAGCAGCGCAGGATGGACAACGCGTTTTTCCATTCTCCAGTGTCCCTGCTCCTACGATTGTACACATACCGCAATCACACTGAAACTCTTTGACGTGAATTGGCAGTTTGTAGACAGCGTGGCAATATCGGCAGAAAACCCACTGGTACCCTCCGTCTTGATGGCGCGCCAACTGGTAATGTGGGTGCACTTCATAGCTAATGGAGCAGCTTGGACAGCTACGCTTTTGAACCCAAAAATGATGAAGGACCTCGCAATCTCCAAAGCCAGCTACGTTGCTCAAATGATAATTTGAAATGATTTCGGCTAGCGGGGCACAAAACTCGTCAATCTCAGATGCTTCTACTTTACAACCAGAGAGACTCAGCTCCATTCGTGTAACAAAAGTAGCTACTGGATCAATATCATAGCCGATTACCCGTGCGTTGCAGTGAAGAGCTTCCACAAGGCTCGTGCCGCCTCCGGCAAAAGGGTCAAGCAGCAATGCTCCTTCAAGCGGAATCTCGTTCAAATAAGTATCCCAGAAGCGTTCTCCTTTATCAGCACGCAGTGTCACCGCAGTTAGCAGTGACCGAACTTGTGAGCTCAATCGTCGAGCGAACCATCGATGGACGTTATATGGGGCAGTTGAGCTGTGCCCTTCGCGAATTGTGAGTCGGGCAATTTCTTCAATAGGCAAATCTCCTAGTTCTAAGAGCGTCTGTGCGGGGATGCCGTTGAATGCTGATTCGCTTTCCCATGCTTGGTGAATCTGGGCAGAATCGCCACGTAAAGGAATCAATAAGTCTCGACCTGCTTGCAAAAGAGGCTCACCAGGTGGTTATTGTAATGCGCCCTACCCATAAATTTAGTGCTTTATGCTGTCAACCCAGTACGAGCTTTAAGTCGCAAGCTTCAAGTGCGTTGCACTCCTCCAAGCAACAAGTCACAATTTAGCCCCCACAGAACCTGCTATCGCCGCCTGAAGGGCCTTAACATCCGCACTCGTAACCTCAAACCCCGTACGGTTGGATCTGACTGTTGCTTCCTCCAGCCCCGCAAAATAAGTCTAATAATTTAGAGTCAGTCCAACTCCAAATCGATCTCCCATCTTGTCGGCAGTTCGGGATGATCGAATGCCGCATCGATGTCCTCGGTCCGGAATACTGACGTGACTCCCTCGGCGAATTCGTTGTAATACTCCTGCCTAAAGAACCATGACGGATATAGCGCCTTTTCCTCCACGATAAAGGCTTTTGTTAATCGAGGACACTGGTCGGCGTTGATTTCGACCTTCTCCCAATCGTCCTCGTTCGCCCAAGCCTGCCAATAAAACCCTCTTTGGCCGTGAGGAGTTGATAATAATATAATTCTCCCGGCGTTGACCGCGACCATTGGCCGAGCTGCATAATATGCCTCGTCAGGAACCTGACTCGCTTCGTCAATAATTAGGAGACTGACGTTAGAAAAGCCCCGGATGCTGTCTGGCGCTTGGCCCGTGAGCGTAACGACCCTCGAACCGTTTTGCAGCTCAAGCCGGTGAACTGACTCAGTTATCGAGAGAACGGGCTTTGCGGTCTGCCGGTAGTAGTCGTGCACCTTGCGGAACGTCTCGGCCGCTTGTTGGAGCGTGTGACTGACGATGATGACCATCGCCTTCGGATGATACAGTGCGTGGTGGATGGCGATTACGGCAACGACGCTGCTTTTGCCAGTTTGTCTCGCGCAGTTGAGGATTATGCGCTTGGAGTCGGATCTAAGAATGTCCTCCTGCCACGGATCGGGATCAATGCCGAGTGATTGCGCGAATTTGACGGGATCAAGGGCCCTAGACAGCTGGTGGAATAGGCTGCCCTTACTGACCGCCATCGTTTGACTCCTTGGCATCTGCGTCGAGGGCATCAGATAGAGCTAACCGGGCCTTGGGATATGGGCGCAACGTCTCAATAATCACTTGCTTGAGGCGCACAAGCTCAGGATTCACCATGAAGTTCATTTGTGGCGCGGTGTTCACCTGACCTGTCACTTTCGCCATAAGATCGAGTTGCCGAATCTCCGTTTGCAACGCAAGCAGTGCGTGCTTCCTGTCACGATCCGAAAGTGAATCCTGCAGTATGTCGAGTGTCGTTTGATGTGACGTCGTCAATGCGTTAACGACGTTCAAATCTGCAACCTCGACGGGTTCAGGCTTCATTGACTCGCGAATCCTTCGAGGGACGCAGTTGCTCATATGCCTACTCACCGTCGATTTGTTGCAACCGATAATATCCGCTGCCTGCGGCTGCGTTATCTGTTTGGTGGCGATCTGCTGCTCCAAGATGCCTGCGTCGCGGTAATTGCAGAATGTGCATTGCGTCATGTGTGCCTCAACGTTGCATCGCTGTTGCAACTTTTTGACCATTGCTCACCGATCTTCGTTGGTTCACAGTCGGTTGCTCCGATTGCCATTCAAAGAGTCGTTTCGCGGCTAAAAAGGTTTGAAAGAGCGGGAACAGCTCAGCGGCAGTAAAGACATTCGTCTCTCTGATAGTGAAGTCGCTTTTAATGTGCAAGTTCATGCACACTTCAGGAAAATGACCGGTCATCTCACCCCAAGCGACTGCATATGCAGCCAGCTGAAGCTTGTACTCTGGATAAACGCCACGACCGGTTTTTATATCGAATAAGGCCAACTTGCCCTGCAAATTACCGATAAGATCGGCTGTCCCCGCGTATCCGTGTTCACGACTGAATACAAGACGCTCGCTTGCGATGGGCTCAAATTGGGCAGCGCCTTGCCACTCGCTAAAGGCGATGATGACTGGATCGTTGTGAGCAACGTTGCTTTTGCGGCCAATATATGAAGCGATGGAGCTGTGCACAGAAATGCCGTGATCAGCCGCCACATTCCTGACTCTATCGTGTTCCTTAGCGCTTTTGGCAAGCAGATTATCGAGATCCAAATCCTCAAACGAGTCTGCGCGTTTGAAGGCGAAGAGTTCATGTTTGATGTAATCACGCGTGAGGCGCACCGCCCAGTTTACCAGCTGTGGTTTGTTGAGCACGTCAAGTATCGAGGTGACGCTCGGAAACTTTTTTCCGTCGATGGTGTAATACCGGTAAGCCATTCTCACCCAGAGTTGATAGATAAGTAATTGAGGCTCGTTAAGCGGATAGCAGGAGGCGGCGTGCTGAAATCCCGCAGCCCGATTATTCACTACCTCGATTCCATTTTTGGAGGCACGTCAAAAATTATTTGAGCAAGTGTCTCAGTTGCTTCCATGCTTCCACGTATATGCAGGTGGAGCACGTGCTCCGCCGTTGGTTTGTCGCCCTCGCGGAGCCGTACTTGTCACCTTGATGTTCTAAGTTCTGTTCATATGTTGTCGCGCACCGTTTCGTAGTCCCCTGTTAGGTTCGCGTCCTCCGCATCGTCTTCGACCGCGTCCAAAGCTTCCATACTGTCGATGTCGATATTGTCGAACTGACTGCCGTCTGGAGTTGGTTTGCTCCACACAACCTTGACTCGACACGTCTTGCCTACAAGTTGCTTCCCTGAGAAGCCGGTCTTACTGATATTTCCAAAGCCGAACTCCTTCGCCATCTTGTAGAGATTGCTCTTTTCGCCCGTGCTTATGGTGACCCTCCGCTTGACCTCAACACCGTTGATGTTGAAGGTGTACACGAGGACATCCTGAAGCTTAGTGGGGTCGTTGTATGACGGCTGGTTCTTGAGCACTTCGACCTTTGCGATTTTAGCGGTGTAACGCTTTCCATCTTCTAATTTAGGTCGATGTGGCTCTTGAGGCGGCGCATATGTTTCGTCGTACTCTTCTTCCATCATTTTGTCTATCACCTCCTTTTTTGATGGTTGTCATGTCGCTTCGCTGAAGCGGCGATGATTGTAAGCGGGTTCCCAGCAAGGCTGCTGAGCGTTCCTTGCTCGTCATGCCATATCTCCTGTCAAATCGGCTATTAAGCCTTGAATTTCCGTATCATTCTCTTCCAGCTTTTTGTAGAAACCAAGAACGTCATACGTCTTCCATTCCGGATGTTGTTGCTTGATCTTGATGGCCGTAGCTTGCGCTAGCTGGTCGCTGTTATTGTCAATTCGCATACCGGCTTTTTTGGCGGCGACGAGAATCTCCCGTATAAGTGGGGGGAGTTCAGCCGAGTTCGCGGAGTTCGCAGGGGTTCGCAACTCATTTCCGAACTGAGAAAACTCATTTTGAGAGTTATTCGCAGTTTGTGCTTCTTCCTGTCCTTCTTGCCCTTCGTGTTCGGAAGTTCGCGCCTCAGCAATGCATGTACTAGAAGGTGTGTCAGTGTTAGTATCCCCCTCATATTTCTGCGAACTCTCCGAACTATAATATAATATATCTTTATTCTTTATAGAATCCAAAATAGAGATTACAGCAGCCTCCGAATGGTTCGCAAGGTTCTTCCGAACCCTTCCGAACTCTCCGAACTCGCTCGGGTCACGAGGATAGTACGGCTTCGTGCCAACAACACATGAGGCCAAGCCGCCGGCCTTCGGCACATTGTCAGCGCTGCTGGTCTTTCGATAGACGACTGCGTTTCGCTGTTGGTTATACTCGCCATACACAAGGCCGCTTCGAACAAGCTTTCCCGAGGCCTCCCCGGGTCTGCCTGCCTTGAGGGCATCGCTGACAGTTCCCTTCGAGCGCCCGGTTCGCCTGATTATATCAGCCTGCGTAGGGTATCGCAAGTTCTCAAGCTGATTTTCAAATATCTCACGATCCCGTGCCTTTGTCACAGCAGAGGATCCGTAATAGTCGGGATCGAAACCAGCTTTGATAAGCTCATCATCAGTGAGTGGTTCAACATTGTCGAAAATGTGGAGGTCTGCAGGCGTTAGCTTTGTTACGGTCTCACGTGCGAAGTGATTGAGCAAGAACCAACTCTCCTGTACGTCTTCAACCTCAATTCGACAAACATTAGGGGAGTCTCTATAGAACCGTTTTTGAAAAGCCGCGCACTCACATAAGCTGTAAAGCTGTCCTAATTGAGTGAGGTTAAAGCCAGCATCAGTGAACCGTTCGCGAAGTGCTTCTATAAGGGCGCTCGCCTCCTCTGTTGGCTCATCAAAGATAACCTTGAAGCCGTTGAAATAGACTATGTCGAGGGCCGCTTTGACGTATTTGACAAGGTCTTCGTCGCGCACGTCACTATGTCTAGCGTAATTCTCGAACATTCGCTTTGACTTGGCCTGCTGATTCTCAGGGGTCTTCTCTTCAATAGGCCCCTGTATGAAACGATTTAGCAGTTCAAGCGTCTCTGAATCGGGAATCCCTTTAACTGAGAGAATAATTACGCAGCGCGGCCCGACGATACTGTAGGGCGTAAAAACACCGTTGACAACGGTCACGTGCTTCCTTTTGCTGTATTCATCATCCTCAGCAAGCGCCTTGAGGCCAGTCCATCCTTGAGCGTCGGCGACCTCGCTTATGGCGATGACTTTGCCGCTGTAAAAATGTGGGTTCTCTTCGTAGCCAGTAGTTTGACCCTGAGCGTTCTTTATAGCCTTCCGCATCGCATAGTAGGGTGCCTTTGAGCTCGTGCTTGAGTAGCTTTCCCCTACACCATCAGGGATAAACGCGAAAAACCGTGCTATGAGCTTATCCTTGCCGCCGCGCGAGTGTCCTGTAATGTCGATATGGATCAGCGGCGCGTATGAGTGGTAGCGAGCTCGCAAGTGCCCTCTGAAAAGGATTCCTTTCAACACACCCTCGCCGACATGGTACGGATCAATAGCGTATCGATACGCACGCACGACCACATTCGGGCCGTCGAGCAGCAACAGAAGCCCATTATAATACGTGTCGACGAGTTCGGCATCATCGATGCCCATTTGCTTTGCACGCGCTGCTATCAGTCTGTCTACGTGGTAAGACTTGAGAAGGTCGTCGCGTTCAGTCATCGTTATCCTCCACATACGAGGCGTAACGCGGCAAGTTTGGTGTCTTCTGCACATATTCAGCGTCGAGATCCTCAACGCGTTGTATTGTATCGTCAGCGTCCTGATCGCCCAGCGGCTTACGTCGCTGTATCCTCCGTAACAGCCCATGAAGCAGCCACAGAGGCACCTCGTCGGCAAAACACTCATTCGCCCATTCAGCACGCGGGCCATCCTGATACGAGATTAAAGCCAGTTTGTCTTCAGACCCGCATTTTTCAACCAAATACCAGCTGACGCCGGTGTGCTTCCCCATACTCTCGCGCACGCCCTGCAGCACAAATACTTGATTTTTATAGAGCAATCGCTCAACGGCGTCGTATATGTCGTTTGACAGCTCTAGGCCGCTTTTCATGCCACGCTTCAACGCGGCCACGATCTCTCTCAAGCTCCTGGGTGTGTCGCTTTCGTAGTCGTCAGCGGGTGTGACATGGCCGCTCATCGGGTCAAAATACGAACTCGTTATGGCTGCCCCCTCCTCTGCGAATCCACCACAAAAGTCTTGAGTGACGCCCCCGCTTCTAGGGCATCTTCGTTTAAAAAGTACGTCGTGCTTCCGCGCTCTCTCACCGCTTTCACCACTCCACTCGCTTCAAGAGTTAACAAACGCCACCTAACTGCTCCTTCACTTTTTTTAGTCGCTTCAGTTAATGGGGCTATCCTGCAACCTTCTAGGTGCTTTTGCAGGACCTCAATGATGCGTTTGTCAGTAGAATCGAATGATTGCGCGTTGATTTGTCTGATCAGCTTGAAGCTCATTCTCTGCCTCGGTTTGCGGATTTTTTAAGCCCTTAAATAGCTCTAATACTGTTAAGAAGACTAGGTTTTCGGGACGTGTACGGAATGGCCGGCCAGCCCCGTTTAGCCTAAAGCTTCCAAAATAGAGATATAAGTTGTGAATTATCAGATATAACACGAATGAAAACTACTGAGCTTTCTAAGAAGCTGCGCGACCTCGGGATAACCATACCCGAGCATAGACTTTGCAGGTGGAGTCGGGAAGGGTTGATCACCTCCCACGAAACCAAAGGCCGACCAGGCAAAGCCGGCAGATATGCTTCATGGCCAGACGACGCGGTTGAACAAGCAGCTGCTATTTACGTTTTGCGGCAAAAAAATGTTGCTTGGAAAACTTCGACGAGAGCCCTTCTAGCCGCAAAAAAGATCGTAACTCGTTTTTACGAGATCATCGAAGAGTTTTGCAAAACCGAAGATTGGCAAGTTTTAGAGGACTTGTATGAGCTTTATGAAGCTGTTGAGTCAAGGCTTTTTCTTGCTGGCCATCCCACGGGGTACATGCTAGGCGGTCTTCTGAGGCAGCCAGCGGTTATCAAGTGGATTGCCACACTCGAGAAAGTTAGGCGCGATGAGCCCCTCGACACGGTTGCTCGCGTTGTCTTTTGCTGGACTCAACACGTCGTGCAGGTAGACGGCATCGAGTCGGTAAGATTGCAATATAACGGGCCAGTTATCTTCTCTAACTCTGCAGACGAAGACATGATAACCTTGCACTTCGGTTTCACTAATGAAGCGCGTGAAAAACTGTCTGGACAGAAACCAATTGATTGGAATGAGGCTAATAGGGAGGGCGCGGTTATCACACTCGATAATGATACAGACTGGGATTCAGTGGAAGAAGATCAGGAACGACAGCTGTTGATCATTAGAGATCCGTTATTTAGACTTGTAAAAAAGGTTCTTGAAGGAAAAGGGATTGATCCAACAGCAGTCAAAAAGGACTCACAAGAGTGGCAGGACGCAGAAAAATTGGCGCGCTTGATGTTAAAGGGGTACGAAGGCATCATCTTCAAGAAGGCCGACCGCACGGAATGGGGGGCTCCACCGTGGGAAAATGAGGGAACTGATTTCGAAAAATAGAGCGTAGGATCACAGTGCGGATTTTGCGTCACAACAAATCGGAAAAACAACAACGATTTACTTGCAGAATAGCCTTAGCGAGGCGAAGACTGAGGCTGCCATAAATCGCAAACGCCTTTGACCGGCAACTCACCGAAAGAAGAAGTGGCAAAATACTAGTAGAATCGCTCTTTCCCAGTTGTGCTATTAGTCAATAATACGGGTGTAGTTATCGCAAAACTTACAGAATCAACTCGTTTGGCTTCAACATGTTCGCCGGAGATAAATGCTGAAACCTTTGAAGCGAATCGTCTCTCCATTTACTTTAATAATAGCATTAGTGCCTCACTGTGACGTGCGCAGAAGTCTTTCGCAGTGCACGTTAATTCGGTCATTATCTGATTGTATCAGACAGTGCCTCAGGTTCTGCACCTTTATTTCCGTTTGAGAAGAATTCCTCAACTTTCTTGTCCAAGCTTGGTAGCATTTCTTCTGCTTCATCAAAATATTCAAAGGCCGCAGTCTCATCGTCTTTTCGAAGTATAAGCGTTATCTTAGCCTCTGGTGAGAAAGAGACACTTGAAGTAACGGGATTCTGTTTTTGCTTTTGTTTTTCTAGAAAGTCGACAACAAAATCTTGAACAACGCGTTTTAGAACAACTTTTGTGAGTTCCCACGTAACGTTCGATACAACCCACACAACCCCAAGCCAGAGGACATCAAAACTCTTCCTTACAGCGTATTGATTGCGGGGGTTCAGATTCAAATCTGAGGTGTTTGCACTTTTCAATCCAGCTTTACTGAATGACTTGCATAGATTATCGGAATCTTCTGTAGCATATAGTTCCTCTCTCGATGTGGCTTCTAGGAAGTTCTCGGGGAGACACAAAAGTTGAAAATCATCTATTTTTTTGCGCTCAATCCCGAATCTATCGAGCAATTCATCCTCGTTTATGTTATAGACTTTAATTTTTTGATTACTTTCTTTCATGAAACCGCCTTGACGAGCTAAGCTGGATTATCGTGCTTAAAGGCTCTTATCATATTGGCTCTCAATGTTTTATTCGTTCGGGCTAATTTAGACTGAAAAGATCAGCAAAGAATTTAATCTAAGATTTGATGACGGCCACCGCCTACATCAGACGGAGGTCACACTAAGCCCCTGTTGAGGGGTGGCTGCTCATTCAGATCAAACGGCGATTAATGCAGTAGGTCTGTACTCGCTGTGTCCGAATTATTCCCTTTGTTAGGTCAGAACTAAAGTTGTGACCTGTGTTTCACGGATAACGCTGTTATTATTGCCCACGCCCCCGCATCGATAACGCCGCCAAGTACCGCTAACGGTAGACTAAGTGTCGCGTACACGCAACTTAATACGACGAGAAAAGAGAACGTTGTCGTGCAGGAGAGTAGGTTCATGCCTCTCTTTTCCTTGTGCATGTCTCGTATCTGAGGGATAAGAAGGAAACCGAAGACGAGGCTGCAGATGAGGATTACCGTGTCCTGCCACATCTTTGTTATTTATCTCCTGTAATCATAAGCGCAGGTGTATTCACACGTTAAGGGTTAAGGCCGTTATGCGTGATGCCGCCTTAACCGTTGTCGAAGCGAGCCCCCTTATCAAACGCCTTTTGACAATCCTTGGAATTCCTCTTTTTTCTGCCCTTTGCTTTCGCTTCGACATCAAACAACGCTAATTCGTAGTTTGAATAGTCATTGATAGGTTAGGTAAGGTCACCTCGAAACGTCGTTCGTTTGTTTTTTTTACTCGTCGTCAACCTTGCAGCAACTTAGAAAGGCATAACTCACATATCTCACTGGCCGTGCCTTTTAGGACAAAGGGATACGGCTTCGGTTTGCCGTCATGCCACACCTCGAGCCCGTTTTCGTAGAAGTGAAACGATACAATTTTGTCTAAATTGACGCTCACTGGCTTATTACCGGCAACAGGATTTAGAAAAATCCGCTTGTTTGTGATGATTAGCTCGCCTTTTGACGTCGCCGTGAGTTCATCGTGCTTGACGATGTGTCCCCTTGACTGTCCCTCGCGGTAACGAATCGGCGCCCCTCCTATCTTGATGGGCAGCGGTACGCTGACGCCGTGACTGCCTCCCGAATAGCCGAGATTGACTGTCTTGATCTCTTCAAGCACGGTCGGCGTTACGTAGCGCGCAGTTTCGCCTTAAAAAAGCCTTGGATGCACGCCGCGGTTCATCATGACTGTAAGATTGACGCGACCAAAGGGTTCGAACATGGAATCTCATCACATCGAAGTTCGTTCTTCGTGGTACGCGTCGTCGTAGATTCCAAGCACAGAAATCGCAAGCTTCTCTGCGTCGTGTGTGCACATCACCTGCTGCAACACGTCAATAATCTGGCGCAAGGGTGGCTCTTCATCACTTTCAGCATCTAGGCGATGCGGCTGAGTCAAAATTGATATAACAAACGCGGCGAGGGTCTGGGCAAGCTGTTCCTTCAACTCAAGCGCAAACGTTCGCAAATACGACCCTTCAAGTCGTTTGGCCCTGCTGAGGCAGTAGCTACAGGCCGCTCCGTAAATAACCACATACCGTAGTTTAGCGTCTCGCCGTGCGCGTTCAACGCTTTTTATTAGCTGTTCAAACGGTATTGTGTGAATGTAGGCAGCAAAAAGGTTGTAGAGCGCCTGTTTCCGATTGTCTGTATGGGTTTGGGGATGGATTGCTTGCACATAGACAGCATTAGTAATGACGGAGATAACCCAACCGCAAGAACGTGCTGAAAGTGAAAGAATGCAGGTCGTTGTGCAGCCGCTGCTGCTTCTCGTTGTGGATTCTTCTTATTCACTCTGCTGCCTTGGTCTTCTTTCGTTATTCCATGAAGTTTGCGTAACTCAGCGTTCCGCGACGATTAGGCCTTCTGTCTTGGCTAGATTAACGACTTAAATGGCGATTCTCGCCAACGTAGCTCTAGAATAACGCTGATAACGATTCCACACGTCTTCGAGCTTCTCTGAGAAGTCGAGTTTGCACTCATCGTTTACGACCTTTGAAACCCCCACCAGAGACTCAAATGTCAGAGCAATCGCAGCCAACGTGAATGTTTCTTTGTCCTGACCAAATATGCCCTTAGGCGTCCAATGCGTGACTTTGGAGAACGGATCATACAACTCTCTCTTAGCTTGTTCCATCCGCGCCAGATCGGGATCTCCACAATTAGCGAGTCTTTCAGCTAAATTACTAAACCTGCCGAGATTTTGGTACCAATCTTGCCTTCTTTCCTCAAAAACGAATGCCTCCGTCGCTTTTTGTACAATGTCAGTACCGTGTTGAAGTTCGTAGTTGCGTAACCATATATCTGCTGAAGTTTTGCTGTTGTGCTCGTATTCCTCTCGATAGGCTTCGTAAATAGCATAATAGCACCATTTTTTTTCCAAAGACTCGTAGAATTTCCTGTAAGATTCAACATAAACAAGACCTTCAAACGCTGTTCTAGCGACGAGCACTGCTGCATGTGTGTGTTTTCCCCTTACCAAAATAACGACACTGTTTCCATAATCTACAAGTCTGCGCAAAAAATTGTAGTAAAAGTAGACCTTATCGTCAAGGCATTTGTCTGGGTTAGGAGGCTTGTGGTTCTCGATCTTTTTCGCAAGAGCGACAATCTCTTTGATAAAACCAACCAACTCACGCGCGACTTGTATTTTTTTCCTGTCCTCCTTTTTTACGTCCATAACTCACCCTCTTTTAACAATCTGGTTTTGCAAATTAGCTGTCGAAAGAAGTTGTCTTTCAATGACTAATTAATCTGCCACTATTCTGAGTCAAGATCGTCCCAGACCCATAATCACGCCCTAAGCCAACCTTGGGCTAGGCAGCCCTAGCGGTGTATCACAATGATTAAGTGCCGAACGCCGACAGTGCACATACTATGTTAGTTGCTGAACGTTACCCATTTACAGACGGTGAGATGTCGCGCACAAACGAACTGCTGGAAGTCCATCGCAGCAAAATCTCGCTCCACCACGCAAAGACAGGCTACCAATATCCAACCGTAAGGCTACCATATCAGTTTTCAGCCCTCGCCGGATTGCCTACGCGTATCTATCAAACTATACACAAAGGAGCGCTTGCATTTTTGGTCGTTATCGCGCCGACAGACGCTTCGGATGATTCAGGCCGAGCATGCAAAAACGACTCAGCATGCTCCAAAACCTCCGCCTTCACACGGCGGAGGTCGCCGGTTCGAATCCGGCCGAGCCCATTGCTTTCGGCGCGCACTTTGCTGATCTTATTACATTTTACCTTGGTTACTTGACGCCCGCTTAACGCTTTTCTTGTCTCACAGCGGACGCCTAAAACGATCCGAATTCGAACGTCGTGGGTTTCCTTTTTTTCATGATGCTAGCTGATAACGCGGTGATATTCAGCATGATTCATGTATCTGGCACCGAACATAAAGAGGTAAAGGTTTTTCCTATGATTAGGCTCTTCGTCTTCGATCTCGGCAACGTCATCCTTCCCTTTGAACACAGACAAATTGCGGTGAAACTCAAAGAAGTCTCCCTAATAAAGAACCGTTTTACACCTGATGACCTTTTCAGGTTTCTCTTTGAACGAGACCGGGGTTTCGTAAATCCCTACGAAGAAGGCCGCATATCGTCACTGGCTTTTTTCGCGAAGCTCAGGGAGAGATACAAATTGGAACTGGGATTTGAAGAATTCAAAGATAGGTGGAACAACATTTTTGAGGAGGATCCCGAAGTTAACGCGATTATTACACATCTGAAGAATAAAGGCTACCCGGTTTTTCTTCTCAGCAACACCAACGAACTCCATTTTTCCTACGTCATGGAACGTTACCCCGTTGTCCGTTCCCTCGACGAGTGGATACTCTCTTATGAGGTAGGCGCAAGAAAACCTAAAAAAAAGATCTTTGATGCCGTCTTCGAGAAGACAGACATCGCACGGGAAGAAACGCTCTATATTGATGATATTAAGGCATACGTGGAGGCCGCAAAAACGTATGGTCTTCAGGGTATGCATTTCAAAAACCCAATAGATTTGTGGGAATTGCTGAAAGAAAAATGCATATAAGTGACAGATTTAAGTGTCATTTTTCAGTATCAAGCATTCAATGCGTGCGATACTAACAACTAAATTCTTGAGCGCGTCTAACAATGCTTTCCGCTCAACTGTATAGATAAAAATCGACGCCGTCGCCCCTACCGCATCCTTTTCGTTCTATCTCAACGTAGGTGTATAATTCCAGCTCAGTTTACTTTACGAAGTACTGATAGTCTATAACTTAGTGATTAAGAACAACAACTAACCAGCACAACCCGCAAGAGGAGAAGAGAATGATCTTTCACATCAACCGCATGACATTCAAGTTCGATCTCAGCGAGGAGCAGCGCCGAGCAGGTCTCGACCTGCTTCGCCAGGCGGGGGAAGCCAACCCTGCCGTGCAGTCGTACGTCGTGGGCCCCAACCTCGGAGGAGAGTTCGAATGGGGTGCCGTGTACGTGCTCGAGGATCTCGACGGGTACTGGGAGTACCTGACACATCCGGCGCACGTCCGCTCCGAAATGAATGGAATGGAGCTCATCGACCGGTTCGAGGCCTTCGACATCACGGACTCCGATGATCCCGAGCTCGGCGACAAGATCGCGAAGCTGCAAGCCCGAAACTACGAGGAGCACCCCGAGCTCGCCGAGTTGGTGGCCCAGGTGCCGTCGTTCACTGTGCCCGACGCCGAAGGCAAACAGCAATAGTATATCCACATTCCCGCAGAAATTGACATACAGCGACGGCTTGAATCAAGTCGTGACGAACTTGTGAGGGTTAGATATAGCCCTCTCTCTTTTTCTAATTTTAGCGTAACAGCTTCGGGAACTGTATGCTCATTTGGAGGCTTGTAATAATTCGGGTGGAATTTTTTCGCTAGCGAGATTTTTTCCTCTGTTAAGGCGTCTAGCCGTTTTATCGTTTCGTCTTCAGCCTGTTTGATCGTTTCATCTTGTGACATGCTCGCCAAGATGCTTTCGTCGAAGCAGGTGGCGAGATGCGATCAGAGAATGCCTCTAAAAACTCTAAATCCTCCGTCTGATTTAGACGGAGGTCACATCAAGTGCCCTGTCAGAGCCGTGCCTGCTCATTTAGATCAAACGGTGATTAATGCAGTAGGTGTATTCGCTACATACAAATTATCCCGTCGTTAGGTCAGAACTATGGTTGTGATATGTATTTCACCGATAACGCTGTTATTATTGCCCACGCCCCCGCATCGATAGCGCCGCCAAGCACCGCTAACGGTAGACTAAGCGTCGCGTATACGCAACTTAATACAACGAGAAAAGAGAACGTTGTCGCGCAGGAGAGTATGTTCATACCTGTCTTTTCCCTGTGCATGTCGCGCATTTGAGGGATAAGAAGGAAACCGAAGACGAGGCTGCAGATGAGGATTACAGTGTCCTGCCACATCTTTGTTATTTATCTCCTGCTGCCATAAGCGCGGGTTTATTTAAACGTTAAGGGTTAAGGCCGTTATGCGTGATCCCACCTTAACCGTTGACAAAGCGAGCCTCCACATCAAACGCCTTTTGACAATCCTTGGAATTTCTCTTTACCCCTCTTTGCTTTCGCTTCGACATCAAACAACGTTGATTCGTATTTCGAATAGTCATTGATAGGTTAGGTAAGGTCACCTCAAAACGTTGTTCGTTTGTTTTTTTCACTCACCGTCAACTTGCAGCAACTTGGAAGGGCATAACCCGCATATCGCACTGGCCGTGCCGTCTAGGACAAAAAGATACGGCTTCTGTTTACCGTCCTGCCACACTTCAAGCCCGTTTTCGATATTGCATGCGTTATGGGTCGAAGGCGCAGGGGCTTCGTTTAAGTCCGCTTGTTTTGCTACTTATTAAGCAAAGTCGAGCTGAGCGAAATAATTATACCGCTTCGTGCGTCCTTACTCCCGCAACACCACGAACACATCTCCTTACGGGCAGTGGTGGAGCATACTGCCGGGGTCAGATTTATGGCTCCGGCCCTAATTTCTAGCCGCATGCTGTTAGCAGATTACTGCGAGTGCTTTTTCAGTCGCAATTTCGTTTTCACTTAAGTGAGTAGGGAGCCCATCACAATTCTCGGGTAGGCCCGAACTATAATAGCGCAGCGTGTTTCTCCTTCGTGATCTGTTTTTTCCTTGTGTATGCCTTATTACCTTCCGTGCTCTACGTAATTTGATGATACTATGGCCGACGAAAAGAAAAAAGAGAAGAGAATCGCCGCGGAAGAACGAGAAGAACAACGCAAGTATGCCTTCGAGGCAATCGTTACGCCCAAGGTGCTCGACCGGGGGCGCCACTGGATCACCGTCCAGCTGAGAAACGTATCAACGGACCCCCTCGTCGACGTAAGCGCGACGCTGTATACCACTAACTCGCACGATATCGACATTTTGCCAAGCGGTGCGTTTCATTACGTGAAAGAGTTGCACCCTCAAGATACGGAAGTGCTGAACTTTCACGTCTTTGCGAACCACGCCGGATGGGTCTATCTGCACGTCACGGCGTACCGCTACGGTGCTTTCGTGAGCTGGTACTCTCCTCATCATGAGGTTCGAATCAATGAAGATCCCGCCGAGATCCAGACCTTCTTCGTGAACCGGCCCTACTGGGCGCCTGAAGAAACCATCCAGACGGAGACGGTAGTGTACGCGCACCGCGATGTGCGGAATCTACGGCTCGAAATCGCCGCAACTCCCCCGTCGAAAGCCCACACGCTCATGGACGTGCTCGATATCGACTTCATCGCAAAAGGCGACACGAAGCGATTCGTAAGCGAGCTCTACGCGAGTGAAGAAGGCATGTTCCACCTCACAGCGCGCCTTTTCCACG
>Ga0187888_1000549_pt1 | contig 40394 bp, 28 predicted proteins | sample June2016WEW_7_40_FD_132987 | JGI IMG/M metagenome (GOLD analysis project Ga0187888, IMG submission 132987) | Peatland microbial communities from SPRUCE experiment site at the Marcell Experimental Forest, Minnesota, USA - June2016WEW_7_40 | ecosystem: Environmental > Terrestrial > Soil > Wetlands...
CCTGATCCTGGTCCTGATACGGCCTCGCGCCCTTCCATCGAGCTTCCGAATCCACTTCTGGAAAGGGCTGTTGCCGGCGGCATTGATATAGTTCTTCGCTCTCCTGGCAATTCGGTACACTGATGCGTCCCCTCAGGCACAGCCTGTGACTTAAAAATTACCTGTAACTTAAATATCACAAGCTAATGGTACCATGGGCGCGGCCGGTCCGGAAATGCTCAAGAAAAGCCTGGCTGGCGATTGATTAGAAACTACCGCCGATTGGCCATCGTCCGCTGCAGACTGCTGTGATACCGGCCGTAGCTGAAATAGACCACCACACCGACGGACAGCCAGATGAACAGGCAAGCCCAGTTGATCCAGCCCAGCTTGTACATCATGTAGCCGTTGAAACCGATTCCGAGCAACGGGACCAGCGGCACCCACGGCGTCCGAAACGGCCTCGGCTGGCCGGGGTTGGTTTTGCGCAGCACCAGTATTCCGACGCACACAGTGATGAACGCCAGCAGGGTTCCGATGTTCACCAGTTTGCTGATGTTTTCGATCGGCGTGACGCTGCCGACCACCCCGGCTAGAAGCCCGACCAGAATGGTATTCTTCCAGGGCGTGCGAAACTTGGGATGAACCGCGGCGAAGAATCCCTTCGGCAACAGGCCGTCGTTGGCCATGGAATAGAGCACGCGCGTCTGGCCCAGCAGCATGACCAGCATCACGCTGGTGAGGCCGGCCAGGGCGCCGAAGGTGATGATGTGGGAGGCGGTCATCAGGCCGCGGTCCAGGAAGGCGCGCGCCAGGGGCGCCTCGATATTCACCTCGCGCCAGGGCACCATTCCGGTGAGCACCGCCGCTACCGATATATATAGGACCGTGCAGGCCAGCAGCGACACGATGATGCCGATGGGCAAATCCCTCTGCGGATTCTTGGCCTCCTGAGCGGTGGTGGAAACCGCGTCGAATCCGATGTAGGCGAAAAAGATGTAAGCCGCCCCCGCTCCTATGCCCGAAAATCCATACGGTGCAAACGAGCTCCAGCTACTACCCCAGTTCGCGGTGTTCACGTAATGGATGCCGACCGCAATCACGAACAGCACCACCGTGACCTTGACCACCACGATGGTCGTGTTGAAGCGGGCGCTTTCCTTGATTCCGATTACCAGAATCGCGGTGATGATCAGAGCGATGAGGAAGGCCGGCAGATTGAATCCGAACGACATACCGAAGATGGTGGGCGCGTTGAGCAGATGATCGGCGCGCTGGACGAGGTCCGCCGATTGCGCTCCCATCACCTCGGCCACGCGGTTGAGAAAGGCCTGGGTGCCGGGAGTAAGGCTCGGATCGGAGGTTTGAACCATCTGGCGGGCAACCATGTTCTTCGCCGTCCGCAGGGCTGTCCAGTGATCGTATGCCAGCCACAGAGGGATTTTGATGTGGAAAATGTTCAACATCTCGATGAAGTGGTTCGACCATCCGGACGACACGGTGCTGGCGCCCATGGCGTACTCGAGCGTCAGGTCCCAACCGATGAGCCAGGCAACGAATTCACCCAACGTGGCGTATGCGTACGTGTAAGCGCTTCCGGCCAGCGGAATCATGGCGGCGAATTCGGCATAGCACAGACCGGCAAAAGCGCATCCGAGACCCGAGAGCACGAACGACAGCATCAGCCCCGGACCGGCGTAGTGCACGCCCAGCCCCGCCAGCACGAAAATGCCCGCGCCGATCACGGCGCCCACGCCCAGGGCCGTGAGTTGAAACGGGCCCAGCGTTCGCTTCAGGCTGTGCTTGCCGGATTCGTGCGACTCCTTCAGAAGCGAGTCCATCGATTTGGTCGCAAACAGGTTCATCGTGTCGCCTTTCTTTGCCAAAAACTGAGAGTATAGCGAACTTGCCGGGGGAATTGCCCGCGGCGGGTTATTAGTTGACGAGAGCTTGCCATTCTTCCATCCTTTGCCGCAGCGAGCCGGAAGTCGCGGGGTCCGGCAACAGGTCCGCGATCACGGCCACCGCATCGGCGCCCGCCTCGAAAACGGCGCGCGCGTTGTCGGACGTAATCCCGCCGATCGCCACCAGCGGCTTGGCGATCAAGGCGCGGCAGCGGCGGAATTCGTCGAGTCCGACAACCGGGTCGGGATTCTGCTTGGAAGAGGTGGAGAAGACGGGTCCGAGGGCTAGGTAATCGACCGGCTCGCCGCGGGCGGCGGCGAGTTGGCCGGCATTGTGGCTGGAAAAACCGATCGTCGCGTCGGGTCCCATGACGGCGCGAGCGTCGGCCGGGGCCAGATCGTCCTGCCCCAGGTGCAGCCCGGCGGAGAGCAGGCGGGCGCAATCGGCGCGGTCGTTTACGATCAGCGTAGCGCCGAACTGGCGGCACAATGCGGCCACCTGGGCGGCGTCCTGGTGCACCGCCCGGCTCCAATCGCCCTTGTGACGGATTTGCAGAATCCGCGCGCCGCCCTCAAGGAACGCTTCGGCGGCGGCAGCGAGCGTGAGGCCGCGCCGGCCAAGCGCGCCGCTATCCAGAATCGGGTAGAGCCGGGGCAAAGTCATGAAGCTGAGATTTTTGCTGATCGCCCATGATACCACTGCGGCCGCGGTTGGGGCGGTGCTTGCCGCGCGGAAACCGGGTGGGACAGATGATCGTTTTTTGTCGTCTGTCGAGCGGTTGGCCTGGCGAGGGCCTGACAGACCACGAGAACCGATGGTCTGTCCCACCTCTGACCACGAACTTGGAGCTGTGCGATATGCGGGCTTAGACGCCAACGCCCAGCCGCGGGCGGTCTTCGCGGACCTTTAGCGTGTCCTGGTTGGGAGTGCCGTCGCACTCGATGGCGATGGTGGTCACCGGTTCGTCCGGCGCCTTTTCCGGCAAACCGGTGAAGCGCACGCGGAATTTCTCCTGGTCGAATTTCACCGGCGTTCCGCTAGCGACGAGGCGCGCCGATTTGACCTGGTTCGTCAAGCCGCCCAGCGCGACGGTGGAACCCGGCCAGAAGTGCACGTGCATATAAAGGGTATTGCCCTTGCGCGAGAAGCTGGCGAAGTTGGAGCGGTTCGGTTGGCAGGTTTCCGACTGGTAGATGGTCTCGCCGTTCTTGGCCATCCACTTGCCCACTTCGGTCAAAATCCGCACCGACTCTTCCGGAATGGACCCATCTGGCTTGGGTCCGATGTTCAGCAGGTAGTTGCCGGTATCGTGGGCGCAGGTGATCAGATTGCGCACGATGGTCTTGGGCGTTTTCCAATTGTCGTCGGCGCGCTGATAGCCCCAGCTATCGTTCATGGTCATGCAGGATTCCCAGGCGCGATTTTTCTCCGCGGTGATGCGCTGCTCGGGCGTGGCGAAATCGCCATCGAGCTTATTACGGTTGTTGACGATGATCTCGGGCTGGAGCTCGAACACCATCTTGTTCATCTTTTCCGATTCCCAGCCGGCGGCGTCGAGCGGCCACGCCACATCGTACCAGAGCACATCGATCTTGCCGTAGTTGGTTAAGAGCTCGTGAATCAGTCCGTGGGTGTAATCGACGAAGCGGCGGCGGGCAGCCTCGTCGTGAGCGCAGCGAGCGCCGTCGGGATGGTGCCAGTCCATCAGCGAATAATAGAAGCCCACGCGCAGCCCTTCGGCGCGGGCGGCCTCGACATATTCGGCCACCAGGTCGCGGCCGGGACCCTGCTGGGCGGCGTTGTAGTTGGTGAGCTTCGTGGAGAAATTGCAAAAACCTTCGTGATGCTTGGTGGTCATCACCATGTATTTCTGGCCGGCCGACTTGGCCAGGCGGGCCCAGTCGCGGGCCGCGTTCGGTTTGGGCCGGAACTGCTTGGCGTAGGCCTGGTATTCGGCCACCGGAATGCCTTCTTCTTCCATTACCCATTCATGCCGGGCGAGCACGCTGTACACGCCCCAATGAATGAACATGCCGAAGCGCGCCTGGTGCCACCATTGCATGCGGCGGGCGCGGTCTTCTTCGCCGCCCGCGGCCGAAACCGTGCGCGCGGCGGCGCTAGCCGCGGTCGCGGCCGTCACCAATTGCAGATAATCACGTCGTGTCATCGGAAACACTCCAGCAGGCAGGATAGCACGTACGTTTAACGATAAATATTCATATGCGATGGAACGCCTTCAAAATCTCTCGCGTGGAATAGTGCATGGCAATGGGGCGGCCGTGCGGACAGCTCATCGGGCAATCGGTTTCGGACAAGGCCCGCAGCAGCCATTCCATCTTGCCGGCGTCCAGCTTGGTGTTGATCTTGATGGCGGCGCGGCAGGCGATGGAGGCGCAGATGCCGCGGCGCAGGTCGTCGAGCGACACCCCCCGGGTTTCGCCTTCGGCGGTTTCCAGAATCTCGAACAGGATGCGCTCGATATCGGACGCGGGCAGTGCGGCGGGAGCGGCCTTGATGGCGATGGTGCGCTGGCCGAAAGGCTCGGTTTCAAAGCCCGAGGCATGCAACTCGTCGGCGATGCGGGCGTAATCGATCTGCTGTTCGGCCGTCAATTGCACCACCAGGGGCAGCAGCAGGCGCTGCATCTCCACCGCGCCGCGGGCGCGCTGTTTCAGCACCTGCTCGAATAAGATGCGCTCGTGGGCCACGTGCTGGTCGATTATCCACAGCCCGTCGCGGCCGGCGGCGACGATGAAACTTTCGTGGATCTGGCCCAGCGGCCGCAGCTCCGAAAGCACCGAAAGCGAAAGCTCCGGCGGCGGAAGCGCGTCCGCGGAAAACGAGCCGTGCGGATCGGCATGGCGCGGCAGCTTGCCGGAAGGCGCCGGGCCGGGAGTGATTTCGAGTGGCGGCGCGCTGAAATCGAGACGGGCATTTGGGCCCGGAGCGGCGCGCAAGGTGAACTCGGGCAATGCGGCGTCGGTGGCGCCATCGGTTTCAGCGGCGGGCGCGGCATCGATTTCGGCCGGTTCCGCCAGCTTGCTCACCGGCAGACTTTCGGGCGGCGCCTGGTCGGCGATCATCTGGCTGAATTCCGAGTAGGGAAGCTGCGCCGCGGCTTGACCGCCTTGGGAAGTTCGCTGTGGCACTGGAGATACCGGGAACGTGGGCGCGGGGCGGCTCTCCATCAGGCGCTCGCGAATGGTGTCGCGCACGAAATCGTGCACGAACGAGCCGTGCCGAAAGCGCACCTCGGTCTTGGAAGGGTGAACGTTCACGTCCACTTCCTCGGCATCGCATTCCAGAAACAGCAGCGCGAAAGGAAACGCCGAGGGCGGAATCAGGTTGTGATAGGCGGAAGACAGCGCGTGCAGCAGGAGCCGGTCGCGAATCAGGCGGCCGTTCACGAAAATGTAAATCGAGTTGCGATTGCCTTTCTGCACCTGCGGCCGCGAAAAGAATCCGTTCAGGCGGAAGGTGCGCGCGGGCGGCTCCTCGGGTTCACGCAGGTATTCGGAGATGGCTTCCGAAGGCGGCACGTTGGGCGCGGGCATGCGCAGGTCGCGCTGGCGCTCGCCGATTTCCACCAGATCTTCCAGCACCTGGCTGCCGAATACCTGGTAGACGCGCTCTTCGAGCGACGCCACCGGCGTGACGCGCAGCAGTTCGGCGGGCCCGCTGGTCAATTGGAACGTTTTGGCGGGGTGCGCCAAGCTGTAGTGGGTGACCAGCGAAGCGATGTGCGCCAGCTCGGTCTGATCCGTGCGCAGGAATTTCTTGCGCGCCGGCACGTTGTAGAACAGGTCGCGCACCGCGATCGCGGTTCCGCGGCCCAGCGCGGCTTCCTCGCAGCGCAGCATTTTGCCGCCGGCGATTTCGATCCGCGTGCCGGTGGTCTCCTCTTCCGAGCGCGTTTCGAGCAACAGCCGCGAAACCGAAGCGATGGAAGGCAAAGCTTCACCGCGAAACCCCAAGGTGGCGATCGACAGCAGATCTTTGACGTCGCGCAGCTTGCTGGTAGCGTGCCGTTCAAACGCCAGCAGCGCGTCGTCGCGCAGCATGCCGCAACCGTCGTCGACGATGCGAATCAGCCGCCGCCCGCCCGATTCCACTTCAATCCGCAGGTCGGTCGAGCCCGCGTCGAGCGAATTCTCGAGCAGCTCCTTGACCACCGAAGCTGGCCGCTCCACCACCTCGCCGGCGGCGATTTTGTTGGCGACCTGATCCGGCAGGATGCGAATGCGGCCCATGAGGTTAGTATGGCAGGGCGGCGGGGTAAAATCGGAAGTGACGTGACGCTCGACGACTACAAAGTGAAGTAGTCCTGCAAATATCGAAGTCGCCTCAGATCCGGGCGCACTCGCCGTCCAAATAGGTGCAAGCGGTTTGGAAGCCGAGCCGTTCGTATACGTGGCGCGCGGCTAACTTCTGGTCTTCCACGTTGAGGACCACGCGGCTGATTCCGGCGCGGCGGATGCTGGCGAGGGCGTGGCTGGAGCAGATTCCGGCAAGCCCTTTGCCGCGGTGGCCGGGATGTGTGAAGACCGAGCCGAGGGCGGCGATGTTGTAACGATGACTGGCAACATGGGTCCCGGCGACCGCAATCAGGCGTCCATCCTCACGAACGCCATAATAGTGGCCGGAGGCGAGACATGCCGGCAGGAACAACACCCACTCTCCCTCGGCTAAGAGATTTTCGATCTCGGCGCGGTCTGACGGAAACAGCGGGACGGCTTCGCCGATAGCCGCGACAGGTTGTTCTAGATACATGCGCCGCATGCGGACCGAACGCTCGGGGCGGTAGAACTGGCGAAAGATGTCCTCGAATGCCGGGCGGACGTTTGCCCACACACGCGGCTCCTCGATAGACGCGAGGATCTGGGCGAAACCGGAAGCGTCACCGTAGTGGCACATCATGCGCGGGGAGAACCCGTCGTATAGAAGGACAATCGTGTTCGCGGCCTGTCGCCATTCGCAGTGCGGCATCCATTCAGGCTCGAGGTCTCCAAGGGCGAATCCCGCCCAAGGCCAATCTCGATTGAGGATCGGTTCGAGGACTGCCGGATCGGTCAGTTTCTGCACGGAACTACCATATTGCCATGAGCTGACTGAGCATCGCGCTTTCCGCCGCTTGTTACAATGCCGTTGGTCCGAGACCCATGACCGATTCCATCGAACTAGCCGCTCAATATCTGGCCGGCGCCCGGCGCCGAGGTGGCCATGCGCTCCGGCTGCCGGAGAACTGCCGGCCCACGGACGAAGCCGCCGCCCTCGCCGTGCAAACCCGCGTGGCGGAAATCTTGGGGGAAACCGTGGGCGGGTGGAAGTGCTCGCTCCCCAATGCCAAAGGCATCGTCCTTGCCCCGATTCTGGGCTCTAATATCTACGCGTCTGTGGCTGGCCCGTCCGGGTCGCCGTGCCCGGTGCGTCCCCACGGCGAATGGGCGCGCATCGAGCCGGAAATCGGCTTCGTCCTGGGGCGCGACCTGCCGCCGCGCGCGGTCCCCTATAGCCCCGAGGAAGCTCATGACGCTGTCGCCGAGACGCGCCTTCTGGTGGAGTTGCTGGGCAATCGTTACGCCGAGCCGGACACCATCCCCTACCTGGAGATGCTGGCCGATTGTCTCTCCAATCAAGGGCTGGTTGTGGGGCCGACGATTTCGCAACCGCCCCCGGCCCGCTGCACCATTCGCCTTACGGTTGGCAGCGAGCCTCCACGAATCATCGACGGCCGCCATCCCGACGGCGGTCCTTTCGGCACATTTCTCTGGGCGGCCAACTACCTTGCCGCCGGCAATCGGGGTATGCGCGCCGGCCAGGTGGTGACCACCGGCTCTTTCGCCGGCGCCCTCGAAGTGCCCCTCAACGTACCAGTCGGCGTCGAATTCGAAGGGCTCGGCGCCATCACGGTACAATTCCGGGCCGTCTAGCCCGCGAGCGCGCTGCTGTTGGTTGGCTGAAGGCTGACCGCTGTTCGCTGACCGCTTCGCCCTTGCGTGCGTCTATAATCGGGCTATGCGGAATGTTTCGCGCCGCGTATTTCTGGGAGCGTCTGCCGTGAGCGCCTTCGCCGCCGATTACCGTATCCTCGATCCCCACGTGCACGTGTGGAAACACGATCCCGAATATCCGTTCGCGGCCGGAGCCAAAGTGCCCGGCCGCGACGCCACGCCGGAGCAACTGCTCGCGCTCATGAAGGCCAATGGCGTCGAACGCACCGTGATCATTCAGGTGATTCATTACCGCTACGACAACCGCTACCTGGCCTCCGTGCTCAAACGCTACCCCGGCATTTTTCAAGGGGTCGCGCGCGTCGATCCGCTCGATCCGGCTGCTCCCGATCGCCTCTCGCGCCTCACCGAAGAAGGCTTTCGCGGGGTTCGCCTCAGCCCTTCCGGGGAAGCGTCCGGCGATTGGTTTCACGGCCCGCTCATGCCGCCGCTCTGGAAGCGCTGTCATGAGTTGCGGGTCCCCATGACCGTGCTGGCGCCCATCGGCCGCATGCCCGAAGTGGGACTGCTGCTCGAACGTACGCCCGATCTCACCGTGGTGATCGATCACATGGCCGATTGCCCCGTCGATCAGCCGCGCGAGCTCGAAAAGTTGATCGCCCTCAAGCGCTATCCCAACCTGTTCGTCAAGATTTCGCATACCTGGTCGCTCTCGCGCCAGAGCTACCCCTGGCTCGACGCGCAGGAACACGTGCGCCGGCTGCACGCCGCCTTCGGCCCCAAGCGGCTGATGTGGGCCACGGACTGGCCCATCATCGAGGCCAAGTCGACTTACGACAAAGCCCTGACCGTGGTGCGCGACGAGATGAAGTTCCTCAACGCCGAAGACAAGCGCTGGATCTTAAGCAAGACCGTCGAACGCGTCTGGCCCTTTAGAGCCACTGGCTGCTAGTGGCAACGTAAGATTACGTAAAACCTCCGCTTATTCCTGCCTGACCCTGTATCCTATGGCTGCCGCCGAGCGTCCCTATGTCACATCTAATCCCATTGAGGAGGGGCTTATGTTTGTCCACCTGAAGATGAGCCGTTGGGTGATCTGGTGGGTTTATGTCGGTGTTGTCTGCGGAGTGGTTGCGCTGATCAATATTCTCGGCCGGGAGGATCTTTCTCGAACCCAAGAACGCGTCATTTTGCTGATCGGTGTAGCCCATTGGGTTGTAGGAGGTTTAGTTTGTTACGCTTTGGATGCGATTCGGTTCGAGGGGCCGTCTGCAGAGGCGAAAACCGCCGAACCCGCGAAACTGCGGGAGGCGCCGGAATGGCATCCGCCATCCGATTTCCTTCTACCCGGTAGCAAGAAAAGTATTTTGCCGCCGAAATACTGAACTGTAAATTTCCGTACGGACTGCTCCCCACGTTGCCTACCGGGACCCCGTCGGTCCCAGACATTTTCGATCGCTTCAAGTAACCTTTTCCGCCCGCCGCAGTATAAGGGTCGATGCCCGCCATACTGCAGGATTTCCGCTACTCGCTGCGCAGTTTGCGCAAATCGCCGGTTTTTCTCACCGTCGCCGTACTTTCGCTGGCTCTCGGCATCGGCGCTAACACGGCCATCTTCACCCTTATCGACCAGCTCATTCTGCAGCCGCTTCCAGTAAAAGATCCGGAACAGATCGTGATGCTGGCGGGGCGCGGCAAACATTACGGCGGCAACAACGGGGATCAAAGAATTTCCTACCCGATGTATGGGGAAATCCGCGACAAAAACCAGGTCTTCAGCGGCATGTTCTGCACCTATCCGAATACCGTGAGCGCTACGTTCGAAGGCCGCACGGAGCTGATCGGGGCCGATTTCGTTTCCGGCAACTACTTCCCGGTTTTGGGCATCGGCGCCGCGGCCGGCCGCGTGTTCAACGCGTCCGACGATCTCTATCAGGGCGCGCACCCGCTGGCCGTGCTCAGTTACGGCTACTGGCGCGCGCGCTTCGGCCGCGACCCCGGCATCGTCGGAAAGAAGATCGTGGTCAACGGCCGGTCGCTGACCGTCATCGGCGTGAGCCAGGCGGGATTCGATGGCGTGGAACCGGGCCGCGCGCCCCAGATCCGCATCCCCATGACCATGAAGGACGACCTGCCACGCACTAATTACCCCCGCTTGAGCAACGACCGCTTCCGCTGGACCGAGGTCTTCGCCCGCCTCAAACCCGGCATGACCACCGAGAAGGCGCAAGCCGGACTGCAGCCGCTGTTCCATCAGATCATCAATCGCGAAGTGACCGAGAAGCCGTTCGCCAAAGCCGCACCCCTCGTCAAGCAGGAGTTCCTGAGGATGTGGATGCAAGTGATGCCCGGCTCGAAAGGCCGCTCTTACCTGCGCAGAACATACTCCAAACCGCTTTTCGCGCTGATGGGCATCGTCGGACTGGTGCTCTTGATCGCCTGCTCCAACCTGGCCAATCTGCTGATCGCGCGCGCCTCGGCGCGGCAGAAGGAGATTGCCGTTCGCCTGGCTTTGGGCGCCGGGCGCGGCAGGCTCGTCCGCCAACTTCTGGCGGAAAGTCTCCTGCTCGCGGCCGTGGGCGGATCTCTGGGCGTTGGGCTGGCCGTCCTGATCGACCAGGCGTTGATCGATTTTCTACCCGTCGGGCACACCCCGCTCTCGCTTTCCGCCGCGCCGGATTGGAGCGTACTCAGCTTCACTTTCGCCATCTCGGTGGCGGCCGGCGCCCTTTTCGGGCTGGTTCCGGCCCTGCAATCCACCCGCCCCCAACTCGCGGGCACATTGAAAGATCAGGCCGGCGCCGTCGTCCAAGGCGGCGCCGCCGGGTTGCGCAAAGCGCTCGTGGTGGCGCAGGTTTCGCTATCCCTGCTGCTGGTGATCGGCGCGGGCTTGTTCCTCGAAAGCTTGCGCAACCTGAAAACCCTGAATCCCGGCTTCGAGGTCAAGAATCTGCTCGCCTTCGATGTCGACCCCACCTTGAGCCGCTACGACCGCCAATGGACCGCGGATTACTACCGCCGCCTGCGCAACCGTTTGAACACGCTGCCCGGCGTGGAATCGCAAACTGTCGCCGTAGTCCCGGTGCTCGAAAACGACGAGTGGGATAACTGGGTCACCATCGAAGGCTACTCGGCCAAACCGGATGAGCGCCCCGATCCTCACGTGCAATTTTGCAGCCCCGGGTTCTTCCAGACGTTGAAGATTCCCGTGCTGCTGGGCCGCGATTTCGACGACCGCGACGCCGCCGGCGCGCCCAAAGTCGGCATCGTGAACCAAAAGTTCGTCAAGCGATATTTCGGCGACGCCAACCCCCTGGGCCGCCACCTCGGCATGGGAATCGATCCAGGGACCAAGATGAATATCCAGATCGTCGGCGTGGTAGGCGACACCAAATACGAAAACCTGCGCGAGGAGATTCCTTACGAGCTCTACCTTCCCAGCGACCAGCAGGATTGGGCCGAGGACAGCACGGTCTACGTGCGCGCGCAGGGCGACCCGGCCCGCCTGTTTCACACCCTGCATGAGGCAGTGGTGGGAGTAGACGCCAATGTCCCCATGCACGACCTGCGCACCTTGGACGAACAGATGGAGATCTCGCTGCTCACCGAGCGCCTGCTGGCTACGCTTTCCAGCGTCTTCGGATGTCTGGCCACGCTCCTGGCCGCGCTGGGCCTCTACGGCGTGATGGCGTTCATGGTGGCGCGCCGCACCCGCGAGATCGGCATTCGCATGGCGCTGGGCGCGGGCCGAAGCTCCGTGATGTGGATGGTCCTGCGCGAAACCCTGACCCTGGCCGCCATCGGCGTAGCCATCGGTCTTAGTGGCGCCTACGCCGTAACCCGCTTGATTCAAGCCCAGTTGTTCGGAGTCGAGCCCACCGACTTGTCCACCCTGGCCGCCGCTTCGTTGGGAATCGCCGCCGTGACCGCCCTGGCAGGCTACCTCCCAGCCCGGCGAGCCACCGCGATCGATCCCATGTCCGCCCTGCGCTGGGAGTAACGAGTGACGAGTCGTGGCGCGGGCTGTCCAGCCTGCTGAGCCGAGAGTCCTCTCGGCTTTTTTTCTCGTCCTCCGCCCGGACCCTCCACTGCCGGCACTTTACGCCACGGCTTAAATCAACGGCATTGGGGCTGACAGGGTGCTCAACCGATCCGGGGAAATCCGTTCGCGTCAACCGCTCCCTTACGGTCGCGGCTCGGTAAGTGACTGCAAACACACGGCACCCGTAACCGAGCCGCGACCGTAAGGGAGCGGTTGACGCGCCTAAATTGGGAAATCCCCAGGTCGGTTAAGCACTCTGGGGCTGACCCTCTGCTCTGTCTTCGGTGATACATTGGTAAGGTAGCTTCGTCCCTGGACGAATTCTCCGCAGAGGTTCTGTTATCTTCAGAAGTAATCATCTCAGGGCGGTTAGCTCAGTTGGTTAGAGCGTCTGGTTTACACCCAGAAGGTCGCAGGTTCGAATCCTGCACCGCCCACCATAAAATCAATAACTTACAGGCTACTGAACCTTCTTGGGCACTGCAGAAGCAGCAACCGGAGCAGCAACCGGGGCTGGCTGCAGGATGTCGTCCATTTTGACGGCTACGTCGCGCTGCACCTGCGGCAGCACGTGGGCGTAGGTTTGCATCGTGAAAGAAACCTGGGAATGGCCCAACAGATCTGCGATATACCGCGGGCTGACGCCTTGCGCCAGCAGCAGCGTAGCAACGCTGTGGCGCAGGTCGTGAAAACGGATCTGCGGCAACCGAGCGGCTTTGAGGATGGCGTGGTGGCGCCGGATCACGCTGCGCGCGTCCAGCGGCGTCCCTATCGAAGTGGTGAAGACGAACCCGGTATCCTGCCAGGCGGTACCAGCCAACAGACGCTCCTGTTCCTGCCGGGCACGGTGGGCATGCAAAGCAGAGATCGTCACGGCTGGTAGATTGATCGTATGCACCTTGTCCTTTTTCGTTGGGACCAGAGCAAGCTTGCCATTGATGCGCTGGAGAGCCTGCCGGATCGTGAGGGTTCCGGCTACCAGGTCTACTTCCGGCCACTGAAGCCCCAGGGCTTCACCCTGCCGGCAACCAAGAGAAATGGCCGTGGTGAACAGAGCCTCCAAGCGGTCGCCCTTGAGTGCTGCAAGGAAGGTCCTGGCCTGCTCTGCATCGAAGGCTTTCATCTGCGGTTTAATCACTCGGGGCGGATCTACTAGAGCGGCAACGTTCCGGGGCAGGATTCCATCTTTGGTGGCGACTTCCAGGGCGCCGCGCAACGTCACCAGCAGGTGCTTTACCGACCGGGCGCTCAGAGGTGCGCCCGCTTCCGGCGGTTCGCCTTCCTGCGGTTTCTTCCGCGATGGCTGCGGAGTCGTGAGCTTGTCGTTGAGGAACTGCCGGATGTGGGCGGGCGTGAGCTTGGCGAGCGGCTTGTCGCCGATGGCGGGTGCGATGTGGAGCCGCACAAGATCGGAGTAGCTGCGGAATGTTTTCGGCTTCACTTGCGGCTTCGCCACCTCCGCCAGCCAGTGCTGCAGGAACTGCCCTACGGTCTGTTTCTCGGAAATGATCGGCAGCCCAAGTTCGCGGTCGCGTAGTATCTTCGTCAGCTTGCGCTGCACATCGTAGCGGGTCGGAGCGGTGATGAACTTCCGCCGCCAGACGGGCGCGCCCGCGTCGTTCCGCGCCCACCCGAGGCTTATGGCCGCGCGCCACTGGCCGTCTTTGGTCTTGTAGATCGAACCCTCGCCCTGACCGCGTTTGTGTTTCTTCGACATTTTTACCTCTCCAACTTACGCCCATCTTTATCGTTTCTGCAACTGAGAAAGAAACTCTAAACGGGCTCTACTCCAGCGTCGCAAGACGCCCGTAGCGCGTTCATTTTGAATGGATTAACCGACAACAATCTCGGACAGAGAGAGACTCAAAAAGTGAAAGGGTATAGTACAGGCGGGAACAAAATATGCCCAAAAGCGAAACCAGTTTACGCGGTGGAAATGGCGGGGCCGCCGCATGGAAACCCGTTGCGGACCGCCAAACAGCGCCATCGGCCGAAGCCCTCCTCCTGCGCGCCCCCGAAGTCGCGCGTCTCTTGGGAATTTCGCGCGCACTGGCCTATCGATGGATGTCGTCCGAAGTCCTCCCGGTCGTACGGGTAGCCGGATCGCGGATGTTGCGCACCCCGCGAGCGGCGTTGCTCAAGTGGATCGCGGAGCGCACGTCGCCACCGCAGGGAGGGTCAGCAGCATGACTGCCCCACGCGGCAAGCCCGCCAGCGGGAAAGGAGGCGCGCCGTGCCTGAGGATCGCTACATAGATCTTGACGAGCTGATGGCGTGGCGGGAGCGGTGCGCGACGTTTTTAGGGCGCCAGGCGGCGGAGGCGCGGTAGATGGGGAATACGGCCATTGCCTTCACTTCGTCCGAAGTCGCCAGGTACTACGCGACGCGCGTCCCGCGGTTGAAACAGGGTCCCGCAGCGCAGTGGCGCGGGCCGTGTCCGATCCACCGCGGCCAACGGGACAGCTTCGCCGTTCATTCGAACACTGGGCGTTGGCACTGCCACAGCAAGTGCGGGCGTGGCGGGGACATTCTGGCTCTCGAAATGGCTCTGACCGGCGCGGACTTCAAAACGGCGAAGGCCGAAGTCTTCCGCATCATCGGGCGCGCAGCGCGCCCCCGCGTCGTGGCCACCTACGATTACACCGATGAAGACGGGGGCCTGCTGTACCAGACCGTTCGCCTGGAACCCAAGGCCTTCCGCCAACGGCAACCGGACGGCAAGGGCGGGTGGGTCTGGAACATCAAAGGTGTTCGCCTGGTGCTTTATCGCCTCCCGGAGCTGTTGAAGCGCGCGACTGAAACCGTCTTCACCTGCGAAGGCGAACGCGATACTGAATCCATCGAAGGTCTGGGCTTGCTCGCCACCTGCAACCCCATGGGCGCCGGAAAGTGGAGGCCCGAGTACTCCGAAACGATCCGCGGCCGTTCGGTCGTAGTTCTGCCCGACAATGACCCGCCTGGCCGGAAGCACGCAGCGGTGGTTGCCGCTGATCTGTTGCGCGTGGGATGTGACGTCCGCATCATCGAGATTCCCAAGGGCAAGGATGTCTCAGATTGGTTGGGCGCGAGTGGGACCCTCCGCAAACTTCAGACGCTTGTCAGCGCGCAACAGGCGCTGACCGCCGAGACTTTGGCGGCGTGGCGCGCGCGTTGGGACCTCGACAACGGCCCGGAGACGTCAGCCGGCGACATACTGGGCAAGGCGAAGTCACCGTTCCGCGTCACTGACGAGGCGGTTCTCTGGCGCGATCCCGACCCGGAAAAAGGACTGTTGCGAATCTGCGGCCGGCTCGAAGTCGCAGCGGTCACGCGAGACAGCAAGGGCGACGGGTGGGGACGATTACTTCGTTGGTGCGACTCCGATGGGCGCTCACATGAGTGGGCTATGCCTATGTCCCTGCTTGCCGGCGACGGCAACGAATATCGCCAGCGGCTGTTGGATGGCGGGCTATTCCTCGCTCCAGGCCGCAAGGCGCGTGAGCAACTCACCGTCTACCTTCAGACCATGCGACCCCAAGCGCGGTCGCTGTGCGTGGCTCGGGTAGGGTGGCATGGCGACAGCTTCGTTTTGCCGGGAGCGACCATCGGGCCGGACGGCGAGGAAAACATCCTGTTTCAGACGCCCTTCGAGACAGACCACTACCTGAATGTGTGCGGGACGGTGGACGAGTGGCGCGACCACGTGGGCCGGTTCTGTTCCGGCAATTCGCGGCTGATTCTGGCGGTGTCGTGTGCGTTTGCCGGGCCCCTGCTGTCCCTAGTGGGCGCCGAATCGGGCGGCGTGCACCTGGTGGGGGCGACCTCGACTGGGAAGAGCACGGCGCTCCTGGTGGCCGGTTCCGTGTTGGGCGGCGGCGGGAGGAACGGCTTCGTGCAATCGTGGCGGACTACTGCGAACGGCTTGGAAGCCATCGCAGAAATCCACAACGATCTGACGCTCTTCTTGGACGAACTCTCCCAGATAGACGCGCGGGAGGCGGCGGAGACCGCTTACCTTTTGGGCAACGGAACCGGCAAGATGCGCATGACCCGAAATATAGGCGCACGAAAAAAGCTGTTATGGTCGCTGTTGTTCGTGAGCGCGGGCGAGTTGACGCTTGCAGACCATGCGCAAACCGCGGGCAAGCGCACCAAGGGCGGTGCCGAAGTCCGGCTGCTGAACATCGAAGCGGATGCCGGGGCCGGGCTGGGACTCTTCGAGAAAATCCACGGCGCAGAATCGCCCGATGGTTTCGCACGTCAACTGAAGGACGCGGCACGGCAGTTCTATGGCGCTCCTCTGCGGGACTTCCTCGACTATTTGATAGGGACACGGGCGGCTGTAGAGAACTGGGTGCGCGACTTTCAGCAGGGCTTTGTAGGCCGCAACGTTCCCGAGGACGCGTCCGGGGAGGTGTTCCGCGCCGCGCAGCGGTTCGCTCTGATCGGGGCGGGGGGTGAACTCGCTACGGCTGCCGGCATTACCGGTTGGGAACGCGACGAAGCCACCGACGCGGCGGCGCGTTGCCTTGAGTCGTGGATTGCCGGCCGGGGGACCATCGGCGCTGGGGACGCAGAGGCAGCGGTTAATCAGGTGCGGCGGTTTTTCGAAGCGCACGGGCCAAGCCGGTTTCAAGTGCTTCACAACACGACGACAAATCCGGCGGATGAAAACCGGATCGTGAATCGCGCTGGCTTCCGGCAACAGACTGCCGAAGGAGAAACGGAATACCTGGTGCTTCGCGAAACCTTCAAGGCGGAGGTCTGCGCGGGATTCGACTACCGCATGGTGGCCCGCGTCTTGGAGGAACGGGGTTTCCTAGAGCGCCAACCGCCCGACCTGACAAAGCGGGTGCGGTTGCCCGGCAATCTTGGCTTGACTCGGGCCTTTTGTATCAAGGCTTCGATTCTGGAGGGGTGAGCGTTTGCGGACCTACTCTCTTTTTTCTCGGACAAGTCGGACAAGTCGGAACAACACCGATTTCATTGGGTTCAGGCGTGTTCCGACCCCGAAGAACGGCACTCGGACAAGTCGGACACGGAGGCCCGCGCCCTTAGGGTTGTTCCGACCTGTCCGACTGGCAAAACACCGACTCGGAACACCCCAATGCCCCGTATTTGCTGGGGTGTCCGACTTGTCCGAGTTGTTCCGACAAGAACAAGGGCGTAAAACGTAGGGACGCTGATCCCACCGCCAACGCGGCCGTGTTCGCGCAACGGTTGCGCCCGCTAGGCGACGGACGGTCGTTCGATGAAGTTCGCAGCCGCGCCGGAGGCCGGGACCGGTCGGGCGCGGCAGCTTGTTCGTCTCAAGCGGCTCGCAACGGCCCCGTTCGTCCAATTTTGGACCGACGGGACTTTTATCCCGAAACATAAGGGAGTTACACACCGGGTCTTAGAAGTGGGTTTTGGAAGTTTACGACCGGCACCCCGGATCGCCGTCAACGCAAAACATAAGGGGAGCGACACGCCCGCATACCTGGACTGCCTCCAAATACCTGGAGTGCACCGGCTTCCTGGTGGGCATCCTAAATCGCGGTCGCCCTGTTCGCTGTGCTGATGGTGGTGGCGATGTCGCAACAATGACAGCCTGGCCGCCGCAACCGGCTCAAGGCAAACCTTAAAGGCAACGCGTCTTCTGCAACAACATGCTGGCGCCCCCCCAAGACGTGAACAGCACTCCGCGACCGCCGGGAAGAATTACCCCGTTTCCGTTTCTTCGACATTTACTTCTCCAGCTCTTTCGCCCACCTCCGTATATTTTTTATGCAGCTGAGAAAGAAACTCCAAGTGGGCGCTACTCCGGCGACCCAGAACGCCCGTAGCGCGTTCACTTTAAATGGATTACTGGCAGTAACTTTCGGACGGAGAGAGACTCAAAAGCCACGAACGGTATAGTTCTTTAGAGTAAACAAAATATGCCCAAAACCGAAACAAGTTTACGCAGTGGAAACGGGCGGGTCGCCGCAGGGAAGCCCGCCGCGGACCACCAAACTGCGGCCCGCGCTATCCCCGAAATCCTCCTTCTCCGCGCCCCCGAGGTTGCGAAAGTCCTCGGAATCTCGCGGGCGCTCGCATATCGGTGGATGGCGTCGGAAACGCTCCCCGTCCTGCGGGTGGCCGGATCAAGAATGCTTCGGTGCCCACGGGCGGCCCTGCTTGCGTGGATCGAGCAGCGCACGTCGCCGCCTCAGGGAGGAGAAGCAGCGTGACGGCCCCACGCACCGCGCGTAAGTGACACCCGTGTAGCCGCGCGGGCACTTGAGGACCAGATGGTGAAGAGTGGGGCGCTGTCCTAAAGGGGGCGCGCCCCGTGACCTATTTGAAACGGGAAGCTCGGCTCGACTCCGGGCTTCGGAAAGTTCTAACGTGTCAGCCACATTATACCCCGCGCCCCAGCAGAGGGTAATTTCCCCTTTCCCCGCTTCCATCGAGGAGGTCGAAAGGAGGCGATCATGCAAATCCCGGCGGTAGACTTGCGAGCCCGCTGGCGGGAGGAATTGCGGCTGCACGAAAGGCTCGAACAAACACGCGGCGGCCACTTCGAGGGTACGAGGAGAGAGCTGACGCGGCATCTCATGTGGCGATTCGTTTGCCTGTATTGGACGCAGACGCGGGAGGAGCGCAAATTCCAGCATGGCCAGCTGACCCTGACCCCCGCGAATCAGCGTGCGTTCGAAGCCATGTGGGAGCGGATGCGCCCGAAGGACGCGCGCCCACGGCACGCTGACGTGGCGCCGATGCTGCGGTGCAAAGTTGAAGGCCGCCGTTATGCCTGGTACCAGAAGCGCTGGCGGCGCGATGATCTAAATGCGTGGCTAGGGGTCACGGCGGAAGAGATAGCGCTCTTGTCATCGGAGACCTACGCGCGGCCGGCGGAAAAACCCAGCGGTCTGGTTTCGATGCCCGCCGGCGTGAGATCGACCGCACCGAACGCAGTCACGCCGAGCGACGGGCGAAAGGTAACAGCCCACCCGGATGGCGGCATTCCGGACTTCCGCAGGATAAACCGCAACCTGCCCATCGCCGAAGTAGCGAAGGCGCTAGAGCTGCGCTTTGGTCAAAGCGGCATGATTCACTGCTGGCACCCGGAGAAGCACCAGCACGGGGATCGAACGCCGTCGGTAGGCATTCAGAAGAGCGTCAATCGCGTGAAATGCTTCGGCTGCGAAACGCCGCCCATGAGTGTGATCGATCTGGTAATCGACGCCCAAGCCACCGACGCTGCCGGCGCGGCGGCCTGGCTTGAGCGGAATTTCGAGGTTCCCCGCATACCGAAGGGCCGCCACCTGGAACCCACTCGCCCGCTGCCACGCTACGACGTTGGGCACGAGCAGCCGCTTGAACTTCTGGTCAAGTCCGGTGTCTGGGCCACGCTTCGTCCCCAGGCCCAACGGATTGGGCCGGTCCTGTTGCACTTCGCGGAAAAGCGCGAGCACGACACGTTTCGTGTCCAGCTCAGCAACCGCGGCATCATGCGCTACAGCGGGATTAAGTCGTTCGGCTCGGTGAGCAAGGGCATCGCGCAGCTTGAGGAGATCGGCTGGCTGTCGATTCTCCGCGGCGACGCCCGCGCCGGCGGGCTGATTCGGGCCGCGAACACCTACATCTTGACGCCCTACAGCGATGCGATTCTGGAACTGGCGAACGCAATGGCCGCCCAGAACCGAAAAGAGATTGAAATCGAACGGGAGATGAGGAGACTGCAACGCCTTGCCCGAGTGGAAGCCCTGAATGCCGCTACGCGCTGTGTAGCGATGAAACCTACCAACGCGGGGCATTACAGGGTATAACCCTCTTTACACCCAGCGTAGCGTGGCGCAAAATGCCGCTACACGCAGTGGAGCGTCAAATTCGAAGCAGATTGGGCACTTGATGGATAATCCGCAAGATGTGTCCTTACCGGATCAGGAACCACCCCCTTCGGCATAAGCGTTAAGATAGGCGTCGGCGCACCGCCCCGTGGGGTCAGTCCCCGGTCCCAAAGCTACTTCCTCGAACTGGACACCACGTTCCTTTTCCCACCCACTTCCAAAGGTCAGGCGCTTTCCGCCCAGTTGACGTGGACCGGACATCACGGGACCGATCTTCCGGAACGCTGTACGGGCCATTCTACGATAAGCCCACTGATGACTTCACGGCCGCAATCGCCGGAACCTGGCAGGACCACGTCTACGGCTTGGTGGTTTGCAACCAAGTGGAGTGTTCTTTTCCGCGTTCTGTCACTTAGGATCCGGAGTCGAGTGCACGGATCGGGCTCCCATTTGACCACAGTCAAGAGGCCTGCTTACATCATTACGTGACCAGGGAGGTGTTGGCTATCGTTGGCTCGGCGGTTTTCCTGGTCATCGCCCCCGGGTTCGTAGCCGGTTTGGTGCCTTGGTGGATCTCCCATTGGAAACTCGAAGCTGCTCTCTTGGGATTGCCGCCTCTGCGTTTTGTGGGCGGCATTCTGATAGCTCTCGGTGCCATTGGCCTCCTGGATTCGTTCTTCCGATTCGCATTGCAGGGGGTGGGCACGCCGGCACCGATCTTTCCGACCCGTCATTTGGTCGTCAGCGGACTATACCGTTATGTCCGAAATCCGATGTACGTGTCGGTGGTGAGCGCGATTCTTGGTCAAGGCTTGATCCTCGGAAACGTGCAGTTGCTTGAATACGGCGGGTCTGTATGGCTGCTGTTTCACCTTTTTGTTTTGGTCTACGAAGAACCGACTCTAATGGCAAGTTTTGACTCCGAGTACAAATTGTTCTGCGCCGAAGTCCCGAGATGGATTCCGCGCCTCACCCCGTGGAGCGGTCTTCGCGATGGGGCGGTCACGCGGAAGTAGACCACTCGACAGTGTGGTCGCCGACTCGGCCGAGTGCCGTCGCGATCTGGCCCCCGCCGGAAACCGCGCGCGTGGTAACCCACCTACAAGGGCGTGCGGAGCGTGCCTGCAAGACCGGCGCTGTGAAACCTTTCTCGTGGGAAAGTGGACCGCTGTTGCACGGCGTCGCCAGCCCAATGGAAAGAAAGCCCACTTTTTGTCCAGTGAGTGGGAACTGGTAAAACGCTGCGGCGTGCTGACAGCCCCATTTCTCGAAGGCGATCTGATCCGGGAGTTGGATTTGGCAGGATTCGTCGGAGATGGATAGTTTCCGGATGCGCCGTAATTCGTTCCCAATGCAAGTACGACATCCGCGAGTGTACAATCATGACACGCTCATGACCCTCGCTCCCGGAACTCGTATGGGGCCGTATGAGATCCTTGCGATGATCGGCTCCGGGGGCATGGGCGAGGTGTATCGTGCGCGCGACGCGCGGTTGAGACGCGAGGTCGCGGTGAAGATTCTTCCCCCGGAAGTCGCCACCGATCCTGTTCGACGCCAGCGCTTCGAATTCGAGGCGCGCACAGTGGCTGCCCTGAATCATCCCAACATCGTCGCCATCTACGACGTGGGCGTAGAAGACGGTGTGTCGTATATCGTGAGTGAGCTGATTGAGGGCCAACCGCTCCGTGGAAGCTCCCTCGGATTACGGAAGAGCCTCGATTGCGCCGTCCAGATCGCCAACGGGATTGCTGCCGCCCATGCCGCGGGGATCGTCCACCGGGACCTGAAGCCCGACAACATTATGTTGACTCGGGACGGAGGCGTCAAAATCCTGGACTTCGGACTGGCCAGGCTGAACGTGCCGCCAACGGCCGAGGCAGCCACCGAAACGTTGACGATTCGAACCCAACCGGGCCTGCTGATGGGCACCGTCGGATATATGTCGCCGGAACAGGTTCGCGGCAAGGACGCCGATGAGCGCTCCGACATCTTCAGCTTCGGAGTAATTCTATACGAGATATTAGGCGGCCGGCGTGCCTTTCATGGCGACACCGCGGTCGAAACGATGACGGCAATCCTGAAGCAGGAGTTGCCCGAGCTGCCCGATACCGTGCCTTCCGGCGTGCGGCAGATCGTTTACCACTGCCTGGAGAAAGATCCTGCGAATCGGTTTCAGTCGGCGCGCGACCTGTCGTTCGCGCTCTCGGCGATGTCGCCAGGGGCGAGCCAGAGTGGCGCTGCCCCGAAGGTTCCCGGACCGGCGCGCTGGCGCCGCTGGACGCTGGCGGCCGCCGGGGCGGTCTCGCTGATCGTGCTCACCATCGCCGTGTACCGCCTGGTGGCGCCGGAGCCGCGGCCCACGAACTGGTCGGGAGCGCTTCTGGGCGGACCGGACATCGCGTTTCGACCGCGCCCCTCGCCCGACGGACACCTGGTGGCATTCTTCGCCGTGGATGGAGGCTACACGCAGGTCGGCGTCATGACGCCCGAAACCGGAAACTGGTCGATGCTCACGCATAGCCGGCAGCATGGAAACGTCACCAACGTCGCTTGGGCGCCGGATGGCTCCTCCATATATTACGACCGCGTCGAGGCCGTGCCGGAGGGGATCTACAGCGTGCCTGTGCTTGGCGGCGACGAGCGGCTCGTCTTCCCACGGGCGTTCCGGCCGGAGACGCTCCCGGACGGGAGTTTACTCGCAGAGAAGCTGAACTCCGCGCGTGAGTGGCAACTCTTCCGCTTCTGGCCCGCCACCGGGCGGGTACAGGATCTGCCCGTCGCAGCGGTCGATCCCAATGAAAGTCTCTCCAATCCGCGCACATTCCCGAACGGCAAGGAAGCTCTGATCGATGGAGCGCCGCTGGGGAGGGAAGCCGCCGACGGCGTGAAACTGCTGGTGGTGGATCTCGTCACCGGCGCCACGCGGCCCCTCGCGCCCGATATTCCGAGAGGCACCGGCGCGCCCGATTACGCGGTGAGCCGCGACGGGAAATCAGCGGTGATCACTCGGGAGCTTGGGGAATTTACGCAGGTGCTTGCCGTCCCCATCCACGGACGCGGGCCGGCTCAAATGCTGTTTACCGCCACCCACGAAGTCTGGGGCGTGGATACCGCCCCCGATGGAAGCGTGTATTCCTGCGTGACGGACGTCCCGGCGGAACTGGTGAGCCGCCCGCTGGATCGCGATCAGACGGAAACGTGGGCTCGGTTTCCGGAGGTCTCCGATCCCGACGTGCTTGCCGTCCTGCCGGATGGGCGCGTGGTCCTGACGGTCGTCTATTCGGAGCGCCCCCGCCTGATGGTCGTACAGCCCGGGAAGAAGCCGGTTGCCATGGTCGCCACCACGGAGGAAACTTCGACACCCGTTACGGCCGCCGGCCCACGCGAGATCGCGTTCATGATCGGTCCTGCGCCACGAGGAACGATTGCGTTTGCGGACGTCGAAACCGGGCGCATCACGCGCCGCATCGCTCCAGGCAAGGGTGAAATCGTCTCGCTGGCAGCTTCGCCGGATGGCGGCACGCTGTATTTCGCCGCGGGAGGCAGCATCTGGTCGATTCCGTCCGCGGGCGGGCAAGCGCGGAAGGTTCGCGCCGGCGATCGCGTCGTGGCCGACCCGTCCGGCCGGGCGCTCCTCGTCAGCGTCCTGCAAAGCCCGAATATGCGACTCTTTCGCGTACCTCTGGACGGGTCGCCGGAGAGCGAGATCGCCGCCGATGTATCCCACGCGCCACGGTATTCGCACCTCTCGCCCGGTAGCTGGAATGCGGACGGCCGTCTCCTGGTTACCCTCCAAGAGACATGGTTCGGAGCGCCGGCTGTGCTGGATACCCGGAACGGCCGGCTGCAGCCCCTGCCATCCGACAAGACGACCGATTACGCCAGTATGGCCTGGCTGCCGGACGGACGCATGGTCGCCCTGCGCGGCGGCATGCGCTCCACATTATGGCGATTCGCACCGGCGCAGGAATAATCCGGCGAGAGAAGCTGACTGCGCCTTGGAGAGATGGCTGGTCCGCCATGTCGTCACGAAGGCTGCTCCGTGGCTCCCTCACCGTACTCCGACCACCCTTGTGGCCCTTCGGCCGCCAAGTCGCAAGTATTCGCCTCGTTCCAACAAATTCATGGACCTTGGTTCAAGTTCGCGACAAGTGCTGCTGAGAGCGTCGGCGGATCGCGGGTGTATCGTCGGGAACCCGGAAGTTGGGTTTTTCGCGGATCGATGGGGCGAAAACTTCCGGATGCGCCGTGATTCAGGAGTTGAATCTGGTAGGATCGTTGGGAAAGATAGTGGACGGATACGCCGTAATCCAGGCTCTATCCGCGTCCAATCGGGTACATTGAGTTGAATCATTCATATATGCCGCTCTCTGTCGGAACACAACTCGGACCCTACGACATTCTCGCGCCCATTGGCGCGGGTGGCATGGGTGAAGTGTATCGAGCCAAGGACACCAAGCTTGAGCGCGAAGTTGCGATCAAAGTTTTGCCGCCGGCTCTCGCGCAGGATCCCGAAAGACTAGCGCGCTTCGAGCGTGAAGCCAAGGTACTCGCTTTGCTGAACCATCCCAACATTGCGCAGATCTACGGGATCGAAGAGTCGAACAACTTACGCGCTTTGGTGATGGAGTTGGTGCCGGGAGAGCCGCTCAAAGGGCCGCTCCCGCTTGCGACCGCCCTCAACTACGCCAGGCAAATTGCTGAAGCGCTGGAAGCCGCGCACGACAAGGGCATCGTCCATCGGGATCTGAAGCCCGCCAATATTCTGGTGACACCCGGCGACGTGGTCAAAGTTCTCGACTTCGGGCTTGCCGCGGTGGAGGGCCGCGAACAGGAGGCCGCGGATCCTAACAACTCGCCCACCCTCACCGTCTCCCCGACGCGCGCGGGAATGATTATGGGCACCGCGGCCTACATGAGTCCGGAGCAGGCTCGGGGCAAGCAGGCCGACAAGCGCGCCGACATTTGGGCCTTCGGCGTGGTGTTGTACGAAATGCTCACCGGCCAGCCGCTGTTTCGCGGCGAGACGGTTTCCGACATTCTGGTCGAGGTCCTTGGAAAAGAGCCGGATCTGAGCGCACTGCCCGCCCACGCCCGCTACGTGGTTGAGCGATGTTTGCGCAAGGACCCGCGCAAGCGTTGGCAAGCCATTGGCGATGTCCGAATCGCTCTCGAAGAAGGAGCGCCGGAACCAAGTTCGCCAGCACTCAGCCTCAAAGCAAAGCGAACCTGGCTGCCCTGGACGATGGCTGGCGCACTTCTGTTGGTTGCGGCGGTCACGTCGTTCACGGCATGGCACGCCACTCGATCGGCGTCCGGTTCCGGCGATCTTCCGCTCATCCGCCTGGACGCCGACCTCGGTCCGGACGCGCACCTCGGTACAGCCTATGACGCAACTTTCGCGACCATTTCTCCGGATGGCACGCGGCTGTTGTATCCCGTGCGCGGGCCGGATGGCAAACAGATGCTGGCTTCCCGCCTTTTGGACAAGCCGGCTGGAACCGTGATCGCCGGTACCGAGCACGGCTCCGACCCGTTTTTCTCGCCCGATGGCCAATGGATCGGATTCTTCGCCGACGGCAAGCTGAAAAAAATCGCCTTGAACGGCGGCAACGCCCCGGTGACCTTGGCCGAAGCGCCCTTTGCGCGGGGCGCAAGCTGGGGCGAAGACGGAACGATTATCGCCGCGCTCACCAATACCGCCGGCCTTTTCCGCATTCCTGCTTCCGGCGGATCAGCCCCCCAACCATTAACCCAACTTCGCGCCGGAGAGGCAACTCATCGTTGGCCCCAGGTTCTGCCGGGAGGGCGAGCCGTACTATTCACAGCAAGCAATAACCTGAGTAACTATGAGGGCGCCAGCCTGGAAGTGCTGACATTCAAGACCGGCGAGAGAAGAGTTCTTCAGACCGGGGGCTACTTCGGACGTTATACGGCCAGTGGCCATCTCCTTTATGTTCACGGCGGAGCGCTCTTTGCTCTGTCCATGAGTGGTTCGGCGGACAAACCCCAAGGCGGCCCCGTCCCTGTTTTAGATGATGTAGCCAGCAGCTCGAATACAGCGGCGGGGCAGTTTGATGTTTCGCGAACGGGGGTTTTTGTCTACCGCAGCGGCAAGTCGGAGCTGGAGACTTGGTCCCTTGCGGTCTTGGATGCAAGTGGCTCCCGGAAGATACAGCCGCAGTTGTCCAAGCCCGCCGCTTACTTTACGCCGCGTTTCTCGCCCGATGGCCGGCGTCTGGCGCTAGGAATCGAGCGGAAGGGTATCGATATCTACACGTATGACTTGCAGAATGACGTTCTCTCTCGCCTCACGTTTTTCGCCCAGCTCAGCTACAGTCCCGTTTGGACGCCAGACGGCAAACACATGGTTTTCCAGTTTGTCAAGGGAGACAGTCAGGCCCTATTGTGGATCCGCAGTGACGGCGCGGGCGACGTGCAGAAGCTGCTGGAGGGAAAGGCTCCGGTGGAACCCTACTCCATCTCCCCCGACGGCCGGCATTTGGCCTATCAGCAAGGCGCCAACGCGAATTTTGACATTTGGATCATGCCATTGGATGTGACCGATCCGGACCATCCCAAGCCCGGAAAACCCGAACCGTTTGCGCATATAACCGCGAACGAAGTGCAGCCCGCTTTTTCGCCGAATGGACGCTGGATGGCGTTTGCCTCCGATGAGTCAGGCGTCTATGAAGTGTATGTCCGGCCGTTCCCGGAGACCGCCGGAAGAGGCAAGTGGCAGATTTCCTCCGGTGGCGGCAAGATGCCCGTCTGGTCCCGTGACGGAAAGAACCTATTCTTTGAAAATCCGGACAATCGGATCATGGTGGCCGGCTACGCAGTAATTGGCGAATCGTTCGCGGCCAGTAAGCCTCGTCTTTGGTCCGACCAAGAACTCAGTCCGCCCACCGGCGACTCGAATTTTGATCTGGCTCCGGACGGTACAAGAATCGAGGCTTTGGTCCCGCGGCCGGCGGCCGAAGAAAACAAAACTTCCGTGCACGTCACGTTTCTGTTGAATTTCTTCGATGAACTGCGCCGCCGCACGTCTCAAACCAAGTGATTTCGAAGCAGGGCGGGTATTCAGATCTACACGTTTTCTTAATTCTGATCTGGTTGTGTCACGAGCACGTGCCTCGGTGCGCCGTTCCAGTCGGGTGCTTGCGATAACGAAATAGGGAATGATTTGTCGGGAACCCGGAAGTTGGGCGCAGATTCGGGGATCGCTCCCGAGATTTGGCCAAGGCTTACCGACGGCGCAACTCAGCGTTCTGATGCCACTGGCCGTGAAACCCGAATATCGGAAACTGGCACACACGGACCGGTGAAGTTTGGAGATTGGAAGAGCCTCGGAGCGGACTCCTCCTGGTAAACGCCGTTCCCTGAAAACGGGCGATGTCCGCCGGCCGCAGGCCATTCGACTTGTCGTCACCATCGCGGACTTCTGCTGCTCGCAAACGCGTTCTGGGGTGTACACAACCCGGCCCGTGGTACGCTCCACTGGGTGAGGTCGGCCTTAATCTTAACGCCTGTGCCCCGCTTCGACGCACAGAGCCTCAGGTTGACCCTTGTCAATGTAGAACATAAGGGGAATAACACCGAAATTGGGAAGGAGGTGAGCACGGCGTTGAAGGCGCCCACTGCGCCGGTCTTCGCGGCCCAGAGCAGAAAAGCCCGCCGCGGCCGGAGCCGGCCGGGCCGGGAGGCGAAAACCCGATGTCAGCCCTTGAGGGAGTACACCCGCTGGCCGTCCCCGCGCTTGGCGGACACGATCTTGCAGCCGCGCTTGCTGGCGGCCGTGGAGAGGAAGCCCCGGATCGAATGTTTCTGCCAATCCGTCGCCTTCACGATCTCGGCCAGGGTCGCTCCCTTGGGTCGTCCGATCAGTTCCAGGATTTTCGCTCCCTTGCTCCCTGCGCGCGGCGTGCTGGCTCCCTCGGCGCGGGCGGGCTTGGCTGCCTTTATGCCAGCTCTGGCTGTCTTTTTCGGCACGGCGGCCTTGGGTTTCCGGCCCTCGGCGGTTCTATGGCCGGTGGGCGCGCCCTTCTTCGGGCTGGTAGCCTTCGTCGAGGAGGCCTGGTCCGGCGCAACGTGGGCCGCCTGTGGCGCGACACGGGCGTCTTTGGGCGCTTTCGGCTCGTGGGCCGGGGCAGCCGGGCCGCTTTCCGGCGTTTCTGCGTTCTCTGTGGTCATTTCATGTCTCCTTTTTTCCGCGCGGTAATTGCCGCGGTGATCACATCCATCGCTCTGGTCGGCCGGATAAGCAAGAGAATTCCGCGCGAATCAATGGGGCGAAGTGAGTCAACATCGGGGTCGTAGCGGCGCGGTTGAACGCCAGGCCGGGCCGCAGCGGATGGCGGTGAGCGGAGTCTGGCATACTTTACACCTGTGCTCTTCTAAGCGCCTGCATCGACACCGTTGCGCGTTCGGTGGCCTTAGTCACTCAACCCAGTAAATTCAAGAATTCTTCGCGTTACAACCACATGTTTGGAGGCGCGGCAACACCGATTTTCGAACCAGGTTAAAGATCGAGATCAATCATAAGCTTTCGGGATTTTGCGATCCGCTGAATCTCATCTGTCAGTCGCTGCTTTTCTTCATTCGCCGCCTGATTTCAGCGAGCCGTTGGTCGTCCAGAAGTTTCGGTGCTTTTACCAAACTGACAAGCATAGTCAACACAACACTAGCGGCTTCAGACAGTAACTTACGCCGTTTTCTGCCGTCTCGAGCGCCAGGGCACCAATTTGCTGACCGGAAGCTAAGCTAGAACCCGTTTGAGGCCTATTCGTTGGCGTTTCTAGGCGATAGGTTGCGCCGCCGGGGGCCGGCTGGTAGGTGGGTAGCACCCCCGCCGCCGGGGCGCTAAAAACGCCCTTTTAGGTGCCCGTTTTAGGCATAAACCATGAACATCACCAGGGTTTTGTAGGTTCTGTAGGTGCCCTCTTTAGCAAGCCCGCCGGCGAGTGCGTATCTTGGCCGGTTCTGTAGGTTTTGTAGGTGCCACTTTCGGGGAAAGTTCCAAGATTGGCGCGGCGCGACTGTCGGTGCAAAGCAGCAAGTCAGCAAATAGGCCATCTATTGTAGTAGACGGGTTAACCCTGGGAACAGCGGCCTTTCTATTCAACGCGCTGGAGGCCGGGAAGATATATAATGGGCTGCTGGTAACTAGGGTTACTTTATGGCTCAAAGCGCCAAGCTCGGTTTAGTACATAAGCGTGAATACCGGCATAGGTCGCCCCACCACGAGCCGCTGCCGGGCAGGAAGGACCAGAAGTCCACCTGGAACCCCGGCGCCAAGCAGCACCTGCAAGCCCGCGAGAGGGAGATGAACGCCCTGGATCTCCGCAAGCAGGGCAAGTCGTACAGCGAGATAGCAACCCAACTCGGGGTCACTCCCGCCGCCGCGTACCAGATGTTGATGCGGGTTTTGGAGGCGTACGACCGCGACATCAGAGAGGAAGTTCCCCACGTTCGTCAGATCGAACTCCAGCGCCTGGACTACTACCTGGACTGCCTTCAGAAGAGAATCAAAGCCGGCGACGTGGCGGCCATCGGAAAGGCGATCAGTATCGGAGAGCGCCGCGCCAAGCTGCTGGGCCTCGACGCCCCAGCGAAGGTCGCCCCCACCGACACCGAAGGCAACAACCTAGAGAAGATGTCCGACGAGGAGTTGCAGAAGGAGGCCGCGCGGTTGATAGTCAAGTTGGGCATTCAAGTGGCGGATGTGAGCTACGAAGACGTTGGGGAAGTGAACGTAGTGTGACCGGCAAATGGGGGCTTTTGTGTACCAGTACGCGCACGCGCGTCATGGGGTCATCCCGGAAAGAAGGGAAAAGATGACGAAACCACGATGCGGGGCAAAGACGCGGCGGGGAACTCCCTGTCAGGCCGCCGCGATCTGGAGTACCCGGAGTCAGAGACACACTCGCTGCAAAAACCACGGCGGGCTGAGCACGGGACCGAGGACGGCGGAAGGCATCGAGCGCATCCGGCGGGCGGTGACGAAGCATGGGCGGTATTCCGCGGCGGCTAAGGCAGACGGTTCCGCGCTGGCGCGCCATTTTTCGCGCAGTACGCGCACGCGCGTCATGGGGTTATCCCGGAAAGAAGCGAGGTTGCGGAGTGCTTGGTCCGACAATACGGCTCTGAGCAAGAATCTGTAAAGGCCCCGGATTTCAGGACATTTGGCGACATGGGCGCCATTCGGTAGACTTTGGCGTTTGCTGACCGACAACGAGTTCACCAAGATCCTGGGCTGGCCGGGCTACCGGGTCTATCATCATGAGATCGACGAGAAGGCCAAGACTCTGAGACTGTGGGTGCGACGCAAGCGCGGCAACCGGATACTGAGGTGTCCGCGTTGCGGGCGGCGGGTGCAGGACATCCACGAGGTCTACGAGCGGGAGGTACGGGATCTGCCGTGCTTCGAATTCCAGACAGCGGTGATCATTGAACTCTACCGGATCCGTTGCCCGGACTGCGGCGTGAAGGCGGAGAAGGTAGAACCGCTGCCGAGCAAGGCGCCGTACAGCAAGCGTTTCGAGGATGCGGTGGGGCAGGCGTGCGAGAGCGCGGCGGCGCGGCAAGTAGCCCGACGCATGGGGCTGGCGGAGAGCACGGTACGAGCCATCGATCTGCGGTACCTGGAGCGGTGGGAAGCCCGACGGCGGCAACCGCCCCTGCGGCAAATGGGTGTCGATGAGCTGTACAAGGGCAAGAAGGACAAGTTTCTGACGGTGGTGTGCAATCTGGAAACGGGCGAGCCGCTGTGGTTCGGCAAGGAGCGGAAGAAGGAGACGCTGGACGATTTCTTTCGTAGCCAGTTGGTCAGCCGGCAGCGGAAAAGGATCGAGGCGGTGTGTGTGGACATGTGGGAGCCATTCCGGTTGAGCATTGAGCAATGGGCACCCCAGTGCAAGATCGTATACGACAAGTTTCACGTGCTGCAACACGCCAACGATGCCATCGACGAGGTGCGGCGGGCGGAGTTCTTCCGGCAAGGGCCCCAGAAGCGGGGACTCATCAAAGGAAAGAAATGGTTGCTGCTGAGTCGCTGGAAGAATCTGACATACCCACAGCGCGGAGAGCTGAACCGGCTGTTCGGATTGAATCGGCGGGTCTTCAAAGCCTACCTATTGAAAGAAAGCCTGGAGAGGCTGTGGGATTACCACTACGAAGGGGCCATGCTCAACTATCTCCAGAAGTGGATCGATCAACTCAAGTGGCAGCGGCTGAAGCCGTTCGAGGAACTCGCCGAGATGTTGCTGAAGCACCTGGATGGCATTGTCAACTATTGCCGGACCAAGGTCCGCTTTGGGGTGGTCGAGGCCGTCAACGGGAATATTCGCCTGCTCATCAACCGCGGCCGTGGCTACAAGAACCTGCGCTACCTGCTATTGAAGGTCAAGCGCCTGGCCGTCACCAACGTTGAATTCATCGCGGTCCGCAGCGTGAAGAAAGCCGCGTAAAATGGCACCTTATTACGAATTCTCGCTCAGAGCCGACAATACAAGCGTGCAGACTGTAGACATCGGTGGCCGGCCGGGAACGAAGCTGGTACGCCGACCCTACGGGTACACGCCCGACAAAGCCACGCGGATCTGCGTCTATATCGTCGAGGGGCTCTCCCTCCGCGCCATCGCGAAGAAGCCGGGGATGCCCACCAAGGCGACGATTTTGCATTGGCTGGCGGACAACGAGAGCTTCCGCATCCAGTACGAAAGGGCCACCAAGATGAGAACCTTGGCCCGCGTCGAGCAGGTCGACCAAGTCGTGCAGGACATGGTCGACGGGAAGATCGATTGGCGGGTGGCCCGCGTCGAGATAGACGCCATCAAGTGGCAGTGCGGGCGCGAGAAGCCCAAGCGCTACGGCGACCAGGTGCCCCGCGTTGCCCAGACCGCGGTGACGTTCGTTAAGCAGCTAGTAGGGGTGGCCGAGGACGATCTGTAGAACCCAGCGGTCACCGCCGCGCGAGGGCGAAACGAGGGCCACTGATGCCGGGGCGGGGGTCAGCTTACGGAGGGGACCTTCTTCGCCACGTTAATCGCCTGGGTCATCATTCTCTCCATCGCTTCATCCCCCAGCAGGGCCTTTAGAAAGATGCAGAACTGCACAGGACGGTGCTGAATCAGCTCCGCAACCTTCGCCCGGTCTTCCGGCCGCAGTGTCTTGCGATCAACCACCACGTTCGCACTATCGAAGTCGGCGAATCCCCACTTCAGCGCCGATAGGACCCGCCACAGATACCGCTGCTCCAGGGGCAAATCACCGATTTCCGAGACGGCTTCCTTGAGGCCCTGACGCGTCATGATTGCTTCGGCCAGCCGGAGGTAGGGGCGCATCATTTCGGAATCGATAAGCTCCTTCACGCCTTCTTCACTTTTCAGATCCCCTATAGGGATCTTCTTGGTTTCGTTCGGGTCCATTTCCATGGTATTCACCACTCCACCCGGGGAGCCACGCAGGGTGCGTGCTCCCTACGCCGCCCAATCTCCACACCGAAATTTCCGCCTTACAGCATTATCGGCGTTGTCCTCTCCTGCCGGGTGGCAACGCCGAAACGCGACGGCTTCGGTAGGGACCCATCAACGCGGGAGTCGATTCTTCAAGCGGCGCATTGCCGGTTCTTGGGGTTCCCTTTCCCGGATAAGGTGTGCAGTCGAACGCCCCGGCCCCTACCCTACGCCCACACCTATCCCGGCGGCCCAACGTGGGCGCCCCGTGCGCGAATGGCGGCTATTTTACGGGCCTCATACCGCTGGCTATGCCCACGGAAGGTGCGACTTCTGCCGAATCTTGCCGAGCCCCGAACTCATTAAAGAACGGCGTGTCAATTTCGTACGTCGTGATTTTCTTAAGGCCGAGTTCTAAACTCTCAAGCAGGTTGATCAGCTTGCCGCCGTCTATGATCTCGATTGGCGGCACGCCGTCGCGCGAAGCCTCGCGACGTGCCTCAGCCGTAAACGTGCCAGTGGTGATTATCATGCCCTTATCCGCGCGGCCCGCCATTGCCCCCCGAAAATCGCGGACCTGCGATGCGCTCACCGATTCCTTGTAGCGCTTGCACTGGAATAATACTTGGAACGAAACCAGGACATTGATTTGCAGTGTCCCATAGCCGTCGATGCCTTGATCGCCTGAGCGGCCTGTCACGGTGACCTGCACGAAACCAGCTTCACGCAGAACCCGCCGACATAACTGCTCAAAACCGGCCGCTGGCAGGCTGAGCATCAGTCGCAGGACCTCGGCTCGATAATCAGTGCCGGGAGCATCGGGTTCGTCTACGACCTGCCCTGGTACAGCCTCTGGTGGTCCGGTTCGCGCCTTGCGCCGCTCGCGGAAAATACGAACCCACTTCAGGAACAGCTCGTGGGACTGTTCCGGCGAAAGATGAACGCCTCGGCCGCGCTCGGTAAGGCTCCAAACCCCTCTTTTCGAGGAATCCACGAGTCCATCTTGCACGGGATGGAAACGCGCCCAAGCCACCTGGTTCCGAAAGCGCGGTTCACCGGAGGACAGCAATTCGTTTTGAACCGAATCTGGGATGTGCAGGTCGGCGGCTATTCGCTCGACCACCTCATCTGGCGTTCCAGAACCGCCCAGTTCCCGAAGCGCATCCAGCAATGGGCCGAAGTATCGGACAAACTGTGCACCCTCCTCGGGCCTTCTCGCCATTCTGGCCTCCATCCGGCAAATTTAGTTCGGATTTAAATCTACAGCTTTAAAAAGAGTTTACACCCCACGATGTACGTTTGGCTACACGAAAGCGGGCTCGAAACCGCGCACAGGTTCAACCAACGACCGGCCCGAAGTGGGCATTCGGGAAAGTGTTGCGCGAGTACCGAGAGCGCAAGGAAATGTCCCAGGAACACCTTGCGGAAGCCGCAGGCTTGGACAGGTCATTCATCAGCCTGGTAGAGCGCGGCATTCAAAGCCCAAACATCGTTGTAATGCTCAAGATCGCGACGGTGCTGGAAGTGCCCGCGGCCGAGCTGATCGCTAGAATGGAATCCATGATTCGGGACGCTGGCTGAGAATTCCACCGCGGCGGCGCCTGCACTGCATTCAGTCGGGCCGGATGACAATCGCGGTTAAGTGAAATGGTCAAGCCTTCCTATCGCGTGCACCAAAGGACGTGGCCCCCGGTGGCGCAACCTGGCGCGCCCCGTGCGCGAATGAGGGCCATGCTATTGAGTTTGGCGCAGATCTGATAAGATTCGGGGGAGTGCACGCGCATGGTGGCTGAGCAAGTCATCGCCAGGGCCCGTGAGCTGAAGGCAAGCTTCGGTGTCAAGTGCTCGAAGTTCTCGGGAGCCGTTAGCGTGGAGCTTGTGCGGGCGGCGCTCGCTGCCGCCGGCATCCCCACGTCTTCTCGCGATGTCTTCGTACGTGGCGTGCCGGTCGAAGTCGATCTCATCATCCCGCACCGGGCCCAGGAAGCCATACTTGGTGTTCTGTACGAGCCGCATCAGGTGGCCGCAGCCCTGGAAATCAAGAACAGCGGGTCTTTCGGCACGGCTACAATCGAGAAGGTAACAAGCGACTTCGGACGACTCCGTGAGGTGGGTATCGCCTGCGCGTACCTGACCCTGGAGGAGCGCCGGGGCTTCCGCTGGGCGGTTTCAAGCGAACGGATCGGTTATCCGTGCTTCACTCTGGGGTGGCACAAGGCGACTGGCGGTCCGTTCGAGGCAACCGCGGAATGGGACCAATTGGTGCTATTCCTGGAAAACTGCCGCGGGAAGGGCAACGCCTCTTAGTCTCACCCCTACCTCGGCGGCCCAACGTGCGCGCCCGGTGGGCGAAGGCGGCCATTCTACGGGCCTATTTCCGCTGGTCACCCCCCAACGGCTGCGCCCCTTCGTAGTGGTCATGAAACCCGCACTGCGAGTAGCTCTGTACGCCAGGGTCAGCACACGAGATAAGGGCCAGGACTGCGAGAACCAACTGCGTGAGCTCAGGCAGTTCGTTGCTCGCAAGCGCGGCGAAGGCTGGGTGCTGGCGCACGAGTACGTCGATACGGCCAGCGGCAAGACGGCGGACCGACCGGAGTTCAAGCGCCTGTTCGAGTCAGCTTCGCGGAAGGAATTCGACCTGGTCCTGTTCTGGTCGCTGGACCGGTTCTCGCGCGAGGGCGTCGCGAAGACCTTCGGGCACCTCGAACGCCTGACGGCCAATGGCGTCCAGTGGTGGTCATACAAGGAGGAGTACCTGCGCAGCATCGGCCCGTTCGCCAGCGCGGTCCTCGCCATCCTGGCGTGCGTCGCCGAGTATGAGCGCGTCCGCATTTCCGAGCGCGTGCTGGCGGGCCTCAGCCGTGCCAGGGCGCAAGGCAAGCGGCTGGGCCGGCCCCGCGCCGCAGTGCGCCGTGAGCGCGTGCTGGCCTTGCGTGAGCGCGGCCTGAGCACCCGCGAGATCGCGGCTGAGACGGGCGTGAGCCACATGACCGTTGCGCGGATTCTGACGGCGGTGGCATGAAGCGCAGGGCCGAGCGCGAAAACGCCGGAAGTGTACCGGGTGGGGTTCAATCCACGCCGCCCGCGGAAATGTTGCAATTCCATCGTCTGCTGGCGCGGCACAGTGTCGACGACCGCCGCCTCGGCTGCGTCGCGCTCCACCAGCGCGGGCGTCACCAGCCAGATGAACCTTCGCCGTTATTGCGCGCCATTCGTGATCATCACAAATTTCTGCCCGCCCATCAGCGATTCGAGACCGCGCGCCGTCGTTGCAATCTCGGCGTCGGCGTCCTTGGCGAACCGTTGAAGTTCCGCCTGCAACTCCGGTACGTGCTCAGATATGCCTTCGCGGATGAACTCCTGGAGCGCTGGGAAATCGTCGGTCGCCTCTACGGCCTTTCTGAGATCGGTCAAGCCGCGACCGCTCGCAAACTGGTCTAGCAGTCCGTCTTCATCGCCGTCTAGCCATTTCTCATTTGCCAGATACCAACTCATTTGCCGCCTCTCACGATGCCGCGCCGATGCGCCGACACGGTTGCTTCAATGGGGCCGCGGCATCGCTGCCGCGGAAATGTGTTCACCCGTATTGGCCCTTGAAGTCTCTACAGGCTTCAATGGGGCCGCGGCATCGCTGCCGCGGAAATGTAATTCCTGGTTGAGGCCGCACTGCCTGGATCTCCGCTTCAATGGGGCCGCGGCATCGCTGCCGCGGAAATTCGTGGGAAAAGAAGTATCGGTACCGGACTATCAACGCTTCAATGGGGCCGCGGCATCGCTGCCGCGGAAATGTTAGTGGCGGAATCGTAGTCATCAGCGTCCCACCGGCTTCAATGGGGCCGCGGCATCGCTGCCGCGGAAATGCGCCGGGTTGGGCGCGGGGGCCTCGGCAGCCTTCTTGCTTCAATGGGGCCGCGGCATCGCTGCCGCGGAAATGGCGCTGGCTCGGCAATTGGCGGTGGCATGGAACTTGCTTCAATGGGGCCGCGGCATCGCTGCCGCGGAAATGGATTAGCCGGATTGGTGGCAACCGGCGTTTGATTGGCTTCAATGGGGCCGCGGCATCGCTGCCGCGGAAATGGAAGCGTGCCACTGGCTGACCCCTCACGGTCTGACGCTTCAATGGGGCCGCGGCATCGCTGCCGCGGAAATTAGAGGGCAACTGGAAGCTTCTCTATGCTGGGTGAAAGCTTCAATGGGGCCGCGGCATCGCTGCCGCGGAAATGCAGAATCCGGTCAACCACTGTTCCGGAGAACCGACGCTTCAATGGGGCCGCGGCATCGCTGCCGCGGAAATGCGCCAACTTCGCCCGCATGGCCAAGCGGCACTTCGCTTCAATGGGGCCGCGGCATCGCTGCCGCGGAAATCCGCAGAGCACCACAGCCGGATGTCGCCGATATATACGCTTCAATGGGGCCGCGGCATCGCTGCCGCGGAAATTGATGTTCTGGCTCTGGGCGGTGCTGCAGCGGATCGCGCTTCAATGGGGCCGCGGCATCGCTGCCGCGGAAATACCGTTGCGCACCTCGGCGGCAAGGATGCCTACCAAGCTTCAATGGGGCCGCGGCATCGCTGCCGCGGAAATCCGGGCGGGCGGCGGTGCGCAAGAGCAAGGCTGTGCGGCTTCAATGGGGCCGCGGCATCGCTGCCGCGGAAATGTTGTACTGACAGTACACCGCCCGGTTTCGAATCTGGCTTCAATGGGGCCGCGGCATCGCTGCCGCGGAAATGCGGAAAGTCTCGGGGTTTGACCCGTGCGGCAGATAGCTTCAATGGGGCCGCGGCATCGCTGCCGCGGAAATGAAATCGGGGCGCCTGTCCAGCTTTCAAGCACAACGCTTCAATGGGGCCGCGGCATCGCTGCCGCGGAAATGCCCTGAAGTGAAGCGCTTTCTCGCGCAGCTCATCCGGCTTCAATGGGGCCGCGGCATCGCTGCCGCGGAAATCCGAGACCGCGCCGTCTACCGGAAGTTTTATCAAGTGCTTCAATGGGGCCGCGGCATCGCTGCCGCGGAAATATGAAGGATTCGATGGAAGGGCTGAAAGGCGTGCTCGCTTCAATGGGGCCGCGGCATCGCTGCCGCGGAAATCGGCTTTGCATCCTGAGCAACGCAGGCGAAGCCGAGCTTCAATGGGGCCGCGGCATCGCTGCCGCGGAAATATGTAAGCAGACGCGATGGTGGCGGCCCGCCAGACAGGCTTCAATGGGGCCGCGGCATCGCTGCCGCGGAAATGGAGCCCCGGGTCGCTGGCGCGCCACGCGAGCAGAACATCGCGATCCTGCTCGCTGCGAATGAACCGCGAGACGTCCAGATCGTAGCCCGATAGATCCGGCGTTGTATCGAATAGATCCACCAGGTCCTGCTTCCGAAGTACGTGTGTTGGCTCGTAATCGGGAGCTTGCACGGACAAATCGCAAGGCGAGGCGGATGTCAAATTCTTTACGATTTCACCGGCTCTTTCCAATTCGTCCGCCTCGTAGGGTTCCACTTTCGGACGCGTATCGATCCAGAAAACGTGCGCTGTGTCGCATTCGCCCGCGCGATTGCACCTGCCAAAGCGTTGTACCATGCTCGACCACGGCGCCAGATCCGTTATGAGGAGCGACGATGAGATGTCTACCCCGGCTTCGATCACCTGGGTTGCAATCAGAATCCGGCCTTCACGGGGGATCTCCGGCTTGAAGATTTCAGTCCAACTTCGCTTCTCCGATGGCCGGAATCGGGAATGGAGAAGGTGGCAGGGTATAGTGTTGCCCACGAGCCTGCGGAGTTGGTCGAATACCTCACGCGCCCGTGCGACTGTATTGACCACGGCGATGGTTTGCGTACCCCGGCCGTGGCGTTCGGCGAGGAAGTGCGCCAGTCCTTGCGCGGTGTTGCAGTCGTCCGGCGCCTTTTCGAGAAGCTTCCGCGCCGTCAGGCGGTCGTTGAGATCCTTCCGTGCGAAGTCCTCCTCGCGAAGCTCGAAATCCGGCGGGGCATCTAGCATGTCCGGGGTGTGCAACATTTTGGGATCGACCGTCGCCGACATCCAGATCGTCGGGCAATTCCCGAAGGTCCCAAAGCGCTCCCGGAAAGCGGCAAGTTGCGCCGATGTTGCCAGTCCGTCGCCCATTAGCTGCACTTCGTCGCAGACCCACAAACAGTCGTTATTTAACAAACCAAAGTGTGCGGGCCATCGGTACCGGCTCATCGCATAGCCGCGATTCAGCGCCCGGCTGAACAGCATATCCTGGGTCCCGACGATGATGCAGCGGCGCTCCGGGCGGATTTCCCACTCCTCCTCCACCTCGCCGCCCATCAATGTTGCCACGCCGACGGGTAGCTTCAGCGCGGAAATCCACTTGCGCGCCTGCTCCATGGTTTGCTCCACAAGAACTCGCATCGGCAGGCAATACGCCATGCGGCGGGGCGCGTCGGGGACCCCCTCGCCCAGGCGGTGAAGCCACGAAAGTACGACCGCCGCGGTCTTTCCGGCGCCCGTCGGAACCCGCATTATGCGGTTGGCAATTGGCTGGGCGGCCAGCCTTTCCTGATACGGGTAGGGAAGATTGCGGGTAGCGGTGCGGAAAAACTCGGGAAAAGACTGCATCTGGGAGAATACTCCTAAATCACATCCATTTATCCCACAATTCCGTTCACGCCGCTCCTCACAAAATCGCAAAAGGGTTGCTCGCTCGCCGAAGTCACGATGGAAAGGTGTAATCCGATGCAATTAGCCGAAACCGAATCGCCCGCGCGGCGGGAAGCCGTGACCGCTGATCTCACCAGCCGGGCAGCCCTTACGATAACGAAGTAACCGAACTTACTCAGCACCGCGATGCGTTGACGCTCAACGCCCAACGCGGGCAGGACGGAGCCGCACGCCGGTTACGGAAGCTGCTCGGCGAGATTTCAAGCAAGCAGTCCGCGGCCAGCGTGCGCACGGCGATTCAGCGGGCGTAGTCCCCACTTCATGGCGCGCCTAGTCTTCTGGTTCTTCACAGTGTCGAACAATCCCTGTTCGGCGCCCCATGACTGCCACCCCGCGCGGCTCTGGCGCGAGAACATCTCAAGCTTGCTGCCGGGGCAAAGGGACTCGACCATGCTGTAAAACTCATCCGGCTTCCGGGAGTGCCCGTGCTTCGGGGCGAAAAGCGCCGTGCCCTGGCTTCTCAAGCGGGCGAGCTTGGGCTCCCCGCGAACGCCCAGCAGGCACTGCTCGGTCTGGCCCCGCAGCCACCGCCCGAGTCCCAAGGAGTTCTTGACCCACGTCAGGACCCCCTTATCCTCAAAGCCCCAATGATCGAGAATGTGAAAGGCCTGGTGGAGGAAGCTGTTCGGCGCCCACAGCCAAACGATGCAATCCTCGTGCGCCAGATCGCCTACCGGGAGGGCTCTGATCGCGTCCAGCGTCATGTCCGGGTACGGGCATCGCCCGCGGTCATCGGGCCGCAGGCCCTCCCATGGCCACGGCGGATCGATCACGAGCACCCGGAACGGGCCGGTGGGAATCGGCGATGGCTCTTTGGCAATCTGTCTGGCGAGCGCATCCTTCGATGCCTCAGTTAGCGCGGCCCTGGCCTCGCCCAGGCTTTTCCGGCCGGCGCGAACTTCCCGATACAGAGCGGGATGCTGTTCCTTCAGGGCCTTAGCCTCGGCGATGTAACCGCGACTCACGCCCATGATCGCGGATAGCTTGGCATCGGAACGGCCCCGTTCGTCCAAATTTGGACCGACGGGACTTTTATCACCCCGTTTGAGGCGAGCAAGCTGCCGCTGGCGCGCTTCCAGCTCCAGCATCGGCAACAAATCCAGGGCCACGGCAGCCCGCTGGCTTGGCGACAGGTGTCGGCGGTGCAGGTTCATCGAGACAACGAACTCGACCGGCGATCCCCTGCCGTCCCACTTTTTAAACCGCGGCTCGACACGTGCCTTCCGGCAGGCCCGGTAGCGGTTCCGGCCGTCGAGAATCCGGTCGTCGGGGTGCAGCCAGATCGGTTCGCGCAGCCCGTTGGCGCGGACATCTTCGACGAGCCGGTCGAACTCCTCGCCTTCGAGCAGCGGGAAAATTCCGGCTATGGGGTGGAAGGTCATCGCACCTCCGTCCCCACGGTATCACCGCCAGCGGCCCCGCGACAGCCCTTCGCATGGCGGGCGGGGTGGTGTTAGCGGCGGCGGGGGAGGGAACCATTTTGGCGGGCTAGAGAGCGCCACACCGCGAATGCTGGGTGGCGGTGAGTGGCGACATGGGGGCGTGTGGGGCGAATCGGCATTCCGCCCTTCG